>Ga0209087_1000388_pt1 | contig 28438 bp, 49 predicted proteins | sample S_130805_EF_Meta_FD_187321 | JGI IMG/M metagenome (GOLD analysis project Ga0209087, IMG submission 187321) | Freshwater microbial communities from Lake Simoncouche, Canada to study carbon cycling - S_130805_EF_MetaG (SPAdes) (version 2) | ecosystem: Environmental > Aquatic > Freshwater > Lake ... | reverse complement strand
TTTATTGTTAAAGAGTAATACTGTTATGCCTGTTGCTATTGGTTATTCTTCTATAAATAGTAATGCAAACATTATAAATTTGATTACTTATGTAAGTGCTACAAAAAATGCTGCATTAGATTTAAGTGGTTTGTCAGATAATATAACAAGAACTTTTACTTTCCCTAATGCAAGTGGAACAATAGCTTTAGTAGGTGGTTCAGGTGTTGGAACTGTTACTTCTGTAGCTGCTTTAACTTTAGGCACAACAGGAACGGATGTTTCCTCAACTGTTGCGAATAGTACTACAACTCCTGTAATTACTTTAAACATTCCAGATGCAGGTGCAAGTGCAAGAGGATTGATTACAACAGGAGTACAAACAATAGCAGGGAATAAAACATTTAGTGGTCAAAATACATTTGGAGATATTAATAAATACAATGTCGGAATATTAATGTCTCAATCAGGTGGAGGTTCAACTTCAACTGGTTATACAAGTTTTTCAGCTTATGGTACAAATGGTGTTGCAATTGGTACAATTACTCAATCAAATATATTAACATTTAATAGTACTGCATTAAGAACATATACATTTCCAGATGCTTCAGGAACTTTAGCTTTGACATCTAGTTTAAGTTCTTATCTCCCTTTAAGTGCAGGAAGTGGAAATAAATTAACAGGTGATTTATACATAAATAAAGCTAATTCTTCATTAGTTTTTCAAGGTAATACAACAGACGCATTAATTTATAATACTGGAAGTAATCTTGTATTAGCTGATAATGCAACAGGAACAAAAGGTATAACAATAAATGTATCAACAGGTAATGTAGGTATAGGAACAAGTAGTCCTGCAAGAACATTACATTTAAACTCTGCATCCGATACAAGATTACTTATAACTGATAATACAATAGGTATTGCTTCTACAGACGGAACTTATTATAGACAAAATGGAGTTAATGCTTATATAGTAAACCAAGAAAATGGAACCTTTCAATTAGGAACAAATACAAAAGGTATAACAATAAATGTATCAACAGGTAATGTAGGTATAGGGGAAACTAACCCAAGTGGTAAATTAAGCATAACTAATGATGGTGCAGCAGCTTGGTCTTTTTATATGAAAACTCCATCAACTACTACTAAAAGAAATTCATTTGGGTTTTTTGATAATAGTTCTGCATTAATAGCATCAATAGTTACCGATGCAGAAGCAGATAATACTGCAAATCTTGCATTTAAAACAGGTACAAGCAATCTTACAAGATTGTCTATTACAAGTGGGGGTAATGTATTAATAAATAATCCAACTGATACTGCGCCAAATTTATCAATAAAAGGTTCTGCTAATGTGTTTACAATAGCAGCAGTTGCATCTTCAACAACAAGTCAATCTTATGGACAAATTATTAATGCAGGAACAAATAGTTCTGATTTTTGTCTCTATTTAGCAAATTATTCTGGAGCAACTGTTTTTTTAAAAGTAAGAGGAGATGGTTGGTTGGTTTCTCCAACAACATATAATAATACTTCAGGAGTAGCAGCAAACGTAGGTATAGATAGTGCAGGAAATATATTTCGTGCTACATCATCAATTAAATATAAAACCGATATTAAACCTTATGATAAAGGATTAGATAAAGTTTTATTGATGAATCCAATTTATTATAAAAGTATATCTGATTTTGACGGGGATAAACAATTTGCAGGATTTATAGCAGAAGAAATAGATGCTTTAGGTTTGAATGAATTTGTACAATATAATGATGAAAACAATGAACCTGAAGGTTTAAATTATGGTAATATAACTGCTATATTAGTAAAAGCTATTCAAGAACAACAATCTATTATAACATCATTACAAGAGCAGATAAACGAATTAAAAAATAAATAATATGAAAACAATATCTCCAATATCAATTTGGCAAAATGGACAAAATGTTCAAGCCATATATTTAAAGGCAGAAGTACAAGCCGACAATCTTATAGACTATGCATCTTTTTCTTATATGCTATTAGATGCTAACTTTATAAATGTAAATAATGGTTTAGTAGGGATTTCAGGTCAAGACTATATTGCTTATCAAACTAATCAATATGCTTGGGATTATATTGCGACTTCCTTAAACTTAACTATTACAGGCAATTATGTGCCTCCTGTGGTTGAGCCAATAGTAGAAACTCCAATAATTGAGACACCGATTAAAGATATTATTATAAAATAATCCTACATTTGTAAAAAATATATATTATGATAACAATCAATGAACAACAATTAAAAGACCTAGAGTCATTTATTAACACAATCCCTACCGCATATGGCTTACCGCTATTGCAATTTTTGGGTAAATTGAATGCCGAGCAAAATCCTAAAGAAGATGCGAAGGTAATAGATATAAAAGAAGATTAAATGACACCACATAGCAACCAAGCTGACTTTGGAGTGATGCTAAGTATCACAAGTGCTGCAATAAGTATTACAAGTATTCAACCTGTTGTAACCCTATTCGGTAGTTTGGTTGCTATTATTTCGGGTTTATTTGCCATTCGTTATTATTATAAGGCAGCTAAAAAGTTTAAGAATGATTAAAGATTTCCTAATATTTTTACTAGTAGTTTTCATATTAGTATTGTTTTTTAATAGGGATAAGTTTACTAATAGAGAACTTTTACAAGTTACTAAGTATGATACTATCTATACAACAAAACAATCTATTAAGTACAAGAAAGGGAATGATATACCATTCTATATCATTGATAGTGTACGTACAGAAATACACGATACAATACGGATAATATCCGATTATAGCCGTATATATGCGTATAATGATACAATAAAATTGGATTCAAATACGTTCTATATCCAAGACACGATTACACAAAACAAAATAATAGGTAGGAAGTTTGAAGCTAATTTAAAAGAAAAAGCTATATATATTACAAAGACTATTGAGCCTAAAATAAAGAATGCTCTTTATTTGGGATTTATGGGTGAAATAAGAGAGGATAAGCAATTAGATGGTATAGGTATAGGAATGATGTATAAGGTCAAGGAAAAGGCTTTAATTGGCTTTAATTACAATTCTAATAAAAGGTATGGTGCATCTATATATTTTAAACTATGAAACAAATATTAAAAGATATGCTATCGGATGAAAAAGGTAGTGTATCTCACAAAAGATTTATTTCTACTATTGGTGCTTTTATTCTATTCGGTACATTCTTATGGAGTAAAAACGAGCATATAGGGGAATTAGTATTTTATCTAGTTTGTGCATCAATGGGGTTGGCTACAATAGATAAGTTTACGAAACAATAATATATAAATCAAATGTCCAAATACGAGAAAAGATTATTAATTGTATTAGGAATTTTATATATATTAACTATAATATTATTCTTTAGTATATGAAACTATCCGAACATTTAGAACTAGCGGAGATTACTCGTAGTGAATCCGCAAAAAGAAATGGCATTTCTAATATGCCTACCGAAGAACATATAGCTAATTTAAAAGAATTAGCCGAACACATCTTTGAACCCATTAGAGTCAATTTTAGACAACCTATTTTAATTTCAAGTGGTTATAGGTCTAAAGAATTAAATGCCAAAATAGGAGGTGCTAATTCATCACAGCACTCATTGGGTCAAGCCATTGACATAGATATGGATGGCACTATTAACGGGGTAACAAATGCCGACATATTTAAATATATAAAAGAACAACTCCCATTTGACCAATTAATTTGGGAATTTGGAAATGATATACAACCCGATTGGGTTCACGTTTCTTATTCAAATAGGAATAGAAAACAAATTTTAAAAGCAACTAAACTAAATGGAATTACACACTACAAACAAATCTAATGCTAAAAACCAAACGAAGAAGACTATTCTTTGATATTGAAACAAGTCCTAATATTGGATTGTTTTGGGAAGCGGGATACAAGAAAAACATAACAACGGATAACATAATAAAAGAACGTGCAATCATTTGCATATGTTACAAATGGGAAGATGAGAAAGAAGTATATTCCTTGCAATGGGATAGTAAGCAAAACGATAAAACGATGCTCACCAAGTTCATTGATGTAGCGAATACATCAAATGAGATGGTAGGACACAATGGAGATAAGTTTGATTTGGCTTGGATTAGAACAAGATGTTTGTTTCACAAAATAGATATGTTCCCTAACTATGTTACTATTGATACTTTAAAAGTAGCTAGGTCTAAGTTTAGATTTCAATCTAATAGATTAAATTATATAGCGGAGTTTCTAGGTTTAGGTGGTAAGATTAAAACCGAATACAATCTTTGGAAAGATATACTTTTAAGGAATGATAAGATTGCTATGGAAAAAATGATTAAGTATTGCAAGAAGGATGTAACATTACTTGAACAAGTATTCAAAGCATTAAGAGGGCATATGATTCCAAAGACTCATTATGGAGTTGTATTTGGTTGGGATAGGGGTAGTTGTCCCGAGTGCGGAAGCGATGATTTAATTCGTAATAACAAAGTAATTACCGCAACGGGATTAACACGCATTCAATATAAATGTAATACTTGTAATAAATATCATTCTAAAACCGATAAATAATGAGTAAGATAATGTATTCAATAATAGATGACCTTATAGCAAGACAAGAAAAGGGTAGGATAGAATACGGAACAACTATGGATAGAACGGATTTAAATGAAGAACAATGGCTTCAACACGCATATGAGGAAGCACTAGACTTAGCTATATATTTAAAGAAGATAATAAAAACTAGACAAAATGAAAATGCCAAAAGGTTTTAATAAAATGACAATACAAGAACAAGAGAGTTGGTTGGTAAACGAGTTTACAAAAGTATGCGAGTTACAAAATGAAATTAGTAGAATGTTAGCTAAGATTAGAGGTGGCACTAAGATGATAGTAAAAGAGATTGAAAGACCCGATGAACTACTTTTGAAATCGTGAAAATTAAAGTCATATATAGAAAACTTGGGAAGGAACAAGCATACGGAATTTCATCTAGTGATGGGGTAATAGAAATTGATGAAAGGTTGCGTGGGAAAAAGGCAATGGAAATTTTAATACACGAGTTAATGCATTTAATAAATCCTAAAGATTGTGAAAAAACTATTATTAGGAAAAGCATAATCTTAACTAAAGTCCTTTGGCAAGAAGGATATAGAAAAATAGATGATACAATAGACTTGCCATTACAAGATGGCACTATATAAAACCAACACTAAATTAATGTTGGTTTTTTTATGCCCATTATTTTGTTGTAATAAGTAGGGTAGTATTCTTTAAGATACTCTAACTCATTACTAGTTGTTAATAATTCACCTATTGGTAACTTCAATTCAAATTGAACGTGATGAGTTAACTCGTGAATTAATGCACGTTTTATTTGTGCTTTTTTATCTGCAACTATAAATCGTTTTTTAATCTTCAATGTTTTCATATCATATAACCCTATTATATTTGTAGTGCAAAGAGCAATAGTAGGATTTACATACTTAACATTATTAGCATTTCTATAATACTTAGAAGTATTAAAACTATTTGAAAATATAAAGTCTACATTTTCAAAGTTTACATTTGCATATTTTGATTTCATCCAACAAAGCGAACTATCTAATAATTCGGGAATTGCTTTTGTAATCTCATTGCATACGGATTTTCTAATGATTGTTTTCATAGATTGTTTTGGTTTATGTGAAAGAACTAATTAAAATACAATATACAACTTATAAACTACTTATCCTAGTTTATTACACAAGCGGTAATATACAAGGATAAATGGTAAATGTTATGCTAAGTTCTTTAGTATTAATTACTAAGGATATTAGTAATACCACTCATCATTCATATTTACCACTCATCAAATTGATAAAAAATAGTGGGTATAATATTAGGATAGTATGTTCATAGGGTGTAGATTTGCTTTATAACAAACAAACAAACTATGAAAAGTAATGCAAAAAAATGTTTCAATGAATTAAAGAAACTAGGATGTCCCGTTAAAGAATGGCACGATGATTCTCGTGGAGTTTTTTGGATTGATGCCGAAGAACCTAATGCAGAATCTTGGTTAAACTATTGGGATATGAATTTAAGTTTTGGAAGTCAAAAATTAAATGACCTATTAGATAAGCACAATCTATGGTGGGAATGGCAAAATAGTGCATATGGAAATGTATATTGTATTCCAAATTAATAAACAAACAAACTATGAAAAAATTAATAAGTAAAGATGTTTTAGAGTATATAAAGAATGGTGCAGTTTTAACTAAAAACTATGGCATATATTCTTTTTGGTCATTAAAAACTATTGATGGTAAATATATTACTAATATAAGACAAGGTACTTGTGAAATAGTTAAAAGAAAGAATAAAGATAATATGGTTATAATCAATCAAGATAAACACGGATATTCTTTAATATATAAAAAATAAAAACAAACTATGAAAACTCAAGAAAAAAAAAGATTATTATCAAAATTATTCGTTCTTTATATTAAATTAGGTTATGGCATTGAAACTTATATGGGGTGGCCATTAAGTAAATTTGATTGGGAAAAAGTAGAATTAAGAATAATCGGATTAGAAAAAGAATTGAAAGAAGATATAATGTACGATAAAGAATCAGGATATATTAAATTATAAAAACAAAAAAACAAACAAATGAAAAAAGTAGAATTTGTACAAGAGACAAAACAAACAGGCGGATGGACTTTTTATTACACAACGATTGATTCATTTTTTGTAAGTGAATCAGGCAGTTCTAATAAAGATGAAGCCTATGAAAAGTTTATTATTCTAGCAAATGGTGGTAGCTTATCACCAATTAAAACAATTTTAGAAACTAAAACAATTAACTAATGGACTATCAATTAATGAAACTAGGAGACAACTTAGACTATTGGAGATATAAGTATAAAAATTGCCATAAATTTTTTAAAGCGGAATATTATATAATGTATGAAAAAGCTAAAGAAGATTATGGAGAATATTATAAATCAAAGTATCCCGATGCTAAAGTAGAACCACAAATAGCTAGACCTTATATAAGGTTGAGTGATATGACCGAAGTATATGAAGAACATCAATTATAAATTATAAAAACAAACAAATGAACTTAGTAAAAATTCAATCGGAATTAAAAGCACCGAAAGGGCAAACCAACAACTTCGGGAAATATAAGTACCGAAGTGCGGAAGATATTATTGAAGCGGTTAAACCCATATTAAATAAATATGGAACGGCTTTAATTATTAGTGATGAAGTAGTACAAGTAGGTGATAGAATCTACATTAAAGCAACCGCAACTTTATTAGATGATACCGATAATCATATATCGGTTAATGGTTGGGCTAGGGAAGAGGAAGTAAAAAAAGGTATGGACTCCGCACAAATAACGGGTAGTGCATCTAGTTACGCACGAAAGTATGCTTTAAATGGATTGTTTGCTATTGATGACACTAAAGATAGTGATGCCACTAATGAGCATAAGGATGAAGTAGGCGAAGTTAAAAGAATGGAATTAATATCTTTATTAGAAAATACTAGCTATGATGATTCAACTAAAGATAAAATAGCCATTAAGATAAGTGCATATACATCTTTAGACCAATATAATAAAGCATTTAAAAGTATTACCGAAAATCAAAATAAATAAATATGGAAAATATTTGGGGAATAAAAGTAAGTAGAATAGCTTTACCTAGTAAAAAATTAACCGAACAAGAGTGGGTTAATAAGTTTAAAGTATCTAGTAATTTCCGTAATAATACTACCGATAATTCATATAATTTAAACAATCAATATAATTTTTCTAAATTAAAAAACAAAAATGAGTCAACAAACACAAGTGCTTAATCACTTAAAAAAAGAACCGCTTACTCCATTAGTGGCATTAAGAAAATATGGAACATTGAGACTAGCTGCAATAGTATTTAACCTTCGTGATGAAGGGCATAATATTAAAACCGATATTGTTAATGTAGGAACAAAACGTAACACAAAGTATGTTGCTAAGTATTCATTATTAAAAAATAAGAACTAATGGAAAAAGAAGTAAAAAAGAAGTATGGTGCTTGGAAAAAGCAAACCGCCAAAGGCGAAGTTATTAGCTTTACTATTGAAGATAAAAAATATTCAATGTGGGTTAATACATACAAGACCGAGTCTAAACATCCCGATTATCAAATATATGAGGATAATTTTACACCTAAAGAAACATTAAACTTCTAATGGAAAAACTAGAATATAGTATTGTAGATTTTTATAATTCTCAAAAAAGCAATTTAAAGATGCTTAGAAGAACATTAATAAAAGCTAATCTATTAACGGAAGATGTTACGAGTTTAACATCCGAAAAAATAGGTGCTAAAAAATTAATTTCTTTAATTGAAGATGTTTTTGAAACAAGTGTAACCGCTACTAATAGACAACAAAATACTGTTTTTGCTAGAAAGGCAGCTGCATATATTTTAAAAAATCATACTAGATTATCCCTAAGTGAAATAGCTAAGTTCATTGGAGTAAAAGACCATACAACAGTTATTTATAATGTAAAGACCGCAAGTGATTTAATGTTTACCGAAGAATGGTATAGAAATAAAATTGCGGAAATTGAGGATGAAATTAAAAATTACAATATCTTTACAAAGAATTAACCAAAACTATGTCGCATATAGTTTATAAAACAATATTGGGGGAATGATGAACTGCTAATGCGACTAGCAGGGATTCTGAACCCCATTTTTTTATTATGTCAAAAGACCCCGCATTTTTATTCTACCCTAATGATTATTTAGGTGGTACTATGGGAATGACCTTTGAAGAGAAAGGTGCTTACATAGATTTGTTAATGCTACAATTTAATAGAGGTCATATGACCACACATATGATAGGTCATACGATAGGTCAACTTTGGGACAAGATTAAGGACAAATTCATTCAAGATGACAATGGTCTATGGTATAATGAAAGGTTAGATATGGAAAAAGAACGTAGGAAAACATTCACGGAATCTAGGCGGAATAACGTTTTAGGTAAAAATCAACATACTAAAAACATAGAAAAAGAATCTGGTCATATGACCACACATATGATAGGTCATATGGAAAATGTAAATATAGATATAAATAATAAAGATTTATTTATAAATAATATAAAAGAGTATGAGCAAATTTTAGGAGAATCATATAATGAATTTATTGAGTATTGGTGCGAACCAAATAAAAAAGGTAAATTGCGATATGAGTTAGAAAAGTTTTTTGATGTAAAACGTAGGGTTAACACTTGGATTAAAAACAAATTAAGATATGGAAATACAAAAACATTTGAGCCAACCGCTACAAGTAAGCAACGAATGGCAACCCTTAAAGAGTGGGTTAATAGTTGATAATGAGATAGTTAATTCTTTTAATGGTGATAAACTAAATCTAGTTTCACCAATAGTTTTAAGAGAAAACTTAGCTTATATCTTTACTTTATTAGGATTTAAAAACTATCCCGATAAAGAAGAAATGGTTATTATAGAAGATTTTATACGCACTAGCTATCCATTATACACCATCCAAGAATTTAGAATAGCTTTTAAAATGGCGGTTCAAGGTAAGATGGATTGCTCTACCGAGCACTATGAAAAGTTTTCTCCCAAGTTTATTGGCCAAGTTATGTTAGCCTATACAAAAAAAGCTAATGAAATAAGAAAAACACTAAAACCTATTTTAAAGGAAATTGAGCCACCTAAATTAACCGATGACCAAATAGTATCATTCACTATGAAAGAGTGGCTAGAATCGGCTAAAAAGGACTTTAATAGGGTTTTTAATGCGGATAAAGTATTTGGAATTTTAATTCAACAAGAAAAATTAAAGATTTCACAAGAACAAATTGATGAAATTTTAAAGATTGTTAGAGATGATAATCAATATAAATTGAATAAAATGAATGTTATAGAAGGTAAGGAGTTTAGCAAACAAATTAAAGATGAGGATTTTATTGAATCACAATGTAAAAAACTAGCGATAGTAAGATATTTTGAAAGTTTACCAAGTTAGATATACCGAGAATGGCACATTAAAATGGTGCTATACTATTAACTTTATAGATTGCTTTTTATCAAGACAAGATGCTATTGAGAATAAAAATGTATTAAATTTAGAAAAAGAACTACTAGACAAACTAATTACATATAAAAAAAACTAATATGAAACAAACGAATTTATTTGGAAGGGAAGTACAACAAGAAGAAAAGAAATATAGCTTGAAGATACAAACTCCAATTTACGAGCCTAGAAATGTCAAACCACATCTTTTAGAACTTTGTGATAAAACAAAGACAAGTAGATTAATGAAAGAGATTGATGCATCAAGTGTATCTAATGAAGAAAAGATGTTTTTGATAGATGCTAGTAGAAGACATAATGTTTTTAACTATGAAAAGATTGCCGAATATTATGCTCATTCAAGTAAAGAAATGCAAGAACTAATGGAGAAATCGGCATTGGTTATTATTGATTTTGAGAAAGCTATTCAATTAAACTATGTGAAACTATGCGATGAAATTAGAAACCAATACCTACAAGAATATGGAGAATAAAGAATTTGCTATATTTATAATGGTTCACGGAAGACCCGATAAAATGTGGACATATAACACATTAAGAAAATGTGGATATACGGGCAAGATATATTTAGTTGCCGATAGTTTAGATAAAACATTGAATGATTATAAGATAAAATATGGAGATGAATTATTAGTTTTTGATAAAGAATTAGCATCAAAAGAAATGGATTCGGGAGATAATACTAATGATTTAAGAAGTACATTGTATTCCGCTAATAAAATATTTGACCTAGCAAAAGAAAATGGCATAAAGTATTTTTATATAATGTGCGATGATTATTATTATTTTGGTTATAGATATGAAAGCGGTGCTAAGATTATAAAAAACTTAGATAAAGTATTTGATTCAATGGTTAACTTTTATAAATCTACAAATATAAAAACAATAGCATTTTCACAAGGGGGTGACCATATAGGAGGGTTTAGTGGTATAAAATTAAAAAGAAAAGCAATGAACTCTTTCTTATGTTCAACCGATAGACCTTTTAAATTTCTTGGTAGAATGAATGAAGATGTAACTACCTATGTTAATTTAGGGAGTAAAGGAGATATATTTTTTACATTTACAAATATACAATTAGACCAAAAAGATACACAAGGAGAAAAGAAAGGTTTAACGGAAATGTATAAAGATAATGGTACTTATGTAAAATCATTTTTCTCGGTAATGTATAACCCATCAAATGTAAAAGTATCAATGATGAACTCAAATAATCCACGAATACATCACTCGGTTAAATGGATTAATACTACCCCAATGATAATTGATAATAAATATAAAAAATTATAAATGGATATAAGTGCGAACGACCTTACTAAATGGGCGAAAACAAATTTAGGATATATAGGGTTTAGACTTAATAGAGTTAATAATATTCCATTTGGAAAAAGAAAAGGAACGATTGAAAAAGGTTGGGCGGACTTGCAAGGATATACATCCGAAGGAATTTATGTAGCGGTTGAAATAAAAAAATTAGGAGACAAGTTAAGCATTGAACAAAAAGAAAGGTTAAATGATATACACAAATGTGGTGGAATTGTTTATATTTGTACCGAAGTAGAAAAAAAAGCTACTTTGGTTGAATGGACAAAAATAAAATTATAGAGCAATATTGGTTAAATGATGAAGTAAATCAAGCATTTGCAAAGATGCAACCAGAAGAATTGCAATATGATTTGAAAGTTGAAGTCTTTTTAGTTTTATTAGAAATGGAAGAAAGTAAATTATTTGGATTATATGAAAGGAATGAAATAAGATTTTATATTGTTAGGACAATGCTTAATATGATAAAATCGGATAGAAGCCAATTTTGGAAAAAGTATAGAAACTATACCGAATATGTAGAAAAGGATAGACACGAAGAGCCACAAAATAATGTCATTGATGTTATGGAGCAAGGAATAGAAAAACTCCATTGGTATCAAAAAGAGATATTAAGACTATATACTTTTGACTTTAATAAGAATGCAAAAGAATTAAGTAGGCAAACGGGAATACCTTATATGTCAATAATTAGAACTTTAAAACAAACTAAGAACGAACTAAAAAAACATATTAGAAAATGATTCAAATAATTATAACAAGTGTCTGTGCATCATTATTTTTTACTACTATCCACAACCTTCATATCAAATGGAAAATCAATTTCAAACCTTTCAGTTGTGGAAGTTGTTTGGCTTCGTGGGTTGCGGTCGTACTATATTTCTCACCTGAATTAATCCTTAACATAGCAAGTGTATTATTTATATCGGGATTCATAGCACCAATATTAGAAACTTTAATTTATAAAATATGGAACTAGAACATAGAGCATTTTTAAAAGAACATTATAATAATTACGAAACCGCACTAAGTGGTTATGTAAGAAACTTAGATTTAGATATACTTAGAATGTATGAGCATATATATAGGAAATATCTCAACCCTACCTTTGTCCTTACAATATGGTGCGGGTCTTGTCGTATGGAAATGGTAATGAGATTATATACCTACTATACAACTTTGCCATTGCTAGAGTTTGATAAAAAAGAAGATGATACTATAATAACTTTTATAACCGAAGAACCTAAGAAACGAGGTCGTAAACCTAAAGCAAATGACTAATTACATACATCCTACCGCTATCATTTATGAAGATGTTGAAATAGGTGATAACAATTATATTGGTGCTTATTGTATTATTGGTGCACCACCCGAACATAAAAAACATTGGGACAATCCCTACTCTAAAGTTATAATTGGAAACAATAATAAAATAACGGGATTAGTTACTATTGATGGTTGTACGGATGGGGAAGGAACAATTATTGGTAATGATTGTTTTATAATGAAACACGCACATATAGGACACGATTGTATTATTTCTAATAATGTTACAATAAGTTGTGGTGCTAAAATTGGCGGTCATTCTATAATTGAAGAAAATTCAAACATAGGATTAAATGCCGTATTGCATCAATACGCACATATAAAAGAAGGGTGTATGATTGGAGCAAGTGCATTCTTTAAAGGGGTATCAAAAGAATATACAAAATATGCGGGAGTACCCGCAAGAGAACTAGGCAAAAATACACCACGATGAATGCAATAATATTTTTAAACTATATGAATGATAACGTAAATACATTAGGAATAAATCTTTCTAATGCGGGTGCGGATATTCAAGAAGTTGTAATAGTAAAAGAGGTAGGTATAGCTAATGCAATTAATGTAGGATTAAAACAAATAAACACAAATAGATTTGATTTTGTTACTATAATGGGGAACGACATAATAGAACCAAATGATTGGCTAAGGATGAGAAATGAATACTTAGAAGATAAAACTATTGGAATATGCTCAATACCTTTAGATGGGTTCAATGGTGACTCATTAGATTTGATTGGCAATTTTACCATAACAAAAGAAGCAATACATAGAGTAGGTGCGTTCAATCAAGAACTTGACCCATATGGAGCAATTGACCTAGACTATTGCACACGAGTTAGAGCATCGGGATTACATACTAAATTTATCCCATCAACAAAAGCTATCCATATAGAAAAAAATGGCATAGATGCTTATGGGTATAATAAAATGGATTTAGTTAAAAAGACTTGGGATTTACATACTAAAAATGTATCCGATTATTCAAACGGAACTAAAGCATATTATATTCCTTTATGAGAATCTTAGCAATTACAAATAAATTTAGCGGGGTTGGGTATCATAGAATTATGATGCCATTAGTTAATATGCGTAAAGACTATTGTCTTATCACCGATACTATTAATGAAGCGGTGTTTGATAATAATTATGATATAGTTCTATTTAATAGATTTTTAGCTTCAACGGATGCTAAACTATTAGTCAAGATGAAGATTAAATATAACTTCAAATTGATAGTAGATAATGATGACTATTGGAAATTACCCCCGTCTCACGTTTTATCTCAAAGGTATAGTGAAAGTAATATAGGAGAAATTATAGTAGAATATATGAGAGTAGCCGACCTATGCACTTGTACTCACGAAAGATTAGCCGAAGAGATATATCAATACAATCCTAACGTTGAGATACTTCCTAATGCCATTCCTTATGGCGAAGAACAATTTCACGATAATAAATTAGAATCGGATTTAGTTAGATTGTTTTGGTCGGGTAGCGGTACGCACGTTCCCGATTTAGATATATTAAGAAACCCAATGAAGAAAATAAACTTCCCCGTTCGTACAATCATTGCGGGTTATAATCTAGGGGAGAAACAAGTTTGGGATAGAATGATAGGAGTATTTACCAATGGTTTAAAATTAAACCCTACTATTTATGACTATGCCGAAATAACCAAATATATGGGTGCTTATGCGGATTCGGATATAAGTATAATTCCATTGGTAGAAAATAAGTTTGGTTCAATGAAATCAAATCTAAAGGTTCTAGAAACCGCATCAAAGAAAAACCCCGCCATAGTTAGCAACGTTCATCCTTATAAGAATATGCCCGTATGTTATGTAAACAATCAACAAGATTGGTATAAATGGATAAAGTTATTAGTAAACGATGAAGATGCTAGGAAGGAATATGGACAAAAGCTATTTGATTATTGCAATACCAATTTCAACTTACACGATATAAATAGAAAGAGATTTGCTATTTATAATAAATTGATAGACAATGCCAATATTTAAATGTTCTAATGGTAAATATAGAATCGGAACGGGTGCTTGTATTTATGACACACACGAAAAAGCTGCCGAAGTATGGGGAGCAATATTAGCAGGCGGTAAAATGTCGGCTAAAAAAGTAAGTTATGATTATGATGGAGTATTAAGTACAAGTGCGGGTAAAGAAAAAGCATTAAGAGATTATCAAATGGGTAATATAGTTTATATAATATCGGCTAGAAATAATAAAACCGATATGCTTAATGTAGCTAGAGAATTACATATACCAAGTGATAGAGTTTATGCAACGGGTTCTAATAGAGAGAAAGTAAAAAAAATAAGTTCATTAAATATTGAAATTCATACGGATAATAATCCCGATGTTATAACACAAGTAAATGCATTACCAAACGGAAGAGGGGTGAAATTTGAATTTGAAGAAACATATAATGACTACCCCGAATCCGCTAGTAATAATGCTAAAAAAGTATTAAAATGGGTAGAAGCAAACGGATGGGGTGAATGCGGAACGGCGGTTGGGAAAGCTAGAGCAAATCAATTAGCAAACAAAGAAAATATATCTAGAGATACTATTTCTAGAATGGCATCTTTTAAAAGACATCAACAAAATAAAGATGTTCCATATTCCGAAGGTTGTGGCGGTTTGATGTGGGATGCTTGGGGTGGTACTTCTGGCATTGAATGGGCAATTAATAAACTTAAAGAAATAGATAATAAAAAATCACACTAAAGTATATTGTTCCCATTTTGGTTACATACTAGATGAGTTTATACCTTGCGAAGTATGTGGTGCAAGAGCCGTTGATATTCATCATATAGAGGCTAGAGGGATGGGGGGAACTAAGATAGGTGATACGATAGAGAATCTTATGGCACTATGTAGATATTGCCACGTTGTAATGGGAGATACTAAAACACATATGGAATTTTTAAAAAAGAAACATAAAGATAAATTAGATGGCAAAAGGTAAAAGCGACTCAACCAAAGTTTCATTTGGTAAAAGAAAAAACGGAAGACCAAAGAAATCTTATAACAAACATTCCCCTAAACCAAAACCAAGTAGAGGACAAGGCAAATGATAATACTACCCGCACAAATAGAAGGACTAACATCTAGAAAGGATAAAACAATTAAGGTTACCTTTGGAACTCAAGAACTAGCACCTAATGACCTAGCACAAGTATTCCAACTTAACCAAAGGTTTTGTTACATAGCTATCAAAGAAGAATTATTTCAACAAGATGAACTTGACACACTAGATAATATTAAAACCGACCTTGAATCTAACAAAACCCCATCACAAAGATTAAGGGGTATTTTGTACATTAACTATCAACAAGATAATGAAGGATACAAGGATTTTATGACATATTATCTTGGTAAGATGGATAAACTTTGTGAACATTTTAAGTCTAAATTAGATAAATAAATAGCACAATAATAGCACAATGGCAGCACAAGATATAATACAACATCAATTTAAAAAAGGCGAAGTGGCTAACCCAAATGGTAGACCTAAAAAGTATGTTAGCTTACTTATAGAGCAAGGATATAAATTATCCGAAGTAAACGATACAATGCAAAATCTATTGGCAATGAACGAAGAACAATTAAAAACTATTGAAGATGATGCATTAGCTACCGCATTAGAAAGAACAATATGCAAGGCTATACTTAATTCAATGAGAAAAGGTAGCCTATATAATCTTGAGACTTTATTAACTAGAGTATATGGTAAGCCTAAAGAACAAATGGATATTAAATCGGATAATAAAATAGAGGTTATCTTTGTAGATGGTAAAACCATTTTATAATGCAAATATTCCTACCGAACCCGCACGAGAATCAACAAAGAATCCTAGAATGTGACAAACGTTTTAGGGTCGTGATGTGCGGTAGAAGGTTTGGCAAATCGGAGTTGTCTCAAATACTATCCGTTACATATGCCGTTAAAGGTTACTCCGTTGCTTATATAACCCCTACTTATGGATTGGCTAAGGTTTTCTTTAGTAAGCTAACCGAGTCCCTAGAAATGCCTAAGAATAAGTCCGACCTTAAAATAGATTTCCCCAATGGTGGGCAAGTAGAATTTTTCACGGGGGAACGTTTAGATAATCTTAGAGGTAGAAAGTTTCATCTAGTAATAATAGATGAGGCATCATATATCCCCGACCTTGAACAAGGATGGCAAAATAGTATAAGACCTACCCTTACCGATTACAAGGGCAAGGCAATCTTCCTATCAACTCCTAGAGGTAAGAACTACTTTTATAGTTTGTTTATGAAACAAGGTGAACCCGATTGGGCTTCCTTTAAATTCACTAGCTATGATAATCCATTTATTGACCCGCAAGAGATAGATGAGGCTAGGATGCAATTACCCGAAGTGGTATTTGAACAAGAGTATATGGCGAACCCTAGCGAGAATAGTGCTAACCCATTTGGTAACAAGTTCATTGAGAATTGCATTAAGCCAATTAGCAATCAACCAATAGTTGCATTTGGGATTGACCTTGCTAAGTCGGTTGACCACACTGTGATAATAGGTCTTGATAATAGCGGTAACGTGGCTTATTACGACCGCTTTCAAATGGATTGGCATAACACTAAGGAGAATATTAAAAGACTCCCTAGATGTCCTATATTGATAGATAGCACGGGAGTAGGTGACCCCATCACCGAAGATTTAAAAAGAGAGGGGATAATGGTAGAAGGGTTAAAGTTTACGAGTCAATCTAAACAACAACTAATGGAAGGTCTTGCGACCGCCATACAACAAGCGAGAATAGGATTCCCTAGCGGTGTTATAGTAAATGAGTTAGAAGTCTTTGAATATCAATTCACCGCTAATGGTGTAAGGTACTCCGCACCTAGCGGATTCCACGATGATTGCGTTATGGCATTGGCATTAGCTTGGTCTAACTTTAGTGTTAAGAGGGGTAATGGTAGGTACTCATTCGTATAACATAAGTCAAAAAGTCAAGTTATTGACTTACTTTGTTATAACATAAGTCAAGTTATAACATTACTTTGAGCCGTATATGATTCATAAACGACTCATCTTTGATTGATAAATGAGCCGATTACCGCTTATCCTTAAATATTGCCGTTTATCACAAAGTCTAAAAATAGTTGGGAAGATGTTTGGAAGATGTATATAAGATACCATATCTTCGCTATATCAAAAACAAACAAACTATGAACAATCAAATTTTACTTGCGGAAAACAAATTTAGAAAAAAATTAATTAGTTGTGAACAACTTTGCGAAGTATGTCAAAAGTTTACTTTAGAAGAAATGAATGAGGTTAGCACATTCTTGTATGCTGCTAAAGTAAGGTTAAACAAATATTTAACTTCTAGACCTAGAATTAAATATCCCGTTAAAAAGTACATTAGTTGGTTATTATATACTGACGTTGTTGCTTTTGAAGTTGTAAGACAAGTAAGTCAAAATGTAGTTGAAGTAAGAGGTTTAAAAACTAAACAAATAGTATTCCCACAAGAATTTTATCCAGGTGGTTTTGCAGGACACTTTGCAGATAATCATAATCAAAAGTATGAATACTTTAGTGATGAGAAAGCACCAATAAAAAGAATACATTTGTCAAGTAAAGGTTGGGGTAAAGGAAGATGGAGTATGACTGATAAACCTTATATGCATTATGATTATAATTTTTAAATAACTAACCCCCGAAGGTAGGGGTGCGACTACTCAACGCACAAATTTTAAAACCAAAAAATAAAACATATGAACTATTACGAAAAAGAATTAAACCAAATAGACCTTAAAAGTCTAAAAGATTTTCCGCCTACTATTAAAGTTTTTGCTATGAATGGACAAGATACAAAGCACATAAGCCTAAACGAAGAAAGTGCAAACGCCTTAATTGAATGGCTACAAAAAAACTATATTAACAAATCTTAAAAAACTAATATGAAACAAAGACAACACAACATAGAAGCAGTCATTATACTAGTTGTAGTATTTTTAATCACCGCATATCTAGAAAACATATGAAACCTTACGAACTAAAACAAGGCATCTTAGATAAGATGGAGAAAGAACTCCTAATAGAAAAGATAATGAAGCTAGAAAAAATAATAGGTGATTTAGAATCGGAAATAAGATACATAAAAGCTAAAAACAAAGACAATGAAAGAGACATTAGGAATGATTAAGTTCTTCTTTATTTCCGTACCTTTATTTTGTATAGTCTATTTAATTGTCTTATCTTTATGCAAAATCAAGGAACTATGTGGGAAAAAATAAACGTTTGGCAATACCAACAAATTTATAATGCTCTTAATTCAAAAGATAAAGATGCAACCGATTTAGACTTAAAGGTTAAGTTAGTAGCAATAGTCAACAATATGACCGAGATGCAAGTAGATAGCCTTCCTTTGGATGAATATAAAAAGTTGAGTAAAACCATTGAGTTCTTAAATGAACCCATTAAAGGGAAACCTGTCAAGTGGATACCCATCACCAAGAACAAAAGGTATAGGATTGTTTATGATGTAAGCAAGATGCCATTTGCAAGATACATTGAAAGCAAAGTATTTAGCGAGGATTTATATGGCAACCTACATAAACTTGCAGCGACAATGGTAGTACCCGAATATAAGAAGAGATTTCACATTTGGTATGACCAACCATACGATGCAAGTAAACATCAAGAGTATGCGGATGATATGCTTAATGCTAGGTTTATAGATGTATATAATTCGTTGGTTTTTTTTTATCAAGTATACAGAAATTGGATAGAAGTTTCGCAGGATTATTTGGCGAACAAGTTGAAAGAAACGGGGATGACAATGGACAAAGCGAAAGAGGTGGTTCAAAGTTTATGCAATATTTTGGATGGCAATATAGCACCAAACTTATTGCCGACTACGAAAATTGCCGAGTTACGGAAGCATATGATATGAGTACAATAGAATGTTTAAATATATTATCATATCTAAAATCTAAAACGGATTTTGATAATGAGCAATTAAGAAAAGTAAGATAGATTTCATAGTTAGGTTTTGGTTTGACTACCCCTACTCTTAAAAAAGGTGGGGGTTAGTTATTTTTAGACCATTACCCTATTTATTGGTAATGAGCATAACTAAAGCACAAGCATCGGCATTAGCGGAAGGATTCCTTAATACACTAGGTGAGCAGCCTATGAAGGAAGGCGAGTTCCCTATTATTGAAAAGCTATTATTAGACTTTGGTGGTGACTTTATTAAAAATGCTCAAAAGAATCTAAATGCTAATAACTCAATAGCATCGGGAAAAATCAATGACATCCGTTTGAACTTTACCAAATTTGGTACAAACTATACAATATCATTAGGTTACCCTAAAAGTGAACCCGCTTCAAAATATTGGGATTTTATAAACAAAGGAGTTAAGGGAACTAAGAATATAAAAGCGGATGCTAAAACTCCTTATAAATTTAACCCATCTAAAAAAAGTATTCCTATTTCCGTAGCACAAGGATGGTTAGGTTATAATAAATTAAAGGTAGTAGCCGTTAAACCATATAGGAAATTAGGAGTTGAAACAAAAGCTACGGATGAAAAAAAGTCTTTGGCTTATGTATTGGCTAGGTCTATACATAGAAAAGGTATTAGGTCAACCCATTACTTTGATGATGCACAAAAAGAAACATTCGGCAAAAACTTCTATGAGGTAATGGAAGTAGCTTTAGGAAAAGATATTCAAATTAAGATTAAACAAATAGGTAAAGAATTAAGCAATGGCAATAACAATACAAAGTAGTCCTGCTCCTTATAGTAGTATGCACGATGACTTATGGTTCGTTTCAAGTTCAAATAATACAACAAATCCAAATGCAACTGTATTCAAATTTGTTTATGATGTTTATGTCAATGGTTCACAAGTAAGTAGAACCAAAATATATCCATCACCAAGTGCGGAAGGAAGCTATGGTATATTTAATGCATCACCAATAGTAAGAGCATATGTAACAAACTATTTTGAACCTAGTGGTTCATCTATTTTAGTTGCATCTAATGATAAAATTAAAGTAGATTCTACAATTAATATAGGCGAAGAGTATGTAAGTGGTGGTAACTTAATAACTAACTTAAATTTAGTTAGTAGTGCATTAAGTTCTTATAACTATTATCCCCCATTATTTGCAGATATTTTATTTACAAATAATAATACTCCATTGGTTCTATCGGATTATTATGATAATTTACTAATAGAAAACTTTACGGATGATTGGATAACCGAACGAGATAATGACAATATTACAATTGAGTATGGTGATAATTTCTATGCTACATATTTTAAGATAACTAGTGGAACTTATTACGCTTGGATAGATGTAGTTAATGAAAGCGGTTCTATAATTGATACGGCTAGTGGTGGTATTACATTTAGTGGGGAAATGAATCTATTCAATTGTCAAGCTGGTCATATTAATACTTTTGCGGGTAGAACTTTAATAACGGATACTACTTATGGGTATAATGTCTATCTTAAAAGAGGGGTGGCTATATCTAGGAAGTTGCAATTTATTCAAAAATGCTATCCTAAATACAAGCAATACAATCTTCATTTCCTTAATCGTTTAGGCGGTTGGGATACAATGAAATTTGCTTTAGTTAATAAAAGGTCTACCGAATTACAAAGAGCATCATATAGAAGAAATGATTGGCAATTAAGCGGGAATACTATGACTAACATAGATTCTTACAATAAGTATAATGAAACTACTTTGAACTATGCCATTCAACATAAAGATAAATTCCATTTAATATCGGATTGGGTTAGTGAACAAGATTACGAATGGTTAGCACAATTATTCGCAAGTTCTATTACCTATATGGAAGTGCAAGGTGCTTATTTCCCAATAACAATTAGTAGTACCAATTACGAATATAAGTTAGAAACTAGTGATAAACTATTTAATTTTGAAATTGATATTGAAGTAGGTAAATATTTAACAAGCCAATTTAGATAATGATTAGTACGGAAATATATATAGAAGATTATAAACTTGATTTATTACAAGATATAAGTACGGAGTTTAATTATACCATTGATGATATAGTTGATTTCGGTTCTAAGAATACATCTTTCTCAAAGACTATTAATATCTCTGGAACCGCTATCAATAACAAGATATTTGGTTTTGTATTTGATTTAGGCAATGCCAACTTTACCGATGACACTTTGCCAAATGTTAATTATAATTTCAATGCAAGTAAATCCGCACAATGCCGAATCTTCATTGATAAAATACAAGTCTTTAAGGGTACATTAAGAATATTAGAGATAGTAATTGATGGTAAAACAATAGAGTATCAATGTAGTGTATTTGGTGAGTTAGGTGGGTTTATCTCATCACTAGGGAATAATAGGTTAGAAGATTTAGATTTTAGTGCTTATGACCATTCATATACATACACTAATATTACAAATAGTTGGGATGCTTCTAATGGTAGTGGATATTATTATCCATTGATTGATTATGGAAATGTAAGTACAAACAAGATTGACTATAATGTGATGACATTTAGACCCGCATTATATGTAAAACAATACCTAGAAAAAATATTTGCTAGTAGTGGTTATGATTATGATTTCCCATTATTAGATACTGATGCATTTAAAAGATTAATAATACCACATAATCAAAAGGTATTATCTACTATAAGTAATGTCCAATTAATAGCTACTCCCGTTGTTAAAACTTATACGGGGTCAAGTACAACTATACCTTTGCAATTTACTTCTAGTTCTTTAGGTAGCTTTACTTTAGTAAGTAGTGATACTACTTTTATTTATGGCGGTACAAGTAAAGTAATAAATATAGATTTTAAATTAGTTGGTCAATATATAAGCGGTGGGATAGCTACATTAAATGTAAAGAAAAGTGGTGTAACTATTGGTAGTTATTATATTGGTGCTCCATTTGTAGGGCATTACTTTACGGCTAATATTAATCTAACTAATATAACAATTAATACAAGTGAAAGTTTAACTTTTTCATTAGATTGGACAAGTACTTCAACTAGCTACAATTTAATAGTGCAATCGGGCGGTTCATTAAGTGTAACGACAACTAGTAGCGATATAGTTCCAATAAATTATAGCGAGACTATTAAAATGAATAGCACTATACCAAAGGGAATATTCCAAAAGGATTTCTTTTTAAGTATATGCAAGATGTATAATCTTTATGTTTATGATGATATATTTACCGATAAAAAGATATATATAAAACCTTACATAGATTTCTATCCTACTACAAGTGCTAATGCTTTAGATTGGTCTAATAAAATAGATAGGTCTAAGCCATTAAGTATAAAACCAATGAGTGAATTAAATGCTAGATATTACCAATTTAAATATAAAGATGATTCGGATTACTACAATGAGAATTATAAGAAGAAATATAATGAGAACTATGGTGATAGGTTATACGATACTACTTATGATTTTAGTAAGGATACGGAATCATTGGAAATAATATTTGCATCAAGTCCATTAGTTCAAATATCTGGAGTAGATAAAAGAGTTACTCAAATATTAAAAATATCGGATAATAATACCAAAGAACAATCTGTAGATAGTGTAATTAGAATAATGCAAGTACAAAAAATTAGTAGTGTAACATCTTGGAATATAAAAAATCAAGCTGGGTCATCTAACTTAGTTACATTAACTAGTTATGGTTATGCAGGTCATTTACATTTCAATAGTAGTGGAATACCCGACCAAGATATAAATTTTGGAGCTCCTAAAGAAGTATATATTAATACTACATCCTATCCCACTACTAATTTATTCAATGCATATTATAGTGATTATATAGCGGAGATTACTGACAAGAATAGTAAACTATTAACTTGTAGTGCTTTATTAAATACAGTGGATATTAATAATATAGATTTCTCAAAATATATATGGATAGATGGAGTATTATATAGATTAAATAAAATAGAAAATTTTAATCCTATGGAATACAACACAACGAAAATAAGTTTATTAAAAGTAATTGAAACAACATACTAATGGCAGAGAATTTAAATTTAAACGTCAACGTAAATACGAAAAGTGCGGAAGGTTCGGTAGGTTCACTTAAAAAGCAATTAAGGGAAGCACAAAACGAAGTAGTAACATTAGCAGACAAGTTTGGTGCAACATCAAAACAAGCCATTGAAGCAGCAAAAAGAACCGCAGAACTTCGTGATAGAATAGGTGATGCTAAAGCCTTAACCGATGCATATAACCCTGATGCAAAATTTAAAGCACTTACATCATCATTGGCTGGGGTTGCAGGTGGATTTGCTGCACTACAAGGTGGTATGTCATTATTTGGTGCTGAAAGTGAGAACGTTCAAAAGAGTTTATTAAAGGTTCAATCCGCAATGGCATTGTCACAAGGATTAAACCAAGTAGGGGAAAGTATTGATTCATTTAAAAACCTTGCTACTCAAATTAAAGGTGGGGTAGTTAATGCATTTAGCACTTTAAGAGGTGCTATTATATCAACGGGTATAGGTGCTTTAGTTGTAGGTATTGGTTTATTGATTGCAAACTTTGAGAAAGTAAAAGAAACACTGCTAAATTTATTTCCAGGTTTAGAAGAATTTGGTAATAAAATAAAAGGTATTGTTCAAGGAATCACAGATTTTATAGGGGTAACAAGTCAAGCTAAAAGAGATGCCGAAGCATTAACTAATGGTATAAATGCTTATATTAAATCATTAGATAGGTCAATTAAAGAACTAGAATCACAAGGAGGTAAAGAGGATGAAATATATAAAGCTAAAAGAGATAGAATTGAAAAACAAATAAGTTTAATTACAAAATCAACTAATGAAGAAATACAAAAGAAAGCTGATTTATATACTGATTTAAAAGTTTTAGAAAATAACGAAGCTAATAGAATAAAAAAAAGAGATGAAGAACTTGCAAAAGAAAGAAAAGAAAGTAGACTAAAAGAGCAAGAAAGGAATGAGGCTAGTATAAAAGCTAATGCAGATTTTGAAATTAAGTTAGCGGATGATTTAAGAAAATTAGATGAACAAAAAGCAGCAGATAAAAGAGCAATAGAGTTTCAAAGGAATGAAGATTTAATAACGGATTTAGATTATAAAAATGCATTATTAGATAATGATTTTGTTGAAGACCAACAAAGATTAGCAAATAAAGAAGCATATATAGCAGACCAAAAAGCTATTGAATTATCAAATTTAAAGTTAACAGAAGTAGAAAGATTGCAGATAATTTCTAAGTATGCTGCAATGGAAAGAGATATTGATAAATCAATTACTACAAGTAAAAAAGAAGAAAAAAAAGCACAACTAAAAGAGACTATTGAAACAATGAATCAACTTACCGATGCTATTGGTAAAGATACAATAGCAGGTAAGGCATTAGGAATTGCAACGGCTACTATAAATACATATCAAGGAGCAAGTGAGGTAATAAAACAAAAGTCAACATTGCCATCACCTTTTGATGTCATATCTAAAATTGCAAATGTCGCTGCAATTATAGCTACGGGTATAAAGACTGTTAAAGCTATTTCTTCGGTTCAAGTTCCTGGTGGTGGTGGTGGTGGTGGTATTCCTTCATTGTCAAATATATCACCTATAATTCCACAATTACCATTTGCAACAACTACTAACCTTAGTCAACAAACAATTAACGATATAGGTAACCAAGCAGTTAGGGCATATGTTATTGAAAGTGATGTTACTAGTAATCAACAAAGAATAGCTGCTATTAGACAACGAGCAAGATTTAGTTAATATTTTAAAATATACTATTTATGAGTATGGAATTACCTTTATATATGTTGGAGATTTCGGATGATTTGAACGATGATGCCGAAGTACAATTTGTCGCTTTAGTAGATAGACCCGCCATTCAAAAAAATTGGAATGCATTTAAAAATGAACAAAAATTTCAAATCATTAGTGAGGACAAGCATATTATTAGTGGTTGTGCTATGTTGGCAGATACTCCTATTTTTAGGAGCGATGCTAGTTTTGGCGATTATTATGTTGCTTTTTCTAAAGACACAATCACAAAGATTGTTCAAAAATATTTTAAAAAGGGTTACCAAAACAATGTCAACCTAATGCACGACCCTAACCAAGTTGAAACGGGGGTGACTATGTTTGAAAGTTTTATTAGTGATAAGTCTAGGGGGATAGAGCCGATGAAAGGCTTTGAAGATGCTCCCGATGGGAGTTGGTTTGTTTCAATGTTGGTAGAGAATGATGCGGTATGGCAACAAGTTAAAGAGGGAAAAATTAACGGGTTCTCAATTGAGGGTATATTTAATTACACTCCCATTGCTCCAAAAGAAGAGATGTTGATGAGCCAAATATATAGCATCTTGAAAGAAGTTGATTTTGGTGGGCCAGGAAGCGGTAGAAGACCCGAAGGTGGTAGTGGTAGTGAACCAACTAGTTCGGGCAAAATAGGGGGTCTTACGCCTGAAGAAATAGCTTCTAAGTATCAAAGAGATGCTCAAGCAAGTGTAGATAAATTATTATCTAGTCCAAAGATGGATACTTTAAAATTATACTCCGATAAAGATGGAAACTTTAACGAAGAACGGGTAGCATTCCAAAAGCAAATAGTTGATAAAGAAATATCAAAAGGTTCTACTAATTTAGGAACTACTTTTTTTTTAGGGGGAGCACCCGCAACGGGAAAGAGTTCTTTAGAAAAATCGGGTCAAGTTAAATATCCCGATGGTATTCTTAGAGTTGACCCTGATGGGATTAAAGGAGCATTACCCGAATATAATAAAATGCTTGAAACTAAAAATTTCAAAGCTGCATCTAAAGTCCACGAAGAGAGTTCTAAACTTTCAAAGGATATAATTAAAAATGCGGTAAGCAAAAATTATGATGCGGTAGTTGATGCCGTTGGTGATGGTAGTTACCAAAGTGTGGTAGATAAGGTTAAGATGCAAAGAGATGCGGGTAAGAATGTAATTGCTCATTATGTAACTACCGATGTAAAAACATCTTTAGATAGAGCAAAACAAAGAGCCGTTGATTCTGGTAGATATGTGCCACCTAAATACATCAAAGAGATGCATAAAGAAATCTCTACTATCTTTCCAAAGTTAGCTAAAAATAATGTATTTAATGAATTGCATTTATATGATAATAATGGAACTAGTCCAAAATTAATATATAGCAAAGCTAATGGTAAAGAAACTATTCACGACCCATCTTCTTATAAGAAGTTCTTAGCTAAGTCTAAAGGTTAGATGGGATGTAGGGAGTAAAACCTTCCTTTTGCATTTGCTCTAACTCAAGTACTAACTCTTTTTCGCTTTCATTAGCGGGGGGTCTACCATTGATTAACTCCATTAGAATCCTTTCTTTAGATTCTATCTCAACGGGTTTGTTGTCTATTATTATATCCATATATGTAATTTAAGGTATTTATTATAAATAGCAAAATCTAATTTATTAAGCATACCAACTAGAGTAAACTCCTTTTTCGCTTTCTACATAGTGAGAAAACGCTCCGTGCTTAGATTTAATGTAGTATGATATATGACCATTGTAATTTATGCTAACATTAATCTTCTTTAAAATTGCTTCTTTGCCAAATGAATTAGCAACAGGTTTAACATAAGAACACATAAAACCTTGTGTCCCTTCAACGTAAGAACCGCCTATTTCTCTAATTTTTATTGACTTTGGCTTTACTTCTACTACTTGATAAAAATCAATATTAGTTTGGTCGTATCCCCAAGAATCGTAAAGAATGTTACCAACTTCAAAATTGTGATTCATAACCTTTTGTGCTTCTTTCTTTTTAGCTTTTCTTTCATTTTCGGCATTCACATTCTTTTCAACTCTTTCTATCCATTCATTACAATACTCAAGCATTCTTTCAATGCTTCTAAATCTGTAGTTAAATAAAGGCTTTTTATATCTAGATTTACTTTTGATTCTTACACAATAAGCAATAATAAGTGGTTCTTCTTTGATTGAAAGGTGATAACCAAGACCTTCATACTTTGCGATTAGATTTTTCATAATTGATTTTTTATTTGATTAAAAATTGGATTAAAACTGATACAATAGCTAAAATAATTAAACTAAGCAATAACTTAATTTCAATTGGCGGTGGTAGTGTTTTGTGACTCATAACGTTTGTTTTTGGTGTCTCTCAATGACATAGTAAAAGTACACAGGTTTTGTACACCTTCCAAACATTTAACCCCTTTTTTTAGACAATTTGATGAACGGCAAATATCAAGGATGAACGGCTAAGTGATAATATTAGGCTTAACTATATATTTATATAAAAATATTTATGAATCCAAAAGAAGCATTAAATCAAATAAGAGCATTATTTGAAGATATGCCACAAGTAGTTGAGCCACAAGCACCTAGTGAACCACAAGTAACTAAGGTAGAAATGGCTGAATATTCTTTAGTAGATGGAACTAAGGTTCAAATCTCCGCTTTAGAAGTTGGTGGTATGGTTCAAATGGCTGATGGTACACCCGCTCCACAAGGAGAACATCAATTAATGGATGGCACATCTATCCAAGTTGATGAAATGGGAGCAATCATTGAAATAGCATCTCCAAAAGAAGATGTAGTAGTAGAAGAACCCGTTGCACCAGCAGAA
>Ga0209087_1000387_pt1 | contig 28454 bp, 28 predicted proteins | sample S_130805_EF_Meta_FD_187321 | JGI IMG/M metagenome (GOLD analysis project Ga0209087, IMG submission 187321) | Freshwater microbial communities from Lake Simoncouche, Canada to study carbon cycling - S_130805_EF_MetaG (SPAdes) (version 2) | ecosystem: Environmental > Aquatic > Freshwater > Lake ... | reverse complement strand
AATGACGGTCGGCAACATGCGCGTGCTGACCAGCCGCGATCCCGCAAACGTCGACTCAATCACGAGCCCCTCAGAGGTTTCAACTGACCAGTTCTGGTCAAAGACGAAGTTCCCCATGGAGTAGAAGACCGGCTTCCCGTTGATGATCTCCATCGCACTCGCCCAGTGAGAGTGCGATCCGAGGATCATGTCGGCCCCAGCTTCAATCGCCCGCTTGGCAAACCTCCGCTGCGAGGCGGTCGGCTGTGCCTGGAACTCCAAGCCCCAGTGTGGGAAGACGATAACGACGTCTGCGCCAGCGGCACGAGCTGCCGCAATGGAGGCACGCATCTCAAGAACCCCAATCGGTGCACTCCCCGGCCGGTTTACCCGCGCGTGCGTGCTCGGGTTTACCTGGTCGACAGCGACAATGCCTACAGTGATGCCGCCGACATCGGTCAGCCACGGGCGCTGCGCCTCAGCAAGGTTTGCCCCAGCGCCACCGCTCTGCATGCCAGCCGCTGTTACAGCGGCAATAGTCTCGGGGATGCGATAGACGCCCCCATCGCCAATGTGATTGTTCGCCAGCGAGAGGAAATCAAATCCCGCCTCTTTCACCACCCGAAGGAGCGCGGGGTCTCCCGTGAACGTTGTCCCTGAGTTGTGTTGGCGCCACTTCTTCGGTGTTGGTGATTCAAGGTTCGCGATTGAAAGATCTGCCTGCTGGAAGAGTGAGCGCATCAGACCGTTGATGCCTCCACCGCTCACGTAGCGCGCAGCAACGCGTGGCACGCCAAACTGACTACAGCAGGTTGTTCCGGTGATATCGGCAAGGCCGCCATCAAAGAACGAGTCGACGCCGCGCGTCGCCCGCTTTGAGCGATAGGAAACGCCACGATCGAGCAGGATGTCGCCACCAGCAGCAAGGGTCCACGCCGTTGCAGGATCGTAGGCAAGCGGCCCGGTGAGCCACTCCGCAGGAATGGATGTGTCGACAGGGAGTTCAGCGCGCAGTGACCACTCGGCCAGCGTTTCAATGTGATGCACGCCGACGATGGCGGCCCCCTCCCACGTAAGGGTGCGGAGTGCCGGCTCCAGGGCGGCGAGCCGTACGAACCCAGCCGCCTTCTCATCGGCGGCGAGTGCAGCTTTCAGGGCGGTTCGATCAGCGACAAGTGTCAGGCGCGATGCGATCGAGGTGGCCGAAAGGCCGAGCGCCTCAAGAATGGCGGCAGACTCTGGTCGGATGAGAAAGAGCTTTGTGATCGGCTGCTTCCCCCCGACCTCAGCGAGGCGCGCAACCCCTGTGCTCGTGAGCGCGGTGAGAGTGCTGCGGTATCCAGCAACGGGGATGAGCGGGCTCCGGCTATCACTTGTTGGTGAAAGGCTCGGACGAGCGGATGGATCGCCGCTCGCTCCAGACGGCGCGGCAGAGGTGCCGCACGCGGCGGCAAGCAGCAGCGCGAGCGCGAGCGTAAAGAGGCCGCGACGTCGTGGCAACGGAGCGTGGGTCACAGCGGGCAGATGCACACCGCTATCCTACCCGCATGCAGCAACACTCCCGCACTTCAGGCCCAACCCTCATCGCTGCCGCGCTCAGCGAGGAGCGCGCCGCTCTTGAGGCGCTCGCCACTGACCTGGTGCCGTACCCGCTTCCGGGACTCACAGATGGGGCGCTCCTCATCGGTCGCATCGACACACACCAAGTCGCCCTCCTGCGCTGCGGCGTCGGCAAGGTCGCGTCGGTGGTTGCCGTCACCGCCGCCCTGGCAGTTGAACCGCGCTGCGTGATCTCCGTTGGATCCGCCGGCGCCCTGCATGCGGGGTATCGCGTTGGTGACGTCCTGCTCGCCGATGGCGTCTTGCAGCATGACTTTGCCGCTGCAGAGGCTGATGGCTTTCGACTCTTCGGCTACGGCGCAGATATCCCATCAAAGGGCGACCCACTTCTGGTTGCAGATTCTGAGCTCGTCGCGGCTGCTTTCAGCGCCGCTGCACCTACGACGGCACGCCTTGGCATCAACCTCCGTCGCGGCCGCATCGCCACCGGCGACTGGTTCGTTGCAGATCAGAAGGTTCGTGATGCAATCGCCGCCCGCAGTTCAGCCGACCTCGTCGAGATGGAGGGGGCGGCAATCGCCTATGCGGCACGCACGCACGGCATCCCTTGGCTGGTCATCCGCAGCGTGAGCGACGCTGGTGATGGGGAGGCCACGCTCAGCTTCTGGGAGTATCTCGCGCTCGCCTCAAAGAACGCCGCTGAGATTGTGCGCGCCATCCTGCCGGCGCTGGAGCGCCGCTAGCCGCGCTTCGTACCCAGCGTGATCTGCTGTGCGCGCGGTGCGCCATCCCCAAAGAGACGGAGCGCGAGCGCATCCACCGCCGCTGGATCCCCTGTCGTGAAGATCTGATGCTCAGGAGCTACTGGCGCTGATGCTGGTGCGGAGTGCCCAAGATGACCCGGGTCGGCCGCTGTGCCGCGGCTCGATCCTGGGACCTCAAGTCCGTTCACCGAAATGATCTCCTGGATAAAGCTCGCCGTTGCTGCCGCAGAATCAACCACAGCAATTGGGGCACCGAGCGCCGCATCAATCGCGCCGCGAATCAGCGGAAAGTGCGTGCAACCAAGCAGGAGGGTGTCAATGCGTTCGCTCGGATCGCCACCGAGAAACGGGTCAATCGCCGCGTGGATGGCATCGCTCATCTCTTGGGTGTTCGTGAGCCCTGACTCAATGAGCGGAACGAGCTCAGAGGCGGCTCGCTCAATCACCCGCGTGCCAGGATTCTCATCTTTGATGGCGGCGAAGTAGGCACGCGATCGAACAGTTGCCACGGTAGCCAGCACGCCGACCCGGCCAGTGCGCGTCGCCAGAGCCGCGGCTGCCGCTCCCGGTCGAATGACGCCAATAATCGGCGTTGATGGATGCCGCTCGCGAAGGTGTTCGAGTGCCACGGCGGTAGCGGTATTGCAGGCGATGATGATCGCCTTGACGCCACGCGCCACCAGCTCGTCGCTGAGCTCTTCGGCGAAGGTGCGCACCTCGGCATCGCCTCGGGTGCCGTATGGGTGACGGGCGCTATCGCCGATGTAGATGGTGGATTCGGCTGGGAGACGTGCCTGCACTTCGCGCAGAACGGTGAGTCCGCCGATCCCTGAATCAAAGAGCCCAATTGGGCGCGGGTCACTCATGGGCTGACCGTAGCAGCCAGCGCAGACGATCGTCGGCGCCAACCCTCGTTACGCGTAGGCCGGCGTCGGCGGCGAGGGCTCGCACCTCATCCGGCTGCCAGGCACGAATGGCAAATGGTGCTCGGTCGGGATAGATCACCGTGAGGCGGCCGTCGACCCCTACCGCCCGATGTCGAATCTCCAATAGAACGGTGTTCGTACGCGCCTGCGGGTCGGGGCTTATGCGACTTTCACGCCGAATCGTTGTGAAATCAACGTCTGCGCGCTCCAGATCAACGCTCCATTCACCTTCGACCTCGTTCGCAAACAGCTGCGGGTCCATCAGCGTGGCGTCGATCCCCACCTGCCCGCCAGGGGCGCAGTGCAGCGCTGCAGTTCGCAAGAGTGCTGCAAGGTCATCAGGCGCAGTGATCAACGAGAGCAGATCACCACCAAGAATCACGAGGGTTGCGTCGGTTTCATCAAGACGCCACGTACGGCCATCTGCACAGATCCATTCGGCCGACGGATCGCGCTCACCAGCCAGGGCGAGGGCGGCTACATCGAGATCGACGCCGATGAGCTGCCGCTCAGTCACGGCGAGGGCGGTCAGGATGCGACCTGCGCCGCACCCGATCTCAAGAGCGGGGCCGTCTGATTCCGACGCTACTCCCCGCCAATACGCTAGGTCACCGTCGGCGGCGGAGGTTAAGTCGCGTTCGTCAGCGAGCAGGCGACTTCGTACCTCGGAGGCGGTTTCGCTCAGCGGGAGGGTTCCCAACGAATCGTCTCGCCGGACTCCTTGCGCTTTGCCAGCGCGCTAATCACCTCAAGGGCGGCACGATTGGCGATCATCGCCGTCGACTCAGCCCAGTCATAGGGTGGTGAGACCTCAACGATGTCCATTCCTGCGATCGGCACCTGTGCCGCAATCTGGCGTAGCCCACGGAGCAGCTCACGCGAAAGCATCCCGCCTGGCTCTGGTGTGCCCGTCCCTGGCGCCAGGCCCGGATCGACCACATCGATGTCGAGGCTGATCCAGATCGCATCTGGACCGTCCAGCGCTTCGGCGATCGCCGTCGCAATGACCGCCTCTGATCCGCGCTCCTCAATCTCAGTCATGAAGTGACTGCGCATGCCGTGCTCTCGCATCCAACCGAGCGTCTCGTTGTCGGGGAAGTAACCGCGCAGGCCGACCTGCACAAAGTTCTTGCCGAGCACGGCGCCAGACTCGATCAGGCGGCGCATCGGTGAGCCGTGGCTGTGGAGCGAGCCGTAGCCGTCAATTGAGGCGTCGGCGTGCGCATCAAAGTGCAGGATGCCGATGCGCTGCGGCCAACGCATCTCGGCAATCGCCGTTGCATTGGGCCACGTGATGGAGTGATCGCCACCGAGCACGATCGGGATCGCACCCGTCTCAGCAACCTCACGAACCTTGCGATAGATCGCGCCATGTCCGTGCTCAAGTCGTCCTGGGTACACGACGGCGTCCCCTGCATCAACGGCGGTAAGGGCGGTAAATGGCTCAACGCCCACCTGCAGCGAGTGCAGCGTGCCGGTTTGGTACTGCGCCTCACGAATGGCGCGAGGGCCGAATCGTGTGCCGGGACGATGGGTGACCGCATCATCAAACGGTGCGCCGATGATGGCGATGTCGGCCTTGCGGCGACGGATCTCGGCCACATCCTCAACCCACGGGAGCTGCGCAAAGCTGACCGGCCCTACATACGAGGGGCGGTCGAGTGGGTCACGCTGCTCTGGGGTTCCGTCCCAGCCGAGCGCGGCAAGGGAGGCGGCAAAGGGTGGGGTATTCAGGCTCATATTCGTCACCATCTCACTTAGATGCGCCGCCGGTGCGAGCCAACGTCCAGCAGGGCGCGTGGCAATCCTACACCTCTCTCGGGGCAGATTCGAGGCCTAGACCGAGTCGATCTCACTCCGTGAGATTGCCGCTTCAGCCACGACCACGAGAAGGGTGGCGATGAGCAGCCCGGTCGGTCCGCCAAGGCCAATGATGCGCAGGGCGAGATAGCCACCGATCAAGGCTCCCGCACATAGCCCTCGACGAAAGCTCCGGCGACGGCGCACACGCCAGACACCCGGATGCCCCTGGAACGAGCGCAGTAGAAGTAGTGCCGTGAGCCCGAGCGCCACGGTGAGGGCCAGCGCACCCACAACGGCAAGGGCGCGCGTCGGCTCGACAACAGGGTCAACCGTCAGTGCACCACCGATGGTGATGAACGCTGCAAGGAGCGCGCCGATACCAAGGAGGCGAATCAGGCGCTGATCTCCAGCGGGAATGCGTGGTGGTGTCGGCGGCGTGGCGACGGTGCGCAGCACCTTTCCTGCAAACGGCGCACTGGGCTGTTGATCGAGCGGCAGCTCAAGCTGCTCGGTAGTGTTGCGCCGCTCTCCATCGCGGAGCGTCATGCGGGGCGCCCCGCTGGTGCCTTAGATGCTGGGCAGAGCTCACGGTACGAGCAGTAGGTGCAGGTCATCAGTTCTGGCTTTGGAGCCATGACGCCGCCGAGGATCCCCTCCGCTGCAACCACGATCAGCTCGCGCGCCTTAAGCATGCGCTTCGGCTCTACCGGCACGGTGGCAACGCGTCCGGTGTCAAGGAAGCGCAGGCTCACCTCGTCCGGGAGGCGCCCCGTTGCAGCACGCCAGGCCAGCGCGTAGAGCTGCAGCTGCAGTGACTCTTTCGCCCGCTTACGACTTGCGTCGTCATCATCGCGCCCGCCCGTCTTGTAATCGCTGACCACCACCCACTCATCGTCGCCGAGTGGCAGGGTTGGGCGCAGGACGTCGCCTGGTACATCAATGGTTGGGATCGGTGCACTTCGACCCTCCGGCGAGAGCGCCTGCACATCGACGCGATCCCAGCGGCCGCGAATCTTGTGGCCACCGAGTTCAAACGAGAAGTCTTTCTCAACATAGGCCGGTGTGTGACCTGTTGCAATCTCCTCACTGCGGAAACGGGCAATCGCCTCCTCTGCCGCCGTATGGCGCGCCTCCTCATGGCTACGAGAGAGGAAGCCTGCGCTCTGCCAACTGCGCTCAAGGGCGGCGTAGAGCTCGTCGAGTTGTGGTGGCGCACCCGCCATCTGCCCGCGATGGAATTCGGCGACGGCAGCGTGCATCGCGGCGCCGTACGTTGCAGAGTGATGCGGTGGCAACGGGATGCGGAGGCGTTGCTGATAGTGGTAGCGCAGTGGACAGGCAATGAACGCCTCGATCGCCGTGAAGCTCAACGTGAGTGGCGCGCTCTCCCCCGCCCCAGGTTCACGCACGGGGAGAACCGGGAGTGGTGAGGCGACAATCGCGAGGCCATCAATTTTCGAGGTCGGCTCACCGGTGAGCGGGAACTCTTCGAGTTGCTCTCGACTAAGGTCGAGTGCCTCAGCAACAAATCGGCTGACCTTACGCGGTCGTACGCCGCCACTGCTCCGTTCTGCAGCGGTGAGTGCCAGACGCTCGCAGGCCCTGGTCAGCGCGACATAGGCGAGGCGTCGCTCCTCACGCAACGCCTCTTCGTCCGCCTCGGTTGGTCCATCTGGGGCACGCGGATCACGCGGCACTACATCATCAGAGCCGCCAAGTTCTGCAGCAAGCGCGAGACGCGGCGGTCGACCTTTAGCCGGGAAGCGCCCCTCAACGAGGTTCGCGGCAAAGACGACGGGGAACTCCAGCCCCTTCGCCTGGTGGATGGTGAGGAGCGCGACCGCATCAAGGTCGGGATCAACATCAGCGGCCGACGGGTCATCCCCCGCCTCACCGAGCTCCTCGAGATAGCGCACCAGGAATGGAGCGCGATCGAGTTCCAGGAGTCGGCTGCGAGAGCGCACCACATCGAAGAGGCGCCCGATGTTGCGAATTCGCTCGTCGGACTCTGGCGTTGCTTCTCGGGTGAGCTCGGCGAGCAGGCCCGACTCACGGAGCCAGCGATAGAGCACCTCGCCGCTCGTGCGCTCCACGCTCTCTTGCACCACGCCGGCGAGACGTTCCAAGAGCCGTTCAGTAGCCTCATGCCCCGCCCCAACCGTTGCAAGGCTCTCGCGCAGCGAGGCGTGGTCGCGACGCGACTTGCCAACGGCGGCGGCCAGGATCGTGGGTGGCACCTTGAAGCGCGACTCTGCGGCGATGAGGAAGAGTGGTGCCGCAGCATCTGGGTCGGCCGCATGGCGTAGGCCTGCCAAGAGGAGGCGCACCTCGGGGCGATCGTAGAGACCGGCAGCGCCGCTTGAGCGCCACGGAATGCCGAGCATATTGAGGCTGCGCCCGACCTCCACGCTGTCGACGTTCGCGCGCACGAGCACCGCGTGATCGCGGGCTCGTCGCCCACCCGCGATGGAGTCGCGGATCTCCGCGGCAATCCAATCGGCCTCGTTCGCCGTCGTCCGGAATCGGCGGAAGGTGACCGGAGGCGCATCGCCGGGCATCCCCTCTGGGGCGAGCTCCTTTGAGATGCCGAGGCGAACTTCAAGACGATGCGGGTCGTTGAAGCGAATCAGACGTCGCGCGGCGGTGAGCACAGAGCCAGTGCTTCGGTAGTTCTTCGTCAAGACCACCTTGCTCGCGTCGGGGTACCGCTCGGTGAAGTTCAGAATGTTGCTGATCGCTGCGCCACGGAACCGATAGATCGACTGGTCGTCATCGCCGACGACGGTGAGATTGCGCCGCCCGTCCGAGAGAAGATCCACCAGCGCCCCCTGCAGTCGGTTCGTATCTTGGTACTCATCCACCAAGATCCAGCGATGCTGCTCCCGCGCACGTGCGGCCACAAGGGGGTCGTCGCGCAGCAGCTCATAGGCGCGCAACACCTGATCGCCAAAATCGAGCAGGCCACGCTCATTCAGGATCGTGCGGTAGGTGCGTAGCGCTGCGCTGAGTTCGCCATGTTCGGTGGCGAGTAGGTCCACGGCGTCGGCATACGAGACAAGGTTCCGCTGAAGTTCGAGATCGGCGGCTGTCGTTGCGGCGCTGCGCGCCTCCAACGCCTTGGCTTGCAGGCTGGCCGCAAACTCTTGGATCTGATCGGGACCGAGCGCCTCATCCTTCGCGCGCGAGAAGTAGCCGGCGATGTCGCCGAGGAAGCGCGTCGGATCGCCGAGTGGCAAGAATCGCTTGAGGCCAAGTTCAAAGAGATGCTCGCGAAGGAGCAGAACGACTTCGGCGCGCCCCAGCACGCGCAACTCGCCGGAGAGGCCGAGCCGATGTGCATTGGCGCGGAGCAGCTCATCGCCAAAGGCGTGGAAGGTTTTGATTGGGGTTGTGGCGTAGCCGTAGGGAACGAGGCGATCCACGCGGCCTTGCATCTCTTCAGCCGCACGCTCAGTAAAGGTGAGCGCCAGGATCTCTTCCGGTTCGGCGCGCTTTTCGGCGATGAGCCAGGCGACGCGGCGCGTGATGACTTGCGTCTTTCCTGTACCCGCACCGGCGACGACGAGGAGTGGCCCTTCGCCGTGTGTGACGGCGGCGAACTGCTCGTCGTTTAGATCATCAACAAGGTGGGCGATCGTTGGCGTTGGTGCCGTGGGGCGCTTCGGCGTAATCCCTGACCAGACCGGGATCTGCGATCCACCTTCGCGCTCGCCCGCACCCGAGGCGCGCGGCGTCACCGTTGTGGAGCGCTGTAGGCGGGTTGTGCCAGGGCGGCAGCGATTGCCGCCGACTCCTCTTCACCCAGGGTCCCCTCGCCCCGACCCTCAATGACGCGCTTCACGTAGATTCGTGTCCCCACTCGTGCATGCAGCGACGTAATCACCACGCCACTCCCTGTCGCATCAAGCAGCGCAAGCGCAGAACTTTGGCCGCCGCCGACATCCTCAAATGCCTGGAACTGGACGAGGCCCATGCGACTTAGTGCGCCGGGAGCAGCCGCTTCGAGGGCGGTGAGGCGCGTCGCAGCAACCTGCGATGAAGCCCCCTGCTGGGCAACCCGCTCGAGCACCTGGGCGAATCGCTGCTCGGCGGTCAGTGCCTCACTCCCCGAGACCAGCGCCGCGTAGTCGGCGCGGAGGCGACGGAGATTGCGGACCGAGATCAGGGCGATGAGGAGGGCGAGCAGGGCAACGAGCACCCCCGCGACGCCGATGGCAACGAGCTCTTGGCTATCCACGGCTGCATCCTATCAGCCCCCGCCGCCCCCTCGACCTGGGTCAGGTATCCTCTGCGAACGATCCTGTAAGGAGGAGTCATGGCAAAACGAGAGAAGCGCTTCCGCCCCGACCAGCGCCCGAAGCTGAAGCCGCATGCTGACGCGCCCAAGCGAGGCCTCACCCCCGCCGAAGAGGCTGCTGCGGCCGCCTATGAGGCGACGCTCGTAGCCCCGAAGAGTACCGTCGTTACGGGCATCTCTGCACCAATTGGTAGCCGGGCAGCATCGACTCAGCGACTCACCGCCGAGATCGCCGAAGAGATGCCCATCGTGCGCCGCGACCTTCGCCGCATCTTGCTGACGTACGGCGCGATGCTTGCACTGCTCGCCGCGATCTGGTTCGTCGCGACCACAACTGGCTTCGTCGCCGCCTAGTTCGCGACTACGCCCCTCGCAACGCGAGGGACGAATACTCCTACAGCGAGCGCCCGATCGCCGCGCCAAGTAGTGCGCACAGGGCACCAAGCGCCACCGAGCCTACCGCGTAGGCCGCTGCACCCACCGCATCCCCCGCCGTCAGGAGACGTGAGAGCTGCACGGAGAGCGCAGAGAAGGTGGTGAATCCCCCGAGAAGGCCAGTGATGAGGAGTGGCCGCAACTCCGCTGGCACCATGGAGCGCTCGACGATCAGGGTCACCAAGAGCCCGGCGAGGAGGGAGCCGAGCACGTTGATCATGAGGGTGCCGTACTCCGCGAGCCAACCTGCTCGAGCAACAGCCTGATCCATTAGTGCGCGCGCCACAGCGCCGAACGCGCCGCCGAGGGCAACGAGCAGCAGCTCCACGCCGCTCATGGTGCCAAGACCTCGTCCATGAAGCTGCGACTCTTCGGCTCAGCCCCGAAGAGAAGGTGCACCGCACCGCGCAGCGCCCAGCTGACCTCACGTTGGGGGGCGGCTGGCAACGTGAGCGCAACGAGCTCCTCTGGCGCAAATCGTCGCAGCGCTCGCATCAGTCGCAACGCATCGCTAGAGAACGCCCCTCCAATCGCATGCGAATCACAGCGGATACCAGCCCCCTCTGCATCCCAGCGGAGGGCTTCGCCAGCAACGGGAGCCCGTCCGCATTCAAGGCAGACGTCAAGTTCCGGGCCCTGCCCCGAGGCGTCAAGGAGCGCCAGTTCAGCCCAGCGCGCCACGAGCGCATCGGGGGCGCCGGACTCCAAGAGATCCCAGGCGTGTAGGAGCAGCTCATAGAGCTCGGGTTCGGGCTGCTCATCGCTCGTGCCACGTTCGACCAACTCCGCGACGTACCAGGCGACCGCTGCACTGCCGAGTCGGCTGCGCAAGTTGAGCCAGACTCGCACGCTGCGCACCTGGGTCACGGTATCGAAGGTTCTCCCCGTGATCAGGGCAAGGTCAAGCTCGGCGAATGGCTCCACCCCGCCGCCCAGTCGACTCGTCGGCTTGCGGACCCCTTTGGCGATCGCCTTGAACTTGCCGCGTGTCGCGGAGAGGAGAGTGAGCACGCGATCGGCTTCGCCGAGGCGGAAACGGGAGGTGACGATGGCCAGCGACGTAGTGCTTTGACGTGCAGGCATGATGCGCAGGGTAGCATTGACCCACAGCCGCGCCGCGTTCAAACGCGCCGGGCAAGAGGTAAGGGGGACGCGTGAGCGAGCAGCAGCAAGGGACGGAGGGAGACCTCCTCAGCCTGAACCTCGACGAACTGGTCGCCGCAACCGATCGAACCATCCTTGATCTGCTCACTGAGTGGGAAGAGCCGATTACGGCCGCCATGTACGAACAGATTCGCTATCACTTGGGCTACGCCGATCCCGCAGCGCGACCTGGAAAGCGCATGCGCCCCCTCCTCGGCCTCCTCACCTATGCCTCAATCTCGCCAGACTGGGAGCGCGCACTCCCCGGCGCCGCGGCGGTAGAGCTCGGACATAACTTCTCACTCGTTCACGACGACATCGAAGATGGCGACGCCGAGCGACGTGGCCGACCAACACTCTGGGTTCGCGATGGCGTCCCTCAGGCAATCAACACGGGCGATGCGCTCTTCACGATTAGCCGCGTCGCGCTACACCACCTCACCACCCTCGGCTTCTCTGACACCAAGGTGCTCCGCCTCATGAAGCTCTACGACGAGACCTGCCTCCGCCTCTGCGAGGGGCAATTCATCGACATCGCCGCGAGTGCACGCACAGAGATGCAAAGCGTTGAGCACTACTTTGAGATGATCGGCCGCAAGACCGCCGCCCTCATCTCTGGTTCGGTCGAATCTGGTGCGATCCTTGCCAGTGATGACGAAGAGGTGATCCGACGTTTCCGTAACTTCGGCTGGGCACTCGGACTCGCCTTTCAAATCAACGACGACCTTCTCGGCATCTGGGGCGACGAGGCGGCCACAGGGAAAGAGGCCTCCGATCTCGCCCGCCACAAGAAGACGCTCCCCGTACTCCACGCCATGGAGCAGGCGAGCCCCGCCGATCGCGCGGTGCTCACCAACCTCTACGCCGAGGCGAATCCAGGTGCCGAGTCAGTCGCCGCAGGCCTGCAGGTACTTGAGCGCACTGGATCCCGTGAGTACACCCGCATGCAGGCGCAGGAGTGGCGCGCTAAGGCGATCAGTGAGATTCGCAGTCTCTCGCAGCTCAACCCACGCGCCGTGGCGAAACTTGAAGAGATTATTGACCGGGTGATCTCCGCCTAATCAGCGTCGGGCTTGGTGGCCCCTGCATCCCAGATCACGCGTACCTTGCCGACGCGACGGCCAGTCACCTTGATGACGGTGATTCCAAACCGGTCAACCGCTACCGTGTCGCCCACAACGGGAACGCGGCCGATGCGGTGATAAACGAATCCTCCTACCGTGTCGTACTCCTCGTCGTCCTCAAGCTCCAGTGGTGGATTGACGAGCTCCCCAAGCAGATCGATGTCTGCTCGGCCATCGAGGATCGCCTCGCCGTCGCGGACCATCACCTTCATCGGCTCCTCTTCGTCAAACTCGTCCTGAATCTCACCGACGATCTCTTCGAGGAGGTCTTCAATGGTCACGAGGCCCGCGGTCCCACCGTACTCGTCGAGAACGATCGCCATGTGCACGCGACGACGCTGCAACTCGTGGAGCAAATCGTCGACCGATTGCGACTCCGGCACGAAGAGCGCCGGGCGCATGATGTCGCGCAGCCGTGGACGTGGGCCACCCGCCGCAATAATGCGAAGAAGGTCTTTTGCATACAGGATGCCGACGATGTGGTCGACCGACTCCTTGTAGAGCGGCGTACGACTATGTCCCTCGGTGAGCACCAGCGTGACGGCATCATCAAAGCTCGCCTCCTGGTCGATCGCCACGATATCGATGCGCGGCACCATGACCTCGTGCAGCTTGGAGTCGCTAAGCGACATCACCGCACTGATCATCTGCTCCTCTTCGGCCTCAAGCACCCCCTGCTGGCTCCCCTGCTCCACGATCAGGCGGATCTCGGCGGCTGAGAGCTCTGGGGTGCGCGTGGGGTCAATGCCGAATGGCTTCGAGATGATCTTGGTGAGCAGCACGAGCACCGCTACCAGCGGACTGACGATCTTGGCGAAGAGGGTGATCGGCCCGGAGACCGCGAGGGCAATGCGGTCGGGATTGGCGAGGGCGAACCCCTTTGGGATCAACTCGCCAAGCACGATAGAGACCACGGAGACGATGAAGGTGACGAGGAGGAGTGCGATCGTGTCCGCCTGGTCAGCAATGAGCGCAATCCCTCGCAGCGGCTCAGCCACAACGGTCACGATGCTGACGGCGGCAACGGCAGAGGCGAGTGCCCCGAGGAAGGTGATCGCAACCTGGATCACCGCGAGGAAGCGCCCTGGATCGCGCATCAGTCGCTGGGCACGCTTGGCGCGGCGATCACCCGACTCCGCCAGCTCATCGAGGCGTGTGCGACGGACAGAGACAAAGGCGATCTCCGCACCAACGAAGAACCCGTTGATGAGAATCAGCAGCAGAATGACCAGGATGTCAGTGCCGAGCATCGTTACGCCTCCCGAATGATGCGAGCAGGAACGCCGACCGCCGTGCAGCCATCAGGGATATCGGCAAGCACCACCGTGCCGGCCCCAGTCTTAGCGCCAATGCCAATGCCTGCTGGCGCCACAATCAGAGTCCCCACGCCGGTAAAGGCATCGGCGCCAATCAACGTCTTGAGCTTCTTCACGCCGTCATAGTTCGCCGTGATGGTGCCCGCACCGATATTCGCGCGCTCCCCCACTTCGGCGTCGCCAAGATACGAGTGATGGCCAACCTTGGCGCCAGTGGCGAGGCTGGTAGCTTTTAACTCAGCAAAGTTCCCAACATGGCAGTTCGACGCAATGGTGCACCCTGGTCGAATGTGCGCGAACGGGCCAACGTCCACGTGTGAGGCAATGGCTGAGCTCTCGATCGCTGAAGAGCGAATGGTGCAATCTTCGCCGATCGAGGTCGCCTCAATCCGCGAACCGCTCCCGACTCGAGTCCGTGCCCCGATGCTCGTTGCCCCGAGGAGCGTCACGCCCGGCTCAATCACCGAATCCGCAGCGATCTCAACCTGCACGTCAATCCACGCCGTCGTTGGGTCAATCAGCGCCACGCCACGGTCAAGGTGGCCCTCGTTGATGCGCTCACGGAGTGCGGCGGCGACATCGGCGAACTGGTGTCGGTCGTTTACCCCCTCAAGCTCAATCTCTGGGCCGTACACGATTGGCGCAGGGGTACCTGCAGCGTGTGCGGCAGCGACTAAGTCGGTGAGATACAGCTCGCCACTTGCCTTCGACGGCGTGATGGCGCCGAGCGCCTCGGTGAGCCACGCCCGGTCTACGGCGTAGAGCCCAGCATTGACGGTGCCAATCGCGCGCTGCTCTTCGGTGGCATCACGCTCCTCGATCACGCACTCCGCCGTGCCATCGCTTGATTCAATCACGCGTCCGTAGCCCGTTGGGTCATCGGCATCAAAGGCGGCCAACGCGATGGGCGCGTTCGTTTCGCGACGAGCCGCAACAACTTCACGCATTAACGCGGCGGTGATGAGCGGCGTATCGCCGCAGGCGATGAGGAGCTCCTTTGCAGAGGCTGGCAGCGCCCCAAGTGCGCAGCGAACGGCATCGGCGGTGCCGAGCGGCTGCGACTGCTCAGCAATCAAGACGTCACTGCCCAGTAGATCAGTGAGCCCTGCGGTGGCGGGCGAGAGCACAACGACAGATTTCGCCGTGAACGCCTCAGTGGCAGCGGCTGCGACCCAGCCGGCCATTGGTCGGCCGAGTAGTTGGTGCAGCACCTTGGGAACCTGGGACTGCATCCGTGATCCGACTCCAGCGGCAAGGATGATGGCCGTCACGCCCTCAAGGCGCTCCGGCCCGCGACTTGACGGGTTCATCCTGCGGCGCCGCCTCGCTTGGCGATCGCTTCGATCTCTACCAAGCCACCCTTCGGCAGCGCTGCAACCTGAATCGTTGAGCGCGCGGGGTACGGCTGGGTGAAGGCCCGGCCGTAGATCTCGTTGACCGTCGCGAAGTCGGCGAGGTCAACAAGGAAGATGGTCGTCTTAACGATGTCGTTGTAGCCAAAGCCTGCAGCGGCCAAGAGCGCACCGAGGTTCGCCACCGCCTGCTCTGCCTGTGCAGCAACGCCGTCGGCGAGTGCGCCAGTTTCAGGATGGAGTCCGAGCTGTCCGGAGCAGAAGAGTTCGTCGCCCGCAGCAATAGCTGGGCTGTACGGTCCGATAGCGGCAGGGATCCCGGCCCCAGTAATCGAACGCTTCACGCTGCTCCCCTTTCGCCAGAACCTGGCGCAATTAGTCTCGTTGCGATGAGAGAGGGCGTGAGGCCTTCCGGCGCCACGAGCTCCCCGCTCGCGAGGGCGTTGGCGATCAGGGTTGCCCCCTCCTCTGCCTCTCGCTGTGAAGGATAGAGGAGGAAGAGGGTTGGCCCCGAACCTGAGAGCGAGAGCGGGCGATCGAGGAGGCGGCGAAGGGCGTGATCGAAGGGGCGGAGCCACGGCGCAACCGCTCGGGCGGGGGCGAGGAGGTCGTTCGCCGATGCCAGGGCGGCGGCCCGCTGCAGGAGCCCATCCCCGCTCATGCCGACCGTGAGTTCCGCCGCAAGGTGCTGGGAGCTGACCAGAGCTGCCCCCTGCGCCGAGCCACGGAGCCCCGCAGCAAATGCGGCAAACACCTCTGGGGTGCGCAGCGGCAGGCCCGCGGTGATCAGAAGGAGTCCCAGGGGCTCGCCCTTCCACGGGCCAAGCGGGGTCACTGACTCCCCACGCCCCTCGATGAGCGCAGGTGACTCAACAAGAAAGAGCGGCACGTCTGAGCCCACTTCAGCAGCGACCGCGTTCAGGGCTTCGTCATCAATATCAAAATCGAAGAGCTCAATCACACCGAGGAGCGTTGCGGCCGCGTCGCTCGAGCCGCCCCCCAACCCAGCGGCAACAGGGAGGCGCTTCTCCAGCACGATCTCCACCGGCGGAACGTCGCACACGCGGCGCAGCGCCGTAAGGGCAACTGCACAGAGATTCTCCCCATCAACGTGCAGGGGCACACCCGCGAGCCGAATCGAATCCGCCCCGTCGGTTGCTCGACGCAGATAAAGACGATCGCCCGCCTCAAACTGCGCCACTACCGAGTGGAGCTCGTGATACCCGTCTGACCGCTTGCCGACGACGGCGAGCGTCAGATTGATCTTGCCGTGCGCGACGATCTCAACCGTTGGGTCTGCAGCTGGCAGCGAGCGTGACGCGCTGCGTTCGTGAACCTCTGATCCCCCACTGGTGCTTCGCCGAGCCACTGCGGCGCGAGCGGCATTCGTCGGCACACCCGCGTCAAGCTCTGGGAGCTCGGACAAGAGGGCGATCCAGTCTTGTACCGAGAGCGTCTGCGCGCGCTGGTCGGGACTGAGGTTGGCGCGCCCAAGCGCCGCGATGATGTCGCTCTCAAGGATGGGCAGCGCGCGAGGGAGCGCGTTGCGCAACTTCTTTCTTCGCTCACGGAAACCTGCCTGCACAAGTCGCCAGAGGCGCTCCTCGTCGTGTGGGCTGAGGGTGAACGCATCGTCGCCCGTGCGATGCTCAAGCAGCAGGATCGCTGAATCAACGCCAGGCACTGGATCAAACGCCTCGCGTGGCACACGCGCAACGATCGAAGCCGCTGTTCTCGCCTGCACAAATGCGGTGAGGTACGACCAGTCACCCGGTGCGGCCGCAACGCGTTCAGCGACCTCCAACTGCACCAGCAGGACGATGCGTGCAGGGGGCACGGCGAGAAGGAGTAGTCGATGCAGCAGTGGGCTCGTGACGTGATATGGAATGTTGGCAATGACTCGCCAGCTCCCGCTGGTTGGCGCGAGCGACTCAAGGTCAACGGTGAGCGCATCACCGTGAATGAGGGTTAACTGCCCCGCACTGATCTGCTCCGCGAACTTGTGCTGCAGGCGAGGGATCAGGTCGTTGTCGAGCTCCACAGCAATGACGTTGGCGCCGCTCGCAAGGAGTGCCTCCGTCAAGAACCCGAGCCCCGGGCCAATCTCCAAGACGAGCTCTCCTGAAGTCGGCGCGCCAGCCTGCACGATACGATCCCGAACGTTCAGGTCGTGCAAGAAGTTTTGGCTGAGGCGCTTCTTGGCTGCATGGCCGTCCACGCGCCCACGGCTTGGTGCCTGGCGATACTTCGGGCTCATGCGGGCACCGCCGATCCAATACGCCACTGCGCATGAACCTCAAGGCCTGCGCTCGGCTCCTGGTAGGCCCCTCGTTCGTCGCGCAGCAGTGCGTCACCCGCGGCGCCGATCATTGCTGCGTTGTCGGTGCACCACTGCAGCGGTGGCACGACGAGTACGCGGCGCTCTTCGCTCGCAAGGCTCGCGAGTGCTGAGCGGAGCGGACCATTGGCCGCCACTCCCCCGCCAACGATGAGCGAGCAGTCTGGGTTCGCTCGCAGGGCCCGCTGCACACCGGCACGCAGCGCACCGACGATGGCCTGCTCTGTTGCCGCGGCGATCGCGATTGCCCCCTCTTCTGGAAGTGGATGCTCGGCGAACTGCCGCGTAAGCGTGGCGGCGCGACCCGGGCTGCGATCGGTGAGCCCGCTGGCGACGAGCGCCTGTCGAATTGCCGCGGTCTTCACCCCACTAAACGAGAAGTCGTAGGGCTGCTCGGTCTTGGCAATCGGCAGCGGCGTGATCCGGGCACCGCGTGGCGCCTTCGCGGCGAGCGCTGAGAGCGCCGCCCCTCCTGGGTATGGGGCGCCGAGGAGTCGTGCAATCTTGTCGAAGGCCTCACCCGCCGCGTCGTCAATCGTGCCGCCGAGTCGCTGCATGGTCCCATCACGCTCGATCCGCACCAACAGCGTGTGCCCGCCAGAGACCACGAGTCCGATCGCAGGGAGCGTTGGCGCCTCGACGGCTGCCGCCTCACGTAGCCATGCGGCGCGGAGGTGCCCCTCGAGGTGATTCACTGGAAGCACGGGGAGGCCGCGTGCCCACGCCCACGCGCTACCAATGCCAGCCCCCACGAGGAGTGACCCGACGAGGCCGGGGCCGGTCGTCAGTGCCACCCCCTCGATCGTGCCCGCAATCCCGAGCCCCTCAGCCTCCTGCAGTACTTCGTTGAGCAGGCGGGGCAGCCACTCATGGTGTGCGCGCGCTGCAACCTCTGGAATCACGCCGCCGAACGGCGCATGAATCGCCGTTTGGCTCGCCACACGTTCAGCGAGCACCTCACGGCCACCACGCACAAGGGCCGCCGCGCTCTCGTCACAGCTCGATTCAATCGCCAGCAGTAGTCGCTCACTCATGGCCGAAGCGCCCCTCAGCACGGGTGCGCAGCGCCGCTTCAGTCGCCTGCTGCCCTGGGCTCTCAAGCTCGGCGGTGGTCATCACCAACGCATCCTCGCCGTTATCGTCGTAGTAACGAATGCGTCGACCAACTTCGACGAAGCCGAACGCGAGATAAAGCCGCTGGGCCTCGACGTTTGAGACCCGCACGTCTAGCGTTGCAACCCGTGCGCCACCTCGTCGCGCCTCCTGGAGGAGCTCCAGGAGCAGCACCGTGGCAACTCCCGACCGTCGGCTCTCGGGGAGCACCGCCATCGTCGTGACATGCGCCTCGTCAACCATGAGCCAGATGCCACCGAAGCCGACGAGCATGCCATCAATTCTGGCCCCCACGTATCGCGCCAAGTGATTCGTCGTGAGCTCTGTGGTGTACGCGCTTGTTGGCCACGGCGCAGTAAACGAGACACTCTCAATCACCGCAACCGCATCAAGATCAGCAATGGTGAGTGGTGCCAATACTGGCGCACGCATCATCCCGCCTCGCTTCCGCGAGCTGGCGCCGGATAGCGCAGAGTGACATGCGCCGCTGCAGGCCCAGCTTCACGGGCCAGCGCGCAGGCTACGACTCCTCTGCTCTCTTCCTGCGTAAGGTGCGAAGAGGCGGCGTCTCGAGCGACGACGGCCGACCCACTCTTCGATACCTCGAGCGACTCACGTGTTCCGATCGCAATAGAGAACGACCGCTGCACCGCTTGCCAGAGCGCACGGTCTGAGGCGCACTCTCGCAACGGAAGCGCCAGAGCAGCAGCAATACCGGCCGCAGCCGAGGCTGCAACGCGAGCGCCGCTATAGCTTCCAGGTCCGTTCCCAACCACCACTGCAGTGAGCGCAGTGCGTGCGGCTTGATTCGGAATCAGATTAGAAATGCGCTGTAGGAGTGGCTGGTCGTAGAGATAGTCTTCGGCGACGCACACAGGCGCTCCATCACGCTCCTCTACGATCGCGACGATGCTAAAGCCGAGTGACCCATCAAGCACGAGGATGCGTGGACTACTCATGTGCATCGCCCATGGTGATCTGTCCGGTGCTGCCTGAAGCCGCGCTCAACGCTGCGAGGAGCTCTGGTCGCGCGCCACGGATCTCGGCGGTGCGTGTGCCCTCGTCGGTAGCGGTCTCAAGGTGAATGCTCAGCACATCTGCGCCGACCTCCCCAAGTCCTACAAGATGCTCGGGCCACTCGATCAGGGTGACGCCGTGCTGCTGTCGCTCATCTATCACTCCAGCACGCAGGGCGTCGCTCCCTACAGGGAGCCGATAAGCGTCAACGTGCCAAATCGGCAAGTCGCCGCTGTGCTCCGAGATGAGGATGAATGTTGGCGAGGTGAGCTCGGGCTCTGCATGGAGTGCAGTTCCGATGGCGCGAGCGAGCGTTGTCTTACCGCTCCCTAGGTCGCCGGCAAGTAGGACGCGGTCACCTGGACGGAGTGAGGCTCCAATTGCAGCGCCAAGCGACGTCGTTGCTGCGAGGCTACCGAGCGTAATGGTGACGACGTTCACGCGGTAAGGCGCTGCAGGTCACCAAGGGGGAGCACGACAAGATCGCCGTTGATCTCAAGTGCGCCATGCGGGTCTGACGGCTGCGCGTCGGCCAGGCCACGCCAGGTGCCATACGAGCCCGCGAGAGGGCCACCGATCACAACGGTATCGACGCCCACCTGGGCTCGCCCCGCGCGCGTCGTGGATGCCGTAAGGCCGGCGGGGTGCCGCTCAAGGCGCACATCGCTGCCGTTCAGCGCCTGGAGCGCCTTCCCTAGCTCTGCAGCCCATTCGTCGCTCTCACGGCGCCCACCGAGAATTAGAAGGCCAAATGGTGCGAGGGCGACACCGGCGGCTACACGTCGATCAATAGAGGCGCTGAGTGCCTCACGCTCGCCATCACTCAGGCTGCCTACAACAAGACCCCGAATTCCGACCGCCCGAGCACGCAGTACGGTCTCAGGAGATACCGACACAACCGCCAGAATGCCCGCCTCGTGCGCCGCAGCCCATCCGTGACTATCTGGCTCTGTCGCCGAGAAGTAGAGGCTCCCCTCGACCTCGTCGCCGAGCAGAAGGCGCCCGCCGAGGCCACCCGTCGCACCCGCGGATCGCGGCAGAAGCGCCAGCGGCGCCACAATTGAAAGCACCTTTGCGGGCCTCGCGACCACCGGCGTGTGGGGCACATCAACTGACGGCTTTCCACGCACGACACAGGCACCGGCGAGGCCACCGCACAACGACGTCAGGATCATGTGCCCCGCAATCTCAACCTCTACGTCGACGATCTCCCCTCGCTGCAGCACAAGCTCCAGCGCGTCGTCCGAAGGTAGCGCGTGCTCCTCGGCTCTAGCGCGAACCAGCACCTCATCATCAGCATGGTTAGCGACAACCAGCAGATCACCAGCGGGGACAAAGAGCTGATCCGCGGTTGCGCGAACAAGGTCCGCTCCAGTAGCCTCGGTAAGCTGTTCCGTGCCGAGGGCGGCTAGTACTCCCGAAACATCGAGCAGCACCGTCGTACGCCCAAGTGGGGCCAGCGGAGCAAGTGCAACAAGTGGCACGGCGCCTGAAGCGAGATATGCGGCAAGCTGACCCGTCACGATCAGCATCTCGCCACTCGTTGACACATGCTGATCGCTTGAACGCTCCGCAATTGACTGGATCGCATCGATGCACGCTGCAGCACGAGTCTGGTCGCCAATCTCATCACGCCCCGACATTGGACGGTCTGCAATGTCACCGAGCCGGTCGGCAACGGTGGCCCGATCGCGCTCGCCAAGCGAGCGCAACACTGCATCGCAGCGGCGCCGGCGCTCAGTCGAATCAGCAGGGACGAGTGCGGCCTCATCAATCCGCAATAGATCCTGATGAGAGCCTGGGGTAGCCCGCGCAACTCTCGCAGCATCATGTGCGATGTCGAGAATCCTCACGGGGACGCCGAGCGCCTCTGCGCAGCGGCTCGCCGCACGGCCGAGGGAGCTCGGATCACCACGAAGCGAGGTAGAGATCGCACCGCTCTGCTCCGCCCCAGCGGCACTCTGCAGCATCTTCTCTACTGCGTTGCTATCGGCTCCCGTGGGCAGCGTAATGCTACTCAGAAGCCTTGTAGGTTCCGCGTCAGACATCAGTGCATAAAAGCTGAGATCACGATCCTCACGAATCAAGAGATACGACGATCGCGTCATTTCTGGTCCACGTAGTGATATCCGCGCAGGTCACGCAGCGCCACAGGATCGCTACTCACCGTGTACACCCGTGCAAGTCGGCTGGTGAAGCTCGTTGAGACCTCATTAGTAATGGTCTTCCGACGCTTCGCGACGTCGACGGGCTCAATCAGCTCCGCCCCTGAATCACCGATGAAAACAACCTCATCGGTTTCAGAAAGGTCTGTTGCTGGGTGATCGGTGGCATCAATGGTGATGGAGTCCATCGCGATAGTGCCGACAACGGGGAGGCGCACCCCTCGCACCAACACCTCAGCAACTCCCCGCTCGTGATACGAGATGCCGTCGGCATAACCAATCGGCAGGGTGATGATCCTCGACACGCGCTCGGCAATGAATGCCGGCCCGTACCCCACGCCATGACCAGCGGGGAGCGTCGCGATGCGCACAGGTCGGGCGGCGAGTCCATACACGCGCTCAATTCCGATCGTTGCAGCGGTCATCGTTGGGCGCAGTGCATTTGGCACCACGCCGAAGAGTGCGATGCCTACGCGCGCAACCTGCTGCGTGTCACCGATGGTGAGTAACCCTCCCGAACCGACGAGGTGAGCTTCGAGCTCCGGAGCTTGGGCTGCAGCCTGCTCGAGGACCTGCTCCTGTAGGCGTGAGCGATCAACATTCTCAGCTGCGCTGAGGTGGCTCCAGATGCTGCGCAGCAAAATGTTCGGGTTTCTACGCAGCACAGCGATCTGGGTGGCAAGATCGCCCGGCAGGATGCCGTCGCGACCGAGTCCAGTATCCACTTCAATATCAACGCTCAGTGGAGGGAGCCCAGCCAGATCCGCGCCCATCAGCTCACGAACCACTGCTGGCGATGAGGCGGTGACACCAATTCCTGTAGCGGCGGCGTCCCGCAGGTGCGCAGGAGCAACGCGCCAGAGGGCACGCACAGGGCCAGTGATCCCGGCGTCACGCAGCTCTTGCGCCTCATCAAAGGTGGCGACAAGAACAGCCCGCGCCCCAGCGGCGAGTGCGGCACGTGCCACGGGCACGGCGCCAAGGCCGTAGGCGTCCGCCTTCAGGACGACATCGAGGTGGCCACCAGATGGAAGCTTCCCCTTCAGGGCGCGCACATTCGTTGCGATCGCATCGAGCCGCACCTCTACCCAGGCATCACGCCCGAGCGCTGGTAGGCCGACCTCCTGAATGCGTTCGGGGAGCCCGCTCATCCCTGGGCCTTCCCTGCCGGCTCCGCCAGGAGGGCAAGCTCTTCGCGTCGCAGCGCCTTGATGCGCTCAATTCGTGCCAGGAGCGCCGTCTCGGCCGCATTGAGGTCTTCGCCGATCTGCGGCGGAAAGAGATAACGCCCGCCAGCGGTTCGCACGGCATATGCGATCGCAATCGCATACTCACGCTCGTGGCTAATGGAGAGTGCGATGTGCTGGATGCCCAGCTGCGTCGCCCGTGCCGCCGCGCGATCGTGAAGACGAACGGAGGGCTGCCCAGTTGGCAGGCGCTCTACCTCGATCTCCTGCCAGCCGATCCCGCGCACGCCAAGGCCAAGCACCTTCGAGACGGCCTCCTTTGCGGCCCAACGCCCAGCCATCGTCTCGGGTCGGCCACGAACGTACGAGCGTTCTGCGGCGGTAAGTACTCGGAGCTCAAATCGTTCTGGATGACGGCGCAAGACGTTTGCAATTCGGTCCACGCGAATGATGTCAATGCCAATCTCTGGCGTGATCGTTGCGTGCTCTCCCCCGTCCATCACTCGACGGTGACGGACTTCGCGAGGTTCTTCGGCTGATCGATATCGGCACCGGCGAGCAGGGCCATCTCATAGGAGAAGCGCTGCAACGGGATTGTGGCGATTAACGCGGCAATCTCAGGCCGTGCGGCAGGGATCACGACTGCATCGGTAGCGAAGCTTGACCAATCATCAACGCCAGAGAGGATTGCAATCACTGGTGCCGAGCGCGCACGTGACTCCATCAGGTTGCTCACCAGCTTTGGCAGAACTGGCGAGTTCAGCACCACCGCCACCACCGGGTGGTCGGCACCAAGAAGGCTGATCGGCCCATGCTTCATCTCACCCGCGGCCATTGCCTCCGCGTGAATGTACGCGAGCTCCTTCAACTTGAGCGCCCCTTCCAACGCGGTGGCAAGTCCAGCGCCGCGGCTGACGAACGTGAAGCCACTTGCGCTGAAATATTTCTTCGCAATCGCTGGAAGTGCGTCTGACGAGTCCAGCGCAGCAGACGCCATTGCTGGGATTGTGAGCAGTTCAGTCGACCACGATCGCAAGTCTTCTGTGGTGAGTACGCCTGCACGTCGCGCAAGGTCAAGCGTTACGAGCAACGTAACGAGCGCCTGCGAGGTGTAACTCTTTGTTGCAGCGACTGAAACCTCGGTGCCGGCTTGGAGTAAAACCACTGCATCAGCTTCGCGCGTCAGTGAGGAACCCGCAGCGTTTACGATCGCAAGCACCGTCGCACCAGCAGCTTTCGCGGTTCGAACGGCACCGAGCGTGTCGGCCGTTTCACCAGACTGGGAGACCGCGATGACCAGGCTGCTCGGACCCAGCGCCGGTGGGTCGTACCGGAACTCGCTCGCAATGGTCACACGCACTGGCACGCGCAAGAGACGTTCAGCAAGCGATGCCGCCGTGAGTGACGCGTAATATGCCGATCCGCAGGCAACGATCTCAATAGACCGCGCTTCGGCAATTGCGGGTGCGATCGCGTCGAGCTCACTGATTGCCACCCCATCGGCCGACACACGTCCGAGCATTGCGGCAGCGAGGGCACGTGGCTGCTCGTCCATCTCTTTGCGCATGAAGTGGTCGTACCCTTCTTTGCGCGCCGCCGCACCATCCCAGGTGATCGTTTCAATCTTTGGGGCAAACTTCGCACCTGTTGCGTCGTAGAGGGTGATCCCATCGAGCTGCAGGTCGGCAAGGTCGCCATCGCGTAAGAAGATGATCTTGTTCGTGTGCTCGAGGATGGCAACAGGATCGGAGGCGAGGAATTGCTCCCCTTCGCCGATACCAACCGCAAGCGGCGCCTCGCGGCGAGCCGCAATGATCCGACCTGGCTCGCCGCGGTGCATCACGACGAGTGCCCACTGTCCGTGGAGGCGAGGGAGCACGGCCGCCACCGCAAGGCGAATGTCGCCCTGGTAGGCGTCTTCGATCAGGTGGGCGATCACTTCGGTGTCCACGGGGCTGGAGAGGGTGTGCCCCTTCCCTGTCAGTTCCCGCTGGAGCTCGGCGTAGTTTTCGATGATGCCGTTATGAATGATGGCGATCTCGCCGTGCTCATCCATGTGCGGATGGGCGTTTAGGTCGGTAGGCGCGCCGTGGGTAGCCCATCGCGTGTGGGCGATTCCAGCGATCGAACCGGTTGGCAGTTCGCCAACGACACCTTCAAGGTTGGCGAGGCGTCCCGCACGCTTACGCATGGTGATCTCGCCCCCTGTGGCCGCAACGGCGATCCCTGCGGAGTCATAGCCGCGGTATTCGAGCAGACGCAGCCCTTCAATCAACGTCGTCGAGACGTCGCGTGATCCGATGTAGCCGACGATCCCGCACATGGGGGTAGTCTACCGCCCGCGTACGAGGCTCGCGGCGACCTCCAACAGGCGCTCAACGGCAGCGGTGACCGCTGCGTGATCGGGGCCCTCGCCCATCACCCGGAGCAGGGGCTCAGTCCCAGAGAGGCGCACAAGGACGCGCCCGCCTGTCTGTGCGAGTGCCGCCTCAGCCTGGCGAATGGCGTTCTGGAGATCAGGCTCCGCGAGCAGTCGCTCCCCCTCACCTGGGGGCACCGGCACCGTGCGCTGGAGTTGCGGGTCAAGGGGGATGGCGTCTGCCATCTCCCCAACGGGGATCCCTGCGCGGGCCACGAGCCCGAGCACGGTGATCGCACTAAGGAGGCCGTCACCAGTCGGTGAGAGCTCCGTGAAGAGGAGGTGGCCACTCTTCTCACCACCGAAGCCGCCCTGCACAGTGGCGAGTCGTTCGGCAATGTGTCGGTCGCCGACGGGGGTTCGCTCCAGCGTGATCCCGTGCGAGGCAAGGTGACGTTCTACCCCACTGTTGGTCAGCACCGTGGCGACGGCGCGGTCAGATCCCGCGACTCCTCGCCCCTTCCGATCCAGTGCGATGAGGGCGATCAAGATGTCGCCATCGATGGCTTGCCCGCCAGCATCCACAACGACGCAGCGGTCAGCGTCACCATCAAGCGCGATGCCGAGGTCGGCGCCGTGCGCGCGCACCTGCTCGCCGAGTGCGGCGGGGTCGGTGGCGCCAACGCCGTCATTGATGATGCCTCCCCCCATGGCGAACGGCAGGACGGTGGCACCAGTAGCGGCGAGCGCCGCAACGGCGAATGGCGAAGCGGCACCATGTGCCGCATCAACCACCACACTTAGGGCGCTGGCACTCACTGTGTGGGCAAGATCAGCCAGCGTTCGTTCGTATCGCTCTCGATACGTTTGAGCTTCAGCTGCATGTGACGCTGATGGGGCCACTACCTGCACGCCTCCTGCGAGAGCACCTTCCATCGCCGCCTCGAGCGCTCGCTCCTCGGCATCAGGAATCTTGCGGCCATCTCGCGCGAGCACCTTCAACCCGTTGTACTCCACGGGGTTATGCGAGGCGGTCACCACCACGCCACAGGCGGCGCGTGGCTCACCCGCAACAAGTGAGGCGAGTCCTGGCGTTGGAATAACGCCAACATCAATGACGGTGCCGCCGTGTGTCTCGATCGCGCCGGCTAACGCGCTCGCCAACACGGGTCCGCTCGGTCGAGTATCGCGCCCAAGGAGCACGAGTCCGCCTGGGTGCTGCTGCATCAGGGCAACGCCGAGTGCGGCAGCTAGTTCAACGGTAAGTGTTTCGCCAGCGATCCCGCGGATCCCATCGGTGCCGAAGCGAACCGTGGTCACGGTGTTCCTTGCGCTAGATCAGCGCTTGGTGAACTGCTTCGCCTTGCGTGCGCGTCGGAGACCGTACTTCTTGCGCTCCTTGGCGCGCGGGTCGCGCGTCAGGAATCCGGCCTGGCGGAGTGGAAGTCGGTAGGCCTCTGGATCGGCGGAGAGGAGTGCACGTGAAATGCCGTGGCGGATCGCGCCAGCCTGGCCGGAGATGCCACCACCCTCAACCTTCACCATCGCGTTGAAGCGACCCTCGGTGCCGGTGACTCGGTATGGTGCGAAGACTTCGGACTGTGGGACGGCACCACCGAAGTGCTGCTCGTAGGTGCGTCCGTTGATGACGATCTGGCCCTCACCAGCAACGAGGCGAACTCGTGCGATGGAGGTCTTGCGTCGACCGGTTCCCTGGTAATACGGCAAACTGGCCACGCTCTTCTCCTTCGGGCTCACGCGAGGGGCTCCGGCATCTGTGGAGCGTGCGGATGATCCGCATCGGCATAGACCTTCAACTTACGAATCTGTGCATTGCCGAGCTTCGTCTTCGGGAGCATTCCCTTGACGGCTCGGCGAATTGCCTCGTTCGGCTTTCGCTTCAACAGGTCACCAAGGACCTCCATGCGGTAACCGCCTGGCTGCCCGGAGTGCGAGTGGTACTTCTTCGAAAGGAGTCGGTCGCCAGTCACTACCAGCTTTGCGGAGTTGATCACGATCACGAAGTCGCCTGAATCGAGGTGGTCAGCAAAGGTTGGCTTCCCCTTCCCCATCAGCGTTGAGGCCACCTTCGTCGCGAGTCGGCCAAGGGTCTGCCCCTCGGCATCGATCACGAACCAGCGGCGCTCGATTTCAGCGGCGCGAGGTGTCCAGGTCTTCGTGTTCATCTGATCCTCCTAGATCAATTCAAGCTGCACAAGCGGCGCCGAGTCACCCTGGCGAATGCCAATCTTGGTGATGCGGCAGTAGCCCGACGTGCGGTTCGCATACTTCGGAACGATCTCATCAAAGAGCTTCTCAACGACGAGCGGCTCTTCCGGAAGAGCTGCAATCACGGCGCGTCGAGCCGAGAGGCCACCCTTCTTGGCGAGCGTAATGATCTGCTCAACCTGCGGGCGAATCTCCTTGGCCTTGGCCTCAGTCGTCTGAATGCGCTCGTAGCGCAGCACCGACACGATCAAGTTCTTATACAGCGCGAGGCGCGGCCCCTGCTTGCGGGAGAGCTTACGTCCGCCAATCGCGTGCGAAGTCATTAGGCCTTCTCCTCGTCGTCGGCGTCGCTCTCATCCTCATCGAAGATGGCATCGGCAGGGATGGTGCTCTCTGGCACATCAAAGCCGCGCTCAACAAGCTTCTCGCGAACCTCATTGAGGCTCTTCTGGCCAAAGTTGCGCAACTTGAGGAGCTCCATCTCTCCGCCATCAAGGGAGGTGAGAAGCTGGCGAACCTTAAGGATGCCTGCACGCTTCAGCGCGTTATAGGCGCGCATTGGCAGATCAAGGTCTTCAATGGAGAGGTCGAGCAGGTTGCCGCCGGCCTCTGCCGCTGGCGCCGCCACTGGGGCCTCGCCGAGGCCAGAGAAGGCGGTGAACTGGCTGACCAGGATCGCTGCAGCCTTACGGACAGCGGCCTCTGGCGTAATCGTGCCGTCGGTCTCGATCTCAAGGATGAGCTTCTCGCGGTCGACGTCCTGGCCGACGCGCGTGTTCTCAACGGTGAAGTTGACCTTGCGGACTGGGGTGAAGATGGCGTCGACGCTCATCACGCCACGTGGCCGCACTTCGCCCTCAGGGTCCGCATCAACGCGGTCCGAGGAGACGTAGCCAACGCCGGTCTCAACGACGAGGGTGGCCTCAATGGCCGCCTTGTCGGAGTCGAGCGTTGCAAGCACCAACTCTGGGTTGACGATCTCGATCTGGCCGTTCGGCTTGATGTCGCCAGCGGTGACCGGGCCTGCCCCCTTCTTCGAAAGGGTCAGCTCAATGCGCTCCTTCGCAAAGCTGCGAAGGCGAATCTTCTTAACGTTGAGGAGGATCTGTACGACGTCTTCACGGACGCCTGGTAGCGAGGAGAACTCCTGCATGACGCCGTCGATCTGCACCGCGGTGACTGCAGCACCTTCCAGCGAACCGAGGAGGACGCGGCGCAGCGCGTTGCCGAGGGTGACGCCGTAGCCTGGCGCGAATGGGCCAGCCTCGTACTTGCCGTACGAGCCGAGCTCCTCGAGCGGGGCGATCTTGGTGGTCAGTGCATCGGACATGTTCTCTCTCCCTCTTA
>Ga0209087_1000385_pt1 | contig 28544 bp, 31 predicted proteins | sample S_130805_EF_Meta_FD_187321 | JGI IMG/M metagenome (GOLD analysis project Ga0209087, IMG submission 187321) | Freshwater microbial communities from Lake Simoncouche, Canada to study carbon cycling - S_130805_EF_MetaG (SPAdes) (version 2) | ecosystem: Environmental > Aquatic > Freshwater > Lake ... | reverse complement strand
GCAACAAATTGAAAGTGGCAACAGAGACTACGATAAACAGGGTCGTCCTATACAAAGCCCAGTGGGTGCTATGTATAAGAACCAAGTTATGCCTGCCACAGCGGCTAATCCAGGTTATGGCATAGTACCAGCCAGAGATAACAGTCCAGAAGAATACAATAGAGTTGGACAAGAATACTTTCAAGCAATGTTGAAACAGTTTGGTGGTGACACACAAAAAGCCGCTGCCGCTTACAATGCTGGTCCAGGCAGAGTTCAACAAAACATGCGAGCCAATCAAGGTGAAATGAATGTTGCACAACTACCCAGAGAAACACAGGGTTATTTGCAAAAACTTGGTAACTTAGTTGGCAGTGTTATTCCCACAGCACAGGCCGCACCTGCACCACAAAATGTTCGTGCTCAAGCATATCCCCAAGAAGGTGTAGCAGTTGCTGGTCCTAATGGAGTTCAAGGCACTCAAACAATTATGGGTCCAGTAAGTCCTGAACAAGTACAACAACAAGCACAAAATGAAATGCAGGGTTTACAACAATATGTAAATCCTAATGCTGAACCTGCACCACAGGCCGCTCCACAAGCACAGGGCGGCATGGATTTTGTTAATCCAGATGAAGTAGCAATGGCAGCAGATAAAGCACAGAATTATCTACAAACTCAAACACAGTCAATTAACAGATATACAGAAGCACAGAATGATCCTATTGCACTGATACAATTACGTGAAGATAGTACGCAGCCTGATTGGGTTCGTAAAAGTGCAGGTAATCGTGTTGCTGAAATGATTACCAGTGAAAACAATAGACAGGCCGCTGAGGCAGCACTGCCAAAAATGACTCCCAATGAACTAGCCAGAGTTGCCACTAAGAAAAGTGAAGGCAACAGTGTTGGTGACTGGTTACAATATTTGTTATTCAAACATGTAGGTCTCAGTGACTTAGCCAATGACAAAGCAGAACAACTGGGCATTGGACATAAAACACTGCCTGCCACAGATGCAGACGGTAACACTGGCATGATAAAGTATAGTGCAAATGGTAGTCCACTGTCAGGCATTAACAGTGATGGCACTGAAATGAATAAAGAACAACTTGCTAAATTTGCCAGTGGTGGTGGCGGCAAATGGAATACAACAGCAGAAACTTATACAGACAAAGCAGGTAATTTATATCAAAAGCAAAACAATGAAAAGGGACAAACCCGCATTGTTAATTCACAAACTGGCAAAGTATACAATGGAGAAGAAAAATTACAACGTGAACGTGATGTAGCCGGTGCGGCTGCAGATGTTCGCAAGCAAGAATTCCGTAGAGAAAATGACGCTACACAGTTTGGTAATAGTATTAGAAAACTTGACTATGATAGCAAACTAAAAGCAGTTGCTGAATTTAGACAAGCCGCTATTAATCGTGGTGAAGCAGACTTAACAGATGATGAACTAAGTCGCATGGGTGTTAATCGTCCTGATATTGGACCAGCACCAACAAGACGTACAACAGGACAGGCACCTGCTACAGCACAGGGTGCAATTCCTCCACAGGCATTGCCTACTGTAGGCGCACAACCTGTAACAACAGCAGTTACAAAACCAGGCGCTGGTGTTACTGGTCGCATGAGTCCTGAAGAAATGAAACGTCAAGAAGCACAAGCAAAATTACAGCGTGAAGCCGAAAGTGCAGTTAGTGTTGATGCCCGTAAAGATTTTAATGGATATGTTGACAAAGAAATTGTTGCCAAAGTTCCTAACGCTACTAAAATTAGTAGAATCCGTAGCGCACAATTGGATGGTCCAGATGGTCTAGTTAATGTACCAGAAATTGCTGGTATTATGGCCAGTGGTGGAAGTGCTGGACGTGAAGTTGGTAACATCATACGTGATATGATTACTGGACAGTTTACCAGTGTTGAAGATTTGAACAAGCGTGTAGTTGGCTTAGGTTTACAAAATAGTAACCCTAAAGTTTACAATGCATTAATGATGCAGATAAGATTACAACAAGAACTTGGTCCATTGACTATCAAAGAAACTGCTCCAGTTGGTGCTATCAGTGACAGTGAACAGAAAATGAATACATCAAATCAAGTTGATCCTACACGTAACCCTGCTTATGTAACATTTAACTTGTTGAGTAAGAATAAGTTTAACACTGATTTGACACAGGCAAAAGCAGACTTTGCCGCTAAGAATCCTGATCTAAATACCATTGCTAAATTTAATCAAGCATGGACCAAAGAAGAAGGCAAGTTATACAAACAATATGATGACATTTATGCGGCCAGAGCGGCATACGTTGGTGAATATAAAAATACACCTGCGGCAGCAGTTGCCGCTTATAAATTATTCCCAGTGCCTGCGTGGAACGCTGAACGAGGTGAGTTTGAATATAAAGGTCAACCTTATGCTAAGAAGCGTCCACCAATTGGTAGTTTTGTAAATTAAGGAAACAATATGGCATTTGATAGAGCAGCCGCAAAAGAAGCAGGTTATAGCGATGACGAGATTGATGCTTACATTGCAGCCAACCCGCATGTAGAAACTAAAAAAGATAAAGATCAACAACAAGCCACTAAGTTGCCAAGTCCTGAAGAAGTCTTAGGAACTTCAGCAACCAATCCCAGTGATAATTTAGATCGCACCAATGAAGACTTAATGACTGGCGCCATGGGTGTTGGTCTAGGAGCCGCAGGTGTTGGTGTACCAGCGGCATTATACTATGGTGGTAAGGCTATATTAAATCCAGCAGTTCGCGCTGGTGTAGATTTTGCACAACGTGGTGTTGGTGCTTTAGAAAATGCTAATAAAATTGCACAAGCAACAGAACAAAGAGTTGCAGCCAATCAGGCTGCCAGAGCGGCTCAAGTAGGTAGACCTCTAGGACCAGTTAGCCCACAAGCAACTTACAATGTACCCACACAAAATGTTCCACAGATGAGAGCACCTGTGCCACAGGGTCCAGTTGCACCACAGAACTTACAGAACCAAGTTAGACAACAAGCCGCTAGTCGTATTGTTGGCATGGGTGGTGCGGCAGCAGTTCCCGCCGCAGTGGGTCTGGGTGGTGCAGCCGCTACTGGCATAGCCGGTGGACAAATGGCAGCAATGACACCAGAACAGCGTAAAGCATATTATGACAATATGATGTTGGGTGCCATGGGCGGTGATGCCTCATTGGCAGCGGCAATTATGAACCGTGGGCAATAAGTAACACTATGACAACAGCAGAACAACTAACACTAATCTTTAAAAATAACTTCGTTGCTTATTTTCGCAGCCATGCCGCACATGTAAACATTACAGGCCGTAATTTCCGCAGTGATCACAAGTTACTGGGCGGTGTATATGAGCGTAGACAAGCAGAGATAGATAAAATTGGTGAGATCCTACGTACCATGCAGGAATACATGCCCTGTAATATCATGGATGTTATTGTTGATGCTACAATACCTATTGATACCATAGAAGGCACAGCGGATACATTGTTAGAAACTGTGATGATGGATCTAGAACACTTGCTAGATGATTATAAAGCATTAATCACAATAGCCAATGATGAAGGTTTTGAAGAAGTTAGTAACTACGCACAGGATCAAGCCCTGGATTTGGAAAAATCTATTTGGATGTTGCGTAGCACATTGGAATAAGTCAAGCCACCAGAGTGTGATTAAGAACTAGGTGATTTTGTGGCTTTCTAACCTAGGCATCATGGAATAGGCAGGCCGGCTTATACAACACTCAACTTTTTATATGCAAAACTACCTCTAATGTCATAGCCCTGACGTTGATGTAGTTTTAAAAATGCAGTTTGATCATGGCGCATGGTAGTACTACAAATAATAGGCATCTTAGCAAATCTGGCAAACTCCTCCCACTGATGCATCATATCCAAAATTAATTTAACACGCAGTCTCACAGTGAGATCCAGACTTAAATGAACCATGCGTACAGTTAACATAGGATCATCACTCCAAGCGGCACGTTCATTGCTATGTGCCCAAGTATACGCTAAAAGTTTGTTATCATTATCCCTAGCCACTGTTAATAGTTCAGTAGTGGGTAGATAAAATTGATTTACCACTGCAAAAGTGATATTCCTGCTGTATGCCACAGGATCTGGTGTAAAGATATTATCAATCTCAGTTTGAAAATGTTGTTCTGCCATTTTAACTATGTCATCAACATCCAAGCCTGTGGCTTTGTTCCAAGTATAAGTTGTCATTGCTGGTCCTTGCTGTAATACTATATTTAAGCCTGGAAATTCACGATTTTGTCATGCTAAATAATACTTATGGAATCAAAAGAAATTACTAGCATAGAAAAGCCCAAGACTGGACCAGGTCGTGGTGGCTATAGACCCGGCGCCGGTCGTAAAAAAGGACAGCGAGATCAAATCACAGTGGCTGGATTACTGGACCAAGTCTATGATCAAAGTGGCAGAGACTATGATGAGATATTAGTAGGTGACTTTTTACAAGCACGTCTTGAAGGTGACAAACAAACAGTTTACAAATATCACAATTTGATTTTAAGTAAAGTAATGAATAGTCTAGCAAAGATAGAAGTAACAGACAGTGAGGATGCTATTGCATCTAAAAAGGCTGCCTTTGCAGAAGCATTGAGCAAACTTACTGGCGTTAAACAGGAATAAATATACACATGCCGTTAAAAAAATCAACCAGCAAAAAAGCATTCACAGAGAATGTTAAAACAGAAATCGCCGCAGGTAAGCCTCAAAAGCAAGCCCTGGCAATCGCTTACTCTACTAAGAGGGCAGCGGCAATGAAGTCTCCCAAGACAAAAGGAAAAACAAAATGAAGCATAACAGCATTACACAAAGCGATATGAACTTAGATTTTAACGGCATGAAGGGTGATGGCGTTAATCGTGGTGCAAACAAATTCGCAGGTAACCAACACAGTGGTATACAAAACCCTAACAAAACGTTTAACAACAAACGTGGTCCTACAGTGGGCAACAAAAGTGATGACGACAGCACATATCCAGATGCAGCCGCATTACCTAAGTTTACTACAGGTAAAGAAATGTTCCCAGCAAGTGCTAATCCACAAGTACGCACCAGTGGCGGTGGACGCTTCCCAGGCACACGTCCATTTGATCCACAAGCAGGACAAAATTACAAAGGCAACGCAGACAAAATCAATTTTGGTCGTGGCCCAACAAAAGGAAACCAACTATGAGAATCTCTACATCTAATCCTCAGGCAAAAGCAATCAACCAAAAGCGTGGACCAACAACTGGTAACATGGACATGGGCGGTAAGCGTGATGCTTTTATGAAAGAAAAATCCAGTACCAGCGGTGAGAAAAGCGCATTGGCAGACATGGTATCTAATGCAGTGGCCGCACGTGGTCGTGGCATGCAAAGTTTCCGTGATCCAGCAGTTGAAGGCCTAAGTGCTGACACCAATGTTGGACCTAAGAAGAATTCTACTGCTGATGGCGCAAAGTTGCCAGCAAAATACAAAGCACCAAAGAAGTAAGGAATAAATTATGAGCATGAGTACTAACACAGGCGGGCTAAGACAAAACCTTCCCAAGACGTTTCAGGACAATGCTCCCAGTGGTGGTAGACCACAGACTCTGCCTGCAATGACTCCACAACAGTCTTATGATCAATATTCTAAGACTATGCTTGGTGGTGGCGCAGAAATGAGGCCTGCTGTATTGGATCCAAACTTAGATCTCAGTGAACAAACCACAGGTAGAGGTCGTATTGATGACAGCACAGGCCTAGTTGATCCAGGTTTTAATGTTAGTCCAGTATCACCAGGTGGTAAAGGCGGACAGTTTGGTCCTGGCATGACACCCGGTGGCGGTGGCAAATCAATGTTGCCAATCTTTAGACAGCCTGGAGAAGCACCTCCTGATCAAGGTTTTATTAAATCACCCTCACCCGCATTACCTCCACAGATGCAACAACCCATGCCTGGACCAGGTTATGTTGGTGGTATAAGAACACCGCCCAGTAATTATAGACCACCAAATCAAGGTGGCGGTATATTGAGAAGCAGACGCACAGGAATGCCCATCAATCGCTAAATAACTTTACACTAGTGTGACAGACTCACACTAGTTTTTATTCGTATAGAAAAGGAAATGAAATGACGAAAAAAACCACAACCACACCTACAGATGTGGAAAGTCCCTGGGAAGATACTCAGGCAACCCCCGAAGAAATAATTGAAGTAGCAGAAGCAGTGGCTGGTATTATACCACGTTCAACCAGCACAGCAGACTTTGACATGGAAGGTCTAATGACAGACTTTCCCACAGCCAAAGAACTAGAACGCTTTGTATATGATGAAACAGGCATTGTCCTAAACTTAAAAGGGCGTGCCAACAAATTAAAATATCAAGTAGCCATGGACACACTCAATGGCGTTGAGATTGATCCAACATTTATTGGTGGTGATAACCCTTACATTGATCGTGCAGACATGGTTCCAGTTGAACCGTTCCCACCAATACCCGAACGTGATCCCACACTGCCACCTGAAAGTGAATTACAAAATTACTTCTTCAGTCCCTTTGTTCCTCATCCAGATCCAGAATATAGAGCAGTGGGTAAGAAATGTCACTGCACATTCCGCAAATACAATGATGGCACAATCAGTTATGAAATCAACGGTCCCTGGGAACAAAAAGAATCAGGCACAAAGATTGACAAATATGGCAGAGAGCGTCCTGAGATTATTAAATGGATTGGTGCTTGCAGTGGTGAGCAAACAGTTCAACGTGAAGACGGCACATTAACTCCAGTGGGACGTAGATTACGTACCATGATGCAGGCACAGCGTATCAATGCTGGCAACATCTGGGATACATTTGTAGACAGAGACTTTGGACAGTTTAACAGTGAAGCCATTGTTGACCCTTGGGGCACGGACACAAGAGTAAGTTAATATGACAGATCCAACTATGAGAGATGGCATGATCTTTCAAGCACAAGAAGCCGCCCGCACACGCGACACATTGATACTGCAAAAAGTCAATGCTGTTCACAGAGAAGCATTTAGACAACGTTTCCCCGGACAGATTGAACATTGTCTGCGACTAACTGCTGAACGACTACAGGCTATTTTAGTTAAAAAGCCTGAGGATCTCAGCAATCCAGAAACTTGGACCAGTACTGCCAGTGAGATTGCCAGTCTCAGTGAATCATTATACTACCTAAGTTTAATCAGCCAACAATATCCACAGGAGTTACCAAATGTCACTACTCAAACAAATGCAGTTAGTTAATATCATGCATGATGAATCCAGTGCCGTTGATGTAGGCGGAAATTGGATTGATGACGACGAATGTCACATAGCGTTTAGGTTTGATCAGGACAATGAAGATGACATTGAGTTTCATTTAAAAATGAGTAGAAATTCAATATTATTACTGCGTGATTTTTTAAACGTAAAACTATTAGAACAAAAGAGAACGTTGCACTGATATGCTGGGTCAAGAAACATTAATGGCCCGAGCACTGCGCTGGGCTTTAGATGAATATGAGTTACCCATTGATGCATTACCCAATCTCAATGGTGACTTAAAAGCCAAGTTAATGGAATTAAGTATTGAAATCTGTGACGACATGCGTTACAATCAATTAAAATACTTTCGTCCATTTGAACATCAGTTGAAGTTCTTTAGCACAGGTGCCAGTGAACGTCGTGGCATACTGGCTGCCAACAGGATTGGTAAAACAGTAAGTACCTGTTATGAAACAGCCATGCACTTGACAGGCATATATCCTGAATGGTGGACTGGCTATAGATTTACTGCACCAATAACTGCCATGGTAGCAGGTGAAGGTTGGAGTCAGGTAGCATTGGTGTTACAAAATGAATTAATAGGAACACAGGATGTCAAAATTACAGAAAATCTTGGCACTGGTGCTATACCTCGTGACTGCATTGTGGTTGACACTATGCGTAATGATGGTGCTAATAACATTGGCTGTGAAATTAGGCATGTTAGTGGTACCAATAGTTATCTATTATTTGCTAACTATACACAAGAAGTAAGACAACTTCAAGGTTTTAAACTTAATTTGGCAGTATTTGATGAGCAACCACCCGATGACTTTTTCAGTGAGATCGTTACGCGAACTGCTACCACACAGGGTAAAGTTCTATGTTCGTTCACACCGCTTAAGGGTCTTAATGGCCTTGTAAGTAAATTTTGGAACAAAGAACAGGGCTATGAATATATTCGTGTAGCCTGGGACGATGTGCCTGAATATGACCCCTGGGGTCAACCTTTTCTACTTGCCGCAACAAGACGACAACTGGAAAAGGATTATCTGCCACACGAGCGCGAAGCACGTATTGCAGGCAAACCTGTCATGGGCAAAGGCGCTGTATTCCAATTGAATAACTGGCCCACATACAAAACAGGTGAGATTGACTTTACCCGCATGATGCGTATACAACGTGTTATTGCACTGGACTTGGGTTTAGTCAACGATAAAACAGTTATATCATTAATGTATTATGAACCACATGAACGAATTATGTATCTACATAGACAGATTGTTGTGCAGGGCATTGAAGAGGCTGTCCCCACTCAGTATATCAATCATCTACTTCGTCCTGAAGTGTTTGGCACTCCTATTGCTTTACCTCCTGACGCAAGCACTGCTGGCAGATACACCATGAGCAGTAGCAGTATCCGTGAACTGTTTGAACAATATGAACTCAATGTAATAGATAAAGCCATTATGAATCCACCAGACAGTCAGGGTCGTGTAACCAATCACAAAGCCTATGGTATTAATCAAATGCGACAGATGTTGGAAGTTGGTAACTTAATGATCAATGAAAACTGCACTCATTTCCTCAATGAAGCACAAAACTATTTTGTTGATGAAAAGGGTAGATTCAGTGATCCAGATGACTGTATTGATAGTTGTCGTTATGCAGTACTGGCCTGTTTAAATGGCTATGCTGAACCCTGGGATAACCGCACTTCACAGCAAAGAATGTTGGCGCAGAGAGATAGATACATTAGACAGGATGAAACTAATAAACCCGCTTGGAAGAAGACCTTCTCAGCATAACAAGGAATAGCAATGAGACAAGGACAATTTATGGTATATTCACAGGGAGCACCCCGAGAAGAACATGATATAATCAACAATGAAGATTATAGACTTAGGTTAAGAAAAACCTGGGTAGAAGCCACAGAAGTTTGGCACATACAAATACAAAGTCAAAGTATATTTGACAACCGTTTTGAGATGTTCCTAACACACGAAGAACTTAAAAAATTCAAGGACGCACTATAATGTTTATATGCGCTATTGAAGACAACACAATGATACTCTGCGAAAAGCATGCCAAAGTATTTGAAACAGCGGCAATGATAGCAATGACTCCACACACAGTCTATGAACTGGAAGATGAGGACAGTGCGGGTGCTACATGCCATGCATGTAACCTACAAGATGAACTTACTCGTCCACAGATCATAATGCCCGGAGACTTTTAATGAGTTATATTGTATCAGCACTACCACCCATTAAATGCTTTGTAAAACGTGAGTTTCTTTATAATTTTACCAAGGGTCATGGAGAACTGGAACCAGCAATCTGGGTCAGTCTCAAAGCACTGCGTGGACAAGTATTCCGCATTGAGTCACTGCTGCCTAATTACGGTGCATTGTATGACAAACTACCCATACATGCTTATGTATGGAAAACAGATCACACAGGTACACTGCCCATAGATCAGTTACAATTATGGGACTGCATGGGCTACCGCTTTACCATCATTGAAAAGATAGGATTACGTAATCTAGGCGTAAAGTTCCTGGGCAAAGACCGAGCCTGGCATTATGGCAACTATTTGTTTACTGTGGACTTTTGTGCTGAAGGCATGGACGTGGACACAGGCTTTACAGAGGTTGCAGAAGAACACAAATCATTTAATTTTATTAAATTGGAAAATGGACAGTTTGCAGTTCAACCCAATAACAGATGTTTATGGTATGATCAAAGTTTAATCCCCAGTGAAACAAAGTTTCCAGACTTTCAAGCGGCACAGAACCTATGGACTGTGGATGGCACACGTAAGTGGACAGCAGGTGATGATTGGTTTTACAGCATTGAGCCAAGAAAATCCTGATGACAAAAACGCTAAATAACAGTTATACTAAAGGATTCCTTTAAATGTTGAATATTAAGAATATCCCTATTGAAGACATCAATAAAAATGTCAAGCAAAATGCCCAGTTCGTACGTATGAAAAATATGATGGACACAAAGATGGCCAGTTATTTGCGTTATTTGGGAACTAAGAATGCTGTTAATCGTGCAGTGGACTATCACTATTTGTGCCTAGCAGTTACAGAAAGTACTGCACCTGTCAATGGCATTGACTACATACACCCCAGTGTTAAGCCAGTTGTTGACTATGCCACAGCAGTTATTGCCAAGGGACTTATGCCCAATGGTGAAGTTAACTTTGATTTTGTAGCCGATGGGCAAGATGATGAAGAAGCCGCACGTCAGGCCACTGACATGGTGTCAAAAGTTGTTAACCAAATGAATGACCCGCACTTTATCCTAGAGCGTTGGGTCATGGATGCCAACATGCACAAAAATGGCATGATGATGATCAAACCAGTGCGTGAGCAAATTACTCGTTACATAGAAACAGAAGGTACACTGGAACAATTAAAAGCATTTGAACTACAGGCCGCTGAAGGTGGACTCACAGCACTGCGACAAAGCAAGCGCCAAGTCAATGTTGACATGGAAAAGGTCATGGCTGAAGTTCAACAGTTATTGGGCGATCAACAACAGGGCATGACACAGGGTCTAATAGATCAACAGATAGAAAGACTGGGTCAATTACCTGAAGAACAAGACACAGAAGCCATGGCCATGGAAGCAGAAGCCATGCAACAAGAAAATGTTGACGGCCAAGAAGAGATCTTAAATTCCGCTATCAAACGTAATACAATATATAAAGCCAAGTATAAATTAACAGGTTATAACTTAAACATCAAGTTCCATCCTATTGCACAACATTACTGGGTCTGTGATCCCACTGTGGAAGAAATGAAGGATCAACCATTCTGCGGTTACTATGATCCTATGACAATTCAGGAAGCCACTGAATTATATCCAGATATTAACCTAGAAGAATTTAGAACACATGCTGAATACAACCAAAGTGGTGCATATCAAGCAGGCAGTGTATTAAACAACTTGGCTATTCACGCACGTGACTCAGTACCTATCATGGGTATACCAGTTAGCAGTGCAGCCAGTGCAGATCCAGACAGTAGACAAGTAAGTATTGTCACTGTATGGAATAGATTTGACATTGATGGTGACGGTGAACTAGAACTAATTGAAGTAATTTATTCAGGCAGTTACATTATCAGCGCACGTGAAGTAGAGTTTATTCCTGTGGCTAACCTATGTCCAAAACCCTTGCCTGGAAACTTCTATGGTATGAGCATTGGTGAAAGTGTTATTCCCATGCAAGAATATAACACATCAGCGGCTCGTGCAGAAATACAACTGGGTTTGTTAACTGCTACACCACGTATTGGTGTTAAGCCAGATCGTGTAGACTTTGAAATGATGCAGGACGGTGAAAGTGCTATCTTTATTCTAGACAGCAAGTTTGACCCCAGCAAAGACATTTACCAAATGCCTCCTCCCAGTGGTAACCTAGCATTCCTAGAAGTTGCCATGGATCGTATTCAAAAGGATACTATGGCCATGGTGGGTATGACAACTCCACAGGACGTATTCAATCCAGAAGTCATGGCTGCTGGTAACAGTGGTATCAAACTACAAATGGCACTGAGTCCCAACCAGATCATACAGGACAACACAGTACGCAATGCGGCTGAAGGCCTAAAACAAGCATTGTATTTGATATGGAGAACATTGATACAATATGGTGATGACTATGGTGTTAAGAAATTGGCACAAAGCAGTCACCCAGATAAGAAGCCAGAGTTCTTGGATTTTTCTTCCTGGGACAACATGAACTTCTGTGACAGAAAACAAGTTCACTTAGAACTAGCCCTGGGTATGATGAGTGAAGAAAATGCACTGGGTCGCTTACAGATCATACAAAAAGCACAAAGTGAATTATTCCAAACAACACAGCAAATGGTGGGCCAAGGTGCGTTAACACCTGAGATCTACAAAAAGATTAAAAAGCCTTTTGCAGATACATTATATGTGCTGGGTGTCAAAGACGCAGACAGTTATTTGCCCAGTGACGAAGAAGTCATGGCAATGATACAAGCCAGTGCAGAAGCAGCCAAGAACAGAGAGCCAAGTCCAGAAGACAAACAGAAACTTTCAGTGGCTAACCTTAATGATATTAAGGCCAAGCAAATTGAAATGGAAGTTGCTGGCACTGATGCAGAAAGTCAACTAGACTTTATGTCCATGGCCGCTGGTGATCCAAAAGTATATTCATAATACTAAATAATCACAATAGAAAAGCATATGATCAACGACGATACAATAGACCACTATAACAGTAGATTAACTGTAGACCTGGGACAACTTAGTAAACTCAATCCTAGTCAACAAGACCGGGTTAGACATTACGGTAGCCAGGCAGAAACATTATTGAAGAACAAAGAGTTAGCCATGTTTGTTCATCATTTTAAATTTAGTCTGGCAGATGAATTAGCGTCCATTCGCAGTCATCTGCCCGAGGACAATGCTCGCAGAATTGCCATAAGCAATGAACTTGCAGGCATTGATAATTTTGTAAACAGCCTTAAGCGGGCAGTTTACTTAAAAAGTCGTATTGGTAACACTAACGAAGTGCCCAATACTTAAAAGGAAAATAAATGGAAACAACGATCAGCCCTAACCAGCCTACAGCGCCGGCGGCCACTGAGCAAAGCGCAGTCCCAAGTTTAGACTCAATAGCCGCGAAAATGACCGCCATGCGTGACCAAACGCTGCGTAATCAAATTCGTCCTACTGAACAAACTGCAACAGGAGTAGATGCATCGGCAGATGGATCAGCCTCTGTGGCACCCGATAGCGGAGCCGAAGTTGGTGATACCAACGATACAGAATATGCCAGCGACAATCAGGAAGCGGATGCCCAGGAAACTGTAAGCCCCGATAGTACCGATTCTACAGCAGAAGAACTAATTGACTTTGTTGAGTTTGCAGAAACAAACCCCAACGCCAAATTCAAATTTATGAAGAACGGCAAAGAAGTTGTAGTTGATGCTAAGAAAGCCGCAGCCATTCTAGGTCAAGGATCAGCAATACACGAAGAAGCACGCCAACTGAAAGTTGAACGAGCAGAGTTTGAAGAATATGTCAACGATGCTAGAAGCAAAACAGATGGCCTGATGTTAGCAATGGAGTTTACTGTACAACCCAAGTTGAAGAAAGCCTATGATGAGATTTTGAAAACTCAAAACTATCAAACAACTTTTCAACAACAATTGGCACAGACCAGGGATCCTGCTACTGTAGCAAGGATTCAGGCTAGTATGGCTCAAAATGAGCAGTGGATTAGACAACAACAAAAGCAGATCAAACGACTGCAACCTGCTGTTGAACAATTCCAACAAATACGTAGCCATCAAGTCAGTGAAGTATTGGCAACAAGTCGTAAGAATTTTACAGATAAAGAATTGAAAAATGAATATATCTATAATGAACTACGCGACAAGATGTCAAAACTATGGCCCAGCGCCAATGCACAAATAGTGCCTGGTGTGCCAAACATTGATTTGATCAGCAGTGATGAGGCTTTGTTAAGTCTTGTTCGCGATGGTCTAAGATACAGAGATAAACCCAGTGCTAAAAGTGCAGGCAGTAGTTTCGCTACATTGACTCAGCGTAAAGGTAGTTCTACACAGAAAAACCAGGACGATGGCATCAGCAAACTTCGTGAACAAGCCAAGGGCGGTGATAAAAAAGCCGCAGATAATCTCTTAGTAGCACAACTCAGTAGACTTCGTGCAAACAGAGGTGGTAGATAAAATTTAAAGGAGCCTAAAAATGGCATTTATTTCAACTACAAACATTGGTAACGGTACAGGCGCATTCGCAACAGACATCGTTGTCAAGGATTTGGATTTAGACGTCTCTAACAGAGTTAAAGACGATACACCTGTATTAAACATGTGTATGAGCAAAAAGCGTAAAGTTAACAGCACACAACCTTTGTGGACTGATGACATTTATCGCTTGCCAGCAGTTAATGCTGTGCAAGAAGGTGCAAGTGTTAGTTCTACATACGCAGAAGCAAATCAGCGTTACAACTTGAACAACTTCACACAGATCTTCCAGACTACGATTGGTGCCACTGGTACTGCTCGTGCTGTTATGCAATCTGGTGGTGATCCCCAAGCGTTAACTTTTGAAAGCGCCCTTACTGCGTAAGCAGTATTGAATAACTCTGTGAAAACGGTGAAACTCTTAGCAAGTAAAGTTGAAGACAATACCGTGCCAAGCACTAGTAATAGTGAAGGTGTAACGACTAGAACGTAAGTTCGTAGGGTCAAGTGACCCGAAGTGCAGAGAATCCCTAGTGGATTGTGAGATAGTCTAATCTATATGGAAACATATAGCAGCCTGAAAAGGCGGTGATAGAAGTAACGAATCTATTGCGAATATAAATGATCAAGAAGTGAAGCAGTTAATTGAATTGATGTTTGACGTAGAACAACAATTAGTTCGCAGTGACCAAATTGGTACACAATACAGCGGTCAAAGCGGTAGTGCAACTGGTAACAGCCAAACTACAGCAGGTAGCCAGAACACCAGCGGTCGTCGTATGGGTTCACTGGCATCTTACGCTGGCACATTGTCATTCAACACAGTGTCTGGCACAGAAGCAGGTTTGACAACAAACTACAACGCACCTAGCAGTGACACAAGTTCAACAACATTGAGCCAATTATCTGGCAGCCCCAGTGGTGTAAACGCATTGTATGTTGTTGCCAACGGTAACTACTACTACACAGCCAACGGTTCTGGTTTCAGTAACCAAGTATTCAGCCCAGTATTATACAAGCAATTGGTAACTACTGCTGAACAACGTTACAACGCTAAGATCCGCACTATGGTTGTTCCAACAAGTTTGAGAACTACTATCAGTGATAACATCGTTAGTTCTAACACAAGCGTAAACCGTCGTAACGTTGAGCGTGGTGACACGATTCAAACATACGAAGGCGACTTCAGTTACACATACGAAGTTTATGACTCATGGGTGATGGACCAGAGTGGTACTTCTAACAGCATTTACTTCTTAAACGAAGACGTGTTGCAGTGGGGTAGTTTACGTGACCTAGGTCCTAACAACGAAGTATTCAGTTCTGCTGACGCTTCATTGGATCAATTTCTTATGGAGGGGACACTTATCGTACGTAACCCAGCAGGTGTTGGTATGTTAAACAACATTACTACAGGCTCAACAATCGTTACTAGCCCACGTAGTGCTAACCTAGTCCGTCGTGTAAACGCAGGTCCAGGTTCTACTTCCTAATTCAAGGATTTAGTAAACTGATAAAGGCCACTTCGGTGGCCTTTTCATTGATGTTTATTTGCATAAATACTGCTATGAATGATATTAACCAACCCGAATACTTAGATGATACGGACCCAGAAAAGAATTTAAATTACTGGCGCCAGGACCATGGTGGCACCGTTACCAGTCACAATGGTATAGCAGATAGATTATTGCAAAACAATAAACTATACAATGCCATGAAAGGTGACTGGACTCGCAGTGAGTTAAACAAAAGCGGCAACATAAAAGTTACTACAGGCCGTGAAGACGGCAAGTTTTACATTCAACGCGAACAACTAAACATAAAGGCTGTTATTGACGCTGTCAAAGATTACAGAACAATGGCAGAAAAAGGTATCACTGATCCTCTGGGACCATACATGCCTGATGGCACTGTTGGTTGGAAGTGGATAGATTTACCCAAGGTGGTTGCTATTAAAATCAGTGATGATTATTTTGGTGGCATGCCCTGGAATACAATTAAACATGATCGCACACTTAAAGCACAATTTTATAAAGTTGTGGAAACAGAATATCCACAATTTGTGTGCTATCCACATGGCAAATTACCCATACCCATTGATGTGCCATATCCTACAAAAGTAGGCGAAAAAAGATTCTTTCAAGGAATATAAAAAATGTTTGTAATACCCACAGCAGATGATCTAGTAACTTTCATCAAAGACTTTACTGGCAGCACCAATGACACAGAAATAAAGAAATGTATCTTTATGGCAGAAATGTCCATGCGTAACATTGAATTGCCAGCACTACGCAGTGACCCCTATGCCGCAGAAAACATTGGCGTAGCCGATGAGAATGGACGCATTGACATTCCCGGTGACATGAACAAGCCCATTGTGTTCTTTAGACAAGGCAATCAAGTAACAACCACTGCTACAGCAACAGGTGTTAGTGCGGCTTATACAATAACACTGACATCCAATCCAGGACAAAACATATCAACTGGTATGACTGTAACAGGCACAGGTATTGGCGCAGGCGCAACAGTTGCCAGTTCAGGTGGTGGTAGTATAGGCAGCGTGGTTACACTCAGTGTGGTTAACTCAGGCACTGTAAGTGGAACAATAACATTTTCAACGCCAGCAGGCAACACCACAGGCAATGGTCCTTGGTTGGTGTATGATCGCATTGGTGACAGAGACATTATCAGTCAAGGCTTACTGGCACAATTATACATGCAACCCTATAACGTACCGCAGGTTATCCGTGGTAAGTTCAGTGAGGTTTATAATCAATATCAATTCTTACCACTTATTGGAGAAGGAACTGCTGTTAACATGTATTACTACAAAGCCTGGCCCTTGTTGTTTGCTCCAGTGGCAGATGCTATTATCAGCACAACCGGCACTGTTGGATCAATATCAGGCGCAGGTCCTTGGACTGCTACCATAACAGGCATGAGTTCAACAACTGGCTTAACACCAGGCAAACCAATCAGTGCAACTGCTGGCACAGGCAGTATTGGCACAGGCACTATTACAGTGGCCAGTGTTATTGGCAGTACCAGTATAACAATCTCAGTGGCAGCCACAGGTGGATCAACTCCCACAGCAGGTACAGTAACCAACATTAAATTAATTAATCAAACAGTTCAAAACAATGCTGTATTACAGACCTGGGCAGAAGGTTATGTATATGCTACACTGCGTGAGTATTTTATTAAGAGACACAACGAAACAGATGCTGCCATTTATGATGGTAAATTTAAAGAAGCATGGAACCAAGTAAATGATCAAAACAATTTAGGTAAATGGAGTGGTGGACATACAAAGTTGACATCAGTATGGCAACCACGTATATATCGTCAATTCAACGTTAAGTAAAGGGCTATAATGACAGACACCGTATCATCAAATAATCTAACATCACTGTATGGTAGCACAGACACCAATGTAAATTTGGCCACACCCAGTGACCCTGCACTTGATAGTTCAATAGCCAGTAAAAACTTTACTACATTGTACAGTGGAGGTGGAGCAGATCCTATTCCAGTGACTGTAGTTGGTAATACAACTTATAACATTGCCAGTGCTGTCACTGGTGGCGGTGGTAATCTATTATTAACAGGCAGTGATGGCAGCAGTGATTTCGTTACATTTGCCAGTGGCACAGGCATTACTGTGTCAAGCACAGACAGCAGTACTATTCTTATTACTAACACAAATCCTGCAGGAACAACCTATGCCATTAACGCCAGCACAGTAGCAGGTGGCGCCAATTTAAATTTAGTGGGCAGTGATGCCAGCACAGACGCAGTAAAGTTTGCCAGTGGAACTGGTATTACTGTGACAAGAACAGATGCTGACACTATTACTATTACAAACTCCAGTCCTGGTTCAGCAGGCGTAACCAGTATTACAGGCACAGCCAATCAGGTTATTGCCAGTGCCAGCACAGGTGCTGTTACGTTAAGCACACCACAGGACATTGCTACTACAAGCAGTCCAACATTTGCCGGAATAACTGCAGGCCTTGTCACAGTGGGTGCTGGAGATCCTGACACTATTACCACTACTTCAGGTAATTTGTTTTTACAAAGCACTGGTGGTGAAGTTCAAGTCAATGGTGATTTTGAAGTCACAGGCAATGGTAATTTTAATGGCATTGTTGCTATTAACAATGATCAAACAGTTACTAATCCAAGTTATCAGGCATACAGTGGTAGTAGTCTAGGTAGTTTAACCTGGAATGGCACAGTCTGGGATGCCACCGGTGGCATCAACAGTGATGGTGCTGCCTTTGGTAACATCACTATTGCTGTAACCACAGACAATACTATATCTACAACCACAGGTGATTTAACAATTACCAGTGCTGGTACTTATGTTACTGTTAACAAAGACGCTGTCATTACAGGTTCATTGGCTGTGCAAGCAGATGCCATTACCATTAACAGTGATAAAACTAATTTTGACACATACTTAAACTTTGGTCGTGTAGCACCAAACAACAATGCTGCCATTCGTTGGAACGCAACTACAAACAGATTTGAATTCAATGCAGATGGAACTAGTCCCACTAACTGGAGTCCATTTGTTCAAACACTAGATGACCTCAGTGACGTCATCATTACTACACCAGCGGCTGGTAATGTGCTTACCTATAATGGCAGTAATTTTGTAAACAATAGCACAGTTACAAGTTTAACAGGTGCGACTCGTTTCAAAGCCACATATCAAAATTCTACATCAACTGCTACAAGTTCATTGCTGGTAAACAGAGATTATGACACTTACACTTATGTCACAGGTGATAGTACCGCAGTTCAATATCAAATAACCAGTGATACACAAGCCACAGTGGGTATTGGTCTAACAGGCTTTGCTTACAGTGCCACTGATCCAAGTTTCCTTGCAGTTACAACCACAGACAATTTTACAACTAGAACAACTGTCATGGATGTAAATGGCACTGATGCCAAATTTGATGCTACAATTTTAACACTAAATTATAACCTTACAGGTGCGGCCACTGATGCGTATTATGCAGTTAATCGCGGTAGCACAGGTGCAGACGTTGCTCTAAGATGGAACTCCTCAACAAACAAATGGCAGTTTACCAATGACGGCACTACGTACTATGACATGGCTGATAACAGTGGTCATACGTTTGGTAACATTACTGTGGGTAGTGTTACACCAAATACTATTTCAACAACCACAGGTGACTTATTAATCACTGCGGCAACCAGTGCAATTACAATTACTGGTGCTACAACAATGACCGGTGATTTAAACGTGCAGGGTGGTGACATTACCAACAGCACAGGTGAACTAAGAATTACCAGTGGTAGCACAGACTCAAACATTGTGCTTACTCCCAGTGGCACTGGTGATGTCTTATTAACTGCTGATTCTACTATAATTGGTGATCTTAACACCAATGCCGCACTGACAACTAATGGCACAGGTGACCTAGTATTGAATACTAACAATGGCACAAACAGTGGCCAGATCACAATATTAAATGGTGCCAATGCCAACATCAATATTGTTCCTAATGGCACTGGTGATGTTATTTTAAGTGCAGACATTGTTCAAGTTGGTGATGCAAACACAGCCGCTACAATTACAACCAATGGCACTGGTAACTTAATATTAAACACTAACAACGGCACCAATGCTGGCACATTAACATTGGCCAATGGTGTCAATGGCAACATGACTTTAGCACCCAATGGTAGTGGTAGTGTTGCACTTACACTGGCCAATGGTGGTAACTTAACAAACACCAGAAATTATGTGCAGGGTGCTATTCGCAATGCAACAACAGCGGCTGCTGGTGAAGTCTTCACACTGGGTCCCTCAGGCACAGGCTTCAAAGGTATCAGTTTAGACAACAGTGCTGACACAGCAGATGGTCCTATGACAATACTGCGTAGTTTTACCGGTGGCGCAGTGGCAGGTGCTGGCACTCGTGGTCGTGTTATATTTGAACGAGCACGAGGAACCAGTGCCAGTCCCACAGCAGTTCAAAGTGGTGATCAAATTGGTAGCCTTGAAGGCACAGGTTATACATCAACTGGTTGGTTGGCTGACACACTGGCAGTTATGCCCAGTGTTTTCAATTATACAGCCACTGAAAACTGGATCAGTAATACAAACCTTGGCACACAAGCCCAATTATTGTTAGCACCCACAGCAACAACAATTGCCACAGGTGCTAACTTAGTGTCTGTATTGGCTATTAATCCACAGACATTTGCCAGTCGCAGTGACGCATTTACCTGGGCCAATGGTAAAACTGGCACTACACAGACCATGGCTCTGGATGTCAGTGGTAATTTAACTGTCACCGGCGATGTTCGTATCAATGGTAATGACATACAAAACAGTTCTGGCACTGCGGTTATTAGTATGACTGGTGCTAATACAACCACCACTGTTAATACTACTTTATTAAGTTTAACTAATCCTACAACGCAGACAACATACGGTGGCAGCACTAGTTTACTCATTAATGCAGGTAATCCAGCGGCAGCATCATTTAATGATCGTGTCAGTCAACTGCGTGTTCAAACAGCAACTACCAGTAGCAGTGAAGCATCAACAATTACATTTAACACTGGTAAATTTAACACAGGCACTAACTTGTTCAGTGCTACGCAAAGTGGTGATTATCTAGGTGAGTTCTTTTTTGGTGGTAATTATGGTACTACCGGCACTTTTACCACACTGGGGCCCAGCGTTCGTTTTAGGGCTACGGCCGCTGAAAACTTTACTGCGTCTGCCAGTGGTGGTGCATTTGCCATCAATGTGGATAAAATCGGTGGCACTACACCATTAGATGCCATTAGCATTAGCAGTGCCAATGCTGTAATAGCCAGTGATGCTTTAACTCTCAATGACAGCAATAGCGTAAATCTTGTTGGCAGTAAAATTACTTACAACAGAGTGTATGGAGCATTCCAATACAACACCACAGTAACACCTGCTGCCGCAAACACAGCGGCTGTGTTCCCTATAGGCATTGTGGATTTCAGCAACATTGTTAGTGTAGGATCTACCAGCAGGATTATCATAGGTGCCGCAGGCTTGTATAACCTACAGTTCAGTGTTCAAGTAGAAAATACAGTCAACGCAGAACATGTGGCTTATATTTGGCTGCGTAAGAATGGCACGGATGTCACAGGCAGTATGGGCCGTATTAACATTCCTAAGTCAGGAGCAACCATTGCTGGTTGGAATTATGTGATAAGTTCTGCCAATACCACAGACTATTATGAATTGGCTTATGCTGTCAACGACACCGCGGTGATATTCCCAACATACGCTGCCACAGCATTTGGGCCCGGCACAGCAAGTTTAATCACAACAGTGACACCCATAGGAGCATAATCTGTATTAAGAATTGACTCGTTAAATAGTCAATGAGACGTCCACAAAACAAAGACTGGCAATTCTTTACGGGTACTAAACCCGATTATAGAATGCCAGACCCACGCATACAAGTATCAGCACACACAGGCTGGGTTAAAACAAACATTAATAATTACGCTGATTATACAATTAACGCTTTTCCAGAACCAGATAATTACACACACGCAATTTGGAGTCTAGGACCTGTGTTCATAGACAGTGTTGACTATCAGTGTTGGTATAAAAATCGTAGCCGCAAAGGCTGGATGAGTTTGTACTACGTAGAAGATGTTGACACATTTAAATCACAGATACCCCAGGATGCACTGGCACTGTGGACCAACCCCATGCCACGACCACCCAGACCTCGCATCAGTCGCATTCAATTGGATGTTGTCAGGCACTGGGGACGACAAAGTGGTGAGACCTTGGACGAACGACTGTATGGTCAGGGCACGTTTAACAGTTTGATTTACAAGGGTGCAGACATTAAGTTTGTCAATGCCATTGTTGGTGAACCAAGAACATTTAACGTCAGCATTGAACAAGAAGATTTCACCGAAGATTACTAAAGTACTAGATAGTATTTTAGTTTTATATACTAAATAACTATGACAGCGGCAGATTCATATCCCTTACGGCCATTAGAGTAGGTCTGTTGTTGTTATTATCCTTGTTAGAATCACCGTTGTCATACGTTTAATCTCCAATATTGTTTGTAGGGTAAGGTGATTCGGGAATTAGCCCTAGTTTCGCATCTAGGGCTTTTTCTTTGGCTGAAGTGTTGCAAAAATACAACACCGTAAATAATCCAAATAATTAGGCGTTTATTCCTGCCTGTGCTATAATTGATACATGTCAGCGATAATGCTACATAACACACTTAACACACAGAGGATATTATGAAAAAACTTTTAACACTTTTAGTTATTGCAGGTTCTGTAACAGCCACACAGGCACAGGATATTCTTAAAGAATTCAATAGCCGCAGTTTCCAACTTGGAAGTTGTATGTTGATCTTAAATCAAGACAAGCAAATATCTAATAAAAATATTAACACTTGGAATGCCGTTGCCAGTCAAATGAAAAATGACCCCAAAGCAATTCGCGCTTATGAAGGACTTTGGAATGGACTTAACAATAGAAATGCTCAAGTCATGTTTCAAATGAGCCAAGAAAGTTGTAACAAACTTGGTTATAAGGTGCTATAATGAATAAATTTATAACATACAAAGTTGTGGGCAGTGACGGAGATGGCATTCCATTTTGGAAGGTAGTAGAAGTTCATGGAGGATTGGAACTTTGGTCTAAAGGTATGAGCCGCAATAAACAAGAAATGATTGATTTGGCTAAAAAACTTAACAACGAATTGGAGCGAGTATAATGCAAGTATTTAACAAAGATCAATTACACTACATTGCCAAAGGACAAGTGCATCGCGCTACACTGCGATCACAGATCAATGAAGCACTACACAACAATCCATTCCGTGAGAATTTTGTAGTCTCAAGTATGCCAGGATTGGGTAAAAGTTTTGAAATGGATAAAGCATTAAAATTAATGACTAATGCACCGCTGGTGTTTAATGGTACAGCCAGTATGCCATCATTTATCATTGATGTTGCCACCGCAGTCTATTTGGCACGAGGTCAACATCTTACAGTGGTACTTGATGACTGTGATGTTATCTTTGAAGATAGTAATGTCAATATAGCAAAAAAGATGTTTGATGATACAAGGATTTTACGCTATGGTAAAGTAGCCAAAGGCTTGTATAAATTCTGTACAGATTTACAAATTGAAGCAATTGAAAATTTTGCTCAGCCTGAATCAGCAGGCTTTACAGTTCCATTGAATGATGTAACTTTTATCACATTAACCAATCGTCATTTACCCACAGTCAATGAAGTTGATGACATGGATCCGTCTACTTCAAAACATAGCAAAGCCAAAGATCTGTATGCTATTCGTCGTAGAACAGAATACAAAGAAATTGGCATGGATAACTTGGAACTTTGGGGTTATGTTGCTGATGTTGTTATCAATGAACAAATCTGCGAAAAGTTTATGCCCAACATTTCAATGAGCCAAAAGGAACAAATTGCTACTTGGTGCTATACGCACTGGGATAAAGTTACAGAACGCAACCTAAGTCTCACTGAAAAGATGACCAAGGACATGGTTCGTTATCCCAAAGATTATCTTGATATTTGGACAACTAATTACATTCAGGTGAAATAATGACTAAATCTATACAACAAATCTTAGATGAGCAACGTCAAACTGCTGAAATTTATAAGGCAACTAAACACCAAATTGGTATCAGTGAACGTAGTTTAGATCCTGCATGGCATGCAGCCAATCAAAGTGCTATTAATACCAAGAAACAGGATCCAAACTATCAAGCCAATAGATCTCGTCTTAATAAAGAAATGGCCAAAGATAGAACTGTTCAAGATAAAAAATCACAGACTATTAAGCAACAATATGCTGATCCAATTTATAAAGAATTTAGACTTGCAATTATTCAAGAAGTTACTAAAACTGATAAATGGAAAGATGCTCATGCCAAAGGCCTAAACAAACGCAATGAAAATGGTTGGTATGAAAAAAATTTAGAAGCCGCTAAAAAAAAATGTAAACCAATTGTATCAACTGAATATGGTGTATTTCCTGGTAAAAAGCATTTGGCTGAACACATGATATCATTGGGTGTTGTAAATGCAATGGGCAAATTGGATCATTGGTTAAAAACTAAACCCACTGAACTTTATTACATTTCCAAAGAAGAATACATAATGCTCACAGGAAAAGAGTTATAATAGATAAATACTAACTTAACAAGGAGACACTGTGAAGACAGAACACATCACTTATAAACTGCGACAGGGTGTGCAAACCAGAGACCCACTGCGATCACTGAACGTTCAGGATCAACAATGGTTACGCCAGGTACTTACTGCTTACATGCTATTACAGGACTATGACCCCAGACCCGAATTCAATCAATGGTTCAATAAACCCAATGAAAAACTGCTGAGACAGCCACAGAAAAACAATCAATATAACAGTCCCAGAAGTTTCTGTGAAGGCGTCATTGATAAACTATCACAGACACCCAAGCGCAGAGACCTAAGTCCTAAAACATGCACAGGCATTGAAACATTGACTACACTCATGGCTGAGATACACAGCAACCAAATACCAGAAATTAAATTTATTGAATCTGGCACGATCATTGAAACCACTGAGTTTACTACGCTGTTTGCAAAAATTAAAACATGAAATCACCGGCGTTTTTTTCAGGGCTAGGTCTACAACTAGTAATAAGCAAGCCTTTACTCCTGATCCCTCAAAATGACTTCAAGCCCCCTGGGCTCCCAAACGGCGAAGCGACGACGAAGTCGTGTTTGTCAAATGCTGTAAAGACCTACTAGGTCTGCATTTAGTAATACAAACATATATATATACATCTTATTGTTATATACTACTAGATGCAGACCTAATAACATAGACAAGGAATAGAAATGAAAAGCAAAAGGATTAATCAATTGAAAATAACGATTATAGACAACATACCAAACATGTTGGACAACCACTGGTTTGATCCAGGATTCAATACCCGATACACTAAAAAAGAATATTCTGGTAGATACAAATTAAACTTATGGATGCTGACACCCACACGCCCAGTGCAACTGCAAAGCACACTGAGTTGGCCGCCCAGTGATCTAGCCCGCAGACAACGCTGGAAAGATTGTAAAGTATTTTATGAACAACAGAGAACCATTGCACAGACAATCAAAGATGATGTAAACAGACCCAGCCCACTGCCACCATTGTTAGGCATGCCCAGTGAATATCAAAGCGGCACGTTTAAAAAAACTGGTAAGAACATACACAAATGGTACATACCCAGACTGCCCAGTTTGATCCGTGTGCAACACTTACGCAATCCAGACAATAGTTTATATTGGTTGGTTCACTGGATCATGCCCGATGATACCTTGGAGTTTGTCATAGATCAAAATGACTGTAAAATTGAAATGTGGGACAACAAAGGCGGTGGTAAGAGTAAAGTCTATATGAAAACTTATGCTCACGCATTTAACATAGACCCAGACTACTACATGCCTACAACCAATGAACATTTTGTTCAAGAAGGCATAGACTATGAGTATGAGGAATTCAAAGCCAGAGTCAATCATTTATATGCCATGAACGCTGATGTAGAAGCCTTGGCAGTACTTAACAAGCATCCTGTTTACACAGAACGCTGGAATGCTGAGTTTGTTAAATAAATACTTACATAACAAGGAGACAGCAATGATGCAAATAAGACAAAGCATTGATTATGAAGGCATGAATCACCAAGTGCTTAATCAAAGACTCAAAGATTTTCACAAAGAACATCCATTTAAGTCGGGATTTGACTGGGAGTTCCAGTACCTATGGGCAACTATGACCAATGAAGACGCACTGGCCTTTACATTAAAATATCCAGAATACAGTGAAAGGTTTACACAGATATGAGACCAGAACCAGACATACTAATGAGCACAGAACGTGAATGTAATCACGTAGACATCATAGTCAGTGAACATGTTTACTCAATTGCTTACCAGGGTCAGCATGTTACGCTGAGAACAAGACAACAGAAACTGGAAGGACAACGTTTCAAATATCCTAGATGTCAGTTTCCCACTAAGAAGGTGGCAGAGAACTTGGTTAATAAACTTAACACAGAGTTCAACACCACTGACTTTGCAGTGATTAGACTGTATTAATTGTTTGAGAAAATCTAAGATTATCCGTGGCTAAATATTGGATTAAGAGGACACCACAATGCCACAACCTAAAAAGAGTTATGAAGAAGTAAGAATACCCTTTGCCAAGATGAGTTACACGCCCGACGTACCATCAACGGCTCTGGGACCCAATGAATATAATTCTGGTTTAAATGTTGAAACAGACGTTAGAGGCATTAGATCAGTGGCTGGTGATCAAGAGTTTTTAGATACAATACCTGGCACTCCCACTTATGTCAGTGCAGGCTTTAGACAGCCACAGCCTGGCAAGGACAATAGTTACTACTTTGTAGCAGCCACCACAGAAGGCTACTGGTATGCTACCAATGGACTCAGTGCCTGGCAGGATATCACTCCCGGTGCTGGACCATTTACCACTTATGGACAAGCAACAAACATCACAGAAGCCTGGAATGGTACTGTGCCTTTCTACAATGACGAAGCCAATCCTCCCATGTTTTGGCCTGAGTTCAGTGGCGTAAGTTTAAAGACCACTGCGGCTAGTTCAGCGGCTGGCACAACAACAATTACCTTTGATAATCAAACAGATGAACTCACTGGTGTAGCAATCACCAGTCACACTGGTGACTTCAGTTATACCAATGGTGCAGTATTAAAGGTAAACCAAAAGGTTACAATATCTGGCACTAACACTAACACAACAACCAAACAGTTAACCAATGTAGACATTGTAGGTAACGCTGGTAGAATAAGTTTTGACAATCCTAGTTTTGCCAGTTTTGTAGGCACAATTGATGATGGCACTGCTCCAGGTGCAGGCACTGTGTTAACAGTGACATCAGTGACATCAGGCTTTATTGAAGTTGGCATGGCACTGTCAGCCAGCAGTCTAACAGCAAACACAACAATTACAGCCTTTGTATCTGGCACTAATGGTGGTGTGGGTGTTTACACTGTAAACAACAGCCAGGAACGACTGAGTCAAGCATTTCAGGGCTATGAACAATTTAACCTAGTTGAAGGACAAAGCGTCACTGTAGCAGGGACTATTACCAATACTGATACAACACTGAGTAATGTGAAGATAGTCAACAGTGGCGGTGACTTTACCTGTGACAGTACTACAATTATAGCAGGACAAAGCGTAGAAATATCAGGCACTATCACTAATACAGATACTACATTGTCATCAGTGTTCATTACAGGACTTGAGGGAACATTCAGTTCAGCGGCATCAACATTCACAGTGGGGCAAACTGTCAACGTCAGTGGTTCAGTAAGCGCAACACCACAGACACTGAGTGGAGTAGTCATTGCTGGCAGTGGTGGTGAATTCAGTTGTGCTGCCAGCACGTTAAGTATTGGACAAACAGTTATAGTTTCAGGCACTAATACTAATACCACAGTGACAGCACTGGCTGGTGTAGCCATTACAGGCACAGCAGGTCAGTTTAGTTGCACAGCATCAACATTAACAGCAGGACAAGTAGTTAAAATATCAGGCACTCTGGGTGGCACTGGCACTATCACAGGCTATGTTGATCCTAGTTTATATGTTATCAGTACAACCAATGGCACAACAACGTTTACACTAACAGAACTAGATGGCACAGCATTGGTTACTACAGCAGGCACGCCCACTGGATTAACCTATGAAGTGCAAGCACCATTGATCAATGGTTATACTAATCCTACAACCTATGTTATCAGTGCTACAAATACTACAACAACATTTACATTAACAGAACTCAATGGCACACCTTTATTAACCTTTGGTGGAACAACACCGGGGCTGACATTTCAAACACAGATTGCCAGTGCTGTAGGTTACACCAGTCCCAAAGATTATATTATTTCAGCAACCAATGGAACAACAACGTTTACTCTAGTTGAAACCAACGGCGCCCCATTGTCAACAACTGGTGGTAGCCTAGCAGGTATCACTGTTAAAGTTCTGGCACCAGCAATTACTGGATACACCAATCCTACAACTTATCTAATTGGATCAACCAATGGCACTACTAGTTTTACACTGATAACACAAAGTGGTCAAAGCATAACAACACAGGCTGGAACACCCACAGGTATCACAGTAAAGATACTGAAGCCCAGCATAACAGGATATACCAATCCAACAACTTATTATCTATCAATAGCCAATGGACAATACTCTCTAGTAGACGGTGCTGGTGACGCACTGGTTACCACAGGTGGTAGACCCACAGGCATTACGTTTACAGTGTTGGCACCCAGTGTGGCCAACGGCACATATTTCATAACTTACACAGATGGTGTCAGTGCGTTTAGATTAAGTGCCACACAGAATGGTGCGGGCATTGCAACCAATGCAGGCACACCT
>Ga0209087_1000384_pt1 | contig 28585 bp, 51 predicted proteins | sample S_130805_EF_Meta_FD_187321 | JGI IMG/M metagenome (GOLD analysis project Ga0209087, IMG submission 187321) | Freshwater microbial communities from Lake Simoncouche, Canada to study carbon cycling - S_130805_EF_MetaG (SPAdes) (version 2) | ecosystem: Environmental > Aquatic > Freshwater > Lake ... | reverse complement strand
AAAAAACAAAAAAAAAAAAAAAAAAAAAAAAAAAAAAAAAAAAAAAAAAAAAAAACGGGAATAAAAAAATCCCCCCGTATTTTCTACGGGGGAACTTTTCATTAAGGCTTATTGGTAAAGATAGCCACCATACTTATCAGCGACAGCGAGAGTTTTCTCAAACTCGGTGATTAGGTTGTATTTGGTTGCCCAACCTGACTTAAGTTTCGCTGGTGCTTTGTATCCTGCTGGCTTGATTAGTGCCCCTGTTGCTCTCTCAACGAAAGCGTGAACTGACTTGTGTCCGTCCCGTGAAATTGTAATCCTGTCAAACTTCACTCCGCGCTCAACTTCTAGCGTGTAATGAGTTGGAAACTGACTACCAACTTCACTTGCGTTAAACTTTGCTTCTAGTGCGTGAGCAAACTTTTCTGCTAACAACATTTTGTCTCCCTTGTTTGTGTTTCGTAATCTTTTGATTACATAGTAATCTTACCACCTAACCCCCGACAAGTCAAAACGACACGCCAAAAAATCCCTAGGCTGTGAAAAAATGAATACCCGCAAACTCTCACGCAAAAAAAATAATCCCCTACTCTCGCAGGGGACTATCTTTGTATTAGCGACTAAACGCTAACGCAGTTTTCAGCGTCGCAGTTTTCGCAGTGAACAATAACTTCATCGCTACCCCTTGAGCCAACAGCGTCAACGCCATCGTGTTCGTGTTCGCACTCACCGCACTCGTAAGAAACTGTTAAAGCAACTTCGTCATCCCAAGGTGTCGCTAGTTTCCAATCATCGTAAGACATCTCTGTCCCTTTCCAGCAAGAACTTTTCTTGCTTAAAGCAAGTCTACTACATACCCCCGACATAAGCAAATCTAAAACACTAAGCGTGATACTCTGTGAAAAAATGAATACAACCGCAAACCCCCCGAAACGCAAACACCGCAAACCTTTCGGCTTGCGGTGCTGGCGTAATCCCTTAGCGGAGTTGGCTTAGGGGAGTTGGTCTAAATCCCTTGTCCCGCTCAATCAACGGCAACTTACCGCCCATTGCTGTTACACTTTCTAACTCGCTTAGTGAGAAGTAGCCGAGTTCATTCTCAAAGCCCTTAACAAGCCCGAAGAATAAATCCTCTCCGTCAAACTCATACGCCAACCATTCCCAGTTGCTAGCGATAGAGAAGAAACGAACCTGAACGACAGGGTCGCTGTTGTTTTCTTGTGAATAGATTGCTGGCAACTTGTCCGCAAGTGCCTTGGTTAGTAGTTTCATTTTGTCCCTTTTCTGCCGAACTTTTCGGCTACTAGTAGCCTACCACACACCTACGACAAAAAGCAATAGGCACGCCAGAACCCGTGTTAAGCTGTGTGCTGTTGTGAAAAAATGAATACGCTCCAACTACAAAACAAAACAACACCCTTTCGGGTGTTGCCTTGTTTGGTTGCTAGATGTCCCTAGCCAACGCTCTCGCTTCGCATTGGAGTTCATAAACGCCAGATAGAAACTCGTCAGGGTGAGAGATAAGTCCGCCGTAAGTTGCTGTTAGGCGAGTTCCCTGTGTGAAGTTGTAGTCTGCGTCCCAGATAAGTTCCTTGCTTACTAGGTAGATAGTCCAGTAGCCATCAACTTTGTAAAGGCGGTAAAAACCGTCTTCTGCCTTGGCGTAGCACTTGCCTAGTTCGCTAGCGTAAGTGGTCTTGGTCATTGTGTGTCCCTTTCGTTTGGTGGTGCGTTGCTTGGAGTTATTTAGTTATAACTACATCATACACCCTAAAACTAATTAAGTCAAGTTACCACCAAAATCGTGTCGTTTAGGTGAAAAAATGAATACTCCGTAAAAGCCTAAAACAAAACTACCAACCTTTCGGCTGGTAGTTTGTTGTTTGTTGTTTGTTGTTAGGCTACGAGTTTCCAACCGAACTCGCTACACACATACTCTCTGCCGTCAATAGCAATCTTGTCGCCCATACTTAGAGCGGTGTGTGGTCGTTCAGCTGGCATAACTGATTGTAGTGCGTCCCAAAACTTACCTGTGTAAGAGTTGGTGTTTGCGTAAATAGCGTTACAGATTAGGATGTCGCCCTCTGGAAAATCAAACTCCAACTCTGCTGTTGCGTTGCCCTTTACTTCGTAGCCCTTGTTGATTAGTTCCAGAATTCGTGCGTCTCTGTCCTTGCCCAAGTAACCCTTTGATACCCAAGTAATCTTGATGTTTGACATCTCAACCACCCTTTCTGTAATCAGGCACCTTGCCTGTTTGATTACAATAGTAATCCTATCACGCAACTACGACATAAGTCAAATCGCCACACTTTGCCGTGTCGGCAGGTGAAAAAATGAATACGCTTTCCAGCTTCGCCTGTTCCCGATTATCTTTCCCGTAACTTTTGATTAGCAAAATCCCCCCTGACTTTTATCAAGGGGGACTTTACTAACTAAGCGTTAGACACGCTTGGCACACACAGGACCGATACCTGCCTGAACAGACTTAGGGTCTGTTAGCAAGATACCGCATACACAACAGAACCCAGTTTCCACGCCAAACAACTTCGCCTGTTCCAAAGTCATTCTGTCGCTAGCGGTGATTTTAAAGATTGCCCCTGCTTCATACTCAAACCCGTTGATAAGGTCTAGGTGCTTGGCGTATAGGCGACCAGTTTCACGACTAGCCTGAACCCTGTAAATCTCGCCATCAGCGGTGCGATACATACCGACAGAGAGAGTTGATACCTGCTTAGGTGCGTTGAGCAACTGACCAATTAAATCACTTGCCCCCTTGCTTGTAAGGTTAGCGAAATCTACTTCGCCAGAGAATACTCTCTCGCTTAGTAGAGAGTTGATAAATGCGACCTGCTTATCGCTTGCGAGAACTGACATTTGATACCCTTTCAGCCAGCCACCTTGGCTGGTCTATGACCAGTATAGCCCCTAACTAATACAAAGTCAAATCCAAACACACCGGAAACTAAACTCCCTAGCGACCCGTGTTAAGCTACGCCAGTATGTATTCATTTTTTCACCGAATACTCAGCCCCTAAGTTAAAGTGAAACACCCCACTCGGTATAATCACAAGTGAGGTGCTTCGTATTGGCAGGGGAAAGGGGGGGATACCCTGCCAAACCTATTTAGTTATTAATCGTTATCCCCATTGATTAGTTGCTCTAAGGCGTGTAGTGCTTCCTCTGCGTCAGTTGCTCCTGCGTGGTAATCGCTATAAATCGCCTTTATTGCCTTTGCTTCTTTGTCGCTTAGTTCCATTGTGTCCCTTTGCTATTTGTGGAACTGCTTGGCGGGGGGGGGGGGGTGGAAAGCACTCTCCATTTCCCCTGCTTACCTAGTGCTAGACCTAAGCAGTATCAAGCGTTTTACCTGATAAGACCATCTTACTACACACCCCAGACAAACGCAAATCAACCACGCCAGCCAGCCGTATAGTGTGAAAAAATGAATACAACCTTGCCAGCTTAAAAAGTTAGGTAAGCAGACTATCCTACTTACCTAACTTCGCCGAGGCTCCTTGCGGAACTCACCTCGACTTGCGTTGCTCCTACTCACTTGCGGTGAGATGTAGCACTTCACGATACGCCACTCCGCCGACTAAGTATTGCCTAGGTGCTTAGCCAGAGTTCTATTCAGTTCTATCTACTCGCAACCGCAGGAGTTTCCCCAAGTCAATACAGGTTCAATCTCGCAGTCCACGCAGTATGGTTCTTCAATCTCAAAGTAGTCCTTCACGAAGAAGTCCTTAGCCCCGTTAGGATAGTGAACCGCACACTCCGCACACAACCAGAAGTAAGTTAGTTCCCTAACCTTAACAGGGTCAGTTAGCCCGTGAGTATTTGTCTTAGCAAGCAAGTCCGCAAGGTCGCCATCAAAGTATCCTGAGCAACCATCGCAGTTTATTTCGCCTCTTACCTTTGCCATTTATTTCCCTTTACTATTTGGTAGCCCCTTTGACTACAAGTCAATCATACCACTCCACCCCGACAAATCCAAATCGCCATTACGACCCGTGTTGTAGTGTGAAAAAATGAATACAAATAACTCAACAAAAAATAAACCCCCGTCTGAACGGGGGCTTATCTCTAATGCCATCTACTACCCGTATGTTTTCTCCTTTTATCAAACATACAAACTTTACCCAACTTAACCGCTTGGTGCGGTGGAACTTTTAGCGAGTTAGGATACGCTGACCCATTTACACGCCGTAGCAATTAGGTTATCGTAATCGCCCGACATACTCTCTTTGAGATAGAGTGAAATCTCTTCCGCCGAAACTCCCGCACGCTTTAACGCTTTTTGGACATTGCCCATAATCGCATAAGCGTTGCCATCAGTCCCGACTAACTTCACCTTAATCTCTGGATACTTAACCGACATCTCTGCCCTTTCAGTTGATTACTTCTTTTTCACCAACAAGACAATCTTACCAAAAACTTCCCCGAAACACAAATCGCCACAAACTAGGCGTGTCAGCTGTGAAAAAATGAATACATAAAAAAAAAAAAAAAAAAAAAAAAAAAAAAGAAAAGTTCCTGCCCGTATTTCAGGACAGGAACTTCCCTAGACTTTTACTCTTGCTCGTATTCCATTTCGCCAGCTTCTTCCTTGGCAATCATTTCCTTTAGCCAGTCTAGAGCCTTTTGGCGACCTTTGACGCCCCTGCCAAATGTAGCGTAAGCGTCAATCTGGAGTAGGCGACCTAGAGACTTCATTGCTGGCTCTCTAGTCATAGACATTCTGCCGTTTGACTTAATTTCCATTTCTAGCCCAATGACTAGAACCCTTGCCTGTAATCCGTTCATACTTCCCTTTACTTCCCGTAGCCCCAAACTTTTGTCTGGTTTTAACTACAAGAGTAGTTTAGCAGTTATCACCGACAAAGTCAAGTTACGGCGTGTCGGCAAGGGGGAACTGTGAAAAAATGAATACGACTTCGCCCTGGTTAAAACTTTCGGGCAAAAAATTAACCTGGAAGCCGTAGCCACCAGGTTAACTTTTACTTAAGTATTAGCCGTGATTAGTCTCAAGTTCAGCAAGGGTGTCGTAATAAAACGCTCCATAGCCGTCAGGTGAGTAGGCGAACAGCACAGCACCATTAGGAAACCTTACCCTTACGGCTACGTCAGTAGGGCGTCTCTCGCCATCTTCCAAAGCGTCCCAAGTTTTTTCGCTCATAGTTCGTGTTTTCATTTTGTCCCTTTTCCAGTTGGATTTTCCAACTACTAGTAGTTTAGCACAAAGTTCCGACAAACGCCAACATTTCATTTAACCCGTGTCTCATTGTGAAAAAATGAATACAACTCGTATCACCAAAAACTAACCCCCGTCAATTTCTCAACGGGGGATTAGTTCTAAGTTTGATTTACAAACTAGACATCTAGGACAACTGTTTCCAACATCACTTTGTCCAAGTCGCCAATCAAAAACCACTCAACTAGTTCTTTGCCATTAGCCCAAGTGTATAGATTGACTATGCCTTTCTGGTGTAGCACAACTAGTTCTTTTGCTAGCTGGATTAAATTTTCCTGTTTCATACTTACCCTTTTTCTTGTTGTTTCTTGTTGGCATTTCCAACTACTATGATTTTAGCACCCCCTAGTGACAAAAGTCAAATACCAACACGAACCCGTGTTCCGAGGTGAAAAAATGAATACAGCAGTCGTGCTGGTCAATCTCGTATCTGGCAGAGGCAAGGCAAGGGTAATACTCTAAATCGAGGCTGTAAGGCTCGTAGAAGGCTTAGGGGTCTAAAACAAGATGAACCATAATCCCCCTAATAAAACTCTCTCTACGGGGCTTACAGGGGCTTAAACAAATAACCCCCCGTATCAACGGGGGGCTAATGTTTGCGGCAACTAGGGGTTAGTCGTCCCCGAGATACAGGGCGATAACATCTTTCGGGAACTCGTTAAACTCGTCCAGCAGATACTCCACGCCGTCTTTGGTCAGGTCGCACTCAAGATACAAGTTACAATCTTCGCAACTGGCAGGAGTATCACTCTCGTAGCAATCAGGAGCATAGACCAAAGGCTCATACTCTTCATCTTCAGGGCGTGTAACTCCAGCAGGAGTTTCCATAGTGTCTGGCATAAATGGATAAGTGTTCCACGCTAACTGGTGCTCTTCACCAAACTTGGTGGCACACTCTCGGCAGTATGTATGCCAACTCTCGTCAGTATGTTTGGCGAGATAGAGTGTTACTAGGTTTTTTTGTTCGGACATTAGCCGAACCCCTTTCAGTTTGGAACTTCCCCTTTAGAAGTTCTCTACTTGGAGTTTAGCACAGGGGCAGGACATTTCCAAATCGCCTACTAGTTCCCGTGTTAGCTGTGAAAAAATGAATACGCTAAAACTTGATAAAGAAAACTCCCCGCATTTCTACGGGGAATAATCTTGACCTAACCCTAAACAATTATGATGGCAGTTACATCATCAGCAAGAGAGAACTTCTTGTCGTGTTCAGTAATAGTCGGCAAAGTGTCAGTTGCTTCAGCAGAAGTAACTGGTGTCCATCTATAACCACAGCAGTCGCAGTCGCCATTGCCATCAAAGTAAAGACCATTAGCAACAGCAATGTTGTTTGCTGTATCAGCATCATCAGCAGTTGCTACAAAGTAAAGAGATGGACCAGTGAAGTATCCACCAGAATTGTTCTGGCGAAAGATGAAGTAGGACATAATTTCCCCTTTCGGAAATTTGTAATTGGCGTTTCCAACTACTAATAGTAGTTTACCACATACTTCCAGAAATAGTCAAATCGGCACAGCTTCCCGTGTTTCTATGTGAAAAAATGAATACACAAAATCTTCTAACAAAAATCCCCCCTAACTTTTCATTAAGGGGGACTTCGTGAAACCGCTTACAGCGTTAGCAGTTTGGCGGTAATCTCTGACCACACTCGCAAATAAACTGCCAACTTAAATTCGGCTTCTTGCTTAAGTTTGGTAACTACAATCTCGCCAACTGGCGTAGATGTTTCATACTCTTTTTGAGTTTCTTTAAACGCTTGCTCAATGTGGCGACCAACTTGATTATCAACAAATAGCAGTTGTTCCCGTGTTGTTCTTTGTTCTAGGTTTAACTTGGTAATCAGGTGATTAGCAAGTGTTTCCACTTTCTTAGTATCCACTTTGGACACCCCTTTCTTGTTATGTCTTAATTATACATCAACCCCCCGACATTTCGCAAAACATACACGACAGCGGTGTTAGGGTGTGAAAAAATGAATACTCTCTAACTTGCCAAGAAATCCCCGCCCTTTCGGGCGGGAACTCTCGGTGAGATTAGGACTTTCTAGCCCTTTGGATTGCTTCTAGAACTTTGGTAAGTTCGTTAATGTGTTCTTGGTGTAGAGCAATTGTGGTGTTCTCGGCAGTTCTAGCAATCTCTTCTTCTACTAGGCGTTCTAGTTTGATTAGCCCTAGAAAAGTAAATCCAGTCATAGAAATAGCAATCGTGTAATCGTTCTCTGCTGAGCCCGTGTAAGTGTAACCTTCTGCGAACTCGCCAGTTAGGACTAGTTCCCAGACTTTTTTCTTCTCTGTAGTTTCCAATTGGAAACCCCTTTCTGTAATCTAGGCGACTTGCCTTTCTTGATTACATAGTAATCCTACACCTTGCCACCGACAAAGTCAAATTAAGGGGGAGCTTCGGTGTTTCGGGGTGAAAAAATGAATACACAAAACTTCGGTAAAAACTTTCCCCCTATCAACTTCGGCAAGGGGAGAGTTCGGGAGATTACAATCCAAAGTTATTCAGGACATAATCCTTGTCCAACTCAAAGAACTCTTGGACAACTTCGGTGTAAGCGTAATCTTCATCTTGTATCCACTCTGTAAGCGTTGAGCCGTCATCTGCCGTATAGACTTTTGCTTGCTCAATGTGGACTAAATAGACTTCGCCCTTGTAGTAAGTGTCTATGCTCTTGATAAGGCTCTCTAAGTCGCCCTTGCTAAGACCCTTGCCATAGACAACAACTTCATTCCACTCGCCCTGTGAATAGCCCTTGAGTTCATAGAATAGGTGTGGAACGCCCTTGCTGTCTAGGTATTTGCCAATTTGTTTCTTGGTGTTAGCAAAGTCGCCTTGATAGACGCTGTCGCCAACTATGGATTGGATACCATTAGAGAGTTCGGTGTCTGTGCCAAAGTGTGCCATACCTCTAGCAGATTGAATTGTGTCTAGGTTAACGCCTAACTCACTAGCGTATTCATCAGTAGAACTATACTGCCCTGTGTGATACGCAACTGCCCTTGTGTTGCTGTCTATCTCAAAGATAGAACTTGGTGTTTCAGTTTGAGTTTCCATACTTCCCTTTCAGTTAGACTTTCTAACTACTTCCACTTTACACCATAGAGCAGACATTACGCAACATCTCGCAATTCCCGTGTGTTGTCTGTGAAAAAATGAATACAAATCCAACCGAATCTGTTACAAAAAATCCCCGTATCTCTACGGGGACTTTTGTGGCGAAGCTTTTAATCTTCGTCTTCGTCTTCGTCTTCGTCTTCGTCTTCGTCTTCACACTCGCCATTACAACCAAACTCGTAACACTCTTCGCACTCGTCTTCGTCTGTTGCGAATTGTGGAATAAGGTCTGTAAATCCTGCGTTCGGGTCTTCGTGATTAGTTTCTACGCCCTGAATAAACTTAAGCGAGCAAGACTTAGAGAACCAATCTTTCAGCGTTTCCAACATCTCTGCTGGTGTCTGGTCTTCTGTTGTCCTAATCTCTTCGTATTCGTATTTACGCATTAGAGCAACTTGCTCGGTGTCCATAAGAACATAGATTTTGTGGCAGGTATCAAACGCAATACCCTTAGCGGTGTCTAGGCTGTCTTCTACAACGCCCCAATCAATTTTTACTTTCATACTTCCCTTTTCTGTTGGACTTTCCAACTACTCCAATAATACCAAAATACTATCTGGAATACAAATTAGGGTAAAGTTCGGTGTGTTTCTGTGAAAAAATGAATACAACCCTTTCCCCCCTTAATCCAAAGTTCCCCCCTGATTTCGCAGGGGGGACTTCGGCAACCTGATTTAGATTGTGGTGTGGATTACGTTAATCCTGATTGCTGGACTATCGTATTTCACTGCTTCCCAAACTTCAGGATAGGCAGACTTGAGAACCTTAAGGTCTGGTCGTGGAGTGATTACTTCACTAATCTTGGCAACCTTAATGTTTCGGTGGATAAGGGTCGCAGGTGTCGTGCCAACTTCGGCTAGAACCTGTGCCTTAAGGGTGTCTGCCAACTTCTCAAGGTCGGCAATCTGGCTTCTAACCTTAGACAAATGGTCTAGGGTATCAACCATCGGCTTAGACACTTTGATAAGTGTTTCAGTTATGGTGCTGGTGCTAGTGGTGGTGCTGATTGTAGTTTTGATTTTTTGTCCCCTTTGGACTTTGATGGTGCTGTTTGGTGGTGCTATCTAATCACCTGAACTAGATACTAGTATCTTACCACTATCTCCCCTGTAAAGTCAAATCACGCCACGCCAAGCCAAAAATCTGTGAAAAAATGAATACGCTACAAAGCTTAAAAAAATAACCCCCCTATTGCTAGGGGGATTATTTCAATCGTGTTTAGTCTTTTCGTGTAGTTACCAATGCCCAGATAGTTAGAGCAACTCCCAGACCTGCCAATACCCAAGTAGCAGTTTCCCAGCGACCATAGGCAACTAGCGTGTTGTTAGCGTATGAGTATGAATACTCAACCATTAATCTATGAGCAATCTCACTAGCCAGAACTGCTGAACCCATTACTGATACAGCAAGACCTAAGCGAACAATAAGTTTTTTCATAACCCTTTTCCTTTTTAGATACCAAGCGATTTGCTTGATACTTGTATCTTACCAGCAACCAGCGACATTACAAAATCTAACACGCCAAGCCGTATTCCCTGTGAAAAAATGAATACTAAATCGTGAGATTAAAAATAACCCCCCTAGTTTCAGGGGGATTATTCAGCGTGAGTTTATGCTCGCCAGAACTCTAAGTCTTGTGCCAGCAACCACTCTACGAAGTGTGGATTGAATAGAACCTTGTCGTGTCGCTTGGCTCGCATTAAGTCAATGGCGTCTTGTGCCGTATAGCCGTCAATCATTAGCACTAGGGTAAAGATTAGGCTAGACCTGTTTAGACCTGCTTGGCAACGCAAGAGAACTCTCTCGCCCCGTTTCCAATCAGCGTGAGCCATTAGAGCAATACGCTTAAAAGCTTCCAAGTCAAAATCAGTTTCGCCACTATCAAAGTAACCGAACCTGAACTCTTTAACTAGCCAATCGGCAGGATTGGCGTGAGCATAAAAGGTATAGACACTATCAAAGTGTCGTATCTTGATAGAGATGTCCCGTCTATCAAACTCGCAATGCTTATCACCAACTCTGTCGTTGTCTGCCGTGCCACCTAGCCAAAGGTTAGGCAGGACTTCACTCCAAATAGGTATGTCCAACTGACCATTTAAAAACGGCTCGTTGCTGTATGACTTCTCGTAGTTGTTCATAGTTTCCCTTTCCATAAGTTAAGTATCTCATTAATAGAACCTTAAGTCAAACTCATTTATTCCCAGCGTGTTTGGTGTGAAAAAATGAATACACCCTGACTGCCGTAAAAAATCTGTTACCAGACTTCTACGGGTTCGGTGTCATAGACTTCACCTTGACTAAGCAAGCGAGCAACTAGGGTATCTAGTTGCTCACCTGTTAGCGTGATTGGTTCAGTCATCTTGGTATTCGTCGCTCAACTCAAACTCAAACTTACCTGTCCCCATTGGTTCGTCGTGAGATGACCTGACGGCAGTTAGTTCGTGTCCATCAAACTCAAAGCGTAAAGTCCAGTCGCCATCAAAAACTAGCGTGTCTATCAACTTTTCAGGTGTCGTGTAAGCGTATCCACTCAATCCACGCCAGCCTAGTCGTGAGTTGGTAACCTTGATAGGCGTGTCCATTTCCCAGCCCTTAACGGCAAGGTAAGGCACTAACATCTCACTAGTGAAGATAGCAAGTTCGTCTGGATAGCAGTCGTAACACTCTTCGCTTGGTTCGTCGTTTTCATTGACACACACGCAACTACTAGTGAGTGTCCATTTCATAATCTCTTTTGTCATTTTTCCCTTTTCAGCGATACTTAGTTTTCTCGCTTGTTGTATCTCAATGGTATCACACTTCACACTAAAACTCAAACTAAGCCTAGTCGTGTCGTGTATGGTGTGAAAAAATGAATACGAATTAAAAGCTTAAAAATAATTCCCGTATTTCTACGGGAATTATTTTAAGTCGTGTCGCCTATTCTTCTTCTTCTTCTTCTTCTACTTCTTCTTCTTCTTCTACTTCTATGCTCTCAACGCTTTCGTATTCCAAAACGGCATCTTCGCCATAATACGCTGACCACGCCTTTTCTTCTGCTTCTGCTTCACTATTCGCAACAATAATTCCCGAATAGTTAACTTGTATCTTCACTTCGTAGTTTGGCACTTTATCCCTTTTCCCAATTGGCATTTCCAACTGATAAGACAATTCTACCAGTTTTTAGCCAGATAGCAAATCAAGACCTCAACCAGCGTTTCTTTGTGAAAAAATGAATACAACTTCCACCAGCAAAAAAATCCCCTGCTGATTAGGCAGGGGACTTGATTAATCTATTTGTGGATAATACGGGGTCGGGTCATAGCAACTTAGGCAATAACCCGTCTTATCGCTTACTGAATAGCGTTCAGCGTCAATAAGAGGGTTGCTCTCTGTAACTGCTTCAGAGCAACTTGGACAGACTTCCTGCTTTGTGTTTTCGTTCATAAGGTAACTCTACCAGCAAGCACCGACAAAAGCAAGCACCGACACTCTACGGGTGAAAAAATGAATACAGAGCAAGCCGTCAAAGAGAACGGGTAACAACCGAAAGGGGATAAGGTTGCTACCCGTCAGGGCGGAATAGGCACGCCCGTTGCGATTAGGGGAAAGGGGGTTAACCCTAATCGCAAGCCGTTAGACTTTGCTTGCCGAGCCGTCAGCGAACTCCGTTATCGGCTCGCCGTTACCGACCCAATACGAGCCGTCGTCAGCATTAACATAGATGTTGTCGTTGTCGTTTGTGTCCCCTAAGTCCGAGCCGAAAGCGTCTATCCCGAAAGATAACTCGCCGTCATACTCGCCGAGCCGTGCGAACTCGTAGAACAGTTGAGCCGTCAAATAAGACGGGTCGCCTATCCTGCCTGTCCGTGCCAGCACATTACGGACAGCAGGTAAGGCTTGGTCGCCTGCCCAATGCCCGTAAATGTTAATCGGTGTGAGAAATCTCTCACTCTGAACCTGAATTATTACTCTGTTTCCCATTGTTTCCCTTTCGTGCCGAGCCTTTCCCGACAACAAGATAACTTTACCACAGACCAGCCCTGAAAGCAAATCATCACGCCTGCCCGTGTGTGTCGTGTGAAAAAATGAATACAGGTTTCGGCAAACCAAAAGACAGGGTTGCCCCTGCCTAATGGTGTTCGTGTTGCTAGTCGTTTTCGTGTTCAGCGATAAACTTTTCCAAAGCTTCATCAACTTCGGGATTGAATAACCACTCTAAGAAACCCTTGATGTCTGGCGTATCTGTGTTCAGCCCAAACTTCGGGTTTAGCAAGTTGTCGTTTTCGTTGGTGTTGTCGTTGGTGTTGATTTGTCTGCCCTTTCGTGTGGCGTTTGTTTGTTTGTTCATACTTAATGTAACCAAGCAAGCCTAAGAATTATTCCCCAGAACTTAGATTTTCTTTTAACTTTGTTAAAACTCTTTCGCACTCGTGTTCAGGTGATACCAACTGCCTAGCAATTCCAGCAGGGTCGTCATAGCAGGTGTCGTCTATTTGTTCCTGAATACATCTAAGCAGGTAGTCAGTTGTCGCCCCACAGAAACCACAGCAGTATTCCACCACTTCTAGTTTGTGTCCAGCGTGGCTACTTAGCAGGTCGTTAAAATACATTTCTGGTTTTTCCATTTGTCCCTTTCGTGCCAAACCATTTGGCAACATCACTAACTTACCACTAATCCAAAGTTAATACAAACTTGCCACGCTACTATTTTCACAGGTGAAAAAATGAATACTAAAAAAATCGGCAAATAAAAAAGTGCCACCTAATCCAATCTCTCGTATTGGTTTATTAGGCAACACCTAGTCTCTGCTAGTCGTCAGTTGCGTCAGCAACAAACAGACTTTCAGGGTTGTCGTTTATAGACGCAAGCAAGCACTTCTTACAAACAGGCTCTTCCCAAGTTGAGTATTGCCCATTTACAATTATGGTTGCTACTGCTACTACTTCGCCACAAGTTAAGCAGTTAACCTTTGTTTTAGTTTCCATTTCCTCACCACCTTTGCTCATAGTTCAATCTTAGCAGATACCACTGACATAATCAAGTTCCCACGCAGAGAAGTTTTCCAAGTGAAAAAATGAATACAAACCTGCCAAACCAAAAAGCCGAACAAAAGTTCGGCTCTGGTTTAAAGCGTTCCACGCATTTTGCGAAGTCTGGAAATCTGCTGGTCTATTTCCACTAGTTCAGGCATAGTCAGTTCGTCAGTTGCTACTGCTCGTCTAATGCTCTCGTCTAGTTTCATAACTCCGTCAGCAACTCTCCACCCGTTAACCACTCCAACCAAGCGTTCGTTCTGATTGTAAAGTGCGATAGTAGGTTGTCCGTTGCGTTCCGTCATAGCGTTTAGTTCTGTTAGTGTGTCCGTTGTCATTTGTGTCCTCTCTAAGACATTGTTGTTAGTTCCAGCATACCAGATAGGCTTGCCGTTGTCAAGCCCTAAGCGAGCCGTTAGGCTCGCCATAAGCGAGCCGTTAGCAAAGGAATAGGCGAGCCGTTATGCTCGCCTACCCCCAAGCCGTTCCGTTCTACTCTGCGTCTTTCGCCATTACAGTTCGGGTAAAGGTGCTTTGACCCCACGATAAATCGTGTCCGAGTGTATCGGCTTCAAGTTCTACCGAAGTGCCAGCCCGTTCGCCATTGTCCCAATCACGCACACGCAGACTACCCGATACAACTACTCGGTCGCCCTTGCTGATACTTGTTGCCGTGTTGATTGCCAACTGCTTAAAAGCCGTAATGGTGAACCAATTTGTTTCGCCATCAACCCACTCACCCTTGCCGTTGTCCCAGCGTTTTACAGAACTCGCTAGGCGAAAAGATGTAATCGGCAAGCCGTCTTGCGTTACTATGTGTCGTGGTGTTGTTGCTACCAGACCTGTAATTGTTGTTGCTTGTTCTTTCATTTGTCCCTTTCAGAACTACTTTGGTTTCGTTCTGTGTTTATAGTTCCACTTTACACCAACGCTAATGAAAAGTCAAACTCACACGCCCAGAAGATTTTGTCGTGTGAAAAAATGAATACACTTTAAAAGCTTAAAAAGAAACCACCTAACCGAAAGGGGTAAGGTTAGGTGGCTGGTCTTTTGTGGTGCTAGGTTCTACCAAGAACTATCGTAGTAGAAGTCCCAGCCCAAGAACTTTGGATTACCGAGTAGGCGTTCTAGTATCTCAACTGTTTTCTCTAAGCCTTTAAAATACCACTCGTCATACTCAACATCACCAAAGAAAAACCCAGAGTGTCTTGGTAGAAGTTTCTCTGCTTTGTCGTGTTCCCATAAAACCTCTTTACAAAGGTTATGTAGGTCTGTGAGTTTGTCAGGCGATACATAGTAAGCCTTACAATCGTCCTCGCCCTCTTGGACATTATCAACAAACCACTTGTGTATCTGGTTGTCTTTACGCCAATAACCAACTTTGACACTCAACTCCACACTTGGATACTCGTCATCAACATCAGACGAAGTTAATCCCAACTGCGAGATTATGTTTTCGTATTCTTGGTTCTGTATTCTCACTAGTTCGCCACCTACTTTTTTGTAGTCGCTACCACTAATGTATTTCCTTGCGTATAGGTATTGGTCTAATCCCATTTGCTTCAGCCCTTTCTGGCTCTTGTTGTTGTCGTGTTCATTGTATCAAACTAATCGTCTAGTGTCAAGTGGAACTGACTAGGCAGATTGGCGATTGACCAATCAGAAATCCTTTTCATTTCCAACCCAACCAGAGTTAGTCGTGCGTTCATCTCAACGAACTCTGTGAGCATACTGCCAACCCTGTCAGGTGTCAGCCCTGTCTCTTTTAGTTCTGTCTCAATGCCCTCTATTCGTGCCTGTAATCCAGCCCTTACTAGAAGTGTGTCGCTTAACATTGCCCTAAGCGTTTTCAGTTTCTCAATCAGTTCATCTTCGTTCATAACCTCACTCTACCAGAACCAGCCCTGTAAAGCAAATCCATTTAGGAACAGGCGTGTTGCGTGTGAAAAAATGAATACAGATTTAAAAGCTTAAAAAGAAAACCAACCAACCTTAATGAAAAGTTGGCTGGCTTTCTTTGACCAACGCTAGTTCAGCGTGAGAACTCTAACTGTGGCAGTTGCGTCCTCTGCTCTAAACATAGCCAAAACTTCTGGCTGTGTCTTAGCAAGGAACGCTACGAGTTCTGCTGTGTTGTAGCGAGTTGGGGTTTTTGGTTGGACAAGGTGGATTTTCACTAAACGCTGTCCCTTTGCGTTAGTTCCAAACTTGGTCTGCTCGTCGCCAAGTTCGTCAAGGATAATCTCACGACTAGCCTTTACTACTTCGGCAACTTGCTTTTCCAAGTTGTGAGCATCTCGGAGTTCCCGAACTGCCTTTTGACCCTTTGCCGAGAGGCGAACCTCTGGCTCTGTGGTTGGTGTCATCACTACTCTTGATGTTGAGGCAGTCTTTCCTGCTGTCGTGGTGTTTGCCATAAGTCAAACTTAGCATTAAGTATTTCCAAAGTCAAATCCATTTGGGAAATAGCGTGTCGTGGGTGAAAAAATGAATACAGATTAAAAGCTTAAAAAAGTAGCGAGCAGTTTAGAACACTTGCTCAGGTGTTATCTCTTTCTGCGAGATTGGTCTAGCGTTTCCACTCGTTCAGAGCAACCAGAAGTTCCTCTGGCTTGACTTTGAGAGCAAGGCAAACAGCAACCAGAGTATCTGCTGGCATTTGTCTTTGCTTGTGGAAGTATCTGCTAAGGCTGGACTTCTGGAAGCCCTGCTTGATAGCAAACTGATTTAGTGATTTGTATCCGAGTTCTTGGTAGCGTTCTACGAACCACTCCCAAGTGTCTATCTTTTTTGTCTTTGGCACTTTTACTCCGTTTCTTTCTCGTCCAAAACCTTTATGATTTGGAAGTTTATGTCCTCTACTATTCCCGTCTTTGCTAACTCAAACTGCTCTCGGTTATCAAAGTAGAAATACACTCTTGCGTCAAAGGGGTAGTTATCGTCATACACTACCGAGCCGTCCCCGATTACAACTGTTACTTCGTCTGTATCGGTTTGCTCGCCGTCCCAAGTTATTAGGACATCTACATACTCGCCTGTTTCCGTTTGGTTTTTATTCATACCCATACTCTACACCAAGCCGTCTGTATTGTCAAGTTCCATTAGCGAGCCGTTTTCATCATAGACCTCAAACTCGTCAGACATTACTGCTGTTTCTAAGTCAATGTCCCAGCCCGTATTCTCTGCGTCATCTTGCGAAAGCTTAACGGCTTGCTCTGGACTATCAGCCGTTACCTTTGTCTTATACCAAACTGTCGCTTTTTGCCAAACTGTAAAGTCGTCCATTACTCGCCCACCTCAAACTCAACCGAGTAAGTGTCAGGGATTACATCAAGCAAGCCCGTTGAGAACATACTTTCTAGGCTGTCATACCCGTCAAGGTTCTCGTCAAGCCACTCCTCAAAGTCCTCGGTGTATTTGGTGTCGCTGACTAACCAGAACCCGTCATACTGCGTGGACATTTCTAACCATTGAGGCTTGCCTTGCCAGAGAAACCAAACTCTCCGTTCGGTTCTGTCGCCCTCAACCTTAGTCATCTTGACATCTGGTATCCAGCCCGTTTCGTTTTCGTCTGCGTAGAAGTTGTGTTCCATTAGTTAACCTCGTCCTCGTCAATGAAAATGATTTCTAGGCGAGCAACACGCTTGCCCCAGTTGTCGTCCTCTACATAGTGAGCATAGACGGGATAGAACCCGTCCCCGTAACCAGTTCTGGCTACAATACCAGCACCCTCGCCACCAGTTCTAATAAACCCAAGTTGCCCTGCCCCCTCGTCCGTGAGAGTTGTAGCACAAGCACCAGCCCAAGAATAGTGTCCCACGCCAGCCTCACCCATTTTGTTATCCACGAAATCGGAAACATAACTAGGGTCGGTGATTAGGATTGTTCCACTATCAACGGCACAATAACCAATGCGTTCTGTGTATGTCTTTGTAATCATTTTGTCCTTTTCTGTTAGTTGTTTGTTGCTACTTTGATACTACCATAGTGTCAAGATAGTTGTCAAGTATTCCCTCTGGCGTGTCTGGAAAAGTCCCGCCCATATTAAACGCTGTGAGGATTAGGATTTCAGGCAGGCTGATACCCAGAGCAATAGATAGTGCTTCAAGGATTTCTGACGAAGCTTCTTTTCTACCTCGTTCTATTTCAGATAGGTAGCCAAGTGCTACTCCTGCTTGCCCAGAAATGTCCCTAAGCGTTCTGTGTTTCTCTAAGCGTAACTCTTTTAGCGTGTCGCCCAATGCTGTTCTTAGTTTCATACCATAAAGCCTTTCTCTTTACCTAACTCTATCGCTTTTGCTATGGCTGTGTCCAACTCAAAGAACACATCACCATACTCCCACATCTCGTCTTGGTCGTGGAAAATCTCAAACCAAGGATTATTCAGGCTCTCTAACCTGTTCGTGTCCAGAAGTTTCTCTAAGTCTTTGTCTGTCTTGACACCAAGTTCAAAGAAGTCGCTGGTGTATTTGACTACTTCGTAATACTCGTGGTTCTCGTCTGTGTAGAGGTGGTATCTCATTTCACCATTACGCATTACATAGAAGTTGGTTTCAGTTGGTTTAGCCCAGATTTGTTCTATGCCAGCCTCATACACATAAAACTCTGGTGCTTGCTGTTCAGCACAGCGACACTCCAACTCAAAAGCACCCTCGCCTGTATCTGACATAGCAAAGCCACACATCTCGCATACTTGTTTTTCATTGTCCATAGGGGACAGCCTAGCATACGCCTATGACATTTCGCAACTCATTTCAGAACTTTTCATTACTAATCCAAAGTGTCCTTCACCTTCGCTGTGAAAAAATGAATACAAGTCCAGAGGGTAAAAGAAAAGACAGAGTGCTACTTAGTTCGCTGGTGTTTTCGCAGTATTGCTCTGGTGGCGTTAACTCCACCCCTGCTACTTCCACTTGGGAACTGTATTTCGCATTTTGCTCTGTCTTTTAATTTGGTCTGCTTCTCATTAAGCTAATTAGATTATGTCCTTGACGGACAAGTGCTTCTATCTCCACAGACCTAGTTTAGCGAGTATCCACTCGGTTTCCTTGACATTGAGAGTTCGTCATTACACTAACCCAACGCACCAACTATGGTTCTGCGAGTGCCGTTATGGACATTAAGGTATGAGCATTATCTCCTACCCTCGCACCAACTATGGTTCAGCGTTTGTCAAGCAAGTCTTTATTGAGTTATCAAGTTCTATCCGTCATACTATCACAGATAAGCGAGCCTGTCAAATCCGTTTCCGTCTGGCGTGTCGGTCTGCTAAATCGGATAGCGAGCCAACCCAATAAGCGAGCCTGTGTATCCGTCTGCTAATCCAAAGAAGCTTTTTAGAGCAAGCCGTCCAAGTCCAACTTCTCATTAGTTATCCAATGTTGGATAGATACGCTTGCCGTCCGTATCAACTACATACGAGTTTAGAGTTCCCTCAACGAACTCCATAAGTTCGTCAGGGTCGTTGCCGTTCTCTTGGATAAGTGCGTATGCGTTCTCGGCTGTGTTGGTTCTGACTTTGTAAGTCTTGGTAACAACAACTAGGAACTCGCCGTCCTCTCTCGGACAATCGGAATACCAATCATCTTGGTCGTCGTCCCTAGCACAGACACAGCCGTCCTCGTCGTCCTTAGCAACATAGTCAGCGTGGCTCTGTGGTATGTCCCACTCTTTATCAAGATACAACGAGCCGTCCCTTGCTGAGTATTCAGCACCCCAACCCTGTTCTTCCTCGCAACCCATAGTGAAAGTCAAGGTCGGGTGTTGTTCTGCCATAGCACGAAAGACAGGTTCGGGGATAGACCAAGCCGTAGAGAAAGTATAGACAGCTTCATTTTCGTCTTGCGTTAAATCAACATCTCTGGCGTTCCACTTAGTTCCCCAGTTCTCTAAGTTCCAGCCATACCAGCCATTAGAGCCGTCTATGTTGTTATCTGACTTCTCGCCAGTAAAGCCCACGCCCTCAACGAAACCAGTAGTTCCAAAGTATTCAGACCAGATTTCCTCTGGTGGTGCTACGAAGTTCCAAAATGATAAGTCGCACTCTGGCGATAACTCAACCTCAATCTTTCGGTCTTTGTCCTCAACGGAAGTATTAGTTCCGTCCTCGTTCCTAATCCATTGTTCAGATAGCCAGCGTGTTTCATTTTGCTTTCTAGCCTTATCAACGAACTCTTGTAGTTCGTGTTGGTTACCCTCAACACTCAATCTGTTATAGACCCAGTTTGGCATTTGTATTGTCCTTTTCTCTTTGTGTTAGTTTCACCTTACAGCAAGTTTGATTATTTGTCAAGGCAGAAACGCCTCGTATGCTGGCAAACTTTCTAGGTGTGGTTTCATAATGTGTAGCAACATAGGCAGGTGTGCGAACTCCACTTCAAAGTGTGTGCGAGTTGTCCAATGGTCAGATACATAGAAGTCCCACGCTTTGAGTGTGGCGTCGTCTATCTCGCAGAGTTCTATTGGATTGTCGTAGTTGTTAAGACAATGTATGTATTCGCCCTTATTGTCTTTGTCCTCTTCCCAATCAAGTTCGTAGGCGATAACGAGCAACCTACTTCTCTCTTTGTCGTAGTAGAGGTTGATGTCGTATTCGTTCGTGTATGGAAACGCTTCTGTATCTATTATCATACCCTCACTTTACACTAAGACTAATCAAAAGTCAAACTCATCTACGAGTGTGTTTAGTGAAAAAATGAATACAACAGAGAAAGTAAAAATCTTCGGCTTGACAACTTTGTATTAGTTAGTGTAAAGTTCGCACACTCATCAGCATCTACTGGAACTCATCTACATTTGAAGCTCGCCAGATAGACGAAACCCCCTGATAGGAAATGGGAATAAACTATCAGAGGGTTTCTAATCCGTCAGGGAGAACCTGCTGTGAAAGGGGACAACAAAAACAGCGTTGCTCAATCCCTGACGGACTTCTTGTGGAACTAGTTAGGCATTACGCTTGCCGACCTGTTCCAATGCTTTCGCACACGCCGAACCAATCAGCGTTGCTATGTCCTTGCCAGCAGTTCCGTCAATCAAAACTGCTTCGGAGTTCTCGGCAACAATGTCGTAAGCACCATTACTCCCAATCTTGTCAGGTGAAATCCACATCACAGCCACGCCGTTACGCTGGCACTCTTTCATAACTTCTTTTGCTCTCTTGCTTTCGCCACCTGTGTAATGTCCGTCAGAAACGATTACGAGCAATCTCGCACCACGCCCATAAAGTAAATCAAGCGAGCCATTTAGAGCAGACCAGCCCTCACCAAACTTTTCAGTTCCGTCTGGTGCTGTATAGACCTTGACCTCTGGAAGTCGCTGACCGACTTTGAGAGTTGGGAATACGCCAGAGCCATAATAGACCATAGCAGTTTTCGCCTGAACCCTGCGACCTGCTTCAGCGAGAACCCACGCTGTCGTTGCGAGAGGGTTCATAGCGTTCCCCATAGAGCCAGATACATCTACCATTACACCAACAGACAGAGTTGGCTCGTCTGTGTATTTGCGTGTCTTGTGTTCCCACGCTTCAACTTGGGTCTTGATACCCTTGCTCTCTAACGCTTTGCCCTGAACCAAAGTTCTAGTGCGAAGTCTGCCAGCAGGAACTACACCTGTCTTGGTAACGACATCTCTCTCACGATACTTTGCTCGTTCCAACATCTGTGATACACGAACGCTTGCTATGCGTTCCTCGCTGGTAGGCTGACGAGTTTCAATCAGCGTAGAGGAACTACCTGTTTCGCCACCACCAGACGAACGAGAGAAAATCTTATTAGCAATCTCTTTGTCCTTGTTCTGCTGTTCTGACTTCTTACTCTTTTCTGAAGCCTGTTCCTTACTTTCCTCTTGGTCTTGCTGGTCAGCCAAATCGTCATTAGTAGCCAGAGCAGTATCGTCAGCAGAGTTCTCAACAGCTTCAATCAGGTCAGAGATAATCTTGCCAATCATCTCTTTCATCTCGTCAGACATTTCAGAGCCAGCACCAGAACCCTCGCCCTCGCCCTCGCCCTCGCCCTGCTCTGGCTCTTGACCCTGCTCTACTGCTTTGTCCTTGACAAGTTGTGTCCAGAGTTTAGCAAGTTCCACTCCACGAACGAAGTGTGCTGGGTTGTGGTGAGATAGAGTTTGGAACTCTGTCCAAATCTCACGAAGTTTGTCTAGCAAGTCGTAGCCAAGAACTTCTGAAACCTTGTCCTCAATCAGATAGACATCATCAGGTTCTAATACGCCACCTGTAACTCTCGCAAGTGCCAGCCCTGCTAGTTGGCTCGCAACTGCGACAGCAGACATCTCACCAATCTTTTCGTTGATGTCGCCAAGTGAAAGTTTGAGAGCAGACGAACGCAAGAACAATCTGTTCTTAGGCATAAGGCTCGCACCCAACGCTTCAATGCGACTTTCCTCTAACAGATAGAAGTTGTCGTATTCACGCTTAGTTAGTTCCTTAGCCTTAAACAGTTCGTCAAAGCGTGAGTGTTCCCAACCAGAGTATCTAGCGTGTAGTGCTTCGTGATAGATAACACCAATGGCTTCTGGAAACTCGTATTGGTTTTTTCTTAGCTTCAAATCGCCAACCATTTCAGGCGTGGTAACTTCACCAAAAGCGTTAGGTAGGCTTACCTCAATCTCTGCTGTGTCAGGAATAAAGCAAGCAATCGCTTCACCCATACCTGCGTCTTTGCCACCATACACAACGAGGTCAGAACGCCCTGCCCACTCGTTAGCGATTTGTCCAATAGTCGCACAAGTTGATAGCCACGCTTTCGGAGTTTCACTAGTGCGTGTTGCTAGTCTTGATAAATGTCCCATTTGTTTTCCTTTGTTTGTTGTTTCGTTCTACTGCGAGTTTAGCAGTTTTGGTTGGGAGTGTCAAGTCCATTTCGCAACTTTCTTGACACTCCCTTTTAGCAGGAACGGAACTGCTAAATCTTGGCTGACCTGACTTCCTCACCAAACACTCTGGTAAAGACATCAGCGACAACTGACCTGTCGTTTTCAGGCGAGCAAGCGATTAGGTTGGAAACTGCCCAAGCAGTTCCAAAGGTGCTGGCTACATCTCGGAACGCTAGGAGTTCTCGCATTTGAGGCGACCAACTGATTTCCCCTGATTGCTGTTTCTTGGATAGGTTCTGGCTTGCTGTAACTGCTGGAACAGGAACGCCCAACTTCTTAGCCAAAGACCAATCAGTAGTCATTTCAGCCTGAATAGAAAAGCGTGAAAGCAAAGCTTCAGATAGACGAACTCCAACAGCGTTAGGGTTGGTCGCACCAACGACATAGAAACCTGACTTGGCTTTAACAGTTCCTCGTTCTGGGTTCTGTGTGATTGTGATTTCATCTCGTCCGTCCATTAGACCATAGACAAGTGAAAGCACCTTTGGGTCAATCAGACCAATCTCGTCAATCAGCAGAACCTTACCCTGCTCAACTGCTCTAACCAAAGGTCCGTCAATCCACTCAAAGCCACCTGACGGAGTTTGGACATAGCCACCAACGAAGTCAGCGACTTCTGTATCGCCTGTTCCAATGATAGTTTCCAACTCGTCTGGGAACGCACCCTCAACGAGTGCTGTCTTACCAGTTCCTGGACTTCCATAGAGCAGGATAAACTGACTTAGAGTTCTGGCTTTACGCAGAACCTCAATGTCAGAGTGAGTTCCCCAAGTGCGAGAATAGTAATCCTGACCATTTGGTCGTGGGTATTTAGTTTCACCAACTAGGCTATCTACACTCACAGGTGGTTTCTCTTTCGGGGTTGATTTGTTGTCGCCTTTTGCTCGCAAAGTTGCCCTTGCTTCTGCTGGCATTAATGATACTAGACCAGCAGGAACTCCACTTGGGTCTAGGTTCTGAATAGCAACTCCATAGATAAGACTTGATAGGTCTGGGTAGAGAGTGTCTATTTGTTCGGTGATAGGTGATGTAGTCATTTTAGATTTTCCGTTCTGTTAGTTTGACTATTTTGATTATACTAGTTTTTCGGGGAAAGCACAAGCAACTCTGGCTTTTTGTAATCTACGCATTAGAGCCTGTGGTGTTGTGTATTTACTAATCTCGTTAAGGTCTATTGCTGAAACCTCAACTACGATTGGTCTGTTGCGAACTACGAACTTGTATGATACCTGCTTTGCGAGTGAAGCTTCAAAGCGAGCAACCATTTTCACAGCGAGTTCCTGTGCTAGTGGCGAACTCATACCTACTCCTGTAAGAACTCTGCTGTCAAAGACCTCTTTGTTATTTACATCAGAGAAGTTGATACGCCACTGCTTTCGTGGCGAACTAGGTGAGATAGTGCGTGAGTGTAGAGCCATACCAACAAAGTTGCCTGTGTGGTCGTATGCTTCTGGCGTGATAAGGATTTGGGTAATCCTGCTATCAGCAGAGGTATCAGTAGGAACTAACTCTAAGTAGAGAGCCTTACCAATAACGCTGTTCTCTGTTATTGCTGTTGTTGTCATTTCGTTTTCCGTTCGTTTGATGTTTTGTTATTACTTAGTCATTAAAGCATTAAACTTTTCATTTGTCAAGTTTAGTGATTAAGTTTTTTTAGCGTGTCGTTTATCAACTCGTAGGCGAGTATTCGTCTTTCCTCTGCGAAGTCCTTAATAGCCTGCTGATTGTTCTCTATCCAGTTGCGAATAGTTCCTGTCTGGTCTAGGTAGATAGGGTCGCCAATGTCGTAGGTATTAAGACTAGGTGCGTAGCCTGTTTCTGCGAACTTCTCTACTATCAAAATGTCGCCAATCTGTATTCCATTTGCGAACGAAGCTAAGGTTATGCGTATAAATCCCCACCTCTGCTTTTCGTGTAGGTTTTTCTTGTATCTGTAATAAGTCTCACCAACGCTACTGTCCCACTCTTTATACCTAGATAGTTCCTCTTTGGTATAGTCCCTGAAATGCTTAGCGTGAGTTGGGTCTTTCGGGTCTGGACACTCGTTCCACAGATACTCAATACCAATCCAAACCTCTATGCCCTCAATGATACCTAGCGAGTGTTCCTCGTTTAGCACAGAGTATTTGCGTTGGGTATAGCGAGTAGGGAAATCGTTAAACTCCATAGAAGTTAACTCAAAGTCGCCAACCTCTATTGGAGTTGGCTTTGGTGTCTTAATTCGTTTCATACCAGAGAACTTAGCACAGGTTCTCGGAACTTGTCAAGCGTGTCGCAAAAATCCTGTATTCATTTTTTCACAAGGATTTCTAAATGTTGTTGCTTTTTGGCAACCTGTGTGATACACTTTGTATTAAGGAGTTAGTGGAAAGTTGTTGATGGCTAGTCAGCCGTCACTTCTTAACTTCGGATTAGTAAAGCAAGAACCCGTCATCTTCGTCGGACTCATCTTCGTCATCATCTAGATAGTCGTCTGACGGGTTTGGGTCAAACAAAGGCAACGAGCAGTCGTAGCACAAAATCCATTGGTCATCTCCGTTGAGCACAATGACGAACGGGTGGAAGTTACCAAGGACTCCGACTTCATCATCGCAATGCTCGCAGGGGTCAATGGCGAACGGTCCGTCAAGCAGGCCGCACTCTACAGCAGCGTCAATGTCGCGGTCGGATTCAATAACGTGAATTTCTATATGTTGCATGTTTGTATCTTATCCGTTGCTGAAAATGGTGTGTTGGGCAGGCCGGTGATTTTTCCAGGCGGCTGGAAGCAAGCCGTTGCTTAGTGCAAAGTTGGAGCTTGAGGTATCCGGCAGCTGAGCTCGCCGTTAGTGCAAAGTTAGGATACAGTTCGCATCCGGTTAGTCCTGGACTGTGAACAAGCCCGTCTCACGTCCGAGCCGTTGAAGGCTAGACCTATCAGGCATGCCGCTTGCATCCTTGCCGACAAATCCTATAGACCGCTGCCATCTCTGGTAGGCAGACTCCGTTGATGAATCCCATACACCGCGGGCCGCATCTTTGATGTCCGTCACCAGGCTTAGTGCTAACTGAACCGTTTCTACTTGGCGGTTGCGGTTGCCTGCCCGTAAGGCTGCCTGGTTTATTGATGGTAAGTCCGTTGATGCAAAGTTGACAGAGGCTGCGTCCAGGACTTCAGCAGCTCTGAGCTTTTGAATAACCTTAGTGAAAAGTTGGAAGCGAGCCGCTCCTTCAAATTCCAGGGGCCTGGCAAATGCAAGTACTTCAGTCGAATGACGAATCCGTTGATAGACCCCGTCCATCTGAGTCGATGCAAACTTTGGATTACCACCGCGGGTATTACCTTCGATGCTCAGGAACTTGCCCGTTATGTGAAACTCACGAACGTCTACTACCACACCAACATGTGGCATCTCAAAAGCGCTTGCCGCGAATTCCTCAGCGGCTGCGAAGAAGACTATATCTCCAGGCAACGGCTTAGTGCGAAGTTGACCATCCCGGATAAATTCAGCAAGTGCGCTTGCCGTTTGCACGCAAGCTGGTAACTTTACATTAGCGTCACGGGCCGCTACATCAATGAATGCTCCGGCCCAGGGAAGTCCGTCATATCCAACTATCGCACCAAACTGATTACGCAGGCCGGCGTTTGCCTGGTATCCGTTGTAATTCTTTACCGTTGCGATAAATTGTTCCCGCTTAGTGCGGGCCGGTTTTCCTGGCGGCTGTCTTCTTTTAAACATTAATGCAAAGTCTCCCTGGATACGAGCCGTTATCTAGTTTTCGTGAGTCGGGCCGAATGAAGTAACTGCAGCTGTGTGCGTGTAAACAAGCCCTAATGCAAAGTTGCTCAGCATGTCCCGGATGAGTTTCGCTTCTTCAGCAAGAGCACTAAGGCGAAGATGTTCGATGCGGGTAGATGCATTCTCGATATCGCTTAGTGAATTCTGGTAGTGCAGCTCAGCGGCCTGGATTATGTCTTCCAACTTTGGATTAGTCATTTGTTTGTTTCTCTTCCTGGCCGTCATCTTCTACAACTTCGCCATCAATTGGTTCTTGTTCTGGTGCAAGCCTAGCAGATGCTTCCATTGCTGTAGTGGTTAGACGTTGTAGTCGCTCAGCAATGATGCTGGCCGCTGGTCTTACGTCAATGTTGACCGAGGTATCTACTTCAATACCACCTCGAACTCCGGCACGGTCAAGAATCTCAGTGGCGGCTTTCAACTTCACCGGTTCAGACTCTGCACTTTCCATTAGCTCTTCTAGAACATCTACGGCGTAAGGTGCAGCTTGCATCAACTTTGTACGAGCACGCTCAATGTCATCCGATGTTTTATGTTTGGTACTTCTTAAGTGGATTCTGCACAGGCCGTCATCTTTAGGACGTCCGCTGGACCATAGCATACAACGGATATTGTCATCTTTGATTTGGCGACAACGATGAGGGAGGGCGAGCGGTTGACGTTTTTCACTACGCGGGCCGCCTTCGTTCTGTTCCTTAATCCAAAGTCGGGAAGCGTGAATCACCCATGGGGGTACCAGGTAATCCGTTTTCTCTTCCGCTATCAAGTCCAGGCCGGTTAGGTAATCTGAGTTGCGGTTACTAGGGTCAACCATAATCGGTTTCTTTTCCGCAAGAGACATGATACGACGCTCGATAGTACTTTGTTTAGAGCGGGCCCGTATTAGTCCAGTAGGGATACCGTTGGTTGAATAGACAGGGTCCCAGTTTAGTTGCGCTCGCCGTAATATCTGTCGGTTCTCAAATGTATCAGCACATACACCTTTGTCAACTTCTTCTAGTCCGATAAGTGAAAGGTCAGGCCTGAGGTCTAACGGTTCATCAATAACGTATTCGGCGCGGTCGTTATCGTGATTATCAAAAAGCTCGACTGACATTGCATTAATCCTTAATGTAAAGAAGACGACTCCGTTAGCTGGGGAGAGGTCTGTAACGGAGTCGCCTTCGTTACAAGTTTACCAGACGCCAGTAAAGTTATCCGTCTCGGAGTTATTGTACAAGTTGTTTAGTAAAGTGCGAGCCGCTAAATTCTCGGACGAATTTTTGCGTGAGGTGAGGCTGACGCCAGCCTTTTTCGCCTCTCATAAACAACAATCAAACTATAACACCGTTTCATTACTTTGTTTTGAAGATGCTGAAGCGTCCGTCTCTATCTCTGAAGATGGTTTTTATGGTAGAACGAGCCGATTCTGACTTGGCTTTTTCTGACCGTTCTTGTGCTCTAATCACATCTGAGAGCCGGACATATCCTGAGCAAACGGTTTCTAAATATCCGTGCTCTATCCAGTTGTAAATTGTCTTTGTAGACACGCCGATTTGTTTTGCGGCTATTGCTATCTTGAGTGTTCCGTCGTTGTTTTCTTGCATACGAAGTTTCCTTGACTATCTCTGGGTTGGGTCAAGTAGTTCTTAGAACTAAACTTTCCCTTGTTCTCCCATAGTTTATCACGAACTTCTAATAAATCCTCGTAATAGACATACTGATGCTCCCCCTCAATTCGTGGAACAAGTCCCCAACTAATCCAGTTGTGGATAGTAGATGGGGACCTGCCTACGAGTTTTGAACCTACAGTTACTTTGACTTTGGTTTTTTTGGGGTTGGCTTTGCAGTAGCAGGTTTTGCCACCTTTGCCTTTGAGACTGCCTTGGTTTCGGATGCTGGTTTCTTGGCTACTGGCTTCTTGACTGCTACTTTTGCAGTAATTGATGTTGGGCCTAGTTCGCACTTGCAGTTTTTCTTCTGACACTTGCACTTCTTACCTGTTATCTTAACTTCTATTAATTCTTCAGATAGTTCTTCAGTTAACTTAGCAATAAAGGTTTCTACTGCATCCTCTGTCTTGTCAAGAATCCAACGACCCTTGTCGTCCCTCTGAATCGAGTCCTTGATTACCGAGACTTTCTTCGCTGGTCCGTGTTGATTTGTAAGTGCTCTGTTTTTCTTGAAGAGCTTTCTCCAAACGTTTTTCATTATCTTCCTTAGTTTCGTTATTTACAATGACTGCTATTGGAACCCAGTCTGCGTTGCATTCGCAACCACACACCCAGAGTCTATCATAGTAGCCAAGTTCTCCTCGGCAGTCAGCATGGTGTCCTGTTCCACAGTAGCCACACGACTGATATGGTAGCACAGTTCTTTCACCAGACCAGTTAGCCCCAGAAGAATTATTACTTATCTTTGCCATACTCTAACGCATTCAAGATAGTTTCGGTTCTGTCCTTAGAAATTGTGGTCAAGTGTTTGAACTCCCCAAGAGTATTCATCTTCTCAATGAACTTCTCAATAAGTGGCTCAGCACTGTAATCCCACATACTCTTCATAGTCT
>Ga0209087_1000383_pt1 | contig 28688 bp, 47 predicted proteins | sample S_130805_EF_Meta_FD_187321 | JGI IMG/M metagenome (GOLD analysis project Ga0209087, IMG submission 187321) | Freshwater microbial communities from Lake Simoncouche, Canada to study carbon cycling - S_130805_EF_MetaG (SPAdes) (version 2) | ecosystem: Environmental > Aquatic > Freshwater > Lake ... | reverse complement strand
TCGCCTTGCGTCTTAACGATTGCGTACTCCTCGTCAGTCAGCCAACGGCTAGGCGCGAAGTGCAACTTGGGCGCTTCTGCTTTCGTGTCGAACTTCATGCGAGTCACAATCATCTCGGGGCTGATGGGTGGGTTCTGCATTGCCAAGTTGCGAGCGAAGGCTTGCAATGGGCGCTTGTCTCCGTCTTCCTTACCAAACACCGAAGTGGCTGGCAAAGTCAACTGCAGTACTGCACCTTCAATGTTGTTCTCAAGCACCACAGCCAAGCGTTGTTGGTAGCGGCAGGCACGGCTATTGCCTTGACCTGAACCCGCGATGTTCTGAGGGCAACTCATGCAAGTAGTACCTTGCTTGTTCTCAGCGGATGCGTCTGGGCGCTCACCATCGTTGCTCCAGCAGTCAGGGCCAGTGATGTTGTCACCGTCATAAGACTTAGCATAGAAGATGCGGCTGACCTTGGGCGCAGCCTTAACAATGATGACGTCCAAGAAGCGCTCGTCGATAGAGGCAATCTCTTTACCACCGGCCAGCAAACGGAACACACCACCTTTGATGGAGATGCGTTGAGTGCTATTGCCTACGCCGCCACCCGTTAGGGCTTTGGCTGTCTCAGATAACTCGTGGTTGCGTGCGAATGAGGGAGCATTGGAAGGGTTGAATAGTGCGATATTAGTCATGATAAATTTACTTGGTTGGTTTAGTTACGCGAATCTCAAACTCCGTTACAGAGTTCAAGCCCGGCGGGAGAGAGCCCGGGTTCTCTTCGAGGTACCGTGCCATGTTGGTTTGCGCGATGCGTTTCTCCAGCAAGTCCACGACTTCATTCTCAAGAATAAACTTTTTGAATGAGTCCCAGTCCTGCGTGTTGTAACGCGTCTTGGTCACCATTGACACAGTTCCAAAGGAAGTCTGCACGGACTTGACGCCCATGGACTTCATCTGGTCTTTCATCGCAAAGCGGATTTCATCTTGCTGTGCCTTCAGAGTTTCGATTTCGGTGTCGTACTCCTGAGTCAAGCGGTCGATGCGCTCCTTGATTTTGCGATAGATTTTTGCGAGCCTGTCCAGAGGTACTGGCTCTTGGGTTTCTTCAGACATTGTGCTTTCTCCTGTATTTGTTTTTGTCTAAGGTTTGACAGTTTACATAAATTTTTGTGTGTTGCAACCCCCTTTCATGAATTTATTTCTGTGTCGAACATCTCTGTAAGTAAAGAGTTGTCACTTACTTTGGCTTCTAATGCTTTAAACATCTTCTTCTCGATTGGGCTACCCTGAATGTGAATTACAGTAACCTTGTCGGAGTCTTGACCTTTGCGATCTGCTCGTGCTATGCACTGCACGTACTGCTCAACAGACATCAATGGGCCATAGAAAACTACTGTGTCTGCGGCTGTTAGGGTAATCCCGTGAGCACTAGCTTGCGGTTGCATCACCAATACGCGAGGTTCAGGTTCTGTTTGAAATCGCCTGATGGTGTCAGCGCGTTTAGGCGGCGTCACACTGCCGTGGATGCACTCGTTGGCGATGCCTTTCTTCAAGAGGTGATTGTGGATGCTGTCGATGGTGCTTCGGAACAAAGCAAAGATGATGACCTTACGGGTTGTCTCCTCCAAGATTTCCTCCAGTACACCAAGGCGAGGCGCTGAGTCGAACTCCACAACTTCCTTGTCGTCTGTGTAGGCCGCACCACAACTGATCTGCAACAACTTACTCACACCAGCGGCGGCATTGACCGCACTGATTGTTTCCCCTGCCGCGTACACCATCATCTTGTCTTTGAGAAGGTTGTAATACTTGGCTTGCTGTGGTGTGAGTGGTATCTCTCGCGTCATGGTAATGACAGGCGGTAGGTCTAGGCACATCTCTTTGGTAAAGCGAATGGCCGGTTGCAGTGCCTCATGTACCAATTCTGGTGCGTTGGCTTTAGCCGCCCACTTAAACATCGTCACCTTGTGCATGACCTGATCGCGCCACGCAGTGAAGAACTTGGGTACACCATCAGGGTTGACTAGCTTGGCTAGGCCGTACGCATCCGCAGGGGACTGCGATGCGGGAGTACCCGTCATCATCCACAGGAATGTGTTGGGCTTGATGATGGACTTCAAAGTCTTCCAGCGCTTAGTCGTCATGGTCTTGTAGGCGTTAGCCTCGTCAACAATGATTAAGTCAAAGCGCCCATCGTTATTGATCTCGTCAGCGATGAGGTTAAGCCCATCGTAGTTGGCAATCACAAACTCATAGTCCTGCTGAACCATCTCGATACGGCGACTAGCTTGCGAGTGGTGCGCGACAATGGCAGAGCGATGGATGATGCTGTTGTTTAGATCGCCAAGCCATGCAGACTGCATGATTGACAAGGGACACAGAATTAAGCAGCGTTTTACTTCTCCGCGTTGCATCAGGTAGTCAGCCGCCCATAGCGCAGACAAAGTCTTGCCAGTGCCCGGCTCACTAAACACAAAGGCTTTGCGATTGAGCGTTAAGAAAGACGAGGTGTCGATCTGATGCGCCATGGGTTTGTATTTCCCCGGCCAGTTGTAGCGCCTAATGATAGGTGACTGAATATTTTTCACACCGAGATTGCGCAGTACCCGACATTCATCAAGACCCCAATAGACAGCGACATCAAAGCCACCATCCATGCGCTCAATGATTTTGTGTTTTGGGATTACCTGATACTTCTCTGGGTTGCGGGTGCGAAAGACAAGTGCTTTGTCCTCGATGATTTCCATGCTTTCTCCGTTTATTTATTATCTGATCTGTTCGCTGACTTACTTCGCATACGGAGGTTGCCCTTCGCTGACGTACCGCCTGAGCGCATGGGCTTGATGTGATCCACATCTTTGCCGTCACCCTTGGTGGCCGCACCCGTCTTCTCCATCACGCGGCGAGCCTTGACTCGGCCTGCGCGTTTCTTGATCTGCTCGGGTGTGCCTTGGTAGTTGTCGTACTCACTGCGGTAGTTACGTGTGGCCATGATTTTTTTCCTTTATCCAATGTAGTGGGTTTCGGTGGCGCTTACTGCGTAGGGTTTGTTGTAGCGTTTTATAAACGGTTCATTAGGGTGAAACGGGTTAAATTCTTTCAACGCTTCTTTGCGGCTAGCTGCACGTACCAAGTTTATTTTGATAGGGTACAGATGTCTATACTCTTTTCTCGGTGTGTGTATACACAGATATTCAATTAAATCCATACCGGTCTCCTCAGTGTTTAACAGGGGGTTTAATTAAATCCATGATGGACTGCTCAGTCTCAGCCACCATGATACGTACTTTATTTTGCGCTTCAAAGTGGGACATTTCTGCTTGCTTTGAAAACTTTTTAATGATCGTCACCATGACAGCGCCTTCTGTTACGTCTTTCAGTGAGTTCTTATTCTTCTCAAACGCATCAAGCAACGCGTCGGCCATGTTGTTGGCGTTGAGTGTCCACACATTTACTGTGCGGCCTTCGTCTGAGTCTGTCACGATGTCGATGTCGTACACGTTCATAATTTTCTCCTTAATGTTTTGGGTGGTTTTCGCAGGTCGTAACGGGACACCAAGGACACAATGGTGAGGGTCTTGGGTTCCATACGCCTGTTGCATGCGCTTGTTCAATCCTAGCTACGCGTTGGCGATACTGCCACCACTCAGCGTCAGCTTGGTCTACTGTGTATGCCGCCTTAACCATATCATTCTTGACAACAAACAGCAGTGCTGCATTGACTTTTCTAATATGGGGAAAGTGGGCGAACACCATGAGCGCCATCAGTTTGAGTTGTTCACGATCAGGGTACTTGTTGTTGCCTGTCTTGTAGTCCACAACCCAACAAGTTAAGTTGTCATCATCAATGATAAGCAAGTCAGCGATACCGCGAAGCCACACATCTTTGCCAAGAAACTCACAGGGGTGCAAGTCAACAGTCACCCCCATCTTGTACTCGCACAGCTTGCGCCCCGCCTTGGCATTGAGTGCATCGAGTGTGTCCTTGATGTACTCAAACTCTTTGGGAATAGGCTTGCCTTCTTTGATGTACAACTCAGCGGCTTCGTGTAGTACCGTGCCGTAGCGCGTCGCTTCAGTCTCTTGGAACTTGTAGTTCTTCAAGACCTTCACTTCGTGATACCTACGGGCACAGCCCTCGTAGTCTTTGAGGGATGAGTGGCTCCATGTAATCGGTTTAGTCATCAAACTTCGCAGTCTTTATTGCTACTGTTAATCGGTTGGCAAACTGGGTGACAAACGCCTCGTTCTTGTTGAGATCGTACTGCCCCATGTCCTCCAGTATGGCGTGGACAACCTCATGCCAGAACGTGTCAGCTAACTCTTGACTGCTGAACCTACGCCCCGTCACGTTGCTTGTCTTGCCAAGCCGGATGCACTTCTCTGGATAGAACGTGCGCCCCATATCTCGGCGGTGAAGCATGGCTTCCACCACCTCCACGCTGTACCATTTCTTGCCCACGCGCATACGCGTTGGTAACTTCATACTTTCTCCTTTTAGTTTTTTGCTAATCCATAACGACGATGAGCACCACCGTCAGCGTCCAATGGGATACCCTGCATATAGGGCGGCTCCATGACCATCTGAGCCAAGACCCAAGTCTTAGCTTCCTCAACCTCTGCATCGGGCACAACAACGATCTGCTCGTCATGCACCGTTCCCGCCACAAAGTACCTCTTTGCGGTTCGTAGCATCCCATCCGTCATCACAATACGCGCAGTGCCCTGCACCACATTGTTCGTGATCTTGCCTGCGTACAGCTTGGTAGCGTCTGGCCCGTATATCCACTGGCTCCTACCTTTCTCGTCCTTCTGCTGTCGCAAGTCAGGGTAGAGCAAGCTCATGCCGTTGGGCAAAACTATCTCCCCCTTCTTGAAGGTAATACATTTATACACGAACTCATTGCCGTCTGCAAGGGCTGTTTGTATGAGGCCAGAGCACATGTCCCAGAAGCTCACAATGGGGTGCGCTGTAGCCCTGTACTTGTCGATGATCTTCTTGGCTGCTACGCAGTGAATGAGTAGCTCCAGATCGGTACAGGTGTGGGGTATCTCCATCATCTTCGTGTGGTTCTCATCCCACTCAAGGAACTTGTCGATGTACCGGCCATCTACGCCAAGCTTCTTCGCAAAATCCTTCTCATACCGAACGGGTGGTGCACCAAGAAATCCAACAAGAAGTTGCGATGCAAACGCCGCCCAACCAAGTCCATACCCACAACCGAGTAACGCGCTTTTTGCTGACTGCCGTAGATCGGGATGAGTCTCTTTACTAAGTCCGGGAATGTTAAACATTTGCGCACCAAACGCGGCATAAGGGTCACCACCTGCCCTGAAGATCGTGAGCATATCTTGGTAATCCGATAGCCACGCAAGGACGCGAGGCTCAATCTGCGAGAGGTCACCGACCACGAGTTGATACCCGTCGGGAGCCAAAATTGCTTTGCGTAGGAACGAACCTCGCTTGAGGTTTTGCATGTTGATGGCCGAGCCTTTGGCCGCTGTCCACCTACCCGTCTGAGCCCCATAGTAGGAGAGGGGGACAGGAAGCGCACCGCGCTGACTGATGTCGAGGAATCGCTGTGCACGGGTGCGCTCGGTTGTGGACTTAACCCGAAGGCGCGCTTGACAAAGGAGGGCAACGTCTTCACGTTCACCGTTGAGGAGAGTTTGAAATAGCGCATCGTTCTTTGCAAGAGCAAGCGCCTCCTTACCTGTGGTCTTAGAGATTTTAGTTGGGGGTTTGATGCCCAGCGCAATGAGGGCGTCCGCAAACTTCGGGTTCGACGCAAGCGCAGTTTCCTCCACGCCAAGCCTTTGTAGTAATGATTCACGATCTTCTCTCTCCTTTTCGATTGCGTTATGTAGCATGAGGGCGTCAAGCTGCAACACTGGGCGTGTGTACATCTTGAGTGTCATGTCGATGAGTCTGAGTTCACTGGACGGGTAGCCCTTGACCAAGCGCCTAAAGATTTGCTCACACAGGTACACATCGTGTGCGCAGTACTCAGCCAGTTCTTGCTCCATGGAAGGCGCAAGCTCCGTGTAGCCGTTGGTTGTGTACACAGCCGTACCCTTGGGCGGTAAGCCAAAAGCCTCGGCCAGCTTCATCAATGAATTGCCAACCTCAACACCCCGTAGAGCACGAGCCATGGAGAGAGTATCAAAAATGAAGCATGGATGCCAGTCATATATCCATTCCAATATAGATATATCGAACTGAGCGTTATGAGCCAGAACTGCAGTAGTAGAAGGATCATAACAAGCCATGATTCTAGGAAGCTCCTCTCCTCTGTACCACTGTGATCGTTTGTCTGATCCGAACTCATGGATGCAGGCGCCAAAGGCTTTGAATCTTGGGTCACGTATGTACTCCTCTGTTGTCATCTTACTCAGCGTGTAACCTTCCTTGGTATTCCACGCCGTCTCGAAGTCGATCGTAATGATCTGTTTGTATGGTGCGGTCATGAATGACCCCTATCTCTCACAACCTCTGAACATCGGCACTCGCATTGGTTATCCCCAATGACTGCAAGAATAGCCTCACGCTCGGCAGAAGCGACAAGGGCGGCAAAGTTTACAAGGTCACGCACGCGCTCCGCCGTAACGCCCGTCTCTTGTGCCATGCGAATAATGTCTTCTCTGTTCAATTAAAGTTCTCCTTGGGTGGTGCGTCGAGGACGTTTAGAAAGCCGAAAAAATCGTTTGCCGCCAACATGAGTTGCGACGCCTCCATCTCATTACAGTTTAGGGTAACGACTCCTGCGACATTATCTTCAGCGCGTCCAATGATGAACACGCCCTGTGCCTTACCTTGGCCATAACACATCACGATCTTGTGAATCAGTAATCTGAAATGGTGTTGCTCCTCATCCGACATGGCCTCGACCCTGCGTTCGAGTTCCTCCTCTGTCATTGAGAAGTCACCTTGTACGTAACTCATTTTGTTTCTCCTTCAGTAGTAGTTCCAAGTCAGGGATGTTGTGCTCACGCGCAATGAACACAGTACCCCCTGCGTTGAGGATTAGGTTAAGTTCTCTGTCTTGCAAGGGCGTGGTCTGCCCCTTGCCTGCCTTGCACTCGATGGCGATGAAGTGTCCGTCCATACAGCCAACGATGTCAGGTATCCCCGCACGGCCAAAGCCGTTAGCAGGCGGCATGAAGTGGTAGATGCCCAGCTTATCAAGAAGAACCCTCACCGCCTTCTTCACTTTCCATTCCGGTGTATTCGCCATAATAGTTCGCATTCATAAGTTCGTTGTAGTCAAAGTGTTCACCAATACAGTCAAGTATGGTGACGTCAGAGCCTTCGGTATCAAACACAGTGTCGTTGTAGATGTACTTGTACTTGGGCACGGAGATGCGTTGATACGCAAACTCCAAGCCAATGGCTGTCGGCTTCCACAGCCCCGCGCTACGACTCTTAACTCCGCTGACTGGTGCATCTATTACCATGCTCCAGTGCCGCAACGTACCTATCTGCGGGGAGCGAAGCAACCAATCGGGTGCGGTGCGTTGTACGTCGATCCAGCCGTCCTCACGCGGGTCTTGTAAGCACAACCATATTAACTGCCTCGCCATAGACGCACTGATACCGCGCCTGTACAGCTTACCCCACCTATCGCACACAGGGCAATGGCCACCATCGCTTTTGATGACGCTGTTCCATATATGGCCAGCTTGCTCAAGCGTAGCGCCTTCGTAGAGGCTCACATAAGTTGGCTCTGTGCCATCGGTTTCTGTTGCAAGATCAATCATTTATTTCTCCTTTTCTTTGTTTTAAAAATGTGGCGTCAGCGGGGTTGCTGATACGCGCCAACTCGTTGTCGTAATACTTCTTGGGCATTGGTGCTTTCTTCTCGACAAGCTTGCGTAGCCAGTCGGCTCCGCCCAATTCATTAAACATAATCCACTGTCTGTCAGACATCCTTACTTGTCTTCCTATCAGTGGCTCGGGTGGCTTTGGTCGTGGCATGTTCAAGTGTTCCTGCGTGTTTGTTTGGTGATGGTTCTTTGGCACGGCTGTATGTACCAAACTGTTTGTAGCCTAAGCCTTCTTCATTTTGTACTGTACCCAATGATGTCTTCGCACGAAAACGTGGGTCTGTCGCAAAAATGCTAGGGCGTTTGACTAAACGCAACTCATCCCATGGGTTGAGCGCGAGTGATTGTGGCTTGTCAATTTTCAAAACAAAACATCCTTTCTCTGGGTCATATTGAATTAAGTCCATAACTTTCATCGCTTCATGCCCCGCACATATATGGCGAAGCTGGAAGATGTATCACCGAAGTTTTTCATAGAGTCAAACTCACGCGCTACCTCCTCAAGCGTGTCGTTGCGAATCTTCTGCGTCACTTCGTTGTCAATTTGAGCCGCGACCATCTGCCGCTTACGCCAGCCCATAGCCCTCTCCCATACATTCAGTTGTGGTTCGGTCATGGTGTCTCCTTCATAAGATGTGCATACTCTTTGATGTTGTTAAAACGTTCTTCCCCAACACCGCAGTGAGCGCAGACACTTACCCCGTTTGGGTTCGTGTAGAACTGGTGGTACACATTCTCACACGCAGGCAGTTTTGCTTTTTCTTTTTGCTCGGGAGATCTTTCATACGTAGGTAATAGCTGACGCAACTCATCAGACCTTGATGGGTGCTTTAAGTGACGTAAAGCCTTAGCCTCGATCTGCCGGACACGTTCTTTTGTTAAATCAAACTTATCTCCGATCTCCTCAAACGTATGCTCCTCACAACCTATACCAAAGCGCATACGCAGTACCAAAGCCGCACGCGGGGAGAGCGACTCCAGTTGTTCCTCCACAACGCTCACCATCTCATGCTTGAGCACAGCTTCGTCAGGATCATCAGGCTTCATCAACTCAAGCAGTTCTTCAGCGTGCATGCCAAGGGCGGCACGCATACCTTCGGAGCTAACATCCCGTTGTGCGCTGTTGCGTTTAAGTTTCAGCGTTAGTTGCTCCGTTGTCCACAGATCGGTTGGCAGTGCGCACAACTCCTCCATGAGTGCTTTGGCGTTATCGCTGAACTCCCCGCTTTGATTGATCGGAGGTTTACGCATGGCTATCAGTTCTGTCAGCGCAGTTTTAGGCAGACCCGCCGCACGACAAAACTCTGACACGCTTTTATACCCCGCGTTCTCAATCGCATTCAAGATCAGATTGTTTCTAACTGTGACCTTGATGCGGTACTCGTTGACTGGTTCGTCTTCGTACATCATCTCTCCTTGAGTGTGGCTTCAAGCCTGTCAAGGGCTTTGTCCCAGTTGTCGTAGTCGATGCCGTTGGTAAACGCACCCACCACATCCTTTGCTGCTTTCTCTACGCGCTCAAGGTAGTCCATGCGTTTCTTTTCTTCGTCAGTCATGTCAGCCTCCAAACATTTTCTTGAGGTAGTCATACAACTCACGCGCTTGGAACACAGTCATGTCCTTGAGGATGTCGTCAGGCGTCTTGCTACGCACAAGGGTCACGAAGCGTTTGGGTTGCGGTAAGGTGAGCGAGGTGTCAGTAGTATCGGTGTGTAGCGCGGCGATGCCTTCTGATCTTTTCTCGTACTTGCGCTTGACGCGTTCTTCAACAGGCTTGGGCACGATCTTGAGGGTTTTCTTTTTGGCTTTCAAGGGGCTGTACTCGTCCACGATGGTGATGTACCTACCCCTATCGTCTCTCTCAGCCAAGCCCTGCACAGCGAACTGTGCGATCAATGAGGACACTGAACTTGCTTTGTACCCTATGCGTTCCATGGATGCGCATATCTCAGGCGAGGTAAGGTTAGGGTTCTTCTTGACAAAGTCAAAGGTGGCACGGGTCACGTTGTTGGTGACGCTAAAGGCTTTAGTGCCTCGTCCGTAGTTAGCGCCTTGTGGTTTAACTTGTGTGGTTTGCATATCGTCTTTCTCCCAGTCGTTGATTGTGTTTCTAAGTTGGTTGTTAAGTGCGTTGTTAAGCGCAGTTTGGATGTCAGGCATTTGGGTTTCCTCCTAGTAAAAGAATGCCAATGATGATGAAGGCTATAAGCCCGAGGGATTGAATTGTCACGAGCGCAAGCTCGGACATGCCCCGCCTATCCTCAAGCAAAACGCCCTGTATCCAATCGGACTCAGGCGTAGTAGGGGGTGGCGGTGGTGTATAGGTCAGGCCAATTTTGACCTTCCCTGTGTCGTAGGGTGTGTGCTTTTGCATGGTTTTCTCCTTATTTTAGTCATTATTTGTCTAGGCTTAGACAGAAGTCAAGGGGAATTCCCCTAGAAAAGAGGTTGTTGATAGTAGTCAGAAGGGACGCCAGTACATGAGGTCAAGGCCAAGGACAATGACCGCTAACAAAAGTATTACCCTTTCAAACTTTTCCCATGGGGTCATCATGAGTCGTCCCCTCCAAAGTCCCAAAGCTCAGGGTACAGTAGTTTTACAACAGCCTTGGCGGTGTCGATGTCAATGGTCAAGTCCTCGATCCACGAGCCATCGTCAATGTAGTTGTCAGCAGACTGCATGAGGTTTGTCAAAGCGTTACTCAGCAGGTCAATCTTTTCTTGGTCAGTCATTTCAATCTCCTAATAAATCAATTACTTTTAAGGGGTCAGTCCCATCGTATACCGCATCGTATGAGGGATACAGCACAAGGCACTCATCGTTGATGCCCACGCATCGGCCATCGTTCAGGATGAGGAAGTCAACCCAGCATCCCCCGCCTGTGTTCTCTGTGAAAGATTTGTCTATGTATTTCATTTAAATTTCTCCTTGATGTAGTCCATAGCTTCTTCTTTGGTATCGAAGCCGAGGTAGTCGCCGTTCTCGTCTATCCACTCATCTGTGGTGTTGCCGTAGATAACCCAGATGTCGCCTGATCGCTCAACGTGCCAACAGTTTGGGTCATTGAAGTTCTCCATGTACAACTCGTGCACGATCTTCTTGCATGTCTCGTCACCCTCCCCTGTCAGTCGCGCTAACTCAGCGGGGTGGTTCTCGTTGAGCAGTTCAATGATCTCGTCTTTGAGTTTCTCGCTTTGTTCCTCCTTGTATGCTTGCTCATCTATCGAGCGTTGGTGCTCGGCCAGTAGGCCGTTGTAGTAGCTATCTATTCCTTGCATATCATTTCTCCTTTTCTACATAGGCGGCATTGCCTGTTTGGTATCGGTACTCTTTGGCTTCTTTCTCAGCCTCACGCTTGGTGGCAAACTCCCCGAGTAATGTGCCGTTGTGGTTTCTAACTACATACTTCATTGCTTTCTCCTTTGGTTATGCTTCACAGTGAATGGCATCGAACAACGTACACAGTACAGTCGATGACTCGTAGGTTTGAGCCATTGTGATGGCCTCTTGTAATAATTCTTTGGTGAGTAGCTTGCGGTTGAGAAACCGCACCGCAATCAGTGGATCTTCAGGGTAGACCGCCTCGCTGATAAGCTCAAGCAAGAAGTCACAGCGTCCCTCCATGGCATCACGCACAGCGTCAAGCAAGTCCTCTGTCTCCCAGTAGTCATCATCATGCAAGTGGCCGAAGTACTTGCTGTCGCTCTGTTTGTTTGCACTACCGAACTCGTCAACGTACACAGTACTGTCGTAGTCTTTGCTGTCGTACTTAGTCCACCACCCTGTCAGTCCTGTGTCGTACTTGTATGTTTTGTACTCAGGCACAGTCGGGTCGCGGTCAACGGGTAGGCTATCCCACACCACCTTGAGTACCGCATCCGCTAGGGCTTGGAAGTGCACAATGTCTAGGTTCTCTCGGTCACCATGCTCGTTGTAGTAGCCCACGCTGATGTTGGTACATTCGGGGATGATGTCTGTGAACTCCGCAGTGTCGGTATACACGCCAGTGTCATCGGGTGAGTACATGAGCGTATCGTCAAAGGCGTTGAGATCATTGGCCAGTGCCTGACAGAACACATCGGATGCACAGCGACCCATACCTTGATGACTGATGACGCTGTCGATACCTCGCCTGTCGAACGCAATAGCCCGATCGAATTGAGCAAGCAAGTCTGTGTGATGCGTAGCGATGTGCTTAGCACCGATACCTCCGCACTCCTCGCCTTGGCTGAAGATGTAGTAACCCTTGACGTCAGCATGTATCAGGTGCATGAGTATGGCCACACCCGCACCATCGTCAGCACCGAGAGGTGCTCCGTCTGCGTACCACATAGACTTGGTCTTCCTGATCTTGTTAGCCCCGACCTCGCGGTGTACTGTATCAACGTGAGCGATGAACAGTGTCTTACTGCCTGCGATGCGGTTGTCGATGTGTAGGTTGCCTGCACCATCCACGGATGTGAACGACTTGAGTTCTGCGGGTAAGGTATTGAATAGCCACTCAGTGAAGTCAGAGACGGCCACAGTATTGTGAGGACGCTTGACGGACAACGCACGGGCTAGGGTTTTGTGTAGTATTGATTTCTTGTTCATGTTCATTCTCCTTGGGTTTCTAAGTATTTGTTTGCGATCTCATTGGCTTGTGCCATGAGGTTGGTGCTGAGTTCGTTGCGGATCTGTTTGGTAAACACATCGTTGTCCATAGCACTGACGAAGGCACTACCGAAGGTGCGCTCAGCGAGTAGTACCTTGCCATCAAGCGTGTAGGTCAGGCTGATCTTGACGTTAAAGTTACCGACCGAGTAGTCCCATATCATCAGCACCTTGTCGAGCATCTCCATCGTGAGCATGGTAGGCATGCCCTCGTCCTCATCAATGCGCTCGTCAGCAGTCGCATCTGCTATGTGCTGTGGTATGTAGTTGTCGTGGTAACGCTGACCCTCGTGCTCAGTCCACTCCTCGCAGTCATCGCTGTACCAGTTGCCTGACTCAGCGCATTGCCAACAGCCATCGTCAACCTTCTTGAACTCATCGGTGTCCTCGGTGCGACAGATGCGCTCATCGTCAAGGTGATACCAGTCACCATCAACCTCGACAGCGTTGTCCATCTCCTCGTAGTCACCATTCTCAAGCTCAACGATGTTGTTGTCACCGAGATAGTCTTGGTCGTAATGCTCACTACTGGACTCGACATACACCACGTTGTCCTCATGCACATAGTACTGATGACCCCGTCTGCCGTACACATACTGGTAGTTGTCGTTTCTGCAACTGTCGCAGACCTGAGTGTCTTCACCACGTCCAACCCAGTACCCGTCATCGTTGGATGTGCGGTCACCGCAGTCATCGCACTCGAAGTAGTCCTCATCGTTGTCGTAGGTGGGATACCCGCCAGTCTGATCGCAGGCATATTCTCCATCGCTGTCGATCACAAGCGCCTTAGCCCCTGCGTCAATCGTCACGTTCTTCTCACCGCCATCAAGATAGGGTGCAAGGAAGTGATCGCTTGCCTCGTGGTACGCCAGCCTCTCGCCATCCTCCCAGTAGTTCTCCTTGGTATAGCCCTGCTCACGAAGCCACGTATCCATGCCGTCATCTGTCTGACTGTAACTGGTCGCATTGGCTGGGCGTAGGTAACTGCGCACGAAATACTTCTTGCCATCTACGGGCTGGGTCATACACAGCGCACGCCCCATCGTGTCATCGCCCTCGATGCGCACCGCCATGTGCCATCCGAACTTGGGGTCATACGTCTCGTAGGGGTGACGGGTCACGCCGTCTCTGCACTTAACGCCTCGGTCATCGCCCCATACCATGCAGGACTGTGGCCCACGATGTAGATGGTAGATCATCTCGGCGGTAGTGTGTACGAACTGGAACCGAGCCGCTGAGCCGTAGCGTGAGACAAGATCACGGATGGTGTGATCGGGTAAGTCAAAGTGGCGAGTGAGATACTTGCCGACCGATGTGACAGTCTGAATATCTTTCTGACCCTTGGCCTCGTTCTGTGTATAGGCAATCTTTGAGCGATCACCTTGGGACTCATGCGGATGCTCAAGTAGCAGTTGATGCCAGTCTTTGGGACGCACTAGCTTGATGGCCGCATTGATGACCTGATGCACAGGGTACTTGTCGAACTCGCGGATGATCCAGTACCTAGCCTCATGCTTGTCGCGGATCGCCCTCATCACATCCTCGTCATCCGATAGATGCCATTGGCGTCTAAGCTCACCATCGACACGGCGTATTGCATCGTATGCTCTGCGCATGGTGTCGACCATGTCTTGCCAGTCGTATGTGTTGTTTGTTGTTGTCATTGCTTTCTCCTTTTAAAGTGGGTCACTGTGACCCGTTAGTTGGTTGTCTTTGTTGCGCTTGATACGAAGTAGTCGAAGACCTGATATGCCAAGCCGTACGCCCCGAGGGTGTACATGGCCAGCCAGATGTATCCGACACCTACCTCCACCATCATCGTGAACCCCATGTACACCATCGCCATGCACATAGCGGTAAAGATGAGGGTTGCTGCTTTCTCTGTGATTGTTTTCATTTCATTTCCTTAAGTTACAAGTGCCGTGTGATTTCAAGGTAGGGTGCGACTGCCACACGGCGAAGCAGTCACACTTTCGGGTCAACGTGACCCGTTTTCTTTCAGGATGGGTACAGCCCATGCCATGTCGGAGGTACGAACTCGCTTGGTTTCATGTCCTCCATCCATGCAAGGGCTTGCCTCATCTTGCCAATAGTTTCTCTGCGCTTGTCAGTCGGTGCGACTGCGTACTCACGCTGAACTAACTCAAGCTCTTTCGTTGTGCGTTGCTTGAGTCGCTCGATCTTGGTCAGCCCCCTGCTCGGTGCAGGAGGGCGTTGTGTTCTTTGAAAGGGTAGCTTGCGCTTGGTGCGTGGCGTTACAGGGATAGCCTCAAAGAGTGCAGTAATCTCACGCTTCTTATGATCGGGCATCCAGTCTGTCCAATGCGAGCCGTTGTTTGGGATGTCACTGTCTTGTGCCAGTTGGGAGGGCGTGAGTCCGTGGATTTGGTATCCCTCCAGTTTCATCAACATCTTTTCCAGCACCTTGATGTATGCGGTGAACGCAAGGTCACGCTCAGGTGTGGGATGTACGCTCTTGTACCTTACTCCAACTTGTGCATTAGTCATCTCGTACTTCAGCGGTGACATCAGGTCACGCCATAACTTTGCGTGATGTGTTCGCTTGATCTTGTCGGTTCGTTGTGCGTTCTTATCAGCGAGTACCTTGTCACGCAGTGCATACCTCTGATTAAGCACATATTCTTGGTACTCCTCAAGCGTCTCAGGTACTTTGATTTTCGCCTTCCTGAAGGTTTCTTTGACGTCCTCGGGAAAGGATGTGGGCAACGGCTCACGCATCAGATGGTTGTGAAGCTGCTTTGCGCTGAGTTTGTAGAGGTTGACTTGCTTGGGCGGTGTTCGCCTGATGTGTCGGGTATCCATGACTAATGCACCTTTTAATGTTGAGGGGTACGAAACTGTCCGTAACTAATCGCATCGGACAAGACATTGGACATCGCAAGACCGCATGAACACTGGCTCTCACGAAACCTGTCTCGATTATATATCGTTTTTAAATAACAAACAAACCAAAGGATAAAAGCAAGGGTGTCTGAACGCATGGAAAAATGCACACATATATAGACACACTCCTATATATATAAATATATTTAAAAAGATATAATAATAAGACAGTTTTTGCGGACGCTAGGATTCATGCGGGGTTGCAGTGTCTGAGACGCTGGAATTGTTGAGTAATTATGGATAGGTAGGAAAATGGTGAGACTAATGCACATTTATGACTTTCGGGTCATTATGACCCGTATTTCTTGCCTCGCTTCCATCTCCTCGACATGCCTGAGCATGAAGCCACGCTTCACATCACGCTCGATCTTCTCCATGTACTTGGGGCGTTGCTCGTTGTTCCACTTAGCGAGTGCGATTTCTTTGGGTGAGTAGTGATTGAATTTGGACATGAGGTTCTCCTTGAATGTTAATGAGAGTGATTCGCAATACGATTTGCGTTAGACAAGAAACGAAACACCGAGAGAAGCTCTTTCTCTCAGGTTCGCAGAAAAAACTGGGTCACAGTGACCCGAAAATCATGCAACGAGAGCTTTCAGGGCTTTGCGTTGCTCTGCGGGTGTGAGCTTGTTGAAGGCTTCGATGATTTTCGCAACAGGGTCAAGCGGTTCTTTCCTTGCGCTTGAGGTTCTGCGTGTAGTTCCCTCGATCATGTGCATCATGTCACGCACCACAGTCTTCGTGGTTTCATACTTAGGGTTCTTCGTGATGAGTGACACCTTACCCGTGACATCATGCACCTTGAAACCCGCTTTACCCACTTCCATCTTGGTACATGCCCACTCGATGACGATAGGTCTGCATGCTTCCACTGTGGTGTAACCCGCATCCTTCATGCCCTGTATGAGCTTGACCCGTGAGTCAGCGAATGTATTGAGTGTGTTAAATGCTTTTGCTTTGTTTGTCATGTTGTTTCTCCTTGAGGTTGATTGAATTGCCTAGGGCTGACTACCTTAGACAACTTCTATTGTGCATACACCCCCTTTTGATCGCTATCGAGAGCCTTTATCTACCCCTTTTCCCTACCTTTTCGGGTCACTTTGACCCTGTTTTGGGGTGTTTTTGGCTGTATTCGACCCCTACCCTACCCCCACCACCACATATAGGCGATGCCACCCCCTGTCACATACGAACACTGTTCCATAACCGCACAACAAACTTTGTAATAACTTAGTACTAAAAAGGCACCCCCCACAAATTTTATAAAAATTGAGAAATACCTGTGTCTAACGTTAGACAACCCCTCTGTACAGACAAAAAAAAGCCCCGACCTTGCGAGCCGGGGCTAAAGATGGCAACTGCTTACCATCAAGGAGAAAGCAAGCGCTTGCGCACCCACTCAATTTGAGTGTACATTATCTACATCGCAGGTTCAAGGGCTTATGCGCAGATGCTAGATCACTTAATCAATTTTGAGCCAGAGGTGCAGGAGCACCCGGGTAACTTCGTCCCCATGGACAAGACTGACCCAGCGGATGCCGTGGATGGAATGTCCAATACAGTCGATTGGCTGAAAGAACTGGGCGCGGTGGACACAGATACCTTGGTCAATGAGCACCAAAGCCAAGCAGCACGTACTGCTTTCACCAACATCGTTACCGCCAAACCTGCGGAAATCACGCATACCTCTCTGGCAAATATCAAAACGCCAGAAGCCGTCCAAAGACTTGTGGGCATGCTTTCAGCCTATGACTGGGAATTTGTACAGCAAGCTAAACAAATTCGTGGCTACACAGTGGCCAAGCTGGTAGAAGAAACCGAACACCCCAACGCCAATGTACGCCTTAAAGCGCTGGTTGCCCTAGGTAAAGTGACGGAGGTGGGACTCTTTACCGAACAAATTGAGGTCAAGAAGACCGAGATGTCAGACACCGAGTTGGAAGTGCGGATCAAAGACAAGCTCAACAGGTTCATGGGCGTCATAGACGTTGTAGACGTTACGGAAGAGGACTCTGATGAAGCGTGACGCTTTTACAACACTCAGTAAGATTGAGTTGGAAGCCATGCAAAAGGCGCTCCCGTACATGAGCGTGCAAGAAAAGATGGAACTCTTTGAGGACTTGGAACTTCGGGAGAAACGCGCCAGTTTAAAAGCGGCTAGCACCAACATGCTTGGGTTTGCACAGGCGGTATACCCCAACTTCAAGGTCGGCCCCCACCACAGGAAGCTGGCTAAGATCTTTACGGACGTAGTTGAGGGCAGGAAGAAGCGGGTGATTATCAACATTGCGCCTCGTATGGGTAAGTCTGAGTTCTCCTCCTACCTGTTCCCTGCTTATTTTTTAGGCAAGTACCCAGAGAAGAAGATCATCATGGGCACGCACACTGCGGGTCTGTCAGAAGACTTTGGAAGGCGCATCAGGAACTTGATTGACTCGGAGGAGTACCGTGAAGTCTTTCCTCAAACGCTTGTGGCAGATGACCAAAAGGCTGCTGGAAAATGGTCTACTAGCGCTGGTGGTCAGTACTATGCTGCTGGTGTCGGTGGAGCATTGGCCGGTCGTGGCGCTGATCTGTTTGTTATTGACGATCCTCATTCTGAACAAGATGTGAAGTCTAACTCTAGACTTGCCTTTGATACGGCGTGGTCTTGGTTCCAAACGGGCCCATTACAGCGTCTGATGCCGGGTGGTGGGATCATCATTGTGATGACTCGCTGGTCGCTCTTGGATTTGACCGGACGCTTGATTGACTACCAGACCAAAAACCCAGAAGCGCTGCCTTGGGAGATCGTGGAGTTGCCGGCCATCCTGAATGATGGAGAGGAAGACGAGAAGTCCCTCTGGCCAGAGCAGTGGTCGCTTGAGGCGCTAAAGTCCACCAAGGCAAGTATTGACCCAAGGTATTGGAACGCTCAGTACATGCAGCAGCCTACCGCTGAAAACTCGGCCATTGTGTCCAGAAAGATGTGGCGGATCTGGGAGGCAGACGAGCCGCCAACGTGCGAGTACATCATCCAGTCTTGGGATACCGCGTTTGAAACCAAGAACAACTCGGACTATTCCGCCTGTACGACGTGGGGCATTTTCTACAACGAGGAAGAAAATAACGCGCCTCAAGTCATCTTGCTTGACGCTCTTAAAGACAGGATGGCGTTTCCCGAACTCAAGGTTGTTGCGCTCAAGCAGTACAAGGAGTGGGAACCTGACGCGTTCATTGTGGAGAAAAAGGCGGCTGGCGCACCACTAATTCAGGAACTCCGGGCATTGGGAATCCCAGTCCAAGAGTTTTCCCCAAGCAGGGGCAACGATAAAATGGTACGGCTTAATGCGGTTGCGGATTTATTCAGCAGTGGTAAAGTCTGGGCACCCGACACTCGCTGGGCACGGGAAGTAATTGAAGAGATGGCCGCGTTCCCAGTTGGGGAGCACGACGACTACGTGGACACGACAACACAAGCGCTGCTACGCTTTAGGCAAGGCGGCTTTATCAGTTTGGACACGGACGAGAAAGATGAGCTTGAAATCTTTCGCCGCAGAAGACACGAATACTACTAGGAACACACATGGCAACGAACATCGACAAAGCGCTGTACCAACAACCACTGGGCATTGATGCGCTGGGCGAACAAGAATCCCCCCTTGAGATTGAGATTGTTAATCCAGAAGAAGTCACCATCGGTATGGACGGGATGGAAATTAACCTCAAGCCCGGAGAAGAAGATACCGAAGAAGGCTTTGACGATAACTTGGCGGAGTACATAACCGATGGTGCCTTGCAGTCGCTGGCTGGGGACTTGGTGTCTGACATTGACAACGACAAGAATGGCCGCAAGGATTGGGAGAAGACGTATGTTGACGGTCTGAAGCTTTTGGGCTTGCAGATGGAGGAGCGTACAGAACCTTGGAACGGCGCATGCGGTGTGTTCCACCCCATGATTACAGAAGCAGTTGTGCGCTTCCAAGCCGAGACAATCACTGAGACGTTCCCAGCTTCTGGCCCTGTGCGTAGCAAATTGATTGGCAAAGAAACGCCAGAGATGAAAGAAGTTGCGTCTAACGTTGAAGACGACATGAACTACGAGTTGACGGAAGTCATGACGGAGTACCGCGCTGAACATGAGCGCATGCTTTGGTCATTGCCAGCCACAGGCTCAGCGTTTAAGAAGGTCTACTATGATCCCAATTTGGGACGTCAGGTCTCCATGTTTATTCCTGCGGAAGATATGTATCTGCCGTACGGCACAACGGATTTGGATACTTGTTACCGCATCACGCACGTCATGCGCAAGACCAAGAACGAGATTATTAAACTTCAGCAAGTTGGCTTCTACCTTGACATTGACTTGCCTGACTCTCCCAAAGACTTGACGGATATTCAGAAAGCCAAGGACAAAGAGACAGGCTTTAGTGACTTAAACGACGACCGTTACACCCTGTATGAGTGCCACGTTGACTTGAACCTTGAAGGTTACGAGGACAAAGATGACGCAGACGAAGAGACTGGCATCATGCTGCCGTACGTTGTCACGTTAATTAAAGGCTCTAACGACATCTTGTCAATCCGCCGCAACTGGAAAGAAGAAGATGACCTCCGCCTTAAGCGCCAGCACTTTGTGCACTACCAATATATCCCGGGTTTTGGAGCTTACGGCTTTGGACTTTTCCATCTTATCGGAGGCTTTGCTAAATCCGCTACCTCCCTCATGCGGCAACTTGTCGATGCAGGAACCCTTAGCAACTTGCCCGGTGGACTCAAGACACGGGGTTTGCGAATCAAGGGCGATGACACGCCGATCGCACCCGGAGAGTTCCGTGACGTAGACGTTGGTTCGGGCACAATCCGTGACAATATCTTGCCACTCCCATACAAGGAGCCAAGCCAGACGTTGTTTAACCTGATGCAGACCATCGTAGACGAAGGTCGTCGTTTTGCCGCGACTGCTGACATGAAGGTGTCTGACATGAGCGCTAACGCGCCCGTGGGTACTACGCTGGCTTTGTTAGAGCGTCAACTTAAAGTTATGACTGCGGTGCAGGCGCGTGTGCACTTCGCGTTGAAGCAAGAATTCAAACTCTTGAAGAACATCATCCGCGACTATACCGACGCTGATTACACATACACACCCGAGTACGGCACGCGTAAGGCCAAGAAGAAAGACTATGACTTGGTGGACGTTATCCCCGTGTCAGACCCCAACGCTGCGACCATGTCTCAGCGCGTTATCCAGTACCAAGCCGTCATTCAGATGGCGCAGATGGCTCCGGACATTTACAACTTGCCAGAACTCCATCGCGGTATGTTGAACGTCTTAGGTATCAAGAACGCTGAGAAGCTTGTGCCGATTGAAGAAGACATGAAGCCAATTGATCCCGTGCAAGAGAATCAGAACGCGCTCAAAGGCACGCCACTTAAAGCGTTTTTGCATCAGGATCACGCCGCGCATATTCAAGTACACATGATGCTGTTACAAGATCCAATGATTCAGCAGTTCATTGGGCAAAACCCACAGGCTCCCAAAATCATGGGCGCAATTACGGCCCACATTGCAGAGCACGTTGGTTACCAGATGCGTCAGAAAATTGAGCAACAACTGGGCATGCCGTTGCCACCCGAAGACGAGAAGTTGCCACCGCAAGTGGAGATTGCTTTGTCGGGCATGATGGCTCAAGCAGCGCAACAGGTACTGATGCAAAACCAAGCACAAGCGGCTCAGATGCAGGCACAGCAACAAATGCAAGACCCAGTTGTGCAGATGCAGATGCAAGAACTACAACTCAAACAACAAGAGTTGGAATTGAAAAAACAGAAAATCATGATGGACGCTGCTGCCAAGGCCGATGCACAGGCTTTGAAAGAGCAAGAAGTCAGCGGCAAACTGGAGTTGGATGCTCTTCGCACAGGTGCGCAAATTAAAGAGAGCGAATTCAAACAGCAGTTTGAACAAGAACGTGCCGGCCTCCAGATGGGCGCTGACATCGCAAAGAGTAAAGCCCAGATGGATTTACAAGCGCGTACTGCTGCGCTTCAAAATAGCAGGAACCAAGGTTCTAGAAAATGATCCAAGACTTCGTACGCGTTTTACGTGAAAAAATACGCACTGACATGAACAACTATGCCGATGACTTGGCTGGCGGTTCGTGCCGTACTTTTGAAGAGTACCAAAAACTCTGCGGGATTATTCAGGGTCTAGCCCTCGCAGAGCGTTATTTAATTGACCTTGCGCAGAAAGTTGAAGAATCAGATGAGTGACATTGATCTAACCCCCGGTGCTTTTGCACTGCCTGAACCCATCCAGCCTCTGGATGCTCCTGAAGCTACTGACGAGCAGAAGGCCACGCAACTCCCAATCCCCACAGGTTGGAAGATTCTTTGCGCCGTGCCGGACATCTCTGAACGTATTGACGGTACAAGTCTGGACTTAGTCCGACCGCTTGAAAGTATGCGCCAAGAAGAAACAGCAACCACTGTGTTGTTTGTTTTAAAAGTTGGCCCCGACGCGTACAATGACACCGCCAAGTTTCCTAACGGAGCATGGTGTAAAGAGGGCGACTTTGTGTTAGTACGTACTTACTCCGGCACAAGATTCAAGATCTTTGGCAAAGAGTTCCGTCTCATCAACGACGACCAAGTTGATGCTGTTGTGCAAGACCCTCGCGGCTTAACCCGCGCTTGAAAGGAAGAATATGGCTACAAGAGACGAGTTTAAATTCCCCGACGAAATTGATGACAAGAAGGCCGCAGAGGTTGAGTTTGAGATTGAAGGCGAGGGCGAAGTAGAGATTGAAATCGAAGACGATACACCCGAACGCGACAGAGGCCGCAAGCCCCTAGACCGGGAAGTGTTGGATCCAACCGAAGACGAAATCGAGTCCTATTCTGACAAAGTCAAGGGACGCATTAAAGAGTTGACCCACGCCCGTCATGACGAGCGCCGTGTCAAAGAAGCAACAATGCGTGAAAAGCAGGAACTTGAGCGTCTAACACAACAGTTGATTGACGAGAACAAACGTCTCAAACAAAACGTTTACACAGGGCAAGAAGCCATCATTGAAGGCGCTAAGTCAAAGGCCGAGAGTGATTTGGACAAAGCCCGTGGTAAGCTGAAAGCAGCACAAGAAGCGTACGATAACGACGCAATTGTTGCAGCCCTAGAAGAAGTTACGGATGCAAAGATTCGTGCAGAACAAGTAAAAAATTATCGTCCTACCCCTTTACAGGAAGAAAATTTTGAGGTACAAACACAACAAACCCAGCCTACAAAGGTTGAGCCCGACGAAAAAACTCTGCGCTGGCAGGCAAAAAACCAGTGGTTCGGACAGCAAGGGTTTGAAGAATACACCAGCTACGCACTAGGGCTGCATCAGAAACTAGTCACAAACGGAGTGGATCCCCGCTCTGCTGAATATTTCGATCAAATTGATGGTCGCATGAAGTCAACGTTTCCTGATTTATTCGGGCAAGCAAATGACAAGCCAAGGTCTGGTGAGGTTCAAAAACGGCCTACGACAGTGGTTGCCTCTGTATCTCGTTCTACGAGTGCAGGAAAAATTAAGCTAACTCAAACGCAAGTAGCGTTAGCGAAAAAATTTGGTTTAACCCCACAGCAGTATGCTGTTCAAGTAGCAAAGTTGGAGAACTGAAATGGCTGAAACAATTGACCGCTCAAATCGTGACAATAAGTCACGCGATAAATCTGCTCGTACGGTATACGTACCCCCGAGCAACTTGCCCGATCCGACACCTGATCCAGATTACACGTTTCGCTGGGTAGCGACTCATGTGCTAGGTCAGCCATTAGCCAACAACGTGTCTTTACAGATGCGCGATGGTTATGAGCCGGTGAAAGCAGTGGATCATCCAGAATTGGCCTTGTTTGGTAACAACGCAAACGGCAATGTGGAAATTGGTGGGCTGATGCTTTGCAAGGCTCCCAAGGAACGCGTTGAAGCTCGCGCTGAGTATTACAACAAACAATCCCAAAACCAGATGGATTCAGTTGACAATCATTTCATGCGAAATAACGACCCTCGGATGCCCTTGTTTGCTGACCGCAAGTCATCAACAAGTCGCGGAACAGGATTTGGTTCTGGTTCTAAATAATTTATAGGAGTCTTTTATGGCTTATCCCACGGTAGACGCCCCCTACGGGCTAAAACCTGTAAACCTGATTGGTGGACAGGTATTTGCGGGTTCAACCCGTTTGATGCAAATTGCTAGTGGCTACGCTACTAACATTTTCTATGGTGACTTGGTAAAACGTATCTCGGACGGAACTATCGAAAAAGACACGGGCACAACAACTGCCACGCCTAACGGTGTTTTCTTAGGTGTTCAGTTTACCAACGGTTCAACTGGTCAAGTCCAGCAACAACAGTACTATCCAGCAAGTCAGTCTATTAAGTCTGGCACGCAGATTTTTGCTGTGGTCGCTGATGATCCTGACACATTGTTCCAAGTAGCTGTAGTTTCTGGCACGACTGTTATTACTGGTGTTGGCATTAGCGCCATCGGAAATAACGCAACGTTGGTACAAAACGCTGGCTCAACTACTACTGGTAATTCCAAAGTAGCTATTTTGGACAGCACTGCAACAACCAATACTCTGCCTATTCGTATCATTGATGTAGTTCGGGACACCGCTACTGCTGCCGATAACTTCCCTGAAGTTATTGTCAAGATCAATGCGACTATGCATCAGTACAACAACGCTACTGGCGTATAAGGAGCATAAATCATGGCTATTTCCCGCGCACAACTACTTAAAGAACTGCTCCCCGGCCTGAACGCTTTGTTTGGCTTGCAGTACGCTACCTACGGCGAAGAGCACAAAGAAATCTACGAAACAGAGAAATCTGAGCGTAGCTTTGAAGAAGAGACAAAACTGTCTGGCTTCTCTGCGGCTCCTGTCAAGAACGAAGGTTCTGCCATTGCTTATGACAATGCGCAAGAAGCGTTCACGGCTCGCTACAACCACGAAACCATTGCCTTGGGTTTCTCAATCACTGAAGAAGCGGTTGAAGATAACTTGTACGACAGCTTGTCTGCTCGCTACACCAAGGGTCTGGCTCGTGCTATGGCTTACACCAAGCAGGTTAAAGCTGCTTCCATCTTAAACAACGGCTTCACAGGCGGTGTTTATGCTGGTGGTGACGGTGTTGCTCTGTTCTCTACAGCGCACCCTTTGGTGTCCGGTGGTACCAACAGCAATCGTCCTTCAACCAACTCTGACTTGAATGAAACATCGTTGGAAAACGCTGTGATTCAGATCGCCGCTTGGACTGATGAGCGTGGCTTGTTGATCGCTGCTAAACCTAGAAAATTGGTTGTGCCTCCTGCACTTCAATTCGTTGCTACTCGTTTGCTCGAGACTAACCTTCGTGTTGGTACCGCTGACAACGACATCAACGCGTTGAAGAACAACGGTTCAATCCCTGAAGGTTACACAATTAACCACTACCTGACAGACACCAATGCTTGGTTCTTGTGCACAGACGTTCCTAACGGCTTGAAGCACTTTGAGCGTATGGCCTTGACTACTGGCATGGACGGTGATTTTGACACTGGAAACGTTCGTTACAAAGCCCGTGAGCGTTACAGCTTTGGCTTCAGCGATCCATTGGGTGTCTTCGGTTCACCCGGTTCGACCTGATAAAACAACCCCACAAGGGTACGTTTGAGGCCACCTGCGGGTGGCCTTTTTCTTGTCACAAAGTTAAACTACGATGGACTTGCAGCCGCGGTGGTTGCACTAACACAGGGGCACATCATGAAATTTGAAATGGAATTTGGATACTTTGGTAATAACAAACTTTCTATTGAAACAACTGATTTTGATATGATTCAGATTTTTCAAGAGTTTGTTCAGTTTCAAGAAAACTACGGCTGGGCGGTTGAGTACGTAGCCGTGTCTGATGACGAGTTTGAAGACGAAGATGACACAGAAGAAGAGTTGGACGGCGCTGAAGTTGAAGCTGCCGCAGAAGCTGCGGATAACAAGTAATACTAGGGGGCTTCGGCCCCCTTCTTCTTTTTAGCTTTTTTAACAAGCCGTTCGTCGTGATGGTGTATACGGTGGCAGTTGGCGCATAGCACAATGCACTTTTGAACTTCTTCCATAGCGCGCTTAAATGCCCGATTTTTTACCAATTTATTGACCGCAGCTTCTTTGGTACTGCTGTCTATGTGGTGAAAGTCAAGCGTTGCCGGGTGGTTTTGCCCGCATTTTATGCACGCTAATGTAGCTTTAAAGCTACGCCACTGATCTTTATATGCCTTGGCAGAAGCCTTGCTTGCCGCAATTACAACGGCTTTATTGTTAGCGTAGTACGTACTTGCGTACGTCTTTTGTTTAGTTTGTTTAACAATTTTATCTTTATACGGCATGTTTGATCCGGTACTTCCAATACAACGCCGTTTTTAAACCCCAAGGTTGAGATGGCTCAAACAGTTTGAAACCTATAGCTATCAAACTGTTAGCAGATGCGGGGTTTTGGTTGGTGTCTGTGATGACCCAGTTCATGCCTAACGCTTTGGCTTTGCGAACCCGCGCTTTAATAAACTTCTTCTGAAGCCCGCATCCACGATGAGCGCGTACAACACCTGCCCGACAAAGATACATAGTGTCAGACCAACGACTAGAGGGAACAACACCAGCGAACCCAGCAGCCTCACCGTCCTGTGTGTAAGCGACATACCAGTATCCTTTTGTAATTGGGTAAATTTTATCGTGGGGAAGACATGCTTTTTGAAGCAACGACAGCAACTGCACCACCTCTGGCTGACGGGTATCAACAGGGACAATACGGTATTTCATGCCTTTATGATGCCGAAAGATTGTGACAACAAAAATAATTGTTGCACGCTTAAAAATACCATGATATAAACGCAGTAATCCGGGTCTTCCGGTGCATCAAACAGTCCCGGCTGACGACATACAGATTGATGCGCCTAACTTGTATGTAAGGAAAAATCATGGCACGCACTACGTTTCAAGGCCCAGTCCGCTCATTGGGTGGCGTTTATCAACAAGGCCCAGCTTCCATTGTTTCAATCACCTCCAGCACCACGCTGACTCCTGAAGACCACGGTGGTCGCATTATTTCTGTTGGAGGCTCTTTGGCTTCCGCAGTTACGCTAACTTTGGCAACTATTAGCGCAGCAACAAACCCCACTACTTCTGGCCCCGGTCAAGACCCCAACACACTGAACAACCAAGGCGTTGTTTACACAATCTGGGTTCCTACTTCCATTTCTACAAATTCGTTAAAGATTGGTACAGACGGTACTGACAAATTTGTTGGCACAATTGTTATGAATGACGTTGACACTGACGGCGCTGCATTAGTTGGTTTTTCAGCCGCCGCTGCTAACGACTTTATTAACTTAAATGGCACGACTACTGGTGGTGTTGCTGGCTCATGGGTGCAGATTTTTGCTATTGCCGCACTGAAGTACATGGTTACTGGCACGGTGTTAGGCACAGGCACTGTTGCCACGCCATTTGCTAACTCATAATCAACCCAAGGGGCTTCGGCCCCGTTTTTAAAGGAGATTGATTATGTCGATGCAAACAGACGTTAAACAAGGGCATTTAAACCAAAGTGGTTTTTTTGTTCTTGGACGAAATCGTGTTAAAGGCATTTCGTTTTTTGGTACTGGCACGGATGGCACTGTAGTGTTGTTTGATACAGCTTCTGTTCCTGTAACTTCTAGCGTTACCTACGCTCGTTCTGGTACAACTGTAACGGTAACCAAAACTGCTCACGGCCTGTCTACGGGCAATGTTGTTGGTATTCACTTTGACAGCAATACAAGTCAGTCTGCAACAGATGGCAACTATGTTATCACTGTTGCTTCGTCAAGCACATTTACGCTAACAGACATTAACACCGGAACAATCACTTCTACTGCGGCTTCGTATGTAAGTGGCGGTGGTCGTTGGTTGATGACTTACGAAATAGACAGTACTGATACTTTTAGTAATGCGCCTATTATTCCGGGTGAAGGAGTATTAGCTACTCAAGGCATTTATGCTTTGATGACCAATATTGACTCAACGCAGATTTACTATGGCTAAGTCACCAGCATGGCAGAGGAAAGAGGGCAAATCCGAGAAGGGCGGCTTGAACGCCAAGGGGCGAGCCTCGTACAATGCGGCCAACCCCGGGAAACCCGGATTGAAACGTCCTCAACCCGAGGGCGGCTCACGGCGCGACTCCTTTTGCGCCCGCATGGAAGGCATGAAGAAGAAGCTAACCAGCGCAAAGACTGCCAACGACCCGGATTCACGGATCAACAAGTCTTTGAGGGTTTGGAACTGTAAGGATGGGGGCTATGTAACTGCGGCTGATGGCTGCGCTACAAAAGGTAAGACAAAAGGGCGGATGGTGTGAAACAAGAAAACGTTGAAACCATAAAGCATGTAGCGGATGGTGTAGCCGCTGTTACGGCTATTGGTACGGTAATGCAACTACTTCCTGCGGTTGCCGCACTATTCACAATTGTGTGGACAGGCATGCGAATCGCCGAAATGATCGCGGGTAAACCCTTTGCTGAAATAATCCGCAGGAAGAAGGCAGACGATGCCATCGACAAGTAAAAAACAACACAACTTCATGGCAGCAATTGCGAATAACCCCGCGTTTGCCAAGAAAGTTGGAATACCGCAAAACGTTGGTAAAGATTTTACTGACGCTGACAAAGGTAAGAAGTTTGGTTCTGGCGGAGCAACCCGTCCAGATGTTCAGAAGGTGAATAAGTCTAAAACCGATCACGGAAAAATGGCTTTTTTTAAAGAAGGTGGTAATACTATGGCTTCCAAAATGAATCCCGGATTTATGGCAATGATGGCTAAGAAAAAAGCCGGAGCTAAAGCAGAAATGCCAATGAAAAAGATGGCCGGTGGCGGTTCTGCTTCTAAACGTGCTGACGGTGTTGCTACAAAAGGCAAGACCAAAGGCACAATGATTGCCATGAAATACGGCGGCAAAGCCTGCTAACACCATGATGGCCAGCCGTGGAATGGGGGACATCTCCCCCTCTAAAATGCCCAAGGGCGTCAAGAAAGCCCGGCGGGACAACACTGACTTTACCCAGTATAAAGAGGGTGGGAAAGTCAACGCCGCTGGCAATTACACAAAGCCCAGTCTTCGCAAGAAGATTGTGTCTCAAGTAAAGTCAGCAGCAACGCAGGGTACTGGTGCAGGTCAGTGGTCAGCGCGTAAAGCTCAGCTTGTTGCCAAGAAGTACAAGGCGGCAGGCGGGGGTTACCGAGATTGAAAGCGCCTCAGAAATCATTGAAGGACTGGGGCGACCAAAA
>Ga0209087_1000380_pt1 | contig 28962 bp, 48 predicted proteins | sample S_130805_EF_Meta_FD_187321 | JGI IMG/M metagenome (GOLD analysis project Ga0209087, IMG submission 187321) | Freshwater microbial communities from Lake Simoncouche, Canada to study carbon cycling - S_130805_EF_MetaG (SPAdes) (version 2) | ecosystem: Environmental > Aquatic > Freshwater > Lake ... | reverse complement strand
ATCCGATCTGGCATCACCAATTTGATGACCTTATTGTGCTCAAAAATAATCAAGGAACAGAAGAAACCCGAGTCAGACATATGGACTATGGTGTCGTACTCTCAGCATTCTTCTGGCGTAGGTTTAAAAACAAAGAAAATATTACGTTCTTCGACCCAAATCAAGTCCCAGACCTCTATGAAGCCTTCTACAAAAACACCGAACTCTTCGAGGAACTCTACGTAAAATACGAAAAACAAAAAGGACTTCGCAAGAAAACTATGAGTGCTGAAGAAGTATTCAAAAGTGGTATCTTAAAAGAGCGTACAGACACAGGTCGTATCTATTTGGTGTTCATTGATAATGTAATGAAACAAGGTCCGTTCGATCCTGACTATCATACCATTTACCAGAGTAACCTCTGCTGTGTCACTGGTGACACTCAAGTCATATTCCAACACGAGAACGGAAATATTGAACAAATGTCTATGTCAAGTGCTGTTGAAAGATTTGAGTTAGGTAATTTGACCAATTCAAAAATTAAAAGTTTTAAGAATGGTGAAGTTTCTTGGGAAAATGTTTCTGCCGCAATCAAAACAAAGACGGTTACTGAACTATATGAAATTGAAGATGAAAATGGTAATACCTTGAGATGCACCGGAGACCATCGTGTTTTTACTAAAAACCGCGGGTATATAAGAGCAGATGAATTAGTGGAAACTGACGAGTTATGTGTTGAAATTTGATTACCAAGCTGGCATGGATTGGAAATAAATTTGGGTCTTTGGAAAATTTACTAAAAGAAACAAATGAAAATTTGAATCTATCTATCAAGTATTCACCGTATCATAGAAGTGTTGAGCAGCGAAAGATAGCAGCAGAACATTCGGCAAAACATCGTTGGTATAATAATGGAACAACCAATATAATAGTAACAAATGAAAAAGAATTTTGTAAGGAGCACCCTGGCTTTATTCCAGGAAAAATTAAATTATGATTAAAATTAGAAAAATAAATGTGGAACCGACAGAGGTTTATGATATATCTGTTCCTGAAACAGAGTGTTTCTTCGCCGACAATATTTTGGTTCATAACTGTGAAATTCTACTTCCCACTAAATCATTTAAGCGTTTAGATGATGACACTGGGAGGATAGCCCTCTGCACACTTGGGAGCATAAATTGGGGTGCGTTCCGTAACCCAGAAGATATGCGCCGTGCTTGCCGTGTATTACAACGTAGTCTATGCAATATCTTAGATTACCAAGACTTTTTGTCTATTCAATCTAAATTAAGCAACGACGAGATTCAACCACTTGGTGTCGGAGTTACTAACTTAGCATATTGGCATGCTAAACGTGGTTATAATTACGGTGATAAAGATGCACTACAAGATGTTAGAGATTGGATGGAGCATCAAGCATTCTACTTAACTGAAGCTACAGTAGAGTTAGCCAAAGAACGCGGGCCTTGTAAAGATAGTCACAAGACTAGATATGGCAAAGGTATATTTCCTTGGGAGTTGCGAGCGGAAGCCGTCAATGACCTAGCTAACTTTAGTCCTGAATTAGACTGGGAAACACTGCGTGAAAGCATGATGAAATATGGCGTGCGTAATGCTACACTAATGGCTATAGCACCAGTTGAATCTTCATCAGTAGTTATTAACTCTACCAATGGTATTGAGATGCCCATGAGTCTAATATCTGTAAAAGAAAGCAAAGCTGGCTCTTTTGTTCAAGTAGTACCTGAGTATCAAAAACTAAAAAACAAGTATCAGCTAATGTGGGATCAAAAGGATTGTGATGGATACCTTAAAACTGCTGCTGTATTGGCTGCTTATGTAGACCAAAGCATTAGCACTAACACTTTCTACAATCCAGCATTTTTCCCTGATCGTAAAGTTCCTACAACGCTTATAGCCAAGAATCTAATGCAAGCACATATATGGGGCCTAAAAACTTTTTATTACTCATTAATTTCTAAAATGGGATCTAAAGAGGTTACTGAATCCGCACCTGCAATATTAGAACCCATAGATTTTGATGATGAAGAAGATTGTATTGCCTGCAAATTATAAGGATAATAAATAATGTTAGAAACAATTTGCGATGTATTAGTAGAAGAATATAAAAGAAATCCTTGGAGAGCATATGAACATATAGAGAGGTTGGAACATATTTCCAAGATCGTTCTAGCATTTGGCAAGTTTTAATGACTTCTAAAAGTAATTTAGCTCAAGGTAGAGAAAGTTATGATGCTGAATTAAGCACGGGTTTGGTTGAATTTTTTAATAGAAATATTACTCCTTACCCTACAGAATCAAGTGGGCCAAAGTTTGATCTTATTCCTGTTGAAAAACAAAAAGACATTATGGTCAATGTGGCTAGAATGTATGCACAACAAGAATATAATAGAATTATGGATTTAGTTCAAGTACTTCAAACTCAGGCTGCTAGCATTAAACGTAGGTTGGAGATAACTGATGCTGTCCATTCTGCCAAATATAATTTTCAAATCTATCACGGCCAAATTTATTGGTTAGCATATAATCATATAGATAGTTGTACAATATTAACACATAACGGACCTGATGATTGGAGTGCTGGGGCACCAAATCATTATGAATTTATATGTAAGGTGAAATGGTTAGGTGACTACACGTGGGTAGAACTTGACAAAGACGATAATTATAACTAAAATAGAAGAACAATATGTCCAAACAACAATACAACCTAAACACTAAAACAGACTATTTAAATCGTAAAATGTTTCTAGACCCTGAGGGTCCAGTTACTGTTCAAAGATTTGAAGAAGTAAAATACAATAAATTACAAAAGATAGAACAAACTGCTAGAGGGTTTTTTTGGGTACCTGAAGAAATCTCTCTATCTAAAGATGCTAACGATTTTAAAGACGCTAGCGATGCGGTTAAACATATCTTTACTAGCAACTTACTAAGACAAACCGCACTTGATAGTATTCAAGGCCGTGGGCCAGCACAGGTTTTTACACCTGTTGTGTCTTTACCTGAACTAGAAGCACTGATGTACAACTGGAGTTTCTTTGAAACTAATATTCATAGTCGCAGTTATAGTCACATTATTCGTAATATCTACAACGTACCAAAGGATGTGTTTAACACTATCCATGATACAAAAGAAATTATTGATATGGCTAGCAGTGTGGGTAAGTACTATGATGAGCTACATCAAATTAATTGTCATAAAGAAATAGGGGAGGATATCCCTGAAAAAATGCATATTCGTGCAATTTGGTTAGCACTCAATGCTAGTTATGCATTAGAAGCGTTCCGCTTTATGGTATCGTTTGCTACATCATTGGCTATGGTTGAAAACAAAATCTTTATCGGCAATGGTAACATTATTAGCTTGATTCTACAAGATGAATTATTACACAAAGAATGGACTGCTTGGATGATTAACCAAGTAGTAAAGGAAGATAGTAGGTTCGCTCAAGCCAAACAAGATTGCGAACAAGCAGTATACGATATGTATATGGATGTTATTAGAGAAGAAAAAGATTGGGCTACTTACTTATTTAAAATGGGTCCTGTTATCGGACTTAATGCTAATATTCTTAAAGATTTTGTAGATTATACAGCCGTAAATGCTCTTAAAGAAATAGGCATCAAGTATCTTGGCTCAGCTCCAAAAAGCACTCCTATACCATGGTTCAACAAACATAGTGACACTAGTAAAAAGCAGACGGCCTTGCAAGAAAATGAAAGTACAAATTATGTTATAGGAATTATGTCTGAAGCATTAGACTATAACCAATTACCACAACTATAAGGAATAATATTATGCAAGCAATTATATGGTCTAAGTACAGTTGTGCCTATTGCGATCAGGCAAAGGCCCTATTAAATCAAAACGATATCCCATATGAAGAACGAATAATCGGTAATAGTTGGACCAAAGAAGATTTATTAGTAGCAGTACCAAATGCTAGATCAGTACCTCAAATTTTTCTTAATGAAGAATATGTAGGTGGGTTTCTAGAACTTAAACAAAAATTAACACAAGGATAAAAATGCAGTTTACAGTCAACGAAGTCTTAACATTTAAGATGAACAGCGGGGATGAAGTAGTAGCAAAGGTCGTTGCAGGGCCTGACGAATATGGATATATTGCGGTGACCGACCCAGTTACTGTAGTTACTACTAATAATGGAGTTGGAATGATTCCAACTATCATGACCGCAGAACACAACGCTCAAAATAAACTAAATACTAATAGTATTTCTATGTTTACGCTTACAGATGATAACATTAAGTTAAAGTATTTAGAAGCTACAACTGGAATATCAGTGCCAACTAAAAAATTAATTATGGGGTGATATATGTTTTCAATAATAGGTAGAGGAGTTAGTAGATTAGGTGATATTAATTCTGCCAAGGGTAGAATACTTAGGGGAGCTAAATCAGTTTTTGTCAGCGGATTACCTGCAGGACTGCATATTAGCCCTGTTACTCCACATTTACCATTTAATGGTCCACACAAAGCTTCTTTTACTGTAACAGGTAGTCCAACAGTTTTCTGTGAGTATGCTCCACTCTTAAGAGTGGGTTCATACACTAATTGCGGGCATCCTATCGTACAGGGTAGTTTAACTGTTAGGTGTCCATGAGTAACTATGCTTCACAAACTCCGTTAGGGGTTAATGTTTTAGGTTCACTATTACAAAACACAGGGTTTACTATAAACCCATTAGTATTACAATACATAGGTGTTTCTAAAAATAATACCAATTATACACCCGGTAAACTTATAACAGGCACATGTTTAAATAATTTAACCAACGCTATTAATGCAGCTTATGGTTTAGTAACCGCTGTTATACCTGCATTATCACCGGGTGTGTATAACAGTTTAATATCTATTGGTTCAGATACAATACCTTGTTTGGGTAATTCTAAACCAAGTACATATGATTGGACCGGGCCGGCAAATACAGGATATTCAACTGCGGGTAATACTAATACTGGACAAGCAGCCACTTGGAATCCTTATAACACCTCTAATGCTAATAAAGCAGTAACACAATGGGGATTTTTAAGATTGCCTGCATTTCAAGCTTGGAATGAATATAATTGGAATGGTATACCACTTGCTGATACACCAGATTATAATGATTTTACTGCTTCTATGCAGGTCGCAGCGGGGTATGTAAGTTCTTATAATACTTCGCTATACTCTGTTGCACAATCTAATACTTATTTGAAAGGCATTTATAGCAATATGAATGACTTAATAAGTTCAGATGTAACTGGTGTAAATTTAGCTACCAATGCATTTGGTCAAGATTTAATCACATTAGGTAGAGCAATTAATTTACAAAAAATAGCACTATTTGGATTACCATCAGTACTATTACAAACTATAGTAGCCAATAATAGTTTAACACAAAGCCTTAGTTTAGCTTTGCTATCTAGTGGATTAACCGAAAATGAAATTACTAATATTATACTTGATAATGGCTCGGTAACTACTAAGGAACAAGAACAAAAGTTATATGGTTCATTTTTAGTTATAGTAGGTAGAGATTTACAAGAAATATTAATACCATTAAATTGCAAAACCGTTGGATTAGAATCACTGGCAGATTTACTTAATATAAAAAAATTATTTCCAAACAGCTATACTTCAATGACTGTTCCTGTGTATAACACTAGTGCAGGGCCCACTAATAGTAAAACGTATTATCCAATATTTGATAATCAAAGCGTAAATGGCAGATTGTCTAATCCTACTGTTAAAAATCAACTAGGTGTTATAAACCCAATAGGTGCGCCCATTACTTTACCAAGTAGCGGCACATTTCAACTTCCTCAACCCGGCTTTGGAGCTTTTCTGATTGGAATAGTACCCGATGATATAGCTATATCTACGGGTGCATTTTCTGTTTCTATGCAACAGATTAATAATATAGCAGGAGTTGATATAGAAAAATTTGCACAGGTAGTTTTTTCTATTGAAACTACCAAAGGGTTAAATTTGGTTAACGGAACTGATGTACCTGTTAATACTGAATTAGCCACCGCCGCATTTAATATTCTTGCTCAAGGCACCGGGCCATCAGGGTCATATACAATGTCTGATTTTTTTGGTGCAATGTCAGGTCTTCCATATTATTGGCAAGAAATATATAATAATATTATAGATATTCAAACTGATAATTTAAAAACAATTTACGATAATTTATATAGTTTAATATCAGGTGCATCTGATACTAATATAGACTCTCAGGTAGAAGATTTGGTAAATCAAGCCAATGCTGAAATAGCACAAATATTATCAAAAAATCAATTAAAGGCTGCGAATCTAAATAAAATTTATAATTTAGTAGGAACTCAATTAGCTAATGAACAACAAGCTAGATATAATGCAATTTATCCAGTACCTAGTCCTACTAGAGACCCTAAAATTAATCCTTATCCCAGTACCATTGTTAATTTTGTTAGCTCTATATCTGAATTTGCACAAAGCACCGCTCCAAATATGGAGGCACAAACACTAGAGGCAATTGCAGATTTATCACTAGTTGGTGGGCAAAGTATTATAGGATTAATGCGACAAGAAAGAAATCAGGCAAAACTTCAGCTAGCTGGAATAACACTGGATAATGAAATTCCTGGAGAACTAGATCCCAAATTGGCACAGATTTTATTAGCTAACGGTACCGTTGCAACAGGTGTTAAAGGAATAGCTGTAAATGGGGTAAACTGTAATCCTGATAATCCTACAACTATTTTCACCGCACCAGCATATCTAGTTAATGTTACGGATACTAATCAACTTATTTCACCAAATCCATATGGGTATATAGATCCAAATAGTCAAACTTTCTTAACTACTCGCAGTTCAACCGAAATCGGACAACAATCTCCTATTTCAGAAATACTAGCAGCCCCGTTAAATGGAGCGTGTTCTTTGGGTCCTGAAGACAACGGAACCGGCCCTGCACTATGTTCACCTGGAACAGGTCCAACAATAGGTAGTCCGATACAACTTAATTCTGTTATCAACCCATTCCAAACAGGTGTAAGCTTGTTAAATAATATACCCCAACCATTAAACTGCACCCCTATTGTCACAGTAAAAGGGGGAGCTAGGGTAGCGACAGGAACAGGAGATCCAATAGACAACGGTCAGTCAACAACTTTGGGTAGTTTAGGTGGTTCACCTGATACTAATTTGGTTCCAATTAACATAAATAGTACGTACACATCAAGTACATTAACACCCACTTCATTTACCATTTCTGAAGCTATAGAAGAAGTAGTATTGTGCAACTGTGATTGTTGGGTAGACTAGATTCGGAAGCCCAACTCTCTTTACTTAATTTAGGGCTTCTGATATAATCAGCTTCGGCTTGAAGCAAGGAGGAAAAAATGGAATTTTCAGTAAAAACTATTAATAGTTTTATTGGGCTAGTATTAGTGGCATTTTTAGTAAATTATGTTACTATTTACAAGTTTGGTGAGAAAAGAGAAATCAAAACCGCTTCGTCTTATGTGAACATCAACACAGTTGACAAAACACTAGATTGTTTGGCAATCAACATTTACCGCGAAGGGGCTAATGAATCGTTCGAAGGCAAAGTTGCTATAGCACAAGTTACGCTTAATAGAATGAACAACCCTAATTTCCCTAAGGATATTTGCGGGGTAGTGTATCAAAAAAACGTAATCATGGAAAAGGTTATATGCCAATTTAGTTGGTATTGTAACTCATCTCATAAAAATAAAAAGATTGATGAAAAATTATATAATGAAAGCTATGCTGTAGCCAAAAAAGTTTTACTAGAGGGATTTAGGCTAGACATGCTCAAAGATGCCCTATATTATCACGCGGTCTATATCGATCCTAGATGGCGCCATGAAAAAATTGGTAAAGTTGGTAATCACATTTTTTATAGGAACAAAAAACATGCATAACATTTACACTGTGATTAATTTTATTAAAGATTTTATCACTAATAAACTTGGCAAAATTTCTGCTGAAACTCTAGGATGGATTGCTAATATATGTCTACATGCTGCTACTGTGCCTTCACTGTTGGCATTTATGACAGGTGTTACTGATATTACCCCTTCTGTTGATGTTGTGCTGATGCTATGGGCAGCGTTAGGCCTGTTATTTTTCAGAGCGGTACTATTGAGAGATTTACTTAATATTGTTACTATTGGTGTAGGATTCATGGTACAGGCAGTAGCTCTTGTCTTAATCTTTTTCAAATGACTAAACTTCGTTCTAGCCCCGATAAACATACCTTTCGTAGAGAAAGTTATATAGAAAGATGCAAAGAGAAGGACCAACAACCTAATCAAGAATATCTTGACATGTGGGAAAACATGATTAAAAAAAGAAAAGAGGATGAGATAAATCCAATGTGGCAGGAAAACAATATGGAATATGATTTGCTAACATCCGATTGGATGGCAGAAAAATGTAAAGATGATAGATATGCTCAAAGTCTTTACGCTGCAATGTGTAATAATGAGTTTATAAAGAATGAAGTTTGGCCTATTCTTGTTGAAAAAAAATGGAGTTGTAGTTGGCGCTATGCAGGAGGAGTTGTAGCAGATATTAAACAACATGGCGACTATATGGATTGGTACTGCTCTGGTATGGGTAGTGGACTTGGTAATGGAGATGAAGATGGATCAAAGGGCTATGTTGGTGAAGGTGAAATTACCGAAGAAATTAAAGATGACCTATTGAAATTAGGTTGGATTGTTTTTGAATCCAACCAAGACTACTAAATAAAGAAAAGGAGGATATCATGTCTTATTCAGCGGCCGTAGTAGATCATTATGAAAACCCACGTAACGTAGGGAAGTTTGATGCCGATGACACCGATGTTGGAACTGGCCTAGTAGGTGCCCCTGCGTGTGGTGATGTCCTACGATTACAGATTAGAGTAGACGAGGCAACAGGAGTAATTAAAGATGCCAAATTTAAAACGTATGGGTGCGGGTCAGCAATTGCTGCGTCAAGTCTTGTCACAGAGTGGATTAAAGGCAAAACCCTCGCCGAAGCCGAAACAATCAAAAATTCCGAAATTGCCCAAGAGTTAGCATTGCCCCCGGTAAAAATCCACTGTTCAATACTAGCAGAAGATGCTATAAAATCTGCTATTGAAAATTATAAATCTAAACACTAAGAGTATACCTTGAGTACAGAAGAAGATAAGTTCAAACATTCCAAACGTTTACTTAAAGATGAAAATGCTGTAAAAAAGCAAATAAAGATTGCCAAAGAGCACGGTCTTCCTATTAAAGATGTTCATAAGTTTGCCAAACAACACGCATTAAATTGTGGTAATCCAAATTGTGTTATGTGTGCTAATCCTCGTAAAACCTTTAAAGAACAGACTCTACAAGAAAGACGTATGTTTCAGGATGTTGATAAAGAACACGACAGACATAGCAATGGCATTAAGCCACAAGAAGATTCTTAAAATACACTGACAACGTATAAATATATCACTACACACACAAGGAGAATGTATGTCAATAACAATTAGAAATCTAGAAAGTGCTTTCGCTGGAGAAAGTCAAGCACATGTTAAATATCGATATTTTGCGAAAATTGCCCGAGAAGAAGGATTTGAAGATGTTGCAAAACATTTTGAACATACCGCAGATCAAGAATTGCTACATGCATGGGGCCATTTAGAATTGCTTATCGGTAAGCCAAATACTAAAGAATGCCTAGAAAAAGCAATTGAAGGTGAAACTTATGAGTTCACTACAATGTATCCTAATTTCAGAGATGATGCTGTCCATGAAGGTAATGAAGTAGCTGAAAAAGAAATTCAGGGCCAAATTGAAGAAAGTCGTGAGCATGCCGAACAGTTTAAGGCGGTGTTAGCTAAAGCAGAAAAACGTTTTGCAGCTTTAAAGCGAGTTGAAGAACGGCATGCCACAGCATATCAAAAGATGTTAGAGGAGGTACAATAATGCAACAACAAGAACATATTTGTATCGTCTGCGGATATACACATTCTGAAGAACAACACGGATCATGGGAAAGTTTACCAGAAGATTACACCTGTCCAGATTGCGGTGTAGGTAAAGAAGATTTTGAATTAGTCTCATTCTAAGCATAAATAGCTTTATGAAAAATTGTTTCTTATCTGCCGAGGTTATATCATGGTCATTAGAGCCAGCCAATACCAAGTATATTCGCGGCTATAATCAAAGAAAAACTCTGGGGTTTAAATAACAAGTAATTTTCACATAATTATTAAAACCTCGGAAAACTAAAAAATTCCGAGGTTTTTTAATGGTTGACAGAAAATCAACTTTGAGATACAATCAAAGCTCAGTGTATAAGGTAACGAGGACCTACTCAGCACTATAAACATGAGAAAACGGGCGGAGCGGTGGATGGATAGTCTTATGTGGCTTGAAAAATACCGAGTAGTAAAGCATATTACAGGTAGTGTGCTTTACTACACACTTTGGGACAAATATTAGCTTGCCTTGATAAGGCGAGACCCCAGAGTGTTTATTTTAGGAGAAATCATGAAAACAATGTATTTTGAAAATTTGGTTAACAAAGAAAAATATTCATGCAAAAACCCCAATGACATTAGGTTAATTGATGGTATTGAATATATGCGTGTGTTTAAATATGGTACTCAACGAGAGTGTTTGGTTCGCAAGGACTCTCTTAAAAAAATATCAGAAAGTAAATTGCATCCTTAACTCAGTGGATTAGAGTGTTGGTCTTCGAAACCAAAGGTCGGGAGTTCGAATCTCTCAGGATGCGCCATACTACGGTGTAGATATATTTAGTATAATTAGGCGTGTAGCATATAGATATTTCTAGCTGGTTGTCATATTGTAAATAGTTAGTAAAAAGGAGTTTTTAATGTCTGTTTTAGCACTGGATATATCGGGAACGCCCCGACAGTGGATTTCATATGATACAGCAATTCTTTACCATGCAACCAAAAGTGTTGCATGGACTATGGGCGAAGTTGTGGCTAAATATCGTGGTGGAATTCAACGCAATGGGGAACTGAGTTATATTGAAACCCAATCAATTATTGCCATCAAAGGACATGGATTTAATCCAACTAAGCATAGTAAAGTATCATTGGGTAATCGAACATTATTTGGTAGAGATAGACATATCTGTGCTTATTGCGGAGATTATTTTCCAAATGCCAATAGCCTAAGCCGAGACCACATTATACCTAAAAGCAAGGGCGGTGAAAATGTATGGATGAACGTAGTCACCGCATGTAAAGATTGTAATGCCATGAAAGGGTGTAAAACTCTTAAAGAGGCCAGAATGGAATTGCTATATGTACCATATGTGCCAAATCATTTTGAAAATATGATCTTACAGAATAGAAATATTTTGTCTGATCAAATGGATTATTTACGTGCAGGATTACCAAAACATAGTAGAATTTTATTGAGTTAGTGTATACTAGTTAAATATTAACAAGCCCTCTTGGCACAGCTGGTAGCGCAACTGATTTGTAATCAGTAGGTCGGCGGTTCGAATCCGTCAGGGGGCACCAATCTTGCGGGTATGATGTAAAGGTAACCTGAATCCTTGCCAAGGATTATTTGCGAGTTCGATTCTCGCTACCCGCTCCAAATTACGACGGAAAAAAGAAATAATGTTTATTGAACTTACCAATGCTACCCCTGCTCATAAAGGGAAAAAAATCGCAATTAGAAAAGATTTGATTGCTACGGTGCACCGTAGCACTATCTCACGTAATGAAGGAACTTCAGAAGAAGTTACTTATGTGTTCGCTCCGCCCCATGGTACATGGGAAGTTGAAGAGACTTTTGAAAAAGTTATGGCTTTGATGAAATAATTTTCTATCAACCTAGATTGAACGATCAGATAGAGCGACTGTAGCTCAGGGGATAGAGCAACGGCCTTCTAAGCCGTGGGTCGCAGGTTCGATTCCTGCCAGTCGCGCCAAAACAACAGTGATAAATATAAAACCCAAAAAATTTGATAAATAACTTACCTTAGTGTATAATGTACGCATACACTGAGAAATCAGTAGTTCTTTAAAATTCAAATTTTTATGGTAGCCTGAAAAGGCGCCATATTGAAGCACATTACTAAGAGTCCAGGTTCAGAGCGTGGCATAGTGTGTTTCAATATGGTAAGAGTAGGGTGATCGGCGAAGTAGGAGTGTCGCAGCGGGCTGTAACCCCGTGACCTTAACTGGTTAGTAGGTTCGATTCCTACATCACCCACCAATCAAGTCCGGTGTAGTATAATGGCAGTGCGGCGGTCTCCAAATCCGCTAGTGGTGGTTCGATTCCATCCACCGGAGCCAATTAATGTTAACTAGTTCCGAGCCTATTTAAGATATTCAATGCTCTGGTTCTTAACCTATTTACAAATTCTTCTTCAGAGAGTACACCTTTAGCTAAATTACATTTTCTACAAGTTACTTGAAGATTTTCATAAATGGTAGGACCACCTTTTGATTCAGGGATCACATGATCTAAATGTATTTCTGAATTGCTTAGATCATCATCACAATAAACACAATGTAAGCCGTCTCGCTCTATAACACGCCGGCGAGTAAATGAAGATATACGGGCTTTAGTTTGTAACATAACAATATTTATAAATATACAACAGGTTAAAAATTTATAGAAAAATTCGGGGATTACGTCAGTCCGGTTAGACGGTCTGCTTTGGGAGCAGAAGGTCGCAGGTTCGAATCCTGCATTCCCGACCAAATATGCACTCATCTTCTAATGGTTAGGAAATCAGATTTTCATTCTGGGAATCGGGGTTCGATTCCCCGTGGGTGTACCAAATTGCCTTTGTAGTTAAATGGTATAACGGCTGCTTGATAAGCGGTTATTACAAGTTCAATTCTTGTCGAAGGCACCAAATAACACTGTTTTTAAAAAACAACTAGCAACAAATGTTTGACAATTAATCGGTAGGCATGTATAATAGTTTCTGTAGTGAGAAAAAACGAACAGAAAAGGAAAGATCATGCAAGTATATGTTCTAATCGGTGATGAAGGACGAGAAGGAACGGAAGTTCTAGGTGTCTATGCATCACATTCACAAGCGGTTGACGCCGCCCGTGGATATACTGGTGATTTTGGGACTTACGGATTTTTTGTTGAAACCCGTATAGTAGGTTCTGCCCCTGAAGAGGGATGGGACGCTCGTTTTCGTGATCGTGTAACGTTTTAAGTTTATTCCGCAGAACCCGAGCAAGGTGCATGGGCGTGACTGTTAATCACTGGTTAGTAGGGTTCGATTCCCTAATGCGGAGCCAAGTTTTCGGGTCCATAACTCAATTGGTCAGAGTATCAGACTTTTAATCTGAGAGTTCCCGGTTCGAGCCCGGGTGGACCCACCAAGACAATTGGGGTATGATGTAATGGTAGCATACCGGATTTTGATTCCGTTCGTTGGGGTTCGAATCCCTATACCCCTGCCAAGTTGATGATTTAGACATTAAACTGAGTGCGCTAGCAAATGTCCAATCAGGTGCGAAGCCTGTCAGTATATGCACCGTTAGCGCAATTTCTAGGTTAGAGTGATAAATACTTTATCAAAGGACTAACCTATGCCGAAAAAGAACTGCTTAAACTGCGATACCAAATTTATGTGGCACCCCTCTCAAAGTAAGGGCAAATATTGCTGTAATGAATGTGGTATACAACATGTATTAAAAGAAAAGATTGAAAGTGGTGTTTACACTAAGTCAAACGCACTTTCATATTTTAGAAGATTCACCGAGTACAAATGTACTGAATGTGGTATATCTGAATATAACGGCAAGCCGATACAACTTCAGATTGACCACATTGACGGAAACAACAAAAACGATAGACTAGAAAATTATCGTTATCTTTGTCCTAATTGTCATACTCAAACTGAAACTTGGGGTGTCAAGAATGCTAGCGACGAGGGCAAACAAAGAATTAAAGAGGCTGCTAAGTTGGGCAATGACATTCGTAATGGTAGAATGCCCATTGGCAGTAGATTGAGTTAGGTCTCAAAGTGTTCATGGACGCACATCAGCCTGTCACGCTGAAAGAAGGGGATCGTTACCCCTTGGGACCGCCAAATCATGCATGATGGTTCAAGTCCCCTACGGTGCGCCAAATATAGCGCGGTGGCAGGGTGGTCAAATGCGCCAAGTGTCGCAAGTTTGATCCTTGTCACCTGCACCAATTATTTCAGTACTATTGGGTCGGAGGATTTAAACCGTTATTAACTGTTGACGTATTATTTGTTGTGGTTGTTGTCGTTGTCACGTTAGGTTGTATTCTAGGCAATTGATTAGATAATGATTGAATGCTGGCATTTGCAGCATTTGATACAGCAACAATTGATGTATTTCCATTATTGCTAATGTTTGTTGCGGTTGTCAAACCGTTTAACCCAATTGTAAAAACACCCGTTATGCCTGAATTAGCTACATTTGTTGTAGCATTTAATCCATTAGCCGCTGTTGTTGTCAACCCAGTTAGACCTGAATTAGCTACATTTGTGGTAGCATTTAATCCATTAGCCGCTGTTGTTGTCAACCCAGTTAGACCTGAATTAGCTATATTTGTTGCGGTTGTCAATCCATTAGCTGCGGTTGTTGTCAAACCAGTTAGACCTGAATTAGCAACATTTGTTGTAGCTATCAACCCATTAGCCGCTGTTGTGGTCAACGCAGTTAGGCCTGAATTAGCAACATTCGTTGTAGCAGTTAAACCATTAGCTGCGGTTGTTGTCAAACCAGTTAGGCCTGAATTAGCTACATTTGTTGTAGCTGTCAACCCATTAGCCGCTGTTGTTGTGACAGAATTAAATCCTGCACTAGCAACTGAATTAGCTACATTTGTTGTGGCAGTCAACCCATTAGCTGCTGTTGTCGTGAGAGAATTAAATCCTGCACCAGCAATATCTGTATTGGATTTTGCCATGTTGTTGCTCATTGAAGTGAATGTTGAGTTTGTGCTCTGAGCAATTGCGGCTTGGTTATTACTTTGAGTGATTGCAACTTGACGGTTGGCACTTATACCATAAACCTGTGTTAAACTTGGTAATAAAACACTAGTCCATTGTAAAGCAGTATCAGCTAAACTTTTTGGTGCAGCTACTTGAACATTTTGTGAACTATTGTTATTGCCACCGCTGCCCATGTGTAGACTCATGACTGCTGCTACTTTTGCAGAACTGTCACCTGATTTAGCAATTTCAGCAATTGCTGCATATTTAGCTGTATCTGCCATGGCATTTGCTTGTGCAATTTTTTGTTGTGTTGCAACATACATCCCATAATCTGCCGATGCACATCCAGCAACCATCAAACATGTAGAAACAATAGCTAATAATGATTTACGCATTTTATTCTCCTTAAATATTTTATGCTATATTATAATAAAGTATTTAGTATTTTTTTGTTATAATAAATCCGTATATAAGTTGGGGGTCAGTGGTTCAAATCCCCTATTGTGCGCCAATGGCACATTTAGAATAAATACTAGATGCGGTATCATCAATTATTAGTTGAAAGAATTATCAATCTACATACTCCTGAAGAAAAAATGAAGTATGCAGACAAGATATGGGATATGCTTCAGCGTAGTTATAAAAAGATTGGCGGCTTTAAAAGCGCCAATAGTGCTGAAGAATTAGCAAATGATCTAGGTTATTGGAAATTAGTTCGCCGTGGCAATCATATAACCGCATTAGGTGTTTATAAACAAGTACCTAATACGGATAATTTTAAAATGATTGCTAGTGCTACTGAAACAGAACCTAATTCTGAAGGTGATTATAAAGCAACTGAACAGGGCATAAAAGATTATAATATGCTGAAAAATGCTGACATTAAAACAAAAAGAGCATGGGCAGAAGTAAGCGGACCTGCTGAAAAGCTAATGCTTAGAGCGGGTGCAAAACCAATTGACAATAAATATGCGGAGTTTTTAACTGGTAAAAAGATATTAGATTTAAATAATGACGGATATCATTATACCAGATTAATTCAGGGTGAACCGCATGAAAAGATAATAGTTGGATTTGTTCATTTAAGTCCACAAGGTAAAGAAAAATTAACTAGTTTAGGCTTTGATTTAAAGAATCTTCCTGACAATATCTCATCCAAAATTTGACAAATATTCTATAGTTTGCTATACTATAGATCAGATAGTGACTTTTGGACATCAACATGATAGTTTACTTACACGGTTTTGCGAGTTCAGGCGCTAGTGATAAGGTCACCTCCCTCAAAAAACGGTTCGGTGACGATAAGGTAATCGCACCCGATCTGCCCTTTGACCCCGATCTAGTGGGTGAGTTGGTCAACGATATTGTCCGTGACTTCATGCGATCCCGAGACCCAACCGAAAAATTAGTATTTGTTGGCACTAGTCTAGGAGCATTTTACGCAAATTATTTCGGTCATCTATATGATAGTTGTGCTGTGTTAGTTAACCCTAGTTCTACCCCCAGCGAGACTCTTAAGGAAAAGTTAGGCCCAAACAAAAACTATCACACTGGTGAAGAATTTTTGGTTTCACTAGCACATTTAGATAAACTAGATAGTATGCGGAAACATGTCCGTGAAATCTATTCCCCTAGTTTGGTGAGTTTGTTTGTCGCTAAAGATGATGAGGTTATCCCCCATGAATCTATGCTAGAAGGCTTTCCTTACGCAACAACAACCATCTTGGAAAACGGTGGTCACAGGTTTACTGAGCATTGGGATCTAGTTGTAGACAGGGTAGAAAGTCTTTTAAAATAATTGACAAATAATTAGGTGTCATGTACAATGTATACATACACTGAGAAATCAGAAGTTCTTTAAAAATTAACGCCCGGGTGGTGAAATAGGTAGACACAAGAGACTTGAGAATAAAATTTGAGTGCCTTTAGGGAAATCTAAAGAGTAGAACCCGTCAAATTCGGTGAAAGCTGTAAAATGCCAATACCGAGCGAAGCCTAAGTAGAAATACTTTTGAACGTGTAGAGACTAGACGGCGGGCATCTAAGGTAGTAATACTATGATGAAGGTATAGTCCAGACCACAAACTGAAAAGGTAGTGAAAACTATAGTGGTAAGAAAATCTCTCGCTCACAAGGCGTGCCGGTTCGAGTCCGGCCCCGGGCACCAAGTATATGCCTCTGTAGCTCAATTGGTTAGAGCAGCGGACTCATTCGGAAGTGTGCCATACAATAGGAAACTTTGTATGGGATGGTGTCAAATTCGGTGAAATCTAAGTGCGAAAGCATATGGCAACGCCGAGCCAAGCTCCAAGCGGAAACGCTTGTTGAAGGTGTAGAGACTAGACGGCACCCGCCTAAGTGTAGTAATACATATGGTGAAGGCATAGTCCAGGGAGTGACGAAAGTCACACAAACCAGAATCCGTTGGTTGGGGGTTCAAGTCCCTCCGGAGGCACCAATTAAATTATGCTACAGTTGTATAAACTGTAGCATAAATACATTCATAGGAGTTTATTATGAATGTTAATCAAAAAGGAGCAATAGGTCTTATTGAAGTAATCAGAGACTTAACAAAAAAAGGGTTTGAATGTTTTACCCCAATTCATGATTATAGTGGAGTCGATTTAATAGTACTAAATTCTGACAAAACTCCAATCAGATTACAGATAAAATATAGAAAACCTGAAATTAGAAAAGGCATTAGCACTAATGTTGTTGGTTTAGGCTTTCATTCAGTTGTTAATGGGAAAAAAATTCCCATTGATATATCTTTTATAGATGGATGGGCTGTCTATTGCCCTGATATAGATAAAGTAGTTTATATCAATAAAAATGATATTGATATGACATTACAGGGTATATCATTTAGACTAATAGAGGGCAAAAGTACTGTCAACAAGGATAAGTCTGTTAGGAAACTGTATACTGAATTTAGTGACATTACAGATTGGAGAGTTGGTAGAGTGGTTAATACAAGGGATTGCTAATCCCTCGTCGAGAAATCGGCGCATAGGTTCGAATCCTATACTCTCCGCCAAGACGTTCCGTCTAATCAACGGATACTCTGACCCAGAGGATATGAAGTACAGTGATATGTACGGGTGGTTCTGAAGAGTAATATCTTCACATGGCAACATGCGGTTTAACCTAACCGGCGCTGGCAATGCGATAACGATCCCTGTCGTGAGCGGGTGAAGTATGTGTGATGGTATGTGGTAAGAACTGATTGTTGTTCTGAGGTCCATATGCTTGATGTACTATAACTACCGCCGAGGGATGCAGAGCACCCTATTTAGGAAGCGTGTCCGAGTGGTTTAAGGAACTGGATTTGAAATCCAGCGAAGGGGAAACTCTTCCGTGAGTTCGAATCTCACCGCTTCCACCAGTAGTGCGGGTGTAGTTCAATGGTAGAACGGCAGCCTTCCAAGCTGCATACGAGGGTTCGATTCCCTCTACCCGCTCCAATAACATCCAACAAATAACAACTAGCAACATCTGGTTGACAAATAATCGGTAGGCATGTATAATAGTTTCTGTAGTGAGAAAAAACGAACAGAAATTCTTCAGTAAGTTTGAGTAAATATTACATTCAATTAATATCCACGCATCGTAAAGGAAAAACAAATGAATTCATATAAATTTAGTGTTACACCCCGTACTTTACATGAAAGTGGCGGGTGGATTGAACATTCTACTAGAAACTTTACAACCGTTGTGCAAGCACGAAATGCTACAGAGGCTACTAATATGGTTCAAGCACAATATGGAAATAGTAAAATTCAGTATTTAGGGTCAGCCTAATGACCTTTATTGATCAAATAGTAGAACTAGCCAAAGAAATAGAACATGAAGATCCTATAGATTGGGGTATGCTTAATATAGATGAAGATGAAGCATTTAGATTAATTGCCCCTAGTGTTTTAGCAAACTACTTATTGCTTGATAAAGATAGCCGTGATATAATGATGCTGTCAACAGTTGTTAAACTAACCGTTGAAAATTTTGCACTCAATGTCAAGTTGATGCAAAAATGAGATATTGCCCCGGTGGCTAGTGGAAATTGGTACACCTAATGGTCTTAGAAGCCATGCTTTTCCCGGTTCGAGTCCGGGCTGGGGCACCAAATTATTTTTTATGCCACTTACCTAAACTAGATAACTAATAATATAACAAAAAAGGAATAGTTATGGCAAAAGGAATTGGTGAGGTACATAAGCAGGTTGTTAAAAAAACGTCCCAAGGTGGGCGAGTAAAGACTTCTACAATGAATAAAACTGAAAAACGTAGTTTTAAAAAAGATAGAGGTCAAGGAAAATAATAATTAAGGACCTTAACTCAGCTGGTAGAGTGTCACGCTTACACCGTGAATGTCATCGGTTCGAACCCGGTAGGTCCTACCAAATAAACTAAAGGTAGTAGTATGAAATTAGTTTTTTGTTTACCAGGACAATCATTTAGTCGCGCATGGTTAACTTCATGGAATCGCACAATTAAATGGCTATATGATAATGGTATCGGCTATGATGTTAGTAGCAATTATACCCCTGTCATTTATAATTGTAGAAATTGGTTGTTAGGAGGAACAGGGTATCCTCCCAAAGAGTTCAAACCATTCAATGGTAAAATTAAATATGATTGGATAATTTGGATTGATAGTGACAGTGTATGGGAACCTAAAGATTTAGAAAGATTAATTAGTAATCCTGATCATAAAATTGTCACTGGATTCTATATCCAATATAACAATCAAATATATGCACAAGCTGTACAAGGCGAAAACAACACCATGCTTTGGCTACCCAGAGATAAGGTAGATACCAAAGGTGAGAGGTTTGAATTAATAGCCAGTGGTATGGGTTTTATGGGGGTTCAAGCAGGAGTTATTGAAGCACTAGATTTCCCTTGGTTTAGACCTGTGCTATTCGGTGATGAGAAAAAACAAAGCTTTCTTTCTGAAGATACAGGATTCTGCTATAGAATTAAAAATCTAGGATATAAGGTTTGGGGAGATCCACAGATACAAATTGGACATGAGAAATCATGGATATTATCTGGTGAGAACATACAAGGTTCTAAACCTTAATAAATATACTAATGCATACTCCACCAAAATTTCTATTCTTAGACACCAATCTTCAGTGCAATCTCAAATGCAAAACCTGCATGTATTGGACTAGAGAAGAAGTTATATTACCTACACATATCACTATAGAAGAACGTAGTAGTATTATTCAAGAATTCTATGAATTGAATCCTAATGGTGCTATAGTAATATGTGGTGGAGAAGCACTAATGAATCCTGAAAGATATTGGCCTATCGCTAGGCAATGTCGCCAATTAGGATTACGTTGTTTGTCAGTGATGAACGGTACAATGGTTACTGACTTATCAATGGCGAAAAGGTTAATCGTTGAAGGTCCTACAGAGATTACTATATCACTAAACAGTTATATACCTGAAGTACATGATTCAACTAGGGGAGTAGAGGGCTCATTTGATCTAGCTGTTAATGCTATTCGCTTGTTGTTACAAGCAAGGGAAGAATTAAACAAGTCTAATCCTGTATATGCCATGGCAATTATGTGCGAGCAGAATTACAGAGACCTAGATAAGTTTTATGATTTTGTATTGAACGAATTAAAAGCTGATAAGTTAAAGCTTAATTGGCTTCAGCCAATGTTTGGTTCACTAAAAGACAAAGAGGGTCAAGATCGTGGCGATAAGTTCTACGATAACAATGTCATTAGAGACCATGAAGAATTATTTAAAATTCTAAATGATTGCAATCAGAAATATAATCTAAGCCTAGATCCTGAATGGATCGACACGGTAAGAATGTATCATCGTAGTGTTCATAAAAATAATGATGCTGTATTGGGTTGGGGAGGAAGGGGAACCGAAGAATTGATTTGCAACTCCTTCGATAGAAATATTATGGTAGATATGGACGGGATCGCCCGTTTATGCTTCTCACATAAGTTCCCCGGGTTTAAAATAAACAAATACGGTGATCTAAGAAGGTTTTGGTATGGTACTGATAACTTAAGAGGTGTTATGTCAAAATGCACACAGTATTGTGGTATTAGTCATAGTGTTCGTAGAGTAAATGCTACGTTAAAAAGCGGGATATGATATCCTGCTTCAAACTTTAAATGAAACAAAAATTTATTGAACTATAGAATTATCGGTACAGTTTTTATAAAAGTATGTTATTAGTTATAAATTTAGTATTGATAATAGTTTTCTAGATGATGTATTAAAATCATAAATATGATAGAGAATTATTTAGAAGTTTGATTATAGATAATCTCTTTAAAAAGGAAATTAATATGAGTATAACCGATCATTATGATAGACATGTTCAAATATACAGTGATATACATGAGCATTTACCTACTTTAAAAAAGTATGCCAGTGAATGCGAACACGTTACTGAAATGGGAGTTAGAAATGTAGTAAGTACTTGGGCTTTTTTAGCAGCTAAACCTAAAAGGCTAGTGTGCATAGATATAAAACCTTGCCCAGTTGAAGAAGCGGCTCAATTGGCAAAAGATGCCGAAATAGATTTTCAATTTATTCAAGCAGATACTACCGATCCTCTATTGGATATAGAACCTACTGATTTATTGTTTATTGATACTTGGCATGTGTACATGCAATTAAAAACAGAATTTCAGTTACATTGTAACAAAGTAAAAAAATACATCATACTACACGATACTACAGCATTCGGCGAAGTCGGTGAATCTCTTGTATCCGGCTTTGTGTACAAGGGACTTTGGTATGCAGTAGAGGAATTTCTTAATACTAACCCCGAATGGGTATTAAAAGAAAGATACACAAACAACAATGGTTTGACTATCTTACAAAGAAAATAATAATAACATACTATTCAAAATTGTATTTTTACAGTATGAAAAGTTAATGAAGCAAAAATTTATTGACCTATACATAGATTGGGCTACAAGAGTAGCCCAATTAAGTTATGCCCGTAGACTGCAAGTTGGCGCAGTTATTGTAAAAGATGATTGTGTTATTAGTTATGGTTATAATGGAATGCCAGCTGGATGGGACAATGTTTGTGAGTATGAAATAGATAACACTATGGGGTATGATACTGGTAAAACTAAATCAGAGGTCATCCACGCGGAATCTAATGCTATTGCAAAACTAGCAAAGTCTAGTAATAGCGGCAATGCCGCTGATATATTTATTACGCATAGCCCATGTATAGAATGTGCAAAGTTAATTTACCAATCGGGTATAAAAAGAGTATGGTATGGAGTTAATTATCGTGATGAAAGCGGTATTGATTTTTTACGTAAATCGGGTGTAGAAGTTACACAAACAACTTAAATAAAAGGAATTGTATGGCACGAATTAGTAGTCAAGATGCTGCAAAGGCAGTAGGATGTTCTTATGATTTGGTTTTGATCGCGGCGACCCGTGTAAGGGAATTAAAGCGCGGGCATCAACCTAAGATTAAAACAAATGACGGACCTATTGTAACCGCTTTGACAGAAATTGAACAAAAAATAATTGGTAGAGAGTATCTAAAGAAAATTAGGACAAGTAATAAGAATTAAATTTAATATTTTTATATGCTTCTCCTTCTCTTTCCATAAACCCATTTGTTATAGAAAGATCATTTGAAGTAATACTATATGGAGTATAAAAATCTAAATTCTTTATAATAAAATTTGGCTTGTTTAATACTCTTTCATGGTAATCAAAAATAAAATCGTCACCATAAAATATCTTAAGTGCATCGGGAATATTTCTCCAATTATCTTTATGCATAAACATTAAACAACCAAAACCCATACATCTACTATTATATTGTCTTTCAATGTCAATATTTTTTGTAGTATTTGGTTCTTGATAGAAGTTAGAATCACCGGGATATAATCCAAATACCCCGTTGTTTTTTGTAATTAAATTGTTTAATTTGGTGAATAGTGCAATATCAAACGTTATGTCATCATTTAACAAACATATTTTATTATTTTTTGCAATACTTACTCCATAATTCCAAGCTGGATTTACATAAATATTTTCACTAAAATTTACAATACTAATTTTAGGATTAGATAAGCCGTGCTTTGGTGTTTTGGTAAAGTCATTATTAATGATAACAATTTCATCTACCAGTAGGCTATCACACAGTGGTCTAAGGAAGTTAATGAATTGATGCGCCACTCGCCACATTGTGGGCACGATTACCGAAAATTTTTCGCTCATGGTTGACAATAAATAGACATTCAGTTATAATAGTATTTATAGACCCGATAAAAGGGTAAAATTAATACTTGCACTAAGGATTATTTAAATGGAAAAAGTTATTCGTGATGGTTTTGTTGCTGTACTATATAGCTCAGGTTATGGAGCTGGGTGGTATACTTGGCATGGTATTCCTGAATTGATTTATGATCCTGTGGTTGTTAGTATGGTAGAATCAAAAGTGTCAGCGGAATTGATCGTTGCATATTGCCATGAAAAGTATGATGCAGACGGTTATTTTGGTGGCGCCGAAGATTTAGTAATCGCTTGGATCGTTGAAGGCGAAAAGTTTGTTATTGAAGAATACGACGGTGCTGAAAGCATCAAATTTAAAACTGACTTTGAATGGATGACTGCTTAAAATGACTATCGAACTAGATCGTGAAACTATCAGTGACGGGCTTTACAACAAACTGCTACAGCACTTTGTCAACAAGGCTGTAGAACAGGGCATATTCGTAACCAAACATACCAAGTTTGAAGACTGGGTATTAACTGTTAGTGTAGAGTCACTAGTATACTGATGTTAAACAACGTACTAAAATGGACTGCCTGTGTCCTATGCTGCTTAGGCGCATTGGGCACTAGTCTACAAAAACTTGACATACTGGCCGCCAGTTCACTGAACTTGGTCTGTTTGACAGCAAGTGCTGTGTTCTATTTGATTTGGAGCATACGCATTCGTGAACTCAATCTGATCATAGTCAATGCTATGGTCCTAGTATGTTGGGGCATAGGACTTATACCAAAATGAATAAAATTAGATATAGTACTAACTGGATGGGCCCAGTGTCAATGAGATGGTATCAGGAACGCGGCCTTGTTGAAACTAAGATGGTCACACTAGAACATGACTCAATGATCATTGGACGTAAAGCCGGTGAACAGTATGAAATAGAGGTAGTTACCCAACAATATAGTTGTGGTAGGATTGATGTCATGGGCACTGATGATCCATACGGTGAGGAGATTGGCGTACCTCCAATGACCAGCGAGGATTGGTACAGGTTTGGTCTTTGGCTAGACACTTTTGAAACTGATGCAGTTTGGACATTGGATCAACTTGTAGAACTATACGAAAGAGTCAATCCAAAAATTACGTGGGACAATCATGGAAGATAATAATATTACTGTGTTGCTGTTGATTTATGTTGCTCTTATGGTAGTTGTAGCAATAGCTGGATATATACAGTTAAAACGAAAGCAAAAATGACTTATCGCCAATACTATCTTAAACAAATGATTAGAACTGGGCGGGCATTCGTAAACGCAACTAAAGGATTTATTTTAAATAGGCGAATAAAATGAAGATTTACATAGGACCTTACAAGAATTGGTTTGGGCCATTTCAGTTGGCTGAAAAGTTATGCTTTTGGGCTAAACCTGTAAAGGACAAATATGGTATGGAATCTAAGCCAGATTGGGTCCATGACTTTGGCGAATGGCTGGCTCATGGTAGTATAGAACCTGAGCCAAAATTCAGAACTGGCATGGACATTCTTAGTCGTAAAGAACGTCCCAATACCTTACTATATCGTTTTTTATTGTGGATCGAAAGTAAACGTAAACGTAAGATCGAAATCCGTATTGACCGGTACGATACTTGGGGCATGGACACAACACTGAGCATGATCATTCTACCCATGCTCAAACAATTGCAAGAGACTAAACATGGTGCTCCATTTGTAGATGACGAGGATGTTCCCGAACACCTACGTAGCACCGCTGCTGAACCAAAAGAAAACGAATGGGATACTGATAGCAATCATTTTGTTCGTTGGGATTGGGTTATGGACGAATTGATTTGGACTTTTACTCAATTACATCCAGACACCGATTGGGAAGAACAGTATCGTTCAGGCGAGTATGACCTACATAGTGTGCCTTGTGAATGGGATGAGGCGGGCAAGCCTACACTATATGAAATGAAAGATGGTCCTAACCATACCGCTAAAATTGATTATGAGGGTATGAAAGCTCATCAAGAACGTATTAATAATGGATTAAAATTATTTGGCAAGTACTACCAAGGCCTCTGGGACTGACCCAAGGTTGACATTAATTTCCTAGTGTGCTATACTATATACACGCACTCTTAAATAAGGAATTTACTATGCATTTAGGTGAAATAAACAAAGCATTGGATCATCGTATTACTGGTGGTAGCGAATATTGTTGGCGATGTTATGGCTCGGACGCAAGGTTTTTAGAATATGAATCAGATCATGCCCATGTTAGTGTATTGTTTGATTCAAAAACGCAAATAGTATATGAAGCATCTATTAATGACAAGGATAATGTTGTAACACCTTATCGGTGGCTTAATCCTGAATATAAGGATGCTTATTATGCTGAGGCTAAGGAGAAGAATGTTGACCCTCATGAGGCATGGGATAATACAAAATGGTGTGATTTAGAAGTTGAAGATGATTGGCTTGAAAAGGCTCATGCTATCTTTAACGGAGAAAGTTTTGATAATCGAGTACTAGTACCATTTGACTTAGATGATGATACTATGTTGAAACTATGCCTAGAAGCACACAAGCGTGATATAACTCTGAATAAAATGGTTGAGCAACTTTTAGAGATGGCCATCGCCAACGAATTATGAACGAGGCTATAAATAATTCAGTACACTGGATTATAGATGATTACCGATCAAATCGTATACGCTTTGTTATGGAGTTGGTTGCTTGGACTCTTAGTATTGGGTGTGCTATTGCGATGGCTGGAACAGTACCAAACCCTCCACTTATGGCTCTTTACCCTGCTTGGATTACTGGTTGTGCTATCTATGCCTGGTGTGCTTGGTCTCGTCGCTCATTTGGTATGCTCGCTAACTACCTCTTGCTTGTCTCCATTGACTCTGTTGGTTTAATTAGAATGTTTTTTAAGGAATAATTATGTCAGAAAAAACGCAATTAGTATTGGTTGAATGTGTATCTATGTTTCGTATGCGTTACTTAGTTGAAGTTCCAGTTGGAACTGATGACTACGGTTATGATAAAAAAGAATGGGCATTAGATACCGTATCTATGGAAGAAGCAAAAGAGTTTAGCCAACAGCATATTGGCGAGACTATTGTTAGTAGCCGAGTTGTTAGCAAAGAAGAAGCATTAACACTATGCGATCATGATAATGACTATGCTAGTAGTTGGCCTGAAGAAAAGAAAATTGAACAATTTTTTACTACTGTAGGGGAACATGTTGAATCTGTATAATCCAACCGAAGATTGGACTGATAATGATTGGACTACTTTTACCACTTGGCTAAAGGGTGCATTGTATTCTAATCAAGTAACCGTAACCTTTGTCAAAAAAGACGGAGCCGAAAGGGTGATGAAATGTACTCTAGATCCTGAGGTTCTTCCTCCTTCTCCTGTCACTGAAGGTAAAACAGCCCGAAAAAAGTCAGAAAACACCTTGGCTGTCTACGATTTGGAAGCTCAGGCTTGGCGTAGTTTTACCATCAAATCTGTGAAAAAAGTCACTTTCTCAATCCCCAAAGGTTGACGATAAATACCCAAAGTGATATACTACTTATATTGAGTCAGCAACTAGCAACACAGATCATGCGTAAAGAAACTATCTCTTTCAAAGTTCCCCAAGTTAAAACTCGGGCACACTTTGTCCTCTTCGCCGAGGATTCTCCCTTCAAGCCCAAGGCTGTGAAGCGGAAGGATCAGTACCAACGTAAACCCAAACACAAAAACTCTTTTTTGGATCGGTGAACCATGAATTATCGTATGAGTGATGAAACCGTGATGACCGTAGTAGTCGTTCTCTGGGCTATGGTCATCGTAATGATGTTGGCCGGCATCGTCTGACGGTTGACAATAATTGGATTTGGGTCTATAATAGACACATACACTGAAAAACAAGGAACTGAAATGCAAGACTACACAATGTACATTTATAAAACTGACAAGCGCACTAAAACTGGTGAGCGTTTGGTGTCAACTACTGTTTGGACTGACCGTACTAAAACAGGTATGGACAGGGAAGTTAGTGGTATTGTTGGTATCTACCCTGCTAAGGAAGGCTATCGGGTTGAATGTCTTCCTAAGATGAAAACTGTTACCAATTTGATGACCGGCAAGGATATTCAAATTGACCGTGACACCCCTTGGTGTTGCAACCCTGCTTCGGAATCTTACTGGTCTGCTTAAAAGATTGACAATAATTGGATTTGGGTCTATAATAGACACATAGACTAGCGAAACGGAGATACAAATGGCAACTCGTTCAGTAATCGGTGTTATGCAAGGTAACGTTTATAAAGCGGTGTATTGCAATTGGGACGGATACCTAGCGCACAACGGTGCGATCTTAGATAGGTTCTATGATTCTGTAAAAGCCAATCGATTGGTTTCTATGGGTCATATTTCTATCCTAGGTGTTGACATTGGTGAAAAGCACGATTTTCATGATAAGGTAGCTCGGCACGAATCAGGATTTGCTTCTCAATGTACATTCTATAACCGTGATCGCGGTGAAAATGATTCATATCAGACTATGAATAATTGGGAAGACTTCAAAGAATATTTTGTTGAAGCCTGCGGCGGTGATTACGCTTACATCATGAAAGAAGGTACATGGTATGTATGCACAGCCCGTGATTTAGTTTTGCGCCCGTTGGCTGCTGAACTTGAACTAACATCCGCATAAGGATTAGGTCAATGATTCAAAAATTTCTAGATTGGACATATGATATGTATCCAAAGGTCTGTTATTATTCTGAAATTATTTTTTATATCTTGTTGGGATCCCTTAGTATCGGATATTTTGTGTGGAATTATCCTCACAATTAAAATTTTGATAATACACGGGTATTATCATTATACTAGTGCTGAATAGCACATTTTTATCAACTTAGCTTAGTAGTAAAGGAACTCAAATGGCTAATCAAACTTTTAAAGTCGCCGGTATCACTGCTCATGGTAACAATGTTAAAGTCCGTTTTACGGATGATATGGTTCGACGTATTAAGCAATTTACGAAGGGCGGAGCAAGCCGCTGTGATTTCGTAGAATTGCCAACTGAAATGACCAAGATTGAAGCACTCAATTATTTGGCTCAACATGCTGACTTTCAAAGCCCTAGTGATCAGGCAACTATCGCTGATACACTTGCTGACAAGAGCAAGGAATCTAAGAAAGGCGAGGTAAAGGTTAAGACTGAAAAAGTTAAACCAAGTCTTGAAGCAATCAAGGCACGTGGTAAGAAAGTAACGACTACGGTCGAAGATGTTCTTAACGCTACTCAGGATGCATAATGCATCATAAACCGAAAAGCCCCCAGGGGCTTTTCGGTTTATCTCAAATTGTTAATGCCATTTTGTTATTCCTATTACATGTTATTTATTAGTTTATTCTGGGTTACCCGGCATAAAAATATCTAAAAGTTGTTGTTGCACTATGGTGTCATTTATTCCTAGATGCACATTTTTTGTCCAAACAAAATTTGTCAACCAAGTTCCCATATATAAATCATCTATTGCTGCCCATTGAGTAGTTTCGGGATGTTGTTCTAGCCAAGTAGTTATTTCAGTTGCCCGTTGTTCATGGTATGTAGTTTTTCCGGGTAGCCATGCGGTATAATCAATAGGCATTTTTTTGATGCCTTGTTTTTGATAAAATTCACACATGCCTTCGATACTGATTTTTAATTTCCAGTCACTTGAAATAACAATTTCAGCACCAGTTTGA
>Ga0209087_1000379_pt1 | contig 28995 bp, 22 predicted proteins | sample S_130805_EF_Meta_FD_187321 | JGI IMG/M metagenome (GOLD analysis project Ga0209087, IMG submission 187321) | Freshwater microbial communities from Lake Simoncouche, Canada to study carbon cycling - S_130805_EF_MetaG (SPAdes) (version 2) | ecosystem: Environmental > Aquatic > Freshwater > Lake ... | reverse complement strand
ACGCTCAAGCCTGGTTCTCATCCCAAATCTTACTTCAACGACCCAAAACAGAGGTGATTCAACCTCCACCTGGACAACCCATCCCCCTGTTCCCTCATCTTTCCTAGTTTCACTTTTTTCATCTTCATTGCATTCTCTCCTTATGCCTGCACGTATTTTAGATGGAGAAGCTTACGCCAGTCAGATTCATCACGAAACGGCAAGCCGTGTCGCCGCCCTGACGAAACGCGGAATCACCCCACGCCTTGTCTTTATTCGGGTTGGGGAAGACCCTGCGTCCCGCGCTTACGTATCCCGCAAGGAAAGCCGTGCAAAGGAGGTCGGTATCTCCAGCACCACCCTAGTGCTTCCCGAGACTACTTCCCTCCCTGATCTACTCCGCCAGATCGACACGCTGAACGCCGATCCAAAAGTTCACGGAATCCTGATTCAATCCCCTCTTCCCCAAGGATTGCCTAACGATCAGGTCTACTCGCGTGTCTCCCCATCCAAAGATGTGGACGGCTTTCACCCGGTAAACTTCGGAAAACTACTCTTAGGGGATCCCACAGGATTTCTCCCCTGCACCCCTGCAGGTATTCTTGAAATTCTCCGCTTAGGAAAGATTCCTACCCGCGGAAAACATGCTGTCATTGTTGGTCGGGGCCAGATTGTGGGTAGACCCCTCGCAGTTCTCCTTGCTCAGAAATCGCCCCACGCCGACTGCACGGTCACCCTCGCCCACTCCAGCACACCCAATCTATCTTCCATCACACGGCAGGCCGATATCTTGGTCGGTGCACTGGGTCGTCCTCTTTTTTTAACGAAAGAACATGTTCAAGCGGGCGCCACGGTTATCGATGTCGGCGTGAACCGCGTTCCCGATCCAGACTCACCTCGTGGATACCGACTTGTGGGTGATGTGGATTTTTCTTCCGTCCAACCTGTCGCAGGCGCCATCACGCCCAATCCGGGAGGCGTCGGCCCCATGACTATTGCACTTCTTCTTTCCAACACAGTCCGAGCCGCCGAGGATGCCTCCTTATGACTTCAGCCCGCATCGACGGTCGATCCCCAAAAGATCTTCGCCCCCTTTCATGTACATGGGATATCGCCCCACAAGCCGTTGGATCCGTTCTGCTGAAATGCGGTAAGACGGAGGTGATCTGTACCGCAAGTGTGGACGAAGCTGTTCCTCGCTGGATGAAAGAACAAGGGGTAGCAAGTGGATGGCTAACAGCCGAGTACTCCATGCTTCCCGCCTCAACCTCGAGCCGTAAACCCCGCGACTCCTCCCGAGGAAAGGTCGACGGACGCTCCACCGAAATTCAGCGGCTCCTCGGGCGTAGTCTTCGAGCTGTAACGGATCTCACCGCACTAGGCCCGCGAAGCCTCTGGATCGATTGCGATGTTCTATCGGCGGATGGAGGCACCCGCACCACTGCGATCACTGGGGCGTGCCTCGCCCTTCGTCGCGCCATTGAACGCCTACAACTCTCTGGGAAAATGACCTCTGACCCTCTACGCACCCCGATCGCTGCGATTAGCGTGGGTCTCGTCGATCAAGTCCCCCTTCTCGATCTGAACTACCCCGAGGATCGGGATGCCCAGGTCGATATGAATGTCGTGATGACTGGAGCAGGTCGCCTCGTGGAAGTCCAAGCGGGCGGGGAAGAGCACGATTTCAGCAATGAAGAATTTCACTCCCTCCTCACTTTAGCTCAGGAAGGTCTTAAAAAGGTTTTCGCTTTTCAGGAGTCCTCTTGGAAGTCACGCCCCAAGGCCGAACCCCTCTCATCTTCGCCAGCCTAATCTAGCTTGCCAAAGGCTCTCGTTACTGGCATTCCGATACGCTTGCCTTTTACTCATGCCGACGAAATCTAAATCCTCCAAAGCTAAAAAGGCCTCTAGTAAGGCACCAAAATACGTTTACTCCTTCGGGAACGGCAAAGCCGATGGGAATGGCACAATGAAATCCCTCTTGGGGGGTAAAGGCGCCAACTTGGCTGAAATGACCCGAATCCGGCTCCCTGTCCCCCCCGGATTCACCATCAGCACAGAGGTCTGTACCTACTACTACGACCATAAACGTACCTACCCCCCTGCCCTTGAAAAACAGATCGACGAGGCCATCCACAAACTCGAGACCGCCATGAGCAAGAAATTTGGCGATCAAAAAGACCCCCTACTCGTCGCCGTTCGATCAGGGGCTCGTGACTCCATGCCGGGAATGATGGACACCATCCTCAACCTCGGCCTCAATGATCGAACCGTCCGCGCTTTGGCCGAACGCAGTAAAAACGAGCGCTTTGCTTACGACTGCTACCGCCGCTTCCTTCAAATGTATGGTGACGTTGTCATGGGCGTTCAAAAGCGCGCGGGTGAGGATCATGAACCTTTCGAAGTTGTGATTGAAGAACTCAAGAAGGAGCTTTTCCCCAAGGATCCTCATGTGTCAGACACCAAATTAGACGCAACTGCCCTCCGAACATTAACTGACCGTTTTCGCAAATTAATCCGCGAACGTACGGGAAAAGATTTCCCTGAAGATCCTCGCGAACAGCTCCGCGGTGCTGTAGGGGCAGTCTTCGGTTCGTGGAACAACGAACGGGCAATTATTTATCGGCGAAAATACAACATCCCGCACGAGTGGGGCACCGCAGTGAATGTTCAGGCCATGGTCTTTGGAAATACCGGAAACGATAGCGGTTCCGGCGTCTCCTTCACACGCGATCCCGCCACAGGCGAAAAAGTTCTTTACGGCGAGTTTCTCCTCAACGCGCAGGGTGAAGACGTTGTAGCCGGAGTACGCACACCCGAGCCTGTCATCCAGCTCCAAGTGGAAATGCCCGAGGTTTACCGTCAACTCCAAGACGTGCGTCATACCCTGGAGAGCCACTTTCACGACATGCAGGATTTCGAATTTACGGTGGAACAAGGTCGCCTCTTTATGCTTCAAACCCGCAACGGAAAGCGGACTGGATTTGCTGCAGTCCGAATCGCTGTGGAGATGGTGAAAGAAAAACTCATCAAGCCTGATGACGCCATTCGCCGTATCCCTGCAGATTCCCTCAGCCAACTCCTAGCACCTGTGTTTGATTCCCGTGCTCGCAAAACCACACAGGTGATCGCGAAAGGTCTCCCTGCAGGTCCTGGAGCCGCCTCAGGCAAGATCTATTTCTCCGCCAATGAGGCCGAAGCGGCTGCCCATAGAGGCGAAAAAGTCCTTCTCGTTCGTGTCGAAACCAGCCCAGAGGATATTCGGGGCATGCTGGCGGCTGAAGGTATTCTCACCGCAAGAGGAGGTGTCTCTTCCCACGCAGCCCTCGTGGCACGCCAAATGGGCAAAGTTTGTGTCTGCGGCGCTTCCGAGCTTCAGATCGACTACTCGACAAACACTCTACATGTCCGCGGACAAAACTTTCGCAAAGGCGATTACCTGTCGATTGACGGAACTTCAGGCGAAATTTTCCCCGGTGAAGTCAAAACATCCCCTTCCGATGTCGTTCGCGTCCTCATCGACAAGGATCTAACCCCTGCGGAAAGCCCCATCTACCGCGTCTTTGCCCAACTTATGCAGTGGGCAGATCAACGAAGGACCATGGATGTACGCGCCAACGCCGACCAACCCGATCAAGTAGCTCATGCTGTTGCCTTCGGCGCTCAAGGAGTGGGTCTCTGCCGAACAGAACATATGTTTTTTGAAGGAGACCGAATTGATCACGTTCGAGAAATGATCCTCGCTGAAAACGCAGATGAGCGTGGCAAAGCCCTTGCCAAACTTCTACCCGCCCAGCGTTCCGACTTTGCTGGCATCTTTAAAGCCCTCAAAGGTCTGCCTGCCACGATCCGTTTCCTTGACCCGCCCTTGCACGAGTTCATCCCGCACGACGAGGCCTCCCAAAAAGACTTAGCTGAAAAGCTCGGAATTTCCGTAGATCGCGTTGCACGACGTGTCAAAGAGCTTCATGAGTTCAATCCTATGCTTGGACATCGCGGTTGTCGTCTGGGCATCGTCTATCCTGAAATCTCAGAAATGCAGGCACGCGCGGTATTCGAGGCAGCGGCCGAGGTCCAAGCCACTGGCATCAAGGTTCGTCCCGAAATCATGATTCCTCTTGTGGGCTTCCCAAAGGAGCTCGAACTCCAAATCGACCTTGTTCACCGCGTGGCGACTCAGGTTCAAAATGAGCAAAATACGAAGCTTTCTTACTTGGTTGGAACAATGATCGAAATTCCACGCGCCTGCGTGGTTGCAGATGAGATCGCGAAGTCAGCCCAGTTCTTTAGTTTCGGCACCAATGATTTGACCCAGACAACCCTCGGCATGAGCCGGGACGACGCGGGAACATTCCTTCCCCGATACCAAGAGGAGGAAATCGTCCGTCAGAATCCTTTTGCAGTACTGGATCAAGGGGGTGTGGGCAAACTCATGGAAACTGCAGTCAGACTGGGTCGTGCAACCCGAAAAGACATTAAGCTGGGCATCTGCGGCGAACATGGGGGAGAACCCGATTCCGTAAAGTTTTGCCACCGCCTGGGTCTAGCCTACGTATCCTGCTCGCCTTTCCGGCTTCCGATTGCCCGCCTTGCAGCCGCTCAGGCCGCGCTGAAGAGTTAATTCCCCTTTAAGGGAATTAAATACTCTACCAGTTCCCCTTTCCCTTTCGTTAGAAAAGGCTCATTCTTTACCTATGACCGATTTTCGTGACGGTGCTCTCGGTGCCTATCTTCGCGAAATTGGGGATATTCCCCTACTAACTCGTGCGGATGAGCAGCGCCTTGGGAAACGCATCAAACGTGGCGATCGAGCGGCTCGAGAGCAGATGATCCGCGCCAACCTCCGCCTCGTGGTAAAGATCGCCCACGACTATGCGGGGCTTGGCCTTCCTCTTCTCGACCTTATTAGCGAGGGAAACATTGGCCTTATGAAAGGCGTCGAACGATTTGATCCAAGCCGAGGTACAAAGTTCAGCACCTACGGAGCTTGGTGGATTAAACAGTCGGTCCGACGTGCACTTGCCAACCAGTCCAAAACAATCCGCCTACCCGTCCACTTGGTCGATAAACTTGCCAAAATGAGGAGGATCGCGATCCAACTCTTCGATGAGCTTGGACGTGAACCTACTGATGAGGAGTTGGCGAAAGAGTGCGGGGTCTCAGCGGCGAAGATTAGTCAACTTCGTCGCGTATCCATGCGTCCAACCTCTCTGAACGCCTTTGTGGGGGATGAAGCGGATGCCGAGCTGGGAGATCTCATCGCCGATGAGACGGCGGTGATGCCCGGCCAAGACTTGGAAAGTCGCAATCTTATTAAACAACTTCGTAGCGTCCTCCATGTTCTCGATGAGCGGGAACGGGCCATTCTTTCCCTCCGCTTTCCTTTAACTGACGAAACTCCTCCCACACTTGAGCAGATTGGCAAGAAGTTCAAAGTAACGCGTGAACGTATCCGACAAATTCAGAATGTAGCCCTCAAAAAACTCAGGATGGCACTTGAAACTCTTCCTCAAGGAGGAGAACAACCCGAAGGTGAGGACAAGGATTGAAATCTCCAGCTCTTCGAAGTACACGGGATCGGCTTCTCGGTTCCATTCGGACAATCGAAAGTGCAAGACGGGCTGGCGAACCGAACTACATCACAGATGGCATTTATCAGGACGGGCAGCTGTTCCGCTTTGCTTGTGCCGATATCAATGAGAGGTATCAACGTCGCCGAATCGAAAAAGTCATCGCGTACGATTCCGCCGCTCTACCCCTTGCCGCCCCCCTCGCCTACTTCGCGGGTTGCGGACTAAATGTGATTCAGCCGACGGGCCGTGGTCCCATTTTAGACTTGGAAAGTATTCCTCAGGGTTGTCGCCTTCTACTCGTGGCCGATGTACTCCATCGTGGATCTCAACTGGCTTCAGCCGCAACCATCCTGCGCCAGAGCAAGGGAGAGCTGATCGAAATCGTGACTCTTTTGGAAATTGCCTCGGCAAAAGGTTCCGAGCTTCTCTCTCCTATTTCGACCTACTCAGTTTGCTCTTTGCGCTAACCCTCTTTGGCTTTGCGTACTGGACCCGCTGAGCGACCGGACTCCTTACATCCTGAACGCCACCCAGTTGGTGAGCTTTTTTCCAATCCTCAATCTGATCCCGTAGCAGGGCCGCCCGCTCATACTCAAGTTTTTCTGAGGCCTCCCACATCTCCTCCTCCAGTTGTTTAAGAACCTCCTGCGCATCCGCTGATTCCGAACCACCGCCGACTTTGTCGTGAATACCCCGGGCGGTCCGAACAATCGTCTGAAGACTCTCCTGCACGCCCCGAAGCACCGATCGCGGAACAAGATTATGCTCCCGGTTATAGGCTTCCTGCTTCGCGCGCCTTTTTTCCGTAACGTCTAAGAGCGCCTTCATCGATTTTGTAATTCGGTCTCCAAACAAAACGACCTCTCCGTTCAGATGCCGTGCCGCGCGGCCTGCCGTCTGGATCAAGGAAGTCTCAGATCTCAAGTACCCCTCCTTATCCGCATCCAATATACAGACTAAGGATACCTCGGGCAGATCTAAGCCCTCTCTCAAAAGGTTAATTCCTACCAGAACATCAATCTCACCCGACCGCAACTCCCGTAGGATCTCGACCCGCTCGATCGCATCCACCTCCGCATGCAAATAGCGCGACTTCAATCCCGCCTCCTTCAAATAGTCAGACAGATCCTCGGCTGTCCTGCGCGTCAAGGTTGTCACAAGAACTCTCTCATGCCGTGCTATCCTTTCACGGCAAAGGGCGATCGTCTCGTCTACTTGGCCCTTCAATGGACGTACTCGAACCGGCGGATCCAGTAGGCCCGTCGGGCGAACAACCTGCTCAACGACCTGACCTCGGACTTTTCCTAATTCAAAGTCCGCAGGAGTTGCTGATACATAGATCACTTGATGAAGCATCGCTTGAAATTCTTCCGCCTTCAGGGGCCGATTATCCAGGGCTGAGGGAAGACGAAATCCATGCTCCACCAACACCGTTTTACGACTGCGATCACCCGCGTACATACCGCCGACTTGCGGCACAGTCGCATGGCTCTCATCCATCACGACAAGAAACTCATCAGGGAAGAAATCAATAAGAGTTCCCGGTTTCTCTCCCGGTTTTCTTCCGCTGAGCGGACGACTATAGTTCTCGATTCCGCTACAAGTGCCCATCTCCTCCATCAAATCCAGATCGTACTCAGTACGCATCTTAAGTCTTTGAGCCTCCAGCAGCTTACCCGCCGATTCAAACTGAGCTATTCGCTCCGCTAACTCAGCCCGAATCGCAGTGATACCCCGCTTAAGTTTGTCCTCTGAGGTCACATAGTGCCGTGCTGGGGTCAGAATCTCTCGCGGCAACCTCCCAAGCTCAACACCCGTTCCCACTTCAAATCGAGTCAGACGCTCCAAGGTGTCTCCCAAGAGCTCGACCCGTATTCCAACATCTTCATGAGCTAAAAGAATCTCTATCGCATCCCCGCGGACCCTGAACTGTCCACGCTCGGGAGCCATGTCATTTCTCTCGTACTGAATCTCAACCAACTTGGCCAGTAGCTCCTCACGCGGGATCTTCATTCCAGGCTCGAGGATCATAAACATCTTCTCGTAGTCCTCGGGAGATCCTAACCCGTAGATGCAAGATACACTGGCCACCACGATGACATCTTTTCGCGTGAGAAGGCTGGTGGTTGCGGAAAGTCGTAATCGTTCGATCTCCTGATTGATGGAGGAATCTTTCTCAATGTAGGTATCGGTTCGGGGAATGTAAGCTTCAGGCTGGTAGTAGTCGAAATAGCTAACAAAATATTCAACTGCGTTTTTCGGAAAGAAACCCTTCAGTTCACTATACAGTTGTGCTGCGAGGGTTTTGTTGTGACTCATCACCAGTGTGGGCAATCCCATTTCTTGAATTACATTGGCGACGGTAAAGGTCTTCCCAGAACCCGTGACCCCCAACAGAACGTTATGCTTTTCCCCAGCCCTCAGCCTTTGCAAAAGAGCCGCGATCGCTGTGGGCTGATCCCCTGCAGGAGGATAGGGGGATTCAAGTTGGAATTTCATTGAGAGAATGGGTCGTGTAGGACTCGAACCTACAACCTACTCCTTAAAAGGGAGCAGCTCTACCATTGAGCTAACGACCCCGCCTTGAAAGGGTAGCGATTCTGGGGAATTCGTCCATCTCCCCTTATAGCCGGCAAACAACGGTCTCTATTTATCCTTCATGATCCAAACCCCATCCCACTTCTCCCCAGGGGGATTTTTTTGGAAATAATCACAACGCTCGATATAAATCTTGCTGAGCTTGTCACTAGCATGGGCCTTGAGGGCCTCCCCAAAGGCAGCCCTGGCCTTGTCCCATTCCTGCTTACGATACTTTGCCAAACCGTCCTTGAATTGATTGATGACCTCCATCTGGTTGGGAAATGTGGCATCGGTGTGATAGTCAAGGCACTCGTAAATCACCACCGGTTCTGTCTTCCCTTTGACCACCACTCGATCAGCTTCCCGCATACGATAAGTTCCTTTGAGCTTTCTTACTGTTGCATCACTCACCAGCATCTTCGCCCCATACTGTTTACAGGCACTCTCCAGACGGGCTGCCAGATTCACACCGTCCCCTATCACCGTGTAGTTCATACGCTTCGGGGACCCAATGTTGCCGCTAACAATCTCATCCGTGTTGATTCCCAATCCCATGTCGATGGCCATCATTCCCCTATCCTTACGGGCCGCATTGAAGCGATCCAGCTCCACCAACATTCCGATGCCTGCCCGAACTGAGCGATCCGCATCGTCTTCCCGTGGCAAGGGCAGGCCAAAGATAGCCATAATTGCGTCTCCGATAAACTTGTCCAACATTCCTCCCTCTTTCTGAAGGCAATCTACCATGAGTGTGAAGTATTCGTTGAGCAGACCCACTGTGCCTTGTGCACCAAGACTCTCCGTGAGAGTAGTGAAACTCCGAACATCAGAAAATAACACCGAGGCTTCACTAATATTTCCACCCAGGACCTCTTTCCCTGTTGCCATCAACTGATCCGCAATCGCAGGGTCCATGTAACGAGCCATCGTTCCCTTCATCCTTTTCTCGTCACTGATGTCTTCAATCATCAGCAACGAACCTAACGGCTTGTCCTTAACGCTGATGAGCGGAAGCACACTGACATTGGCCGAAGCTTTCTCACCACCCCACTCCATTTCTGCATCCATAACCAGAGCGGGCTCTTTAGAGGCAGAGGTAGAACGAATCTTTTCCTCAATCCATGTATTTTTTCCGACAAAGAACTCAGCTGCTTTTTTCTTAAGCACCTCCTTGGCGCTGGTTTTTAGAATCCGATAGCCAGCCTTATTACAGGTCTGGATCACTCCCTCCTCATTGAGGGTCACCACAGCGTTCGACATACTCTCCAACATTGATTCAGAGTAATTCTTCATGTTTTGAACGTCGTCGAACAACTTCGCGTTTTCCAAAGCTACAGACACCTGAGCCGTGAACGCTTTAAGCTTCGCCTCATCCTCGTGGGTAAAAGCACCACCTCGCTTATTGAGGACCTGAGTCGCACCGATCACTTTTCCCGCCTTGTTGATCACGGGGGTGCAAAGAATCGATCGGGTAAAAAATCCTGTTTTCTTGTCAAAACCTGGATTGAATCTCAGGTCCGCGTAGGCGTGCTGGATATTGACCGTCTGCCCGCTCGTGAAGACCGCTCCAGCGATACCCAGATGGTTCGGAAAACGAATCTGCGTTGCGCCCAAACCTTCCCCTACTTCGGTGTGCAACTCTTGGGTCTTCTCATCGTTAATGAAAAGGGTAGAGCGTTCAGCATGAAGAAGTCGCGAAATAGTCCGAATGATCTTGGCCAACAGATTCCCCAGCTGAATTTCCCCAGAGATCTCTGAAACCACACTTAAAAACTCAGCTTCCTTGGCCTTTTCTTTCTCCCCCAATTCTACTAATAGGCTTCGTTGAAGAGAAACCGAGGCTTGCATCGCCATGGCCTCCAGAAGTTTCAAATCCTTGGGCGTGAAGTGAGCTGATTTCCCCCCTTGTCGATTCAGCACCTCGACCACACCGATCAACTCCCCTCGAACGGTTCGGATAGGAGCACAAGCAATCGACCGCGTCCGATACCCTGTCTGTTCATCCACTGTTTTATTGAAACGGGAATCCTTGTAGACGTCCTTGACTAAAAGCCCCTTCCCCGTTTGGAAAACATTTCCTGCGATACCCGTGTTGTTAAGAATCCGAATCTCCCTTTTCAATCCTCCTACGGTGACCCGGCTGTATAGCTCCTCAGTGGAGGGATCGTTGACAAATAGCGTCCCACGGTCGGCCCCTGTCGCCTCCGTAACCAACGCTACGAGAGTTTCCAATTGCTCATCTAAAGTCTGGCCATCCGCTACCTTACGGGCCACCTCGAGCAAAATCTTGGCCTCTGCCAAACTCAACGTGTCGATGGGGCTTTTACTTTTGGCCACGGCACGTCTCCAATTCCCCGCGAATTCTCTGAATCGTTTTCTCTAACTCCACCGTCTCGTCCCGGTGGGTTCTTCGTACTAGCTGTTCCACTTCGCTATGCCTCGCCTTTTCTATTTCCAACTGATCTCGCAAGGCTTGAACGGAGGATTGGAGCTGTCGACTTTCCTCAGCCGATTGAGCAATGACTCTCTGCACCGCTTCCTCCCCTGCTGCTTTACGCCTCTCTAGCTCATCTCTCATCTCACCAACTGTTCCTTTAAGATCTCGAATTTCGTTATGGGCCTCGGCGATGGCGAAAGCTACCTCTTGGGCGGTACCCGCTCTCTGCTTCTCCAAAGCATCCCTCAGGGCTGTTACGGTCTCCTTTAAGTTTCGAATCTCGTGCTCTCTCTCGATCTCCTCTGAAAGTCTCTCCTCTTGCCCCCCTTTACACGTCACCATGAAATCATCCTAAGGAATGACCCACTAAAAACAAGGCTACGAACCTGCCCCGCTTTACCAGATAAATGATTTCTTCTGCGCAACAATCTTCCCATCTCTCACAATAGAAATTCGCCAAGAGTGAACCACTCCGCCGCGAAGATATTCGTCCCCCGTGACTTTGATGACAGTCTTCTCATAGCCATCAAAGTTTTTGTACTCCTGGGTCTGTGTCATCACTCTCTCTCGGGTCATCGCCTGCCGATAATCGAGCCGAACAGTGAAATCACCCGGTTGCCCATCGTTCTGCCAATTGATCACAAAGATATTTCCCCGCCGATCCAACTTGTCTTTAGCTGAAATGGCGCCGTGATCCCAATACTTGGGCTCGTACATCATCATCCCATTTCCGACGGCTGGTTTGTTGCGCGTTGGATCATTTAAGTACGTGTAAATTTTATTCAAACTAACGGACTCGTCCTGTTCGACAGGCAGGTCGACCTTCATCCCATCCGGAACTCGCACAACATCCGCCGCAGGAGCCTCCGCCCCAACGGTTGTCGGCTCCACCTTCGCTGGCCGAAAATCAGGAACGCCCGAACTATCCTCGGCTTGAAGCAAATCGCCCAGTAAGCCGAAAATAGCCAGAATCAACAATTTACGCATAAGAACGTATTTAATACCAACCATTCTCCTAGTCAAGCTACCGCCTCATAGACCAAAAAACTGACCTTGGATATTCAACTTAATCCCTTACAATCAAACCCTTATGCTTGATCCTGAACGCACGATTGAATTCGAATTTGTTCGAGCCACAGAAAACGCGGCCCTTAACGCAATGCGGTTTATTGGGCAGGGAGATAAAAACGCTGCTGATGCGGCCGCATGTGATGCGATTCAAGGGGTCTTTGACCTCGTGGATATTCGTGGCGAGGTAGTCATCGGAGAAGGAATCAAAGATAAAGCCCCTGGAATTTTTTTAGGCGATCGACTCGGAAAATGGGGGGCCACGGCGCCCCGCTTTAATATCGCCCTCGATCCCGTCGACGGCACCACCAATCTCTCCAAAGGATCCCCTAACGCAATCTCAGTCATGGCCGCTACAGAGGTCTCCTCCGACAGCAAACAACCAGCCATGCGAAATATTCCCAGCTACTACTCCCACAAAATCGCCTACGGTCCCACAGTCGCACAGGCTCTTTCAAAACAAGACCCCCATGCCAACTTTCTGGATGCCCCACTAGAGGAGACGCTCCAGCGGCTTGCAAAGATTCTCCACAAAAGGGTAGGCGAACTCGTTGTCCTTGTCCTTGATCGCCCCCGAAACCAAGCCTTTATTGAATCCATCCGACGTGCAGGGGCTTCCCTTCGGACGATTGCGGATGGAGACATCACAGCCGCCGTCGCACCATCCCTTCCGGATTCAGGTATCGACCTCTATGTTGGAATTGGTGGATCTCCCGAAGGAGTTCTCACCGCCACAGCTCTTCACTCATTGGGAGGAGAAATCCAGCTCCGCATGTGGTTTCCCAACCCCGAGGCGAAAGCCCGCGAAGTCCATGGCGTTTCTGAAAAAGAGATTCAAACCATATTTCGCTCTGCTGATATCGTAACAGGAAAAAGTGCGATTTTTTGCGCGACAGGAATTATCGAAAGCCCTCTCTTACCCGGGGTCAAACTCATCGGTCATAAGGCCATCACCCATTCAATCCTCATGCGCGCTCGCAGCCGTACCGTCCGCTACATCCGTGCAGTTCACGATCTCGAACACAAAACCATCCACCTTCGTAGCTCCTCACGCGAACGATCCGTTTAACTGGATTTTTCTTCTATTTCGGAAGACCTACCCTCCCTCCCTCTTTTCTCTAGGTTCATCCGGCCATATCGCATAGATCAGCCCATACCCAGCAACTGAAACGACTACCCCAATAACGCTACACCCCACCATCAACGGAACCGCCACCATAGCCAACTCCCCCGCCAACATCCTCAACTTCGCTCGAATCCCATCCGTCTCATCTAGTTTCTTAATCTTTTCCGCGATGTGAGTCTCATATTTTGCAGGTCTACCCAACAAAACCTCCCCTACATGATACGCCATTGTGTAGTAGATCGGAATCGTCAAAGGGTTGTTTACAGCTTGCAGCACCACCGCCGTAGGCACATTCGCTCTTAAAAATACTGCTAACACGACCGCTAAAACGTGATGCAACCCCAGCAAGGGGCTCGTAGCCGGTAACAACCCCGCCACCATCGCCCGCGCCACTGGACCCCTACGAAAACTCCACAGGTCTGGATTCACTCCGTGCTTTCCCAACCATTTCCCCACCTTACCTGCCTGAATATGTTCCGGACTCAGCCTCATCCGGTGAAGCAATTTTTTGAGCCGATGTTGCATGGATCCTTTATAAACTTTCTTTAACGAATACCAACTCTCTCATTTGTTATCGCGCCAGATAGGGCTAATCTACGCACCCCATGCATGCATCAGGTTTCATTCGAGTCGAAGGCGCTACCCAGAATAATCTCAAAAACTTAACCTTCGACCTGCCTCTGGGGATGTTTCATGTCCTCACGGGCCCGTCCGGATCAGGAAAGTCCTCCCTCGCCTTCGACACCCTCTACGCCGAGGGCCAACGCCGTTACGCAGAAACCTTCAGCCCCTACACCCGACAGTTCCTCGAGCGAATGGATCGACCCCGCGTCGATCGAATCGAAGGCATTCCACCTGCCATCGCCCTAGGCCAAAGCAACCAGGTTCGCTCTTCCCGCAGCACCGTCGGCACTGTCACAGAAATTGCAGACCATCTTAAACTCATCTTTCCACGGCTAGCACAGCTCACCTGCCCCGACTGCTCTGAACCCATTAAGCCTTGGACCCCACACTCCATCCTGAGCGAACTCCTCAAAAATCACCCCAATCAAGAAGCTTGGTTTCTCTTTCGTATTCCTTTTCCACAAAAAACGCCCGCAGACGAGGCCGCCGCCTTCCTCGCCCGCCAAGGATTTCGCCGGGCCCTCCTGGATGGAAAACCCTACCGCCTCGACGAACCCACGGGTCTTGAAGCCCTTGCCCAAGCCCTAAAACAAACTCCTCCAGAACAAAATCTACTCGTCCACGTCATTCAAGATCGCCTAACCCTCTCCCGCTCCTCTCAATCTCGACTCATTGAAGCGATTACCTCCTGCCTCAAATACGGTCGGGGTGTGGCCGCAATATCCCTTACACAAGATTCCTCCCACGTTCATCTCTACTCGGATCGCTACTACTGCCCGCGTGATCAACGTGATTTTCACCAGCCCACGCCCGCCCTCTTCTCGTTCAATCATCCCCTCGGCGCCTGCCCAGCTTGCCGCGGATTTGGTCGAATCATCGAAATTGATGAATCTCTGGCTCTCCCCGACCGCACCCTCACTATCGCAGGCGGCGTCGTAAAACCTTGGCAAACAGCCAGCTTCGAAGAGTGCCAGCAGGATCTCGAAAAAGCCTGCCGCAAACATCGCATTCCCTTGGAAGTTCCCTTTTGCGAACTATCGCCCGCTCACCAGAAATTTGTCCTGGAAGGCCAAGATGGCTCGAGTCGTGAACTTTCTGAATTGTGGGATTCAGGCGACTGGTACGGCGTTCGCGGTTTTTTCCGTTGGCTGGAAACAAAAACCTACAAAATGCATGTCCGTATCCTGCTCGCACGCTACCGCGCCTATCGCCCCTGCCCCACTTGTAGCGGTCAGCGCTACCGCCCTGAAACCACGTACTGGCATCTCTCAGGCAAAACACTTCCCGAACTTAACTCCCTCTCCTTAACCGAACTATCCACCCTTCTTCAGAGAATCAAAACCAGCGATGTCTCAGCACAAACCCCGCTCGAAAACATCCGTCACCGACTTCGCTTTCTTTTAAGCGTCGGACTTGGCTACCTCACGCTGGATCGCCCCACACGCACTCTCTCAGGGGGAGAACTCCAGCGCGTCAACCTAACCGGCTGCTTGGGCACAGGCCTTACAGGCACCTTGTTTGTTCTGGATGAACCCAGTATTGGCCTTCACCCGCGGGATACCGGACGACTCCTGGATCTCCTGCGGGAGCTTCGAGCCGCAGGAAACACCGTTCTAGTTGTAGAACACGATGAAACGGTCATTCGATCTGCCGAAAACATCTTAGAACTCGGGCCAGGCTCAGGAGGTGAAGGGGGTCAACTCCTCTATGCAGGACCACCTGCAGGTCTCCTCAAAGTGAAAAACTCACCTACAGGCGCCTACCTATCAGGCCGTCGCACAATTCCACTGCCTACCACTCGTCGTCCCTGCCCACCCAAAGGTCACCCTTGGCTCCGTGTCCAAGGAGCCGATTGCCATAATCTGAAAAATCTTACCGCCTCCTTTCCTTTGCGCCGTCTTGTCGCCGTTTCTGGAGTCAGCGGTTCAGGCAAAAGCACCCTCGTCCACGAGGTCATTTACAAAACCCTTCTCCATCAAATGGGGCGGGCTGTTGAAAATCTACCTTCCGTCAAATCCATCACGGGACACGACACCATCTCCGATGTTCTCCTTGTGGACCAATCCCCCCTTTCTCAAACCCCTCGCTCAACCCCCCTACTCTATCTCGATATTTACGATCTCGTTCGCGAACTTTACGCCTCAACCGAGGAAGCCCAAAGCGCAGGACTTGCCGCATCCGCCTTCTCCTTCAACGCGGGCGGAGGTCGATGCGAGCGTTGCGGAGGTATGGGGTACGAGAAAGTTTCCATGCAATTTCTATCGGATGTCTTCGTTACATGTCCAACCTGTGAGGGCCACCGCTTCCAACCCCACGTTCTCGCCGCTCCCTACCGAGGAAAGTCGATCAGCCAACTCCTTGAGATGAGTGCTGCCGAGGCTCTCCTCCACTTTGCCCCAGACGAATCCCTCACCCTTAGGGCACGTGAGTGTCACCAAAGAATCTGCCAGGCCCTCTCTCTTCTCAGCGAAGTCGGGCTTGGATACCTACGCTGTGGCCAACCCTTGAGCCAACTTTCAGGAGGAGAAGCCCAGCGACTTAAACTGGTTGCCCACCTCGCACCTCAAAATCAAGCCGACGAAACTCCACGCAAAGGGAAAAAGAAAAGCGCTTCCACCCCGCCCAACACATCGCCTCTTCTCATCTTAGATGAACCCACAACGGGATTACACCTGGACGATGTCGCCCTCCTCATCCGCCTCTTGCACCGCCTTGTGGATCAAGGGGCCTCCCTCCTCGTCATTGAACACCACATGGATGTCCTGAAGAATGCCGACTGGGTTCTCGACCTCGGTCCTGAAGCAGGATCTGCAGGAGGGAAACTCATCGCATCAGGAATTCCTGAGGAGGTCGCCCAAACTCCGAAAAGCCATACCGCCACTTTCCTTGCCCCTCTCCTTTCCAAGCAAAATACCCCATCCCTCCGCCTTCATGAAGTTGCCCCGCTCACCCCAAAAAAGATCTCATCAGAAGAAATGGTCGTCCGTGGTGCTCGTCACCATAACTTAAAGAATTTCGACCTAAGTATTCCTCGCCACAAAATGGTCGTTGTCACAGGTCTGTCTGGATCGGGAAAAAGCACCCTTGCCTTTGACCTCCTGTTTAGCGAGGGCCAACGACGCTACTTGGATTGCCTCAATACCTATGCGCGACAGTTTGTCGAACAGCTGGAAAAACCTGATGTCGATTCGATCCTAGGATTACCCCCCTCCGTCGCAATCGAACAGCGCACGACTCGCGGAGGCCGCAAATCCACCGTCGCTACGGTTACAGAGCTTTATCAGTTTCTTCGTCTTCTCTATGCAAAACTTGGAGTTCAGCACGATCCCGACACAGGCGAAGCCGCCATCCGACAAAACACCTCTGACATCATCCTGCGGATCCAAAAACAGTTAAAGAAATCCAAGCGACTTGATCTCCTCGCACCTCTCATCCGGGGGCGAAAAGGCTTTCACACGGAGATCGCACGCTGGGCCGTGAAAAAAGGTTACAAACTTCTCCGGGTGGACGGAAAATGGGTTGAGCCAGATAAGTTTCAACCTCTCGACCGCTACAAAGAGCATCATATCGAGGTTCTTGTTGCCCAACTCGCACCCAAGCAAAAGGATCTCCCCATCCTCGTTTCCCAAGCTTTGTCCCTAGGCAAAGGCACCTTGTATGCCATCGATCGCCAAGGAAAATCTACAATCCATAGCCACCACCTTTTCTGCCCTGCAACAGGGCGTTCCTTTGACGAACTCGATCCCCGACTATTCTCTTTTAATAGCCCTCACGGATGGTGTTCCGACTGCCAAGGATACGGAACCATAGTGACAAAGCCTCCCGAACCCGATTCCGAGGATGAAGCCGAACGAGAACAGCAGCTGGAACTTGCGCGTGAAGAGATTCCTGAAGGTGAGCTTCTTCCCTGTCCATCCTGCCAAGGGGCTCGCCTGAATCCTGTCGCACGCTCTGTTCGCTTTGCGGGAAAAACGATTCCGGAAATCAACTCCCTATCCGTTCGCAACTTCGAGACCTTTTTCTCGAAGGTAAAGTTCTCAGGCCGGGAAGCTGCCATCGTGCGGGATATCCAGCCAGAGATTCTCCAACGTCTCGCCTTCCTGCGTAAGGTTGGACTTGATTACCTGAATCTCGACCGATCCGCCCCGACCCTATCCGGTGGAGAATCCCAACGAATCCGCCTTGCCGCCCAACTTGGCTCAAATCTCCAGGGTGTCTTATATGTTCTTGATGAACCCACAATCGGTCTTCATCCCCGAGACAATCAGAAACTTTTAGGCATTCTCCGAGATTTGCGGGACCGCGGAAACTCCCTCGTCGTCGTCGAGCACGATGAGGATACCATGCGAGCCGCCGACCATATCATCGATCTTGGCCCTGGAGCAGGAATTCATGGCGGAGAAATTGTGGCCCAAGGAACTTGGAAAGAGATCGACTCCAAAGGTCGCTCGGCCACCGCCCGTCTTCTGGGCGAACCGATTCAGCATCCCGCCCGCGGACACCGACGCCCGATCAATTCCTCGACCTCGTGGATTAAGATTAAAGGCGCCAAGGCGCGAAATATCTCCGGAATGAATGTCTCGATCCCCCTACATCGCCTCACAGCACTCTCAGGTGTTAGCGGATCAGGAAAAAGCACCCTAGCTCGGGAAATTCTAATTCCTGCGACATCTCCTGAAAGAAGCCGAAAGGATCCTCGATGGGAATCAGTCCGTGGAGCCGATTCGATTGACCGCGTTGTTGAGGTCGACCAGTCCCCCATCGGAAAAACACCCCGCTCCACCGTGGCAACCTACTTGGGGCTAATGGACGATCTTCGAACCCTCTTTGCGGCTTTGCCGATATCAAAACAGTCCGGCTTTACCGCCTCCCATTTCTCGCACAATGCAGGTCCTGGCCGATGCCCTGCGTGTGATGGTGCGGGCACGATTCGGGTGCAAATGAGTTTCCTTCCCCCGGCGGACGTACGTTGCGAGGAGTGTAATGGCATGCGCTGGAAACCCGAAATTCTTGCCATTCGCTACCGAGACATATCGATTCAGCAGGCTCTGGCACTCTCCGCAGAAAAAGCGGCCGAGTTTTTTGCTCCTCACCCTCGGATCGCTACCCCATGCCGACTGATGACAGAAACAGGCCTCGGGTATCTTCAATTGGGTCAAACAAGCCCGACTCTCTCAGGCGGCGAAGCCCAGCGTCTGAAATTAGTGACCGAACTAGCATCGGCCCAGATCGCGGCCGATCAAGCTCACGCCAAAGGAAGGGCACGTCGCCCCGCACATCACCTTTTCCTTCTAGAGGAACCTACCGTGGGCCTCCACTTGGAGGATGTCCGCCGCTTACTCGACCTCATGCACCGGCTTGTCGAATCAGGCCACAGCGTGGTGGTCATCGAGCATCACCTCGATGTACTGGCAGAAGCCGACTATCTGATCGATATCGGCCCTGAAAGCGGTGAGGCCGGAGGAACCATTATGGCGCAAGGAACCCCCGAACAGGTGGCCACATCAAAAACTTCACGTACCGCCCCTTTCCTGCGAACCCATCTGGGTCGGAAGAGTAAGAGCTAAACTCTTTTACGTCCGACTCCCGCCACCAGATAAATAAGGCCTCCGAAAAGATTCCACAGAAGAATCACCGCGAATCCTGTCAGGGAAAGGGCCACCGATTGTGCCGTAGCGATTCCAAAAGTTCCTAAAAAGGTTACAAAGGCAGCTTCCCGAAGACCCAGCCCATTCCAAGTAATCGGCAACACAGTAATCATCGCCACCATCGGAAGAACCGAAGCCAATTGCCAAAACCCAACGTCCAATCCCATCGCCTGAGATACGCAGTAGAAAAGGGAGACCAACAAAATCTGTGCGATTACGCTAAGCCCCAATCCTGCCCCTGCCCCAACTGGATGCGTCAAACAGATGTGACACGCCTCTGCACCCTCGCCAGCAACTTTTCTCCAACCAGCCATTTCTGCGCCCCTCAAAACTTTCCCCGATTGCGGATTCGCCAAAAGGAATAGAAGAACCAGAAGAACCCCTGATACCACGACAAACGCATACGCACCCGCTTTTGTGACAGGATGACCCACCAGATCGCTCCAGTGGGGCACGATCAGGGTCGCACCCACTGCAACGGTTGCAGTCAGACCAAGAACTCTCTCCAATAAAATTGAGACCACAGCCGCGGGTCGGGCCTGCGGAGCATCCTGGGCCGCCCAGTACGCCCTCATGACATCACCCCCCATCATTCCTGGCAAAACGCTGTTGAAAAAAAGTCCCGCCATCGAAAGTTGTGCAGTTCGACCCCACCCAACGGCCACCCCTGCCACGTCCAGAAGTAGGTGCCACCTTACAATTGAGATCACCACCACGCCCCCATACGTCATTACAGCCAAGCCCAACCAACGGGGATCTGCTTGACGGACAATCTCCCAAAATTCACACCAGTTAAGCTTGGTAGCCAAAAACCATACCGCCCCAAAGGTCAATACGACCCGTCCCGCCCATCCCAGCCACGCCTTGGTTATCGATTTCACTCTTCCACCCTAACTCTCAACCCAACGAATCCGAGTCTTACTTCGACTAGAGCAAACCGCGTCGGCGCAAATCTCGAACGTGATCCCCACCCGAAGCCAATACCATATCGAGCGCGAATTTGAGCAAGCAAACCTCCCAGCCGTCATCCACCCCCGTCAGAACCGTGGCTAAAGGATCCCCTTTTGCTTCTACTTCAGCCCGAACCCTGTCGGAAACTTCAGCTAAAGCCCCCGACACCTCATACCGCCGCGTCTCATCCTTTCGAAAAGAGAACCCATACTTCAAAATCGCAATCTGGGACGCAAACTCACTGACAGCATCCGCGTATCTCTCTGCCTTCTCCCCAAAGCCATCGAGGAGCAACTTCGCAAAACTATCCGGAGTCACCAGCTCGGGCTTCTGCGCATGAATTCGCCCCTCCCGAACCAGCATGCGATTCACTGCATCCATCTCCTCAGTGATTAAGTGGTAATTCAAAATCGTCGTGCCAAAGGTCTCCAGCCTCTTTTGGGGAGGAAGAATCACCTTCGTATTCTCTAGCGCATACTGAAAATCGTCGGCACGCATTCACCAATCTTGGCTTATTTCTTGCGCAGAGCAAACGATCTGCATTTCGATGCCTCCTTTTTTCTCGGTCCCTCGCCGTTTCTTGCCTTACTCTATCCACATGGCTACTTACCTGTACGAAACAATCCCCTCGAAAGACGGGGAACTTCCCGTTCAGTTTGAAATTCAACACTCGATGAAGGATTCACCCCTCACCCGACATCCAAAAACAGGCCAACCCGTCCGAAGAATCATTTCTGGCGGACTGGGAATTCTTGGCTCAACAAAAGCATCCTCTTCATCATCCTCAACCCACGGGTGTGGCCCCGGTTCTTGTGGGTGCGGAAAGTTTTAGACCGAATACAAAACCGCTCGCATCACCGCTTCCTGAACCTCAGCAACCGACTTCGAAACCGCTCTTCCAATCAGATCCATCTTCGAAACCTCCGCAATTCTTGCACTGTATTTCAAAAGGTCGGCATCCGTAAAGACAGACCGCAGAAGCTGACAAGCACTCGCCAAGCTCACCAAAACGACGTCACGAGGGCTCGGCACTTCCCCATCCACAACCACAGATCGAATCCGCTTCCGCACCTCTCTCTCCTCCTGATCATTGACCATCGGGTAGCGACGCCCCGGGATTACCCACAAAATCTTCTTCTCCTCCTGCTTTAAGACACCACGCTGAACCAATCGGCGTAGCACCTTCTCGCGAATCTTCTCCCCATCGGCGGAAAAGACACCCACCCAATACTTTGCATCCTTCTTATCTTTTGCCGTTACAATTTTCTCCAAAAGCGGATCCAGCATTTCCTCCCCTGTCGGTTTGGCGCTTACCAAACTCAAATGGGTTAAATCGGTATCAATCCGATTTTGAAAGGCCAACTCCAGTAAGGCGGCACCCGCCAATGCCTGATCCATCGCCAAAGGCGGTAGATCCACAAATTTCCCCGTTTTGTCATCCAAAGCCAAAAGAACGATCTCCTCAGGAAATGTCAGCATTTCTCTATCATTCCCCGCTTATCCCTAAGAACAAGAAATCTCTTACCACAGCCTTGACGCAATCGGATTTCCTCTACCCTTAAATCATGCGCCTTATCTGGGTCCTAGGTGACCAACTCCTCCCTAATCATCCCCTCCTTCTCTCCACCAGTCCCGATCTTCTCGTCGGTATGATTGAATCTGCACCACGCGGTTCCCACATTCGGTACCATCAACAAAAATTAACTCTTCTCTACTCCGCTATGCGCCACTACGCCACGGGATTAAAAAAGAAGAAGCACCATGTTCTGTACCACCACTTAACCGACCTTCCTAAAGATTCTGATTATACCTCCGTGCTCGCTGGTTGGATTCAAAAAAATCGTATTCGAGAAATCCACCTTCTCGACCCCAACGAGTACGACACCTACCACTCCCTCACTGCCCTATCCAAGAAACTGGGAATTCCCGTGCAACGCCATCCAAGCCCCCAATTCCTCGTCCCTCGAGCTGAGTTTCAATCGTGGGCTCAAGGAAAGAAAAGCCTCTTAATGGAATCTCACTATCGTCGTCTACGAACAGAGCGAAAGATCCTGCTCGATTCCAACGGCAAGCCCGAAGGCGGTGACTGGAACCTGGACGATCAAAACCGACGCACCTTTCGTGAATTCGCAAAGGAAAAACCCGTTATTCCTCCCCTCCCACCTCCAACCAAAGACCCCCTCGTTGCCCAAGTTGCCAAAGAGGTGGCACAACTCTTTCCCGATCACCCCGGAAAAGGAGCCGACCTCTGGATCCCTGCAACCCGAGAAGGTGCCCTGGAGTGGTTAAAGGTTTTCATTCGACAACGGCTCGAAAAGTTTGGCCCTTGGGAAGACACGATGGTGGAGGGACAATCCGTCCTCTTTCACTCGGTCCTCTCCCCTTTTCTTAATCTAGGCCTGCTCTCTCCGCAGGAGTGCATCGACGCCGCAGAAAAAGCTTATCGTGAGGGTAAAGCACCCCTGAACTCAGTAGAGGGATTCATCCGACAAATCCTCGGCTGGCGAGAATTCATTCATGGAATCTACTGGCTCAAAATGCCCGAGTATCGAAACGTAAACTTTCTTGAAGCCACTCGACCACTCCCGCGTTGGGCCTATACGGGGGATACCGACATGCGCTGTGTTTCGCAGGCCATTCATGGCGCCATCGACCACGCTTACAATCATCACATCCAGCGTCTCATGGTTTTAGGGAACTACTTTCTCTTGGGAGGCTACGAGCCCCAAGCCGTTCTCCGCTGGTATACGGAGATGTACCTCGATGCCTACGACTGGGTAATGACCCCAAACGTGCTGGGAATGATCCTGTTTGCCGATGGTGGCTTTTTTGCAACAAAACCTTACGCAGCAGGAGCCGCCTACCAGGAAAAGATGGGGAACCACTGTGCCACTTGTAAATTTGACCCCAAAAAGAAGGAAGGCCCAGATGCCTGCCCCTTTCACTCCCTTTACTGGAATTTTTTCGGGCAACACGCAAAGCGCTTTGGCAAAAACCCGCGGATCGGTATGATGGTCAGTTTATGGGACAAAAAAACCCCCGCCGATCAGAAGCAGATCCGTCAAAACGCCCTCAGGTTTCTCGAAGCCCAAAAGTAGAACACCCCGCCCGCTCTCTTCTCATTCCTGCAGCCCTTTTTGTTGGCTTCGTCATTGGAACTTTTTTTGGCCGTCCTCTCTTTTTCAGTCCACCTACAGAATCGACCAGCCCAATAGAACAATCACCTGACTCAGACCCCACACCCAAGCCCCTCGAGAAAAAGGGTAAGTCGACACAACCTCAACCCAATCCTGCTGTAAAGAGTCAGCCAAAATGGGACGAGAAGACGATTCGCTCCCTCTCTCTCTCAGAAGTTCGAAGCCGGCTTTCCCAACTGCCCACATGGTCTCCTGGCGCCGCCGCGGACCAGGTGGAGCACTGGCTTGTCCAACGCTGGGCCAGCCTAGAACCTCAACTCGCCTGCCAATATGCCTACACAGCGGCACTCCAAGGAGCTGAGGAAAGCCTTCTTTTGGAAGCCCTATCCATTTGGGCAACGGGGGATCCTGCATCCGCCGGACGCTGGGCGGGAAACCTTGGCTCTCCCTCCCTTCGTGACTCCTCCATCAGCACTGTCTACAGCGTTTGGGCAAAGAAAGATTCCACGGCCGCTGCAAAAAGTATCGCCTCTCTTCGGCCTGCTTCGGCTCGCGGTATTGCCAGTGCCGCCACTGCCCCACCTCACGCCACAAAGAATTTTCAAACAGCTATGAAGTGGGCCAGATCGCTTTCTGGGCCGGTTCGAGAAAAGACTTTAGATGCGATTCTTGGGGAGTGGACAAAAAGGGATCCAGCAGGTGCTGCTGCCTGGTTGATTCAACAGCCAGGAGATGTCCAGTGGGCACTCATGGCAAAATTGGCAGGCGACTGGGTGAGAAAAGACCCGAACGCTGCTCTTGCTTGGGGGTTAGGACAATCCACTGAGGTCGCTCTTGGCTCCAAACTGGCCGTGGGCCCGATCCAACGAAAGTTTTTCGAGGCCGCCCTAGGTTCACTCATCGGAAGCGATCCCCAAGGGGCAGCGAACTGGCTCGCCAGCCCCATGGGACAACCCTTCTTTACCTCTCGCATTGGATCGGTCGCAGGACGCTGGACCTCCATGGATCCCATGGAAGCTGTCAGCTGGTCCCTCTCCCTGTCGAAGGAAGCAGATCGAAACTCCGCCATTGGAGCCGTCGCAGGCACATGGGCCAGAACCGATCCCCAAGCCGCTGGCCAATGGATCCGAAGTTTGAACGACCCAGACCTGCGGGATACAGCACTCAACGCCTACTGTGGCTCTCTCTCCCCATACGATGCCGGAGCGGCTGCGCAGTGGGCGGTCGATATTTCTTCTCCGAGCGTACGAAAGAGTGCCGTAAAGGCGGCCGTCACCCGTTGGTTGCAGTACGATCCAGCCGCCGCCAGACAATTTATCCTCTCCACTCCTGCGCTGGATCAAGAGACGAAAGAAAAGCTCCTCCGCTAGAATTTCGGATTTCCAAGTGCTGATCGCCTTTCATAAACCTTACGGTGTCCTCTCCCAGTTTACTCCCGATGGCTCCCCTAACCGTACCCTCGCCGAATTTGGCTTCCCCAAAGACATTTATCCACTAGGTCGACTCGATGCCGACTCGGAGGGCCTACTCCTCCTCAGCGACGAACCCGGCCTCAACACCCGCTTACTCGATCCTCAAAACGCCCACCCCCGTTGCTACTGGGCTCAAGTGGAGGGAATACCGACATCAACCGCCTTAGAAAAACTCTCCCACGGAGTCTCCATCGGCGAACATCAGACCCTTCCTTGCCGAGCCTGGCTTCTGGATCCCCAACCCCAACTCCCTCCACGAGATCCACCCATCCGTGTCCGTAAGACCATTCCTGACAGCTGGATCGCCCTCGAATTAACGGAGGGCAAAAATCGGCAAGTTCGTAAAATGACCGCTGCCGTCGGTCATCCCACCCTGCGTCTACTGCGTGTCCGGATCGGTGCTCTGGAATTAGGAGAGCAAAAACCCGGCCACTGGCGGGAACTATACCCGGCTGACCGTAAGCTCCTTTTCTGATCCTTGCTTCACGCACCTACTCGTGTATACACGAATGCATGAAGACAATCACCTTGGATGAACCTGCTTACGCCCGGTTGAAAGCGTGGAAAAAGGGTGGGAACGAATCCTTCTCGAGCGTGGTCAAACGGGTCGTGCCCGAACCCGGCACGCTCGGCTCCTTCCTCCGTTTTGTGGAAACCCACCAAACCGACCGTCTCCCCGGCAACGACAAGATGGAAAAAGCCATTGCCCAGAAGTCAGGATCCAAACATAACCCATGGATCTGATTGCCGATACGACCCTGCTGGTGGGTCTCTGGAGAAAACAGTCTTGGGCCCAATCCTTCGCCAACCGGAACGCTGATCAATCCATCGGCCTCCCCTGGGTTGTTTTGGGTGAGTTCTGGCACGGCGCCGAGAAAGCCAAACACGATCCGGAACGAGTTCGGCAGTTCCTCAGTATCGGGTTACCCATCCTGAACGCCGAGCCGGTCATCCCGTTTTACGCCCGCCTTTGCTCGTCGTTGCAGGATCAACCTTCCTACAAACTCGTGGGACAAAATGATCTTTGGATCGCCGCCACGGCATTAGCCCTCCAGAAACCCCTGATCACCCGGAATCGTCGACATTTCGACAAGATCAAGGGTCTACGTTTTCAGGCCCTTCTGGACGAATAACTTCCCCCTTCGGCACGCATCACTGCAGTACTTAACCTCGTCCCAAACACGCTCCCACTTTTTCCGCCAGGCAAACGGTCGCCCGCAGTGCAGGCAAGTTTTTTGGGGTAGATCGGCTTTGGCGACGGATCGTCCGGAACGGCGCACAACTAACGTACAGCCGCCCAGATCCGATGGACGTCATCGTGATCTTCCAGCGATTGCAAAAACGCCCCTACTTCCCCACGAGCCTCATCGCTCAGCTCAGGATAGTTCTTCGGAACAAAACCCAATTCGCTCGTCACCACTGTCCACCCATTCTTTTTGAGCCAATCCGCCACCCCGTGCATCGCCGTACGTTCGGTCAGAAATCGAGCCCCACAGGTCTCTTCAGGAATATCATCATTTTGCTGATGGGATAAGGCCTCTACTTCGTTCGCCCCTGCCTCAATCGCCGCCGTTTCACGATCTGTATCCGCCTTGGGGTGATGTGCCTCCACAATGCCCACCTGATCAAAAAGGAAGCGGTTGCTTCCAGAAGAACCCAGCGACCCGGCCTTAAACAGCACCCGAATCTCAGGAGCCGTGCGGTTGTGATTATCCGTATACGCTTCCACGATCAGAGGAACTTTGTGTGGGGCGTACCCCTCAAAAACCATGTGCTCCAACGAATCTTTACCTTCCCCCGTTCCCGAGCCCTTCTGAATCGCACGTTCTATAATATCCCGGGAAACACTTTCCTTGCGGGCTCGCTCCAATGCCGCCGCCAATCGGGCATTCAGCGTGGGATCGGCCCCCTGCCTAGCGGCAAGGCTGATCTCCCGGACAAACTTGCTCGTTGTCTTTGATTTTTTAAGGGAGGCAACCTCCCTCTTTGCATGTAACCACTGTCTTCCCATGGAAAAAACTTAGTCTACTCCCCCCACCCGACTCAACCCCATTAGACAAGCAGTTTACTTTCCGGAACCCACCGGATCTTTAAAGAAAATCAACTCCTGCGCCGGCGATTCATGGCCCAAAGCATGCTGCCCATGAAAAACAGCGAGCCGGTCGTAGGTTCGGGGACCGCATTAAGAACCAATTTCACCAAGCCACCTTCCGAGGCGGTCTTCACGTTAAACCCACGGCCGGGTTGGGTGCCGGCATTGAAGCCTGTGCTGGTGATAATAAACCTATCCGTCACATCTGTTCCCGCCGCCCATCCTGCCCCGGTAATGGAGCCCGCCTCGGCAAGCGTCCAAGAATATTGTGAGTCCACGTTAAATCCGAATAGGCTTAGGCTTTGCAACACCAAGTTCATTTTACTGGAGGAGCTAATCGCCGAGAGATCTAAAGCCCCCGTGACAGAAAAAAGATCCGCCGCGGTGCCTGCCGCCCCAGTAACACTCGCGATTCCAAAGTTATAGGTGGAGCCGGCGGCGAAACTCGCCGAGGAGGCCGTCAGTTTTCCAATCGCATCGCCCGGATTCAGGGATGAGCCGGCATTCATCGTCAAAGCACCCACGGTGCCATTTCCGGCGAGAATTCCGTTCAGAACCACCGCTCCGGCCGCTCCGTTCACCTTCAAAGTAGCGCCAGAGGACACCGTGGCCGAACTGGTTACGATCGAACCACCTGTGTTCACCATCAAGGTTCCGGCAACGACCTTGGTTTCACCGGTGTAGGTATTGGCGGCGGAGAGAACCATGGCTCCCGCTCCGGTTTTAGTGAGGGAGCCGACCACCCCATTTCCGTCCGTCAACTTGGCAGAAACCTTCAAGTCCCCGGTCGCATCCCCAGTCGACCCCACATTGAAGGTGGTCGTGCCCGCACGGCTTAAGAGGATGTCGTTATTGCCGTTGACCGAGGTGTTAGAAGTGATGGTGGAGGCACTGCTTCCTCCGACGCTTACATTGTTTAACATATATGCATTCCAGCCATTGGCACTTCCGCCACTCGCATTCAGATTGCCACCATTCATGATCAGGTTGGCAAGGTTGTTAAAAACCCCGGCGTTGTTGATGGTCCCGCCGTTCAGAGTGATCGTAACGGGAGAACTACTTCCCGTGCCGGCATTACCAAATACATCCTGCTTGTTGAAATAGAGGCTGGCCCCGCTGTTGACGTAGATATTTCCAGCAGCGGTCCCGTTGTTGTAAAGGGATCCGTTCTCGTAAAATTGAAGAACCCCGCCTCGAACCAGCGTATCCCCTGTGTAGGTGTTGTTCTGCCGGAGCGTCGTCCAATTGCTTCCGTCGAACTTTACGCTCCCCGAGCCGGAGCCAGTCATGGTCTGATTGATGCCAATGCCCTTGCCGTCGTTATTAATCACCGCCCCATTGCCGCCGATGTTGGCCGAGTTGAGACCCGAGATAAAATTCCATTCTTCACGTGTCGCCTGAAGCGTTCCGCCATTGAGGTTAAGACTGCCGGTTCCGCCCCCCCACTTATAGATTTGAGAGGTAACGAGAATTCCACTGTTGAGATCCAGAGATCCTACAGAGCCGCCATTCCCCGAGAGAACGGTGCCGTTGGGGGCATAGACTCCACCTCCATTGATGCCTATAGACCCATTGCCGCTTTCTCCGACAATGATCGGACGATTCCAGGCATTCACCCATCCACCGTAGACTTGGATTGTTCCCGAGCCACCGTTACGCGCGATCGAGAGATAGTCATTTACGTTAAATGTGCCGGCGTTTTGGTTGAAGACGGCCCAATTGTACGTTCCGACTTGGAAATTTGAGTCGGCTTGGACTGTTCCATAATTGTTAAAGACTGCGCCATTTACCCCTGAAGTCCCGTTATTCAAGAATCGGGTAGTCTCCCACGAAGGAGTCGTAAAATCGTAATTGATAATTTGAGCACTAAAGTTTTGGCCCCTTGCGGTGATCTCGAATAAAGAAATAAGAAGAAAAAAAGCTGCTAACCGCCGCAAGAAAGAGGCTGAAGAATTCGAAACTACAAACCGCTTAGACATTAATATTTATATAGAAGCGGTCATTGGATTTTTCAATAGTATATTTGTGACAAATGTGTTTCAGAGTTTTTTTACAAACTATTGGCATTTATATATTTACAACATTTTTACCCTTTGCATGGAGGGCCCCATCTTCAACCGCTCGCTTCAAAGTTTGCTCCATCGGCAAATTTAACATCTCTCCATAAATCAACGTCGCCGTCACCACATCCCCCGCCCCGGTCGGATCTTTGACCTTAACCTTGGGTGCGGGAATCGAAAACATGGTTCCGTTCACTTCAGCTACCAACCCCTCTTTTCCCAAAGTCACCACCGCACCCGTCGTTCCA
>Ga0209087_1000378_pt1 | contig 29190 bp, 41 predicted proteins | sample S_130805_EF_Meta_FD_187321 | JGI IMG/M metagenome (GOLD analysis project Ga0209087, IMG submission 187321) | Freshwater microbial communities from Lake Simoncouche, Canada to study carbon cycling - S_130805_EF_MetaG (SPAdes) (version 2) | ecosystem: Environmental > Aquatic > Freshwater > Lake ... | reverse complement strand
TCTTCCAGAACTTTCATCAGGTAACCGTTGGTTTCCATGATGGTTCGCATTTCGTCACCGTTCAAGGTGCCCTTTTGCATGGCTTGTGCAAACTGATACAAGGCACTGGCAGCACCTGCACCTGATGCACCAGAGATTTGCAGTGTCTTGTTGAACTGTTCTGTGATGTAGGCCAAGCTCTCAGTGCTGGATCCTGCAAAGGTTGAACTCTGTGCCAGTTTTTGGAATAGGTCAACTGTGCCGCCTAGGTCACTGCCTGTTCTTGCCGCACTGGCACCTAGAATACTCAAGGCAGCATCAGCATTGGCAATGCCTCCAGTGGCAAAGATCAACTTGTTGGTCATCTCTGCGGCTGAATTGGCCAAGGTAATAAATTGCGCGGCTATGCCAGTGGCAAAACTTAGTCCACCCAGTGCGGCTATGGCGGTAGTCAATCCGCTGATGGCACGCTCTGCATCTCTTGTGTCGGCTACGACTTTTATGGTGGTTGTTTCAGTTGCCACTATTTTCTCCTTGCCTTGTCCATGGCTTTTTTAGTTTCTTCGGCTTCGATCTTGTAGAAGGCTCCCCATCCCACAAACTCAGCCACCGACATATCCATCACTTGTTCTACCAGGAGACCCAGATCTTTTGCTAGTTTATAAGCAAACAACAGATCAGGATCTCCTTTTAGTTTTTTTCTGCTTGCTCCAGGCTTTCAACAGCAGTGGCATTGTTCATTTCACTGGCCACACGGATGATCACGCCTGGATCAATTTCGTTCATGAGTGCTGGCTTGTCAGCAATGGTAAACATCTTGCTGCCATCTTCATTTCTGGAACGAATGATAATACCTTCCACCAAGGCTTCAACTGTCTTGCCTTGCTGTGTTAATTCTACAATGCGACTTTCTTCTTTGAGAGTGCTCACGGTCTTGAAGTAGATCTTTGCGTCCCATTCAGGAACTTCTACGTGTGCCATCTGTCCACCTATCTTGTTACGAAAGTGCGCTGTTGCGTTTTCAATAATTTTACTCATTTAATTTTTTCCTTTGATTGCTTTCAAACTCGGACCCACGATACCATATCGTGCTTGTTGTGATCCTCGCATACCTCGATTGGTCATGTGTCTACCTCGATCCAATACACCAATATATGGCACATTGTTCTCAATTGTGAAACCAGTGGTGGAGGCTGTTTTCCTCCACCCGGCCCTGGCTGTGCCTGTGTCAACAGGCGTTCGTGTTTTTATCTCATCTAGCAGTTCACGGCCAATCTTTTGCACTTCTCGATCAATTGTTTTTCTAACACGACTGTTAAGGTCCTTGTCAACAAATTCAATTGAGAATGCCATGGATTAAACGTTGCCTGTTTGTGAGAATGTTACTGCGCCAGATCCCTGCACAGAAATGGTTGCTTCCACAAGACCATCAAATGTGCTGTTGATACTGAAACCAGTGACCACCATACCTGCACAAGTGAATGCCACGTCATTAGTGGCATCTTGCACAAGATAAAATGTTCCAGCATAGTTGGCTTGACCAACTGTGCCTGACGTGGGGTTGAATGCCACGTTACCGTTAAAGTTCGCAGGATCAAAATACACATCAAGACTACCAGAATAAGAAGCAGGCCCACGCACGTAGGTGCGTGAGTCCGATCCCATGGTAGAAGTTTCAATGGTATCTGCTGTGATGTCTATACTGAAGTTTCGCACAGCGGCCACAGCAACACCATTTAGAGTGACTGCGCCGTCATTACCAACTAATGTTGCCATGGTTAGTTCTCCTTAACTGGCTGCGAATGCTACTGCACCAGAGCCTTGGAATGATACTGATCCTTCGACCAAGCCATCCATTGTTGAGTTAACACTGAAGCCAGTGATAATCACGTTGCCCTGCAGGTTGTTTGCACCACTTGCACTTAGGTTGCCACGGAAAGTAGCAACACCATCACCAACTGCACCGCCTGTGGCGATCAGTCGACTGATTACGCTTGCACCACCGGTCAAGTTTGCTGGATCCACATACACATCTGCTGAACCACTCCATGATGCTAGACCGCGCACATAAGTGCGGCTGTCAGTGCCCATGGTAGATGTTTCGATTGTGTCTGCTGTGATATCACAACTGAAATTACGCACGTTTACAAGGCCCACACCGCCGATTGCGATTGAACCGTCATTTCCAACTATTGTTGCCATTATTCGTCTCCTTCAAGGTTATTATTGGCTAGGTCCAAGACTATTTCGGTGGCCTTAGGTTTCACCGGGGGCTTGAGACGAATAATTTCTTCTCCAGCCTGTTCATCTACCGCTGACTTCCAGCCTGCGGCTTCATACTCTGGCCAACGACTGGGTAATATGTCGCGGGTCAATGTTTCTTTTGTTATTTTCATTGTGTTCCTCTCACGTAATTGTATCTCACACGATATTCAATGCGTAGTTCTGCAAGTGGTGCCAGGCGTGGAACATTTTCAATCAATTCAACTTGACTGTCTGTCACACCTGAGGCTTTCAAACCAAGATAACGATCTGCATCTAGTGCATTCTCAATGGCATTCAATATGTCATTGCGTCGTTTGTCCAATTCAGTGCCACGCACAAAACAACGGATCTCAAAACGAATATTACCAGCACGACGACCCACAGCAGTGAGTCCCATGGTTGTGGTTTCACGTTCTTCATCAATGAAGTTGATCAGTAGCGCAGGGAATTGTGTGATAGCCAGTTTCTCTGGCTCAAAAGGTTCGCGTGTGACCAACACAGGCTTGGGGTCACGGATTTCTGTTAGTGCAATGTCAATTGCATCAATGATACTTTGACGTAGACTCATCTGCGTAGTCTCAGGCTGGTGTCACTGGCTTTTTCTGCATCACTGAATGTGCCTGAAGCATCAGTATCATAACGCACACCTTCACGAATGCACAGATCCATCTCGTGTTCAAAGCGACCACGATAGTAATCCATCATGACCTGGAATTTGTCTTTGTCTGGGGCGAATTGTGTGAGTTTAGGACATACGTGGTATGCCAGTGCATGATAAACAGTGGCTTGCTTCCATTGAGTGGAATCTAGTTTGGTAGTATCCATCAAGGTTGTGTCGCTTGATCCAAAGTTCTTGCGGTATGTGGGCCACCAACGAACAGAAATAACACGATTAACTTCGGTCTGACTGCGAGTCAATTCAGTGTTCCATTCAATCACGCCATATTCTTGAATGTTTGGTTCGACCAATAGGAGGTCGGCGAGGGTAGCATAAGCCATCTGTGAGTCCTTCTCAAAATGTAGTGCAAGTCCTTCTTGCTTGTTTATTTAGTCCAAACAAAAAGGGCCCTTGTGAGGCCCCTTTTGCGTCATGCTAATCCTGACTAGGATTAAACAATACTTGAGTCGAATGTTGCTAGAACACCTGCATTGTCATACAACTCGCCTGTGCCATAAATTGCACTACCAACGATGTCATAACCGCGGATACCGGCTTGACGTTGTGTTTCAATCTTGATGTCTTGCATGATTGCTAGACCCAATGCGTCTTTGTGGAACACACCGCAACCATAGTCACCAGAAGCATTGCTTGACAATGTAGACTGTGGAACCAGGCTGGACTGATACACAGGAACACCACCTAGTGTGCCCATGAAACCATTACGCAATGCATCGTTACCGATCATGCTGGCTGGTGCGGCAAAAGTGCTGGTCAATGTTGAAGCCACGTCATATGCAACGGCTGGGTGCAATACGATTGCACAGTCATTGGCAGTATCGTAACCTTGGCTACGTAGTTTAGCGATTGCTTGGAACAACAATGCGGCTGTGGCAGTGGTTGAAACGCCACCAACTGTGTTGGTTGCAAAACTGTTGAACAAGACCATCAAGTCGCCGTCGATCTTGCGAGCGATTGCTTCGCCGAACAGTCGACCAATGTCGCTCACAACGTTGCTGGCTGAGGCCATCATGGACAAATCGCTGATGGTGGCCAATAAGCCAACTTCACTAACAGTCAATGTTGCGCCGTCTGTGCTCACAGTGGTTGTGCTTGGTGCAGTGGCTTCAGTTAGAGCGGCTGCTGTTACCTGTGGGTAGATAGGAACAGTAACTGTCTTGCCGTTGCCTGGTGCGAGAGTGTAGTTGCGAACTAGACCACGCATGATGGATTTTTCTGATGCTACGAAAAGTGCTTCAGCGACGATGCTAGGTAGCAGGTCGTTTAGGGTTGTTGTATTTGTTAATGCCATTATAGGCTCCTTTGGTTTGGTTTAGCCAATACCGTTATCTTTGCGATACTGGCGATATAAATCACGATGGGCTGGATTCTTCATATCCAACTTGGTGATATCTAATTTGCCTTGGCCTGAATTGGCAACGCTGGACTTGGTGTTGGTTGTAGCAGGGTTTGCAGAGACAAAATGCGGATTCGAATCGAGGAACTCCCGCACTAGATCTTGCACACCTAGGGGTTCACCGCTGTCGTTGTAGCGAACTAAACCTTTGTTATCAACTACTTCTACTTCACCTTCAGGATTAAGTCTTACTTGTGGAGTCAATAGTGCTTTTACTTGTTCTGCATTTACAGCACGATACTGTGCGGCGGCTGAGAGTAAAGGCGTATTAACTTTGTATTCCTTAATCACGCTGTCTCGTTTCTGGATTTCGGCATCCTTTTTTGCGGCTAAGTCTCGAATCAGAGTATCAAACTCACCCTTCTTGATCTGTTGCTCCTGTTGCTTCTTCTCCCATTCAGTTTTGATTGAACGTAGTTCTTCAACATCGCCTAGATCTTCGTAGGGCTTGAGAAGTTTCTTTTCCAATGATCCGCGCATACGGGCCATCATGTTGTCTACTTCTTGCTGACTGTAAGTCTTTGTCGCTTGTGCCTGATTTTCAGTTTCGCCTGTAGCATCAGTTGCTGTGTCGTTAACCAATGTATTGTCTGACATTGTGCATCGCCTCCTTAAAGAGTTTGTTGTTTATTTATACCAAAAGAAAACTACTTCTTCTTCTTTGGTTTTATTTTGCCTTGGCTAATTTTGATAGCAACCATTTGTTTAATTGCTTGAGCCTTTGTTGGATATACTTTACCGCTTTCACCATATTGGTATCCTTTTCCGCCTCTAGGGCCTTTTGCTTTGTGTATTGGCATTTGTTGCTCCTTAGTAATATAGAACTGTGATATGTCCCTGTCCACTGTGTGTCAAAGCACTTATGGTGGCTCCTATGGGTATTTCAAAATCTACCACTGCACCTTGTGGGATTACAATACTGGTGCTGTCTGCAGTGCCGTTGATCTTGATGAAATGAGTCTGTAGACTTGACATTATGGTTATGGAGGTATCACCAATGGCTGTGGTGGCTTGTGCTGTGGATGAGTTGGTGGCCAAGGTCTGCCACTTGGTTAATCTACGAGCCATCTTAGTAGCCTCGCTTGCGTGGTGGTTTGGGCATTTTCTTTTGCTTTGTGAATTGGCATGATGTTTCCTTACTTGGGTTTTCTCAATCGAATAGTAGTTCCTTGATTCTTGGCTTGCTTTTGCACAATACGCATGCCATTGTTGAAACTACTACTGCTCTTGGTGAGTTTGCGTCCGCCATTGCGGGCATATCGTGCACCGGCCTTGTGACCATCACAGTTGCCTTTGCAAGGACTGCCAAAATATGTGGCCATATCAATAGCCTTTCTTAGGTGGACGCTTGTTGCGATTCTTGCGAGTCCTGGACCCGCGTGTTGGAAGTGGTGTCATTTTTATTTTCCTTTCGACCAAATATTAGATCCCAGTTGCTGTCAAAACGTTCACGATTGGCGGGTCTGTAGATACTGCCTTTGCCTGCTTCGTGATGATAGGTGTCAATTGGATCAGACTTTTTCTTTATGATATTTGACATCAGTTGCTCCTTGCGGCAGCGGCACCTGCATCAATGATATCTTGTAATTCAAGTTCAGGGTGTAGTGCAAGGATTTCATCATTTGAATAGCCTTCCATCAACATGCCTTGAATGTGTTCTAGTCGTTGTGCCTGTGTCATGTTGGCTAGACTAGGATGTTCACCTTCACTGTTGTTCACAGGTGCCACAGTTGCGCTTTCTGCACGTGCAAGATTTTGCAAACTGACCTGTATCTTGTTGATCTCATCAATCTCGGCCTGATACATGGCCTGTTCACGGCTTTCTTCATATTGAATTTCATAGCGTGGATCTTCCAGCAGTTCACGCACACGGAATTCCAACAAGGCCTGTGCTTCAGGTGTTTTAATACTACCTGAGATACTTTGTAGACTGCGTAAGGCATTGGGCACATCACGCACATCAAACTCATCTGGATAATCAATCTCGCCATCAAATGCCATGCCTTGATACAAAGCATACCAACGCCAGATCTGTTCTTCTGCCAGTTCTAGGTTGTCACAGAATTCTGCCAGTCGTGCATTGAGCAATTGGAATTCTGTTTCCATGGCCACACCTGACAGACTACGGCTTTCTGTAGCACGCACAGCACCTGTGTTGGCCATCTTGTCAATGCTGTCCACAAGACTATTGATACTGGTGTAGATCTGATTGATGTCTGTTGACACATTTAGTAGATATGGTTTCAGGCCAGGATCCATGCCATCTGGCATGAGTGCAACTGATCCTGCTCCTGCTGAGGCTTCCACGTCCACTGTTTTGACCAATGTAGGATGACCATTGATTCGGATACTTTGTTCCACTTCACTGCTTAAATTGTAGATCATTTTCTGTGCATCAGCAATGTCACTGATCATACTAGCACCAATGCCACGCACAGGTGATCTTGTGGCATAGGCAATGGTTGCAGGAATGCGACCCAGGCCATTGGGTTCAATAATTCTATCTGTCAATTCACGTGTGTTATGATTCACTTGGCTGGTAGTGATCTCTTGTTCAGTCCATTCTTTGATGGTTGAGAATGTGTCATTGGCTTCTTCCACATACTTGAGATAACTCAACACATATGCACCTGATAGTTCTCTGCGCCAGGTCCAGTCTGTCACAGTGAGTGGAGTAATTAGGTTCACATAAGGTCGCACACCTGATGCCATTTCATCTGCACGAGTGGCACTATTGGTCTGTGGCTTCACAGTCAGGATCCAGCAGTGACCAAACACAGCAGCCCAGATGGCCACATCACGCATGAATGCATCAATGGTTCTGCCATCTAGGTCAGCATCAGCAAGAAACTGTTTGAGATCCAGGTCACCATCTAGGCTACCAAAGTCTCGTTCTGGATCACTGCGGAACATGAAACTGGTATAGACTGATATGATACTGCGGCAATGATTATCTAGCGGTGTCACAGCCAGTCGTGCTTCATACTCTTGTGCTGTTTCATTGTAGTATTTGGTCAGGTGATTACCTTCACGATATTCCTCGCCGCCAATGTAACTCTGCAACAGGAACTCCCAACGCAGTCTATTGCGTTGATACAGTAAATTTTGACTTGTGACGCTGTTGTATGCGTCGGCTAATGTTCTATCCATAATCTTTCCTTGTTATGCGGCAATTGAATGACCCCACCGAGCGGGCTGAATCATGTTGGGATCTCTATCACGTTTGACTGGGAACAGGTAATCTACCATGTATCCCAGTGCATCGTTCATATGATCATATCCTGAGTCTTTGTCAGGTGTGGTTGTTCCAGGCTTGTAGGTTTGTCTCTCCAGGCCTTCTATCACATGTTTCACAGTGGGTGCAAATGTCAAACTAATGTTGCCGCTTGCACTTTTCATTCGTGAATTAACTGCATTGATCCTGTCACGCACAGGTGTGTGTGCAGGAGGACACTTGACTACAAATCCTGCGTTTTGCAAGATGGTGAGGTCAGTAGTGCCGCCTGCTGACGTTTTTCTCTGACGGGAAGCAGGGTCTGGGAATGCCCAGATGCGGCTCTTTGGATACCGGCCCTTGATCTCTTCGACTGCTTCTTGGGTGTTAGAAGAAAACATACGGATTTCGTCAATGACATGCAAATGATCTCCTGTGCGAACAGCAACAACCACTGACATAGGGTCAATGTTAAAGTCCCAACCGGTATATAACGCTTGTGTGTCATGGCTGTGTGCAACAACATGTGTGCCACGATCAAAGCCATAGTAAATACGGTTGCCTGCGGTTTCAAACGTGGCCAGGTATTCCTGACGAAATGTTCTCTCATCTAGATCACGTCTTGCTTGTTCAATCTCATCTGCTGACACATTCCCACCTTCTAGTGTGGTGTATTGGAATGATTCCCAGTTGTGTTCATCTCGGGCTTTACCACGTTGATAGAGGTCATTTGCCCAGTTTCCCTGTCCCATAGGAGTGGAAATAAACATGGCAGAGCCTTGCTTGTCAGAAAGGGTAGGACGTAGCACTTCTGACCATGCTTTTTCATCTATCATTGCAAACTCATCCAGCACACAGAAGTCAAGACCCACACCACGCAGGCTGTCAGGATTATCTGCGCCACGTAGACTTATTGTAGATCCATTGATCAGGGTGATGGTAAGATCACTTTCGTTGACCTTGCGGCTCCAGCCTAGATCCTGCATACGCCATTTTAGTGTGTCCCACACAATCTGTTTGGCCTGTCTATAAGTTGGTGCAACATAGAATGCACGTTTCATAGGATGACGGCATACCTTGGCCAATTCACGAATAGCCAAGTGAGTCTTGCCCCAGCGGCGACCAGCAATGACCACACGAAAACGTGCGCCTGAGTTGGTGACTTCTAGTTGGCCAGGATTAAGACTCATCTGCTTCCTTTGTCGTGCTGTTGTCCGACCAAGGTAGGATCTTGTTTGCATCTGTGTTGGTTGGTGTGTCACTTTGACCCAGCATGTTCTTGCCCAGCCAAATCAACATTGTAGGGTTGCCATCCAAGGCAACTTCAATCTGTTTCTTGCGGATCTTCATATACAGTTCTGATTCACTGCGCTGAATGTAAGGCAAGAAGTTGTATTTCAGGGTTTCACGATCAATGCCAAAGAAATGTGCCATCTCTTCCATGGTGCATCCCATGCCACTGAGTCTGTAGACTTCATCAGGGTCAACGACCTTCTGGTTGGGGCCACGGCCAACCACAAGACCTTTTTTGGTCACTTCTCCCCACTTGGGATTCTTTCGTGGCTTGTATTCCCATTTCACAGGTTCCTGCTGTTCAGGAGCCTCCATGGGCAAGTCTGGGCCTATGATTTGTTCTAATGCGTCTATCATACGTTTCTGTTCATGACCTTCACACGGAAGCGGCGTGCATCAACTGATCCATCACTGGTGGTAATGGTATTGGTCACTGTGTAAACATTGCCTGCTGAACCTGCTTGCAGTTCAGCATAGGATATATTGGCTGTGAGTCCTGAACTTTTGATGGTCAAGGCGCTGGGATCGCCTGCAATGTTGCTCACTGTCATTGTTGAGTTGGCCACAGTTTTATTTGGTTCAATCCAGTCCGACCAGTTGAGACTGTAGACCAGCACAGCGGCAGGATCTTTTTCTATGTAACTGCCGTATGTGTCTTGTTTGAATCCTGTTTGTGTTGTCATCTTGTTTGTCCTTTAGAGCACTTCGAGCACTCGCGTTTCAGGTGCGACATCTATCGAGCGCAGGTCTGGTAATATACTATTTACCCGTGTTTCTTCACGGATACTAATCAACCTGGTTTCAGCCAGCACAGGGTAGATTCTTGATTCTGGTGTGATACGTATCTGGAAATCTAGGTCAAGTGCAAACACGTCACCCACTGACACAACAAATCCATTGGCAGAAATGCTGGCACTGGCACTGGCAACTTTGCCACCAAGACCAGTTACACTAAAGTTTGCGACTATTCCAGTGGCACCAGGCTGTATTCTTATGCCAGTCGCTGCCAGGGTTGATACCGCAGTGACCACGGCTCTGTTGGCAGAAATTTGGTCTCCTGCACAAGTCACACTGGCCAAGGCAGCAATACTGGCAGTGCCTGCGGCTGTGAATGCGGCACTTGCTGTTATTGTGCTTGCCGCAGATATTGTGGCGCCTGTTCCGCGAACAATGGCAGTTGCTGCCAATTGACTTCCTGTAGCGGCAAGACTGGCTGCGCCAGGTCGAACTCTTTCAGGTGTGCCTGCTAGTGTCACTGTGCTTGTGACAGCACTGGCACCTGTTGCTGTTACAGATCCTGATGCTGATACACTTGAGACTGAAGTTAGAGAGGCAGCGCCTGTGGCACTTTGTCCACCATTCACACTCAAGGTGCTGACAGTGATTAAATTGGCCGCACCTGGTCTAAACTTGTCTGCTTGACCTGCAACACTACTGGCACTGGTTAGACTAGATCGACCACCAGCAACAGTGGCACCTGTGGCAACAACTGTGGCTATGAACTGTGCATCAAGAGTAGCATCTAGATTGGTCTTGGATTCTACTGTGAGTGTGCTCACAGCAGGCAGTATCAAGCCTGTGAAGTTGCCATCCCAAGTGGTGCCAATGAAGTCAATCCAACCTGCTGTCTGCTGATCCCAAGTGATAGGCTGTGTGGCTATGCCACGTGTTACTCTAGCAGTGGCTGTGACAGCCACTGTGCTTGAGAGATTGGCCACAAAGTTCTTTTGTGCCAGGGCAGTGACACCAAAAGCGTCTACTGAGGCCAGTGAGGCCAGGGCTTCGACTATTTTACCAGCCGTGGCCACCACAGTTGATACACTGGCCAGCGTGGCTGAACCAGTTTTGACTGTGACTCGTTCGCCTTCAGGGCCTGATGAGACATAGCCAGGATCCCAATATGAATCCACTGCCCAACCTGAATCGGCAGGTCCATCCATGCTGAATGCTGTGACAATTGCCACAGCACCGTCTAGTGTAGAAACTGTGTAACCAGGAACTACATAGTCTAACTCAACATAGATGATATCAGCCAAGGCCTACTCCTGTGTTCACAGGCGCAATTAAGCCAGGCTAACTGTCAAGTTGGTAGATGAAATTTGGAATGTATCACCATTTGCAATGCTCTTGCTGGTGGTAAGGTTGCCATAGAACAACACGTTGCCTGCCAGTGCAGTTGGACTGTCTACCACTGCAACTGCTGTGACTGTGCCCCAATCTGCTGTGGCTGTGGTCCAGGTCACTGTGCCGTTTGTGGCTGCTGTGCCTGATGCGGCGGCTGAGAAGTTCACACCTTGACGGCCATATGCTGTGCCTGATGTGGAGATCTCATCTGTTAGGGTGCCTGCTTCAAGGTTGGCAAGAGTTCCTGTGCCTGTTTCCTTGAACAAGGCAAGATAGATTGTGGCTGGGCTGGTGAAAGTTCTGGCACCTTCGCCTAGCACGTGGTCGAGAACTTTGTTCTCTAGATAATTACTGGCTGCTGACATTTTATTGTCTCCTTAAGGGTTGTGAGTCTGTCATGACTTGTTATTTATGGGCTTTAGGCTATGCGTGTGATACGGTAGTAGTTGGGATAACCTGCGGCTCCGCTTAGAGTATTGAGGTTGGCACTCATGACTGCGGTAACTGTGACCACTGTGTTAGCACCACCAACAGTGGTGAAAGCGGCACTATAACCACTGCCCGGAGTGGTATAATTTACACTGGTTCCACTAGGCATGCCAATACTGGTGTTATTGCTTTGAAATTGCCAATCACCTGTGCCTTGACTGCTAAGAACATCTATCACATATGTTCCTGGTTGTATAACCAATTCACCATTGTCTAGGATACTGCTTACAATAGTAGTGCCTATTTGATAATTGATTGCGGCATTGGCTCTAATTCTCTGCACAGCACTGGCAGTATAAACTCTTGTTCCACCAGTGTATATCTGAACTTCACCGCGTGTGGGTCCATCTGATATCATGCTGTTCACCGCAGTGATTGCATCATAGATCTGTGCTCGTGCATTGGCAGGTGTGTCTGATCCTGAATCCACATTGCTTGTGCTAATTGTTGTGTTGGGCCATGTCATGTTATTTTCCTATCACAAAAGTTGCCAGGAGGTAGCCCGTGACTGAGATCAACCCCGTGATGATCACACCTGCCCATGTCAAATAGGTCTTAAGAGTCTGATCCTGGTTCTTGGTGATCCTTGCATGGATCTCCTGGACAACAGTTTCCATACGATCAAAACGTGCATCCATGCCGTCCAATCGTTGTAACAGCAGAGCATAGCGTTGAGCACAGATGTCTACATGCACTTCAAGGCTTTCACGCTCTGCTTCAATGCGGGGTATGAGTTCTAGTTGGCTCATGGTGTTATCCTGTCACAGTGATGTCAAAGGTGTCAAGGATTTCTACACCAGGACCTGTAATTTTGAATGTGACCAGATGTGAACCTGGTGTGCCACCAGACAACACAATGTCTATTCCTGAATCTGTAGCCTGTGCAGTGGCTGTGACATCACCTGCTGTGACCCAGGTCTGATAAGTGGAATATCCTGCAAATGATTGTCGGAGTGTTTCACCAGTTGTTTTAGTTAGTTGTTGCATGATCAAATCCTAGTAAGGCAGGCAAATCAAAGCCTGCGGTTGTGTGTGATAAAAACTTTTGTGCACCACCTGTTGATATCAATTGTTCTTGCACAGTGTGTATGTGTGGCAACAAACAGGTTGTGAAGTCTGGATGTCGTCTCATGCTTTCAAACTCATTGGCAGGTATCTGTCCAGTGGTGATCATGTAGTTTTCAATTCTATGTTGAAACTCCAGTCTAAACTCTTCACGCTGACAGGCTTCGGCAGCATCAGCATCAGACATGTGTGCATATTGTCTCAATGGTTGCACACGTTCAATGCACAGATCAATAAAGGCCAATTCGTCTTGTGCGGCTGTGACCAATTGATCTGTCATGGGCTGTGCCAATTCAATCTCCAAGAGATCTGCTCGAAGTTCTAGTTGTGCGATTGCATCAGCAGTCAACATGTCTTGTTGAATACGCTGGATCCTGGCTTGCTGTTTCATGGCCTGCACTCGTGCATGATTCAAGGCCATCACGCGATCATCACGCTGATTTAGGAGTGCAATGTAGGCAGCGTCAGCGGTGTAGCATTTGCCTGCAATGAAGTAGGCCAATTGAAAGTTTGAATTGGTTCTATGTCTTTTCACAATCATGACACTTGAACACCTGAGAATGCTGCCATCTGTGCTGTGGCAGTGGGTAATGCTGTGGCTGCTGTGTCATCACCGTCAGCATACACCACTTGTCTTGTGGTAGCAATGGTTGTGCCTGGCGTGCCATCTTGACCACCTGCAAACACACCTTTGGTATCCGAGCCTGCGGCTTCAGCAAAACGGTTGGCCACTGAGTTGGTAAATGTTGAACTCTGAGTGCCGTCTGTGAGACTGATCTTTTCAATAGTATTGACCACAGCACTGGTAGTGCCGCCATATAGATAACTGAATGATTGGTCGCCTGTGGCAGTGAGTTCACGACGTGCTGTGCCCAGTGCTGTTTGTGCGGCTCTAGTGTCATCTGAGAATGTGTAACGATCATTACGACTTAAATTGGCCGAACTATCATATCCACCAGAGATTAGAGCATAGGTAGCATTGTTGTGTTCAGCCATCCAGCCACTGGCACCACCCAGTGCTGTGCCTGCTGACCATGAGTCGCCAGAGATTGAATACTTTCTCACTGTGCTCACAAACGTGCCACCAAAAACATATCCTGTTGTGGTTGTGGCTCCACCACGCCAGCCGTTTTGCATTGTGACACTTGTGGTGCTTGCTGCCGCACTGGTCATTGAGGCGCCATCAGCGTTGGTGTATTCTCTATTTTGTGTGGCATTGACTGCACCTGTGTAACCACCCACAATCCAACCATTTACCTTGTCACCAAAGCCGGCAGCGTTGAATACTGCGGTGCTGAGTGCGCCTTCGCTGGCCCAGGTTGCATCACCTAGATCATAAGTTCTAGTAGCAGTGGTCACACCAGAATCACCAGACCCTGTAGTGCCACCTGCAAAGAATGCAAAGTTGAATGAAGGAGCACCTGCTGTCGCGGGCACACCCAGAATACCTTGAAGAACTTGCCTTGTTAGAAACATTGTGCGATCCTTAGAAGTATTTGGCTAGGCCAGCGATGTATGAGGTCCCATCATAAAAGATTGTGAGTGCATCCACATTGCCTGCTGTGGTTGAAATTGTTTTGGTTCCTTGCACAAATTTAAGGTTACTTGTGAGTGTGAAGTTGCCTGTTTGATACAACAACAAGGTCACACTTTCACCTGCTGCCAAGTTGGTGAGGTTGTTGGTGTTGATTGTGATTGACCCTGTGACTGCACCTGTTTGCACAGGTGCTGTGTTGGCATTGATTGTGAGTGTGCCTGTGAATGGGCCCACGTTGGCAATCTTTTCTTTGTAATCTACCAGGATTGCATTGGTTAGATATTGACCATTGCCTTGAACGTTGGCAGTCCAATTGGTAGGATCAACTAGGCTTGTGAGTGTCACAGTGCCTGATGTTTGGCTTGCACCAATTGTGGCTGAGTTTGCGAATGTGATTGCAGTGGGTGAGCCTGTTGTGCCATTAAGTGCCACGTTTGATGTGGTGCCACCTGCGCTTACGCCAACTTTAACGTTGGCCAAGTCTTGAAAATTTGCATCGGCTTCTGCAAAGGTCAGTGCTGAACCTTTGACTGCGCGAAGTGTTAGGCTGGGAATTGCCATGGGGAGATCTCCTTAGTGTTGTCTAGACACTTTATTTATGGAGATCAGATTCAATAGTTTTTTGTGCTAAGATCACTAAGTCCAAGCATTCCTTGATGATGTCTTGTCGAGTCTGCAAGTTTTGCATGGCAGCGACCAGTGCTTCATTGGCAGCAGTAAGTCTGGTTTGATTGTCGTTTAATATGCGCTGATTATCTGCCAGCAGTTGAAATCCCTGCTGTAGTTCCTGCAACATCTGTAGTGGGTCAAAATCTGTGATCAAGGTGTTTCACTCCAGTCTCGAACTTCATGTCCACACAGCACAGCATATACCAGCACTTCATACATCTTGTCTTCCAACACAGCCATTACTCTTGGGTCACGATCAGCCAAGGTAATTGCTTGTTGCAAGTATCCCAAGCGTCTGCGATGTCGTGCATGGTCATCTTCCTGCACAAAGGTCTTGCCAGCAGGCGTATCTTGGTAAATGGTGTGTCCGCCATCGGGTGAGGTGTATATGGGCATTAGAATACTTCATGTCCTGTGCTTCTTGCAAGATCCAAAAGTTCTAGTATACGCACATGAAACTGTGCTCTGAACTTGTCATCTGTTTCAGCAATGTTCATGATCAATTGCAGTCTTGCCAGGGCCAAGGCCGCAGGGTCATTGATTAACTTTTGCACAGCCTCTTGCACCTGTGTGATTTGTTCAGCGTTGAGTTCTCGTGGCTGTGTTTGTGTTGTGATGCTTGTGATGCTCATGCAAATAGTTCCTGGTATCTTGTGTGGTTTTGTGGAAAATGGTGTGCTTCCAGTGCCTGGATGGCCTCGGCAATGTCTTGGGCTGTGTTGCGTTCTATCATGACCCAACGGCTGTCTGCTGATAACACAGGGTCATCAAATACTCTGGTGGTTCTGGTTTGAACTCTGCGTAGATTGCGATACATGCCCCAAGGGTTGGCACTATGAACTATCTCAGCCCAGTTGCTTCTCTTCCAGTTGTTCATGGAGGTGTCCACGTCAGTGATCCAGTGACTGCCGTCGTCTGCACAATACCAGTGTAGTCGCCAGACTTCTGCTCCGGCATTGATTCGGCTGGCACCTGTGTGTTCTCTGTGGAATAATATGTATACCAGTTCGCGGTCTGGTGTGGGTTGCTTCATTTGAGTTCCTTTCAACTTGAATGCTTATTGTATTTAGTTTACCAGCAATTTGCAAGTCTTTTGGACTCTGACAAGCCACACTCCGGGTATCTCCAGATCATGCAAGATATCATCACTCACCATACTAGTGAGATACAAGGCAGTGACCACATGCACAGCCGCTATGTCCGTGGTGTGTTGTGCCAACCAAAGTCTGTTGCGAAAGTCATCTTCCTGCCAGTCATCCAGCCCATAATACCAGATCACATCTTCAGTAGTTTGGTGCATCCAGTCCAGCATGGGGTCCCGGCCACCTGCTGCCAGTTTGATATTAAATGGGTGTGATTCATTCATGGCCACCCACCATGAAGCAATACACCAATCAAATCCTGCATCCCAGGGCTGTGTCATGTTGGTTGGCATCAAGTATTTACAATCACTTGTATAAAACTCTTGCGGCTGTGGCCAGTGTAGGCACACTCTTTGCACTTCGAATAACCCCATATCTTCCGCCTGCAGAATAATATTTCTTTTGGTTTTCATTTAGATCTAGATCAAGATCAATTTCATAGATATCATCTTCAATACAGATCTTTGCTTGTGTGATCTTGTTATCTTGTATTCTTGCCAGCACAACCACATTGGCAAACCAAGCATTGCGTTTGCCTCTTGTGTGAACTCTACCCATACACCATTCATGTCCTACAGGACGATCTGTTTGCAGTTGATCTTTGATCTCTTGCACAAAGGATTGAAAGTATTCTGCATCACCTGCATAGGGTTTGATCTCTCTCCAACGCTTTTGTCTTTTGAGTTCGCCTGTGAGTTTTACCACAGCACCTAGTTCAGCATCTGCAGGTGTTTGTAGTGTGAGGTTTAGTTTGATGCCTTTGCTACTGATCACATGATATGCTTCAATACCTGTGTAGGCGCGAGAACTAACGTTATCGCTGGGCGTGATGACAATCTCCTCCAAGCCCTCTGGGCTCTTCTGCGAAGCAGGGCCAATTGAGTCCGAAGGACTAGTTCCATCACTTTCTTCGCGATCATGTTCGCGAGAAATATGTTTATATGTTTTAATGTTTACATGCTTCTCGCGCCGCGCGAGATCTATTACTTCTCGCGCCTCGAGGTCAAATGATTGCTTTTGTCTAGCATTTGCAACCATGCTCAGTATTTCTTCAGTGGTATAGTTCATGTTGTTTCCTTATATAAATTGCCATTTTGTTCTCCTTGCGACTCCGATGTAATAGTATATATGATTATGCATAAAAAACCTATGGTTTTGGGGCTCAAAACGAGGTCAAAAAAAAGCCCAGTAAGGTCAGTTACTGGGCTCAGGGTCCGAACATTGCATTCGGTGTTGTTGATTATAAGGATTTAGATTTCGGAGTCTAAGAACAAATGGCATCAACAACATGTGTCCTGACAACCGCGAAGAAGTCAATTAGGTAGGAGGTAATGGCTGTAACCCCTTAGGACAATAATATTTATGCCGTTACCTAGGCACCACAGCAGAGAATCCTCGTCCGTTTACTGTGCCAGAATATATGTTTACACCTGTTGGCGAACCTGTCACGCCTGGTGTGCCTGAGGGCAAGGCAATCAGTGCAGGATAACCTTGATAGGTTGTGCAACCTGTGAGTGCAAGTAATGTGATGATTATGATGACTCGGAACATACAGCCTCCTGTGATTTCATTGCCAATGCAATATTGGCCACCACGGCCTGTTCCACAATGTGCCAGGCAGTATCTTCTCCGAATTCACGCCTAACTTGTGTGATCTGTTCTCTAAGTGCAAGGTATGCACGACTTTGATCTATACTTGACATTTTGACTCCGAATCAAATAGTAGGATATACTACCATGCTCTTATTGTAGCATTAAATGGATTTGAAGTCAACAATCATATGGTAAATCTGTGGGTTTTTTACAACAATACCTAGCCCTGCTGAGTGCAAGAATTCATGCTTGAAACCAGGTAATTCTTGGAAGAATTGGCCAATTTCTGGGAAGGCCTGAGTGTCGTGAAACAGGATCACACCCGAATCACGCACATGACCATGCCAGTTGGCGTAGTCTTCACTCACTGCTGAATATGTGTGCAGGCCATCAATGTGCAAGATATCAATGGGCAGGGTCCAGGATTTGGCCACCGCATCAAACCAACCTTGGATCCAGGTGATATTGGTCAAGCCCAGTTGCTGTTGATCATGTGTGACTTGATCGCGGGTGTTTCGGAATCCAGCATGAGCATCTCCCTCAAATGAGTCTATGCCATACACATGACCAGGATTGTGTTCAGCCCAGCAGAATGTTGAGTATCCAGTATCTACACCAAGATCCACAGTGACTCGGGGTTGGAGTTCATGCACCAGCCATTGTGCAAATGATCTGTGCCCTTTCCAGGCACTGGCTAGAGTTTCAATATTCATATGGGGGATGCAAAGCCGGTGGATTCAATGGCCGTAGAATCCATATATGAGGTGTCGGTAGACATCCGGCTTTGCACAATTATTTATTACGCAGTTCACTCAATCGATCCAGGATGCCTGCTTGTTTCAGGCTCATTTCACGTGCTTGTTCTTCTGTGAAGATCTGCACAGGTTCATTCCAAAAGTCTTTTCTTGGACGTCCTAATCGATTGCCAGGCTTGGCTGTTCGTAGGCCTCGAGAGATGTAGTTGACACCTGCACCAGATGGGTTAATCAAGCACCCATTCTTCAAGTCTACCTTTTTTTTACAAGTATCACACTGTGTGACCCAGGCTCGCCGGTATTGTTGTTTGTCCAGCATAAACACATGATTCATACATGTGGTGCATGATCGATCACAGTAGGCACAGGGTCTAGTTTCGGGGAGAGTATGGTCAATCACAAACTCAGTGGGTGCATCAGCATCCACCAGGCGACTGCCTTGTGGGTCTCTGGCTATTTTGACTTGTTTGAGAACAGCAACTTCTCGAAGTCGTGATTTGAATTCTTCTTGGTCCACACGGACTCCTTGATCAACATTTTTTGAACTATACTCAATTATAGTGTTACGAATACATTGGCATTGAATGGCAAGCCTTTCCAAGCACTACCATTATAGAATGCCACACCTGGGTTTGATGCAATGTTGCCCACGTTTGAACACATGACCATGTCACCTGACACATTGCTAGTGAAACTTAAAATAACACTGGTTGGAAACTGTGTGAGACGTAAAATATTTTGAATGTTCACAATACCAGAGCTGGGTGCCAGCGTGATGTCTGCTGAGGTAGTGGAGATTGTGGGCGGAATCTGTGCAGTAGGTAGGTAACCTGATCCATCTAGTATGGCCACACCTGATGCCACACCACCATCTGTAATAATGGTATTGAGTTTTTGCACAGCATCCAACAGGTCAGCACGAGCCGCACTGGGATCATCTGTTGCTGAGTCTAAATTACTTGTGCTAACTGTTGCTGTTGGAAATGTCATTTTCGTTGTCCTTGTTTGTATTTAACCAGATGCTTATCTGGTGCCTAAATTGGTCGAGTCCATGTATTGTTCTGGCAACACATAGAGTAGTGCATCAAATGTTCCGCCGGCGGCATCCCCGTCTGTGTTCTTGATTGACACCGTTGGTTCAACACGATCTTTGCTGCCAACATACATAAAAATCTGTGATGCAGTTTCTGTTGCAAAGTATTTTTGTGTGGTATCTACATCTGGAGAAATCAATGTGACCATGGATCCTGCAGGATGACTGCTTTTCACACTAGATCCAAATCTAGAAGTGGTTGTGCCTCTAGTAAAGGTTCTAAGAGTATCAGCGTCACGATAGGTATAATCAATTGTTTCACTACCAATCAAAATTGTTCCTGATTCTGGAAACTGGCTGGCATTGCCTGCACCTAGTTCTAGCAAATCAGTTACCACAACAGGACTCATGCTTACTGCATATAGATTACCAATATTGCCACTGATACCAGTGGTGCTCACAACCACATTGGTATTTGCATCAAATTCATATAGACTCAAACCATTGTAACTTGCAACACTACCACGGCTGGCCACTGCCAACTGTGTGCCACCAGCACACCATTCCACATCATATACACCTGCGCTGTTGGTAATCACATTGCCACTGACCTGCACAAAACTATTGCCATAGTTTCTATACAACAAGAAATCATTTGTTTGGCTCACACGATTGGTAGAACTTGCTGTGTAACCTATCACAATCACATTGCTGGATTGATTCCAGTCTAGATTGAACACACCAGTGTTGAGAAAATTAACACCAGAAATATCACCAAGAGAAATAAATGTAGACCCAGAGCGATAGTATGCTCGGACTCTGGCATTGGTTCCTGAGTTGTATGATACCAAAAGATAAGTTCCTGTTGGATCCCATTCAAGATTGATCACTGTGTCGTTTGGCAAACTGGCAGGATCAGATAGTTTGGTAAATGTTGTGCCTGAACGAGAATATATCTGTAGATATGGGCTGGAACTACTGCCCACTGCAAGATATGCATCTGTAGGACTGAATGCCACTGCCAGTGCATTGCCTGCAGGCAAAGTTGCAGGATTGCTTAGTTTGGTAAATGTTCCTGCAGGATTATTTTCATAGATTGTGACATATGGTGAATTATCATGTGCCACTGCCAATAGGCCATTTGTGGGATTGGTAGATTTGTTCCAACAAACATCATGCACAGGACCTGTGGGCCAAATGTTGGGATCTGCTGATTTTTCATAAACAGCATCGCCAAAACTACTACCAATTGTTCTAGCAAAGATACGCAGATTATTGTTATTTTGTGATTCATCACCATAGGCAAAATAAAGTGCATCTCTTTGCCAGTCCACGCTGTCACCTCTATAGGCACCTGTGTTGCTGAGTAGTGTTCTAGCATTAAAGTCAGTGCCATTTGTGGTCAAATACACATTGGCCTTGCTGGTAATGTCATCACTGGTAAGAGTAATTGCATAACCTGTATAGGTAGGTCTTGTGCCTAGATTGGCAGTGAGTCGTGCTTCTGCATTGGATTTCCAATCATACACATAATTGGAACTCACATATCGCAAGGTGGTAATTCCAGGATCATGAGGTGTCACACTCATGTTCAACACAGCACTAATGGTTCTACTCAGTGGCAATACCACACCTAGATCATTGGTTGCCAGTGTGGCGCTGTCAACATCATTGTATTGTATATCAAATCTGCTGTTGGTGCTGATACTGTTCAAACTACGCAGTTGAATCTGACCACTAGGATCAGTTACATTGGCAACCACTGAATAGTAACGACCATAGAATGCTGATAAGTTGCCAGTATTGGGATTGATGTTGCTTACAATTTCTTCGCCAGCAAATGCACCTGTGTTTGAGGTATAAACCGAATAAGAAATATTGCCTGTGACATCTGCTGTGGTTTTGAGATTGAAGTAACCAATACTACCACGATCCTGAACTGTGCTGACCACAATCATGGCATTGGCAGGTTGGTTGTTCCATGATGTCCATGACCCCCAGGTCACAACATTGGCCAATGCTGACCAAGTTGAATTGCTCTTTGGTCGTGCATAGCCACTCTCTTGATCAATAATACTGGTATCTTGTGGTAGTGCCATTATACGGTTCCTGTTCCAGGTAAGGTTGTTGAAATTACTGTGCCATATGACGGACTTGATTTATTTTCGCCAATTGCATTCAATGGATCATAATAATACATGTCATTCACACTTACCATTTGTGTTCTTGCATCACTTAGTTTTCTTCTATAGCCAGCAGTAAAGTCTGCATCACGAATATTCACAGCAGTTGGATCTGTTGCACTATTCCAATCAAATGCAATTGGTTTGGTTGGAGTCAACAAATCAACTCTATATAAACCACCAGAGTTTGATTGTCCTTTGACCAGTAATGCCTTACTACTTGCCACAGGCACCACACCAGATACCACGCGGAACAACAATTGGACCTGTGCAAGATCAGTGGTCATTGGCATGCAATATCGACTATCGCCATTGGTGGCATTGTCTGCGGCAAGTCCAAGAGGATAAAAGTCTTGACCTTTGGTTAGATTTGGATTTGATGTGGCATAGCCACTCACACCATATCTGGGATCAAACTCATTGAACCCTGTGGGGAATCTCAAACTGGCAGTTCCAGATTTGACACTGGCACTACCAACTTCAATCAATTCCCAACGACCAATACCATAGTGTTTGGCCACATTGGTATAGGCACTATTGCTGAAACTTCTACGATAAATTTGTAACTTTGAAAAATTGGCTACTTGTGTGCAGTCCCAAGATATTTCAATCCAGTGTCGCAGTTTGACCACTTTGGGTGTTTGACCATATGCTCCATAATCAAAGTCAGCCAGTCGGCCCACACAACTGGTTATGCTGGCCACAGGTGTGGCATTGTCAAATGTTGTGCTGAGGCTGTTGGTGGCAATGCCTGTGTCCATTTGTTTGAATTTCCAAAGTGGTGCCCAGTTGGGTGCTCCAGAAATAACTGTTCCTGGGTAGTATGGGTCAGTAGTGCTTCTACTAACATATCCTATTCCATAAGAACTATAATTACTTTCTTTATAATTGACCCCACCATTGAATACCAGGGGTGTGGCAACAACTTCATAGTATGTGTCATGTTTCATTGCTGTGATATCATAATAAGGAGTATAGGTTCCTGCATCTACCACTGTATCAGGAGCACCTTTGAATTCTACTGTGGTGAACACAGGATTTGTTCCTGGCACATAGGCACGATAACGTATTTTCATACCTTGCCATGTGTTACGATTGGCAGCATCAGGTGCTAACATACCAAACTTGATACCACCAGTGCTGGTTGAAACAATCACAGCATTCATGATGGTTTGTGTGTTCAATGAGTTGGCAACTGAACCTGCTGGTGGTTCAGTCACTGTCATGGCATTCACATTCATGTGTCCTGTTGTGGGCACAGCAGGATCTGAAGCAACACCTGTGCCGTAGAAAATATTCACACCTGTGGCACTGGCTGCATATCCAGGTGATTGAACTTTACCAGTTGCTACATATTGGTTGGTAGACTCAGTGCCATCTTTATAGGTAAGTCTAAAAACAAATGTATAAATTGCACCGCCACCAGGTGTAATTACTGAACCATTTATACCAGTGCCCAGCACTCCAAGATAACCGGTGTAAGGGATACTATATTCAGTTCCTGGTGAGTAGTTTGCAAATGCATAACTGGTCTTGGTCCAGTAGGTTTCTGCATCACTCTTGGCATAGATGTTCATGCCTGTGACATCAAGGTTATATGGTTGAGTTCGGATATCTTGACTGAACTGGAATGAACCTGTTCTAGGGTTTGTTTGACTGCCTGAACTTGGAACAGGCACAACAAAACGGATGATATCAACTTTGTTATCTCTTGCACCGGCTTGTGCAATGATCAAGTTGGGCCATGAACTAGATGCAATTTGAATCAGTTCACTTGGATTGGTGGCAGCGGCTTCATTGGTTGCTGGATTAAGGGTTGTGTTAAAGAATCGTGTGCTGTATTCACCTGTGATGTAGACCACTCGGAAATAAGCCACGTATTGATTGAACGTGGCCTGCAGGCTAGACACCACTGCAAGAGGACCTACTTCCAGGTAAAATGTGCCTCCTGCGCCGGGTTTTTGACGGTCTTCTATGGCTGAATAGCCTAGTTTATTGCCGTTGAGTGCAAAGTATACATTCACACCTGCATACATGCTGTGAGCCGGTTGTTTCACAGTCAATCGTGCATAGATCAGGCTGTTTTTGGTAATGTATTCTACATTGGTGATATCAATCACATCATCCAAGGGCACCGGTTTGGGTGAGCCAGGTGGTGTGTTGTTGGTTCCATTGATGTTGGTGCTACTGCCTGTGCCACCAATACCACCTGCATCTGTGCCAGCATTGGGATTGTTTGGTGCAGGATTCAAAGTAGTTCCGCCACCTGTAAACGGAATGGTAGCCGGAGGCACAAGACCAAGTGGTAATGCATCAACTTCCACAGGATAATAAATTGTTGCACCCTTTGGCACATAGATAGGCAACACCACATCAGGCTCACCTACTTTGGTGTAAGGATACAAACTGTCTGGATTGCGGATACAACCAAGATCAAATGTGTAATCATCATTGTATCCAATATTGACCACACGCCAAGGTGTGTCACCAAAGTTCAATATTTGACTTTGAATACGAATATTATCACCTGGCTCTAGTTCAAATGCTGAACTAGATACTTTGAGACTGCATGACTCTTGATTGCGACTCTTGTTGAACAATAGTCTTGCAAAATCCCAAGCCATGGCCTGATTGGTAATGGTGCTGAATGTGACTTCAAGTTTGTTTTCTCTGCCGCCATCAATAGCAATATATGTTTGGCGTTCTGCTTCTGTTGCAGGATATACCACTTGGTTGTTGGCCCATTTAGAACTGGGTTCAACATAGGTCACTACCACAACATTGTATTTGGCACTTCGCTCAATACCTGTGTAGGTTACATCACCCATGATATCATATTGGTTGTCCAATATGCTTGAGTTACGTATCTGATAATCACTGGTGCATTCAGCCACAATGGTTGCCGCACCAGAAAGAATATTGGTTGGGTGTCCTGCATCTTCAATCTTGAGTTTATACTTGCCCTGCACATAAGGCATGTAGGCACGGAAACCTTGCAACAGCAATTTTACGTTTTGAAAAATACTATAACCTGTGTCCAACACATAGTTACTGGTCAAGATAGGACCATTCACAGTGGTGCCGGCATAGGTCACAGTGGTATTACATTTGGCAGCAGCCACACGCCAGGTGGCCCAGTCAATTTCTGAGTTTGTTAGGCCTTTGCCATATCTTGGATTACGTAGGTAATCCAACAAGATCTCAGCAGGGTTGGTTGAGTAGCGTTCGGTGTAACCGGCAGCACCATATTCATAACTCTCACTGGTTGAAGTTTCAAGACTGGCGATTCTACGACCTTGCATGACCACTTGCATGGAAGGTATTGAACCTGAGAATGGATTTGAATCTGCATCTGCTTGTGTTTTGATCTCCAACCATTCATAACGCACAAACAAGGCAGCAAGGCCGTTGTGTGTCATGGTTGATTTGAAACTTGGTGCATCTTTGAACAAGCCATTTTTAAGAGTTGTGCCTAGTGTGCTTGAAGCAGGTGATGCAAAATACACACCTGGTGACCACAGCATACTCACACGACCTTTGAACTTGCCTTCGGTGATATCTACTTGTGTGCCTGCATTCAATGAAGCAATCATTGTGGCAGGTAAACTTTCATCATTGAGATACACTTCTCTAAGTCCATTAACAGGACCTTCGCAGAATGTATACACCACCCAGAGATATTTGTTGTTGGTAGATCCTGTTTCTGCAAAAGTTGTGACACCTGCCATTTTGCGAAAACCATACACAACAGGAATAGCCACAGCACCGCCACCATTCTGTTGCACCAGCACACCTTGTTGCCGTTCTGCTTCTTGTGCATTGCCAATATCAGGCATGCCTCCCATGAGACCCATGAATGGCTGTATAACCATACTGACCACACTGGCCACTACACCAACAACTGCCTTGACAACACCTACAACAGCATTTACAACACCATTGACAACACCACCAATAAAATCACCTGCCGCTTTGAATACATTAGCCATTGATCAACTCCTTACCCATCCAAACACCTGGTTTGAAATCAAAATATTCAAATAAACGTTGTGTGCGTTCAGGGTTGATACCAATATCGCCAGCAGTGATTTGTGTGGCGCCGCCAATTCGTGCCCACTCTTCAATGGCCTTGATCAATTCTCGAAAGTTATCCATACCACGATGACTGTCCAAGAGATAGATAAATGCAATGTTTGCAATCACAATAGTTTTGTTCCAGGGACAAGCAGTAAAGTAGCCTGCCACAAATCCCACTGGTCTAGCATTGTCATATGCATTGAACCAAGAGTATTCATAATTGCTTGAAAACAAACGAATGGTTTCAAGCACACTATTCTCATCATATTCATCAGCAATGCGTGGCATTGATTCCACAGCCTCGTCACGATAGTAACCAAACAAGGTCATGGTTGAATTAAATTCCTCTGGACGCATCCGGCGAACAATCATAGTTTACCCCACTTGAATTCACTTTGTCCCACAATACCAGACTTTTCCATACTGGTGTCATAATTCACGCCTTGATAAAACCAATTGCTATTGGTATTGGTCTTGCGACCTGCTGTTCTTTCAAAGTCAGCAAACAAACTGGCACAGTCAACATTTATCTGACAACTATTACTTTTCTCAGTGATAGCGGCATTATAAATCTGTCCATCAAATATCATAATTGGTGTTCCCACAATGCTTAGATCATAATAGTTCAAGAATGCTTTGTAGACAACCACACGTTTGCCTTCATAATCTTGATCAACAAATTTATTTACGTAACTGTTTCCCACGGCTGAAAGATAGATGGTGAACTTGCCTACACGAACATCAAAGTCTTCTGATAAACTTGAGAATCCCATGAAGTCACCTTGTGCGGTGTATGTGTTTGAACCAGCGGTGGGTGCTGTGGCACTATCATAGGCAATATTGATACCACCTGATGCAAGATACAACGGTGTGGTCAGGTGCAGTTCAACTAGGTCAACTGCAATGAAGTTTTCACGATAGAACTCAGTTCTTACTGCATCTGAAAATACTTTCATTTACCATACCTCTCTCATGCTCACACTCAGTGTGCTGATACCACCATAACTGGATTCAAATGCCTGTTCTGTTTCTCTTGCAATCACTGTGAATGGCACACCATTGGTCCAGATACGTGTGCCTGATGCAACACTGGATACTGAACTTCCGGAAAACTGCACATTAGCTGTGCCAGATCCCGAAGTGGTCACGTCTTGTGTGACCATATACATCTTGCTGTGTGTGTTGAATCTAAAGAAGTCACCTGCTTTGAGAATCGTTGTGTTGTTCACACCCACACCTGTGAGGTTGACCCAGCGTTGGCCCACTGCCACTGTGCCTGTGATGGCCACATTGTTGGCACTGGTGTTTGATGCTTTGCTCACACTGAGTTCTGGTAGCACAATCTCAAATGAAAACAACGGACCCATTGTGGTTGCCAGGAATCCATTTACTTCACCCAGTTGGCTGGCAGTTAGGCTGGGATACTTGGCTTCAAATGTATAAAAACTATGACCATAACCTACTCTGCGTATCTTGCCTGAGTTGGTTTCGCTGGAGATAGTTGGAGTAATAACTCTAAAGTTTACTGCTTGTAAACTTGGTGTTGTGGGATATTGACCTGGTGATATATCAGCCATTATGCTCTACGTCCTCTTTCTAGTTGTGCGTCTGCAATGATTGTGGTGATCAGGCTACGACGGCTTGTTAGCAGTTGATCAAAACCTGCGGTATCATTGGCAGTGATGTTGAATGTAACATTGGTTGTTCCGCCACCACCCAGTTGATCATTTCTTGTGATTGAGCCAGAATTGGTAGGAGTAAACAGTTCAGGTCCATTCTCACCAACCATGTATGACTTGCCACCCATGACAGGTCCACCTAATGCACGTCCAGAGAACTGTTGATTCTTGATTGCTGATACCTGTGCAAGACCTGCCGCAATGGCACCTGCCACATAGATGAATGATATTGGAGGTCCAGGTGGCATGGCAATTGCCATTGCTGCCGCTTGGTATGTGCTGATCATGGCCTGTGCAATGGCCAATGCTTTGTATGTGTTGAAAGCATCCTTGTTATAGGTGCCCAGTTGTTGGAAGATGTTGGCAGTGGCACCCAGCATGCCTTGTGCGGCAGTGACACCGCCTTGACGAATCATGGCCACTTGTTCCTGTTGCTTCATCACAATGTCAATCACTGCTTGATTGGTAACACCTGCATTTTTTAGGATTGCGGCTGATTCGGCCTGTTGCTGTGTGAGTCTTTGTTGACCTGCTGTTTGTTGTATGATTAGCAGTCTATTCTGATAATCTTGTTCACTGATTAGACTTTGGTCACGCAACAGTTGCAAGCCTTCTTCTTGTGTTTGTCGTTGCTTGTCAATGCCTGTATTGCTGGTGCCAAACTGTTGTTGTGCCGCACCAATCACTGCTTGTGTGGTTGGCGGTGCCTTCATGTCAGCAATGGCTTGACTTATGTCTCTTTTCTTTTCCAGTGCGGCAATGGCACGTAGTTCATTTGCATATTGTTCTTGTTGCTTGACAGTGAAGTCACTGCCCAGTTGATTGATTCTGATCTGAACTGCTTCTTGGATCTTGGCTTCTTCGGTAGTGGCACCCATTGCGGCACGGATCACTTTTTCTCTGTCACCAAGTTCTTGTTTTAGTTTGGCAGTTTGTTCAGCAATACGCAATTGGCTTGCTTGCAACACAATGGTCTGTGCATTTTGATCCACAAACTCTTTGCCATATTTGTTACGTGCAGTATCCAGGGCCACTAGGTTGGCTCGTTGTGCGGCATCTTCAATGCCATACTGCACAATCTTCTGTTGGTTGGCAATACTATCCTGAGTCAACTGATTGTTGTATTCTGCAATCTGTGTTTGCCTTATTGCTTGTTCAACAGTGGCTTTCTTGGCTTCGTATTCTTGTTTGGTTACTGAATTTTGATAGGCCTGCATCTTGCCAAGAACTGCACGTTCAAGTGCATCAGTCTTGGTTGCCATGGTCATGGCTTGTGACAAACTCAACAGAGTCTTGGCTGTGTTGATTCGATCTTCTTCCACAGCCTTGATCATCAACTGTGCTCGCAATTGACTTTCTAAGCCTGCAGGTATTTGTTTGCCAATAGAAAGATACTTGGCCTGTTCCACAGCAATGGCTTTGCTGACTTCAAGATTACGATCCTTGATTGGACCTTCTTGCTTGAGATACTGATTGGTTTGTTTGAGTTTGGTGATTTGTTCACCCAACGCTTTGTCAAGATCTAATTCTTGAGTGGTGCGTTGTGCAGTAATCTTGAGACCTTTTTGGGCCTCTGCTGCCAATTCCTGTTGACTCTTGGTTGCTTTGTTTGTGCCATCCACTAGTTTATTGGTTTCTTGCACAGCCAAGCCAACTGCGGCACCAACACCTGCCGCGGCAAGTAGTGCAAGACCACCTGAAGCAATGGCTGTGAGTGTGGCCAGGGGAATCATGGCTATGGTAAGTGCAATGATACCTGCTGTGAGTCCCACTAGGCCACCCACCACAAGACCAACATTGTCTGCCAGGAACCCTAGTCCCTTGCTGAGTAATTGTGTGATCTTTAGTTTGTCATCCAGTTTCTTCACTGCCAGTGTGAGACTGGTATTGAAGTTGGTTATTGCCTGTGGCAAAGTCCTAATGGTATTACCATAATCTTGTGCAATCTGATTGCTGTTGATCAAGGCCTTGCCAATGATCTCTGCACTGAGTTGGCCTTGGCTGGCCATTTGTATCAG
>Ga0209087_1000377_pt1 | contig 29292 bp, 39 predicted proteins | sample S_130805_EF_Meta_FD_187321 | JGI IMG/M metagenome (GOLD analysis project Ga0209087, IMG submission 187321) | Freshwater microbial communities from Lake Simoncouche, Canada to study carbon cycling - S_130805_EF_MetaG (SPAdes) (version 2) | ecosystem: Environmental > Aquatic > Freshwater > Lake ... | reverse complement strand
GCGAGTTTCTACGAGGCTGCTGGCGGCTCGGCCCAGCGCCTGCTTGATCACTCGTCGCCGTCGGTCACGCGGAAATACCTAGACCCACGCATCGTCAGTGCTGGCGTCCCGGCCCCTAGCGTGCTGCCGAGGGTGAGCTAACGTCCTACGTTGGCTTGACCCATGAGGCTGTCGCAGTGTCCAGAGTCCATCCTTCTCCTGGGCAGGGAGGGACAAAAATGTCCAAGTCTTCGCGATATGTGTACGAAATCCCCGCGTAATTTCCCCTGAATGGCGTGCCGCCATTGGTGTGCTGATTGGCATAGGTGTTGTAGCTTGTGCGAAGGCATCGCTGGCCTCGAACTGCTGCATAGTGCGTTTCCCAATCGCAATCGCCAGTAGTCTCGTCGTTGCCAACGATGACCTCAGTCACCACGTTCTGGTCGTCAACGAATGCGTAATGCGCCATACCTAGCTCCAAGTGACCGTGCCAGTGCCAGCCGTGATTGTGCAGACCTTGTCTGCACCGGATGAAGAGCCAACGATTGTGTATGTCAGGCCGGAACTGAGCGAAATCAGTAGAGACGAGGGGTATCGCAGGACAATCACTCCGCTTCCTCCACTGCCGCCGCTCTTTGACCCAGCGTTGCTTCCTCCTCCACCGCCGCCCCCGCCAGTGCTTGCCGTCCCGGCAGTGCCGTTTCCTGTGCTGCTCCCGTTTCCTCCGCCACCAATGCCGCCTGACCCAGCAGTTCCAGAAACTATTCCACCACCGCCACCGCCGCTGAAATAAGCAGGCACAACAGGCACGCTGCTCTGAGAACCTGCACCACCAGACCCTGCAACTCCCGTGGCACCGTTTGCACCGGCTGCTGATGCTCCACCGCCACCACCACCAACATTGGCAGAAACTCCAGTGCCACCATTCCTGCCTTGCACAATCGCCAAGGCCGTGCCTGCTGTTCCAGCGTTTGCTCCGTTTGCTCCCCCACCAGAGCCTCCGTTGCCAGCAGCGCTAGTATTGTTGTTTCCCTGAGAGAAACCACCACCTGGCGAAACTATGCTGCCAAGGTAACTGGACGTTCCCACGCTGCCGTTGGCTTGCGCGCCAGACGCTCCGCCAGCACCTATAGAAACTGCATAGCTGACACCAAGCGTCACTCCAAGCGTCAGATACTCCATGAAGCCGCCGCCGCCGCCGCCGCCGCCGCACGAAGGCGCGTTCCCGCCACCAGCCCCGCCGCCGCCGCCTATGACCAGAGCTTTTATTACAGCAACGCTTGCCGCCGCACCCGAGATTCCGTAAGGCGTGTTGACGCTTGACTGCGATTGCCCGCCTATTGAGTAAATTCCCTGGTTCAAAGGTCTGCCCCGAAAGCGGTAACGTGAGTTGCCTGCGACACGCTTGTAGTCACGCGGATAGACCAAGACTGAGATGGCAGGATCAGATTGTTGTATGTGGTGCTGACGCGAGTCTGCTGAACGGTGCTTGATCCAGTCGCAGCCGCAACCAAAATCTCGTCGAAGAGCCAGTAACTTGTACCGTCATAAAGAAAGATGCGGACGATAGCCGCCGCAGAAGTGGCTGCGCACTTCACTACGATCTCAGCAATTCGAGTGCCTGTGGATGCGCCTGCGATGAGTGTGCCCACGTTCGTCGGTGCGGTGTAGCTACTGTCTGCCGTGGCGATATACACGCTGCCGATGCGTGGTGTAACGGCAAATACTGGTGATGTAGCCACGACAGACTCCTATCGGAAATTGGCCCAGAGATACAGCGATGAGGCAGAACGCGAGAAGTCAGTGGCCGCCTGCAAACCAGAAATGTCGCCGATGGCGGGGGGCGAGTGCCGGTGATCAGAACGCGAAGCCGTCGCTGCCGTACCAGCAGTCGCCGCGCCTGGAGAAAGCGGTGTGTCATCAGATAGAGTTGCACCGCCGCCACCTCCCGCGTCACCAGACGGCCCCTGCGGCCCGATGCCGCCCCCCACAGACACGCCGATAGCCGACGAGCCAACGGCGGCCGTGATGGAAGAAGAAGAGGCCACAGAGGCAGAGACGACAGATGATCCGACGCTGGCGCTGATGTTTCCGCTCCCAGTAGAAGCGGAAACGACAGACGCGGAAACAACACTTGTGATGCCTCCAGAGCCGCTGACAGTCGCCGATATGGGCTGCGAGACGACGCTCGCGGCGATCTCGCTCATGCGACGACCTCGACGGTTCCGGTGAGAGCCGTCCGCTGCACGCTGCCTGGGGCGACCCAGTCCAACTGCCAGCCGTAGGTGCCCGCGGCCAGGGCGGCGGTCTGCGTCTCAGTGAGGGAAACCGATACTTGCCCTGCTGCTGCGTCGGCGATGGTCGTCGTGAACGCCTGCACGGTCGAGCCGGTGACGAGGCTATTCAAGCTGGCCGTCGCAGTGTGGCCCGAGAGGCTCACGTCGAAGTCGATAAGTACGCTAAAATCCCCTGCCCGCTTGAACGCGAGATTCATCGTGCCGGGGAGTACGGAATAGGTGCTCATGGTCGCTCCGTTAGGCTGCTGATATTCGCACGTTGCTGAAAAACTGCGAGTACGAAATCTCGCTTGTAAATCGCAGAACGTCTCCGGTCGTTGCCGAGAAACTTCCAGTGATGTTGATCTGCGTCCGATACACCCCCGGCGTGACGGTGCTTTGGTTTGAGTTTGTTCCGATTACTTGCCTGACGCCGTTCTTCAGAATTGACGAGCCGTACCCATTGTCGTCGTCGTCAGAGAAATCCCACTTAACGGACACGGTACATGGCCCACCAACCGTCCATGTGTAGTGAGAAAGGCCGTTAACGTCGTCAAGGTAGACGCCAGTCGCTCGCACAAATGGGCTAGCTGTTGTTCCGCTGCCCGAGAATGAGGAGGTGTCTCCCGATCCGTTGTCTCGAGCAATCGTCAGCAGTGCAGCCGCAGCAACCGGCCAGACTTGTGTTGACCCAAAATACAGTTTGCTGACCGTAGTCGATCCAAGGTAGTAAGCAGACGGAGTTGCGGTTCCGCGATAGACTGCCACGGCTCACCCCGTCACGATGTAAAGCGTGGCCGTGTGTTTCGACGTGATCGCCGCATACGCCGTTGACGACAGAGCCATGATGTTCGTCACAGCGGTCGCAGACGTGATGCCCGTGACGATTGTGGTCACGGCTGTCAAGTCGTTGGCGGTGACGGTGACAGCCCCCGTGCGGCCTTGAACGCTCGTCACGTTTGCACTCAGCGTTCCGCTGCTTACCGAAAGTCCGCTGCCAACCACAACACCGCCCAAAGAGGTCGTCGTGGCATTTGGCAGCGTGTATGAATTGCCACCAGTCCCTCCAGTAGCGATTGTTACCGCGCCGGTCATGCCGTTGACGCTGATGACGTTCGCGACGGCGGTCAAGTCACTGATGGTACTGGCGGACTGAGTGTGCGAAGCGGGGGTGAAGCTTGGCGGTACATTCGTCAGTGCCGTGTACGAGATCGTCGGGAGCAAATGGACGTGGTCACTTCGGCTGGCATTCGTGCTTGTGCCCGCCGACGCCGTTCCGAGAGGCTGCGGAGTTGCGTCCGACAGCGAAGCGCCGCCGCCCCCGCCACCGCTTACCGTCAGAGTTCCGTCGGTCGTGGAGAAGCCGCTTCCAATTGTCAGGTTCTTCGCCTCAGTCTGCGGAGTAAGGCCAGACTGGTAGCCCCACGGGCCATAGAGGCCAGCAGCGTTCTTTGCTCGAACGCGGAACTTCCGAGACGAGTCGAAATTGCCTGTGCTCGTTCCTGTAACTCCAGAAACAAATGCCGTGTATGTAGCCCCGCTGTCATAGGTCTGCTGAACGTCATACGCCGCAGATGTCCCGGTCGTGCTTGCAGTCCAAGAAAGTGTCCCGCCGCCATCTGTGACGCTTGTCGGTGCTCCTGGGGCAACCTCAACCGAGAGCACCCCGCCAGCCGTGACTGTAAGGCCGCCTCCGACAGAAATTCCTCCGACAGAACTTTTGGTCGCAATCGAAGGCGTGAACGTCGTCGGAATTCCGGTTAGCGATGAATACGAGCCGCTCGTAGCTACCGCAGCCAGCCCGCTCACGTCCGAGGCGGCAATGGTCACCGCACCCGTTCTGCCGGCCACCGTCGTGACCGGCCCGTATTTCGCCGCCTCGGTGGCGAAGTCGCTGATGGTGCTTGCGGCCTGGGTGTGCGAAGCCGGCGTGAAGCTCGTCGGTACATTTGACAATGCCGTGTACGAAATCGTCGGCAGGCGAGCTACGTCAAGCGTACCGGAGCTAATTTCGGTAGCCGAATGAGTATGCGTCGTCGGATTAAAGCTCGTCGGTACATTTGTCAGCGCTGTGTACGAAATCGTTGGGAGGCGATCTACGCTCAGAGTGCCCGAGCTAATGTCGCTAGCAGAATGAGTGTGCGTGGCCGGGGTAAAACTGGTCGGAACATTGGTCAAGGCCGTGTAGGAGATTGTCGGCAGCAAGTGCACATGGTCGCTTCTGCTCGCGTTAGTGCTTGTGCCGGCAGACGCCGTACCAAGAGGAGACGGGGTTGCATCCGATAATGAAATGCTGCTTGTGCCGCCGCCCGAAATTGTCACCACGCCAGTCTGTCCGTTGACGCTGATGACGTTGGCGACGGCGGTCAAGTCGCTGATGGTGCTGGCGGCCTGAGTGTGCGATGAGGGCGTGAAACTCGTCGGCACATTCGTAAGCGACGTGTACGAGATCGTCGGCAGACGAGCCGCATCAAGCGTGCCCGAGATAATTTGCGTAGCTGAATGAGTATGCGTCGTGGGTGTGAAGCTCGTCGGCACATTGGTCAGCGACGTGTAAGAGATCGTCGGCAGCAAGTGGACGTGATCGCTCCTGCTCGCATTCGTGCTTGTGCCGGCTGCTGCTACGCCCAGTGCGGACGGGGTTGCAGTTGATAGCGTGACGGCGGCCGGAAAAACAAACGAGATGGCCTGCGACCCCGCCGATCCTGTTATCAAGACAGCAACAGAAGTTCCCGTGCTGACCGTGCCGACTGAAAGAGACGTTGCCGGCCCAGTCGGCCCGCGTGGGAGTCCAAAATTCAGCTTGGCGGCGTATGCCGTTCCTGCGTTGACTACGGACGCCGACTCAGTTGCCGACAGAGTCGTCACCGTCCCGACTTCAACTGTCGCCGCTTGCCCCGTGCCGCCGCCAACCGTCTGGTCGCCGACGTTGATGGTGACCGAATCGCCGTTGCCGACGGTGCTGTTAATCGTCGTCGAACCGACGACAACTACCGAAATCTCGCTCATGGAGCCACCGTTGTCACGTTGCCGCTGACGATTGTCCTAGTGATCTGTCCTGGGGCGACCCAGCGGAGATACCAGCGGTAGCCCACCCCAGGTGTCAGAGAGCGAGTCTGCGTTTCGTTGAGGCCGATGACCATCGTGCCGTTAGCCGTGTCGGAGATGCCGATTGTCGGTTGGACAACCGTAACGCCAAGGCCCGAAAGCGAACCCACGCCGCCGCCGGTCGTGGTCAAATCGCTGCGGTAGACATAGCTTTCCCACGAATAACCAGATATGTTTCTTTGCAGAGAAAGCGCGATATTACATTCGTCGCCGTTGACGGCTGTAACATTTAATGTCCCAGGAAGCTGAACGAAATCTGCCAAAGCATCACCTCGTCAGTTAGTCGGAGGCTCTGATCCCGTCTTCTTGACGACGGCGGCCTTGATTTCGTGCTGATCCTGCGCGATAGCCTGGAGCGTCTCGGCCTGCGTTGACTGGGTCTTGCCGATCTCGTCCAGAGTCGCCCGCGTTGAATCCAAAAACTCGGTATGACTCTTGACGATTGGCACCAGAACCGTGCCATGCAGCGTTATGGCGGCATCTCGAAGAAACCAGACCATGACGGCCAGAAGCAGGACAGGCACGCCGAACCGCTCGGCTACTCGAAACCCGGCCTCGACAAAAGACAAAGGACGGTCGCTCATCGTGAACTCCGCAGAAAACCACAATATGAAGGCCGGTAGCCTTATTAAATTGTAGCAGCGTGGAGTTGGCGTCTGAGGTCATCCAGAGAGCCAGAGTTGTCGATGGTGCGGGCGATTAGGTGGTCGCTAACCCCCGCCTCGCTCTGGTGCCCGGCCGCGCCCGCGTCCAAGCATCGCCACCCAGGCCGAACGACCTTCCAGACCTCGCCGCCTGCGTCGATGACAGCTTGTGCCTCGTTGTCAAAGCGAACGTCGGTGATGACGACGCCGCGGCCCACTGCGAGGTGCGGGATGGCACGCTCCATCGTGATCCGAATCCAAATCTTGGGATGGATCATTTCTCGCCCCCACTCGGTTCCCATGCTCTGAAGCATCTGCCTGGGGCTTTTGCCGAGCCACGGGATCACGGCCTCTTTCGTCTCGCGATTCTGGAGGCCAGCCACAGATATGCCTGTGATCACCGAAACGCACTCGTAGAGCGGGTCGGCGAACGCCAAATGCTGGAACAAGCACCGATCCGAGTCAATCAGTAGCTCGGCCACCGTGTTTTTCCCGGCCCCCGCCGGCCCGCAGAGTCCGATCAGCATTTTGTATACCTCCCGTCGAACCACAGATACTCGCCTAGTTCGACCGCCAAGAGCCGCTGGCCGACGCCGGCCTCGGCGAGCATCTTCTCGGCCAGCCCGATGTTCTTCTGCCAACGCTCGGGGGTGGCGTTTCTGAGCGAGACGAGGCCGACGACCTCGCTGATGCCAGCCATGATGATCGCCCTGGCACAGTCGCAGCAGGCGAACCAAGGGCAGTAGAGGCTCGCGCCGGCCGTCGCCACCCCGAGGGAGGCGGCTCGGTAGATCGCCGCCCGCTCGGCGTGCTCGATGAACAGGTACTTGAGCGGAGGCGTAGACCTGTCTTCTGAGACTGCCACGCCCTTGGGGTAGCAGTTGACCCCGCAGATAGCCTTCGTGGCCGTGACCAGAACAGCACCGTTCTGAGTGCGGTTGTCCTGCGAGCTAACAGCAGCGTAGCGGACGGCATTGCGGAGATAGTCGATCTCGGTCATTTCGACGGCCCCGCGATGTGCATGGCGGTCAGACCGCCCTCGGGCAGATAGATGAACGTCTCCATGCACTGGCGCGAGCAGACATATCCGCTAGCCGAGTGCCACTCGTCGGGCGGGGTGATCGACGGAGCCGTTCGCAGCACCACAGAATCGGCTGTCTCAATCGACCGCTCGGCGGCCTGGGCGTGGTAGTGGCCGGTGTGAAACTCCCTATACCAGCATCGCGACCAATCGGCGGCGGCCTCCATCGCCATAAGCTGCGGCAGACGCTTCTTCGCTTTGTCGCCGTGGGCCGCGCCGATCAAGTTGTTTCCGTAGGTGACATACTGGCGTCGGGTGTAGTTCTGAGACACAGTCACCCGCTCGCTGTTACGGAACCGCTCTTGCAGGATTCGCTGAAACGCCCAGGTCAGGGTTTCGTCGTGGTTGCCGTTCACGACGACAACGTCGGTCTGGGCGGTGTCCGAAGAACGCTCAACGATCCCCAGGAGCGTGTCGCAGCCGACCTTGATGATCTTCTGGAGACGCCCGTCGTTGTCCTGGGGCGTGCCAGCGGTCGTGTTCCCTGCGGGGCCGTCGGCGTTGAACAAGTCGCCGAGGAACAAGATCGTCCTGCGGGCCGGGTTGTAGGTGTCGCCGACTTCGATGAGCGCCCGGCCAGCATCGCCGACCATTCTCTCGGCGATTGCCAGATCGTAATCGTCGTGGCCTGTTGTCTTCGCATATGCGTACTTGCCAAAATGAGTGTCGGCGATCACCAGCACTTGCCAGAGGTCGCCGCGGGCCTTGGGCTTAATCGGCTTGTGCTTGATGCGGGGCAGATTGGCCGCCGCGATCATGGCCTCGACGGCCTCTTTGATCCCCGGCCCCGCCTTCGGCCTGAGCCGCACCCAGACCCGGTGGAGGTCGGTGACCGTCGGCTCGCCGTCGCTGCCGGCGGTCGCCACTTGCCACGATGTCGCCTCGGATGAGGCGATCTCATAGCGGGTCATATCCGCTTCGATATGGGCGATAAGGTCATCGACGGTCTTGATGCGGCGGCTCGTCGAGCGGGCCTCGAGCACCTCGCCGTCACGACGCTGCGTCACTTGTTCGGCGTCGGGGGCGGGCTTCGGCGTGGCCGACGCTGCCGCCGACGACATGATGTCGCCGGTCAGCCCTGCGTCAGCCATCGTTGAACCTTTCGGTAGCCGTTGATCTTGTACCCACGCTCGACTAGCTTGGCGATGATCGTCCTCGCCATCTGCGATGCTGAGACGCCAGACGAATCGGCCGTCTGCCGCCACTGGCAGCGAACATCAAGAATCGCTTTTTGGTGGTCGTCGGACAGAACGTCGAACCATCCTTGGTTTCTTGGCGTCGGCTTTGCGCTTGACAGGATGTCCTGAGTCAGCGAGTCCATGCTTTCCTTTCCGCAGATAGATCATTCCGTCGTCATCGGGAATGCCGCCGCCCTCGACTTGATCGTCGTCATCGTCGGAAAAGACGAAATCCTTGGGTGGCAGCGCTTTTCCCATAGGTACAAGTCTGGCCTAGTAGGGTTTATTGGTCAATCTTGTTTTTGCGTGCATTCTTGATAGCACGGCGAATAAGAAACCGCCCTGCGGCGTCGATGAACGGGAGGCCACGCTTCTCTGCATTCTGCCTCATGGCCGCGAGGATGTAGTCGATCCGTTCTGGCTTCTCGCATTCATCTGGCCCCCACTGATCCATCTCTTGCGCGACACGATTGCACGAACAGTCGGGCGTACTGGTGATTTTAATGCGTGCCAGCAGCTTTTTTAGTTCTGTTCCAGGCAATCCTCGTCTGAAATGCGTCGGCAAGTGGAGGCAATTTCTGAGGGTAGTGTCCGAGCGTAGTGGCCGGCCACATCGCTCACAAACTCCGTCCGCATGCACGCAATCCATCACGATACACCGTCTATGGTGATCGTCACCAACGGGCCTACTTGATGGATTCCAAAATTTGGAGCCTGCCCTATAGCGTGAATGTACGTCGGCCCGGAAAAGTATGTGATCGGAAGGGTGGGCCATTCGTCTGGCTTCGACTGCAAATATGGGCCGTAGAACAAATCCGGCATAAAGCGATACCGGGATTGAGCTTGCGAAATGGTGTCGCACTGGAAACGATTTGGCGATGCCGGCGAACTTTCAAGTTGAATCTGACCAGTCATTGATAGGTAAAGTCGCTCGCGAACACCACACGCAACAGTCCTAACCGTTAACGAGATGTTCGTTCCGTTTATCCACGGTCTTACGAAATCGGGGCTTGTGTAAGTAAAAACTGTCGGGCTTGTGCTTGATCGCACGAGCGTTATGTGCTGCGAATACGGCGCAATCGATACGTGAACCTCACTGGCGGAAGAAAACACCGACGACGATTCCGCATTAGATGAACTATCAAGTGAGAACGTAACGTCGCCAGGAACGATTACGGCTGATGCGTTTGAAATCACATCGGCGGCAGTGAAGGCCAGTGTGTGCTTGAACGGGTTCGACCCGTCGGCTGTGCCAAACGCCTTGTAATAAAGAACACCACCGAGACCGAATGTTATCTCCGAAGACTCAATGTCTGGCAGTCCAGCGCCGGCGTATTCTTTGTATTTTGCAACGACAACACGAAACGCGACACCGCCCACAGGTGCATCCACAAAGGCGTGCGACGTATGCTCTGGCCCGTACTGGAAAAACCTCGTGTCAAACACCATCTGGGTTTTTCCGTACCCAGACGCGCTGCCATTCCACGCATCGTAGCCGTCCAGCACCGCGTCCGTTGCAAAGATAGACGCAGTCTGATTGAGATCGTAGCGCCTATCCATCCATTCGACCCACGGAGACCCAACGGTGTCCGGCGGATGATCTGGCGCGGTCGAAGAGAAGCCGGAAAGTGTTATGTCCACGCAGCCGGCTCTGGGTGTGCAGCATGGATTGCATACAGCGCCAAGCATTACGGGCACTCCGCTGCTATTAGATACCAAGCCGTTCCGTCCCTAGCTATTGCGCAGTTCTTCGTAGAAGAAGCAGTGCCGCCAACTGTGGAAAACAAGTTTGTAGCGATCACCGTATTTGGCGTGGCCGTCACTCCTCGAAAAGTCACCGTCTTATCTGTGTTGATTGCCCACGCGCCAGTAAACGTACAGACGCGAAACACTTTCGGATTGTAGGACGCGCCGCTGTCCTCAAGAATTGTCGGAATGCGGTTAACCGGCGCGCCGGGGGCGATGGCGTCTACTCGCGAGATCGTGCTTTTCAGCTTCTCGCGAAGACTCTCTCCAATTAAATAACGGCCGTTGTCTGCCATTGTTTTTCAGTCGAACCAACGAATGCCAAACTCAGAGAAATTATTTCCGAAAGCCGTTTCTGGCTGTAAGCAGACTCGGTTGACGATAACCTTCGTCGCCGCTGGAAAATTATCGACGTTTCGCGGCGTGCCGTCGTCGTTTAGTGCTATCGGCTGGGCGCACGGACGCTGGGCCATGCCGCCGTCTTCAAACGCGGCTATGCCAACGCTGCCTCTCATTTTTTTGTTTTGCGTTAGCGCGGCAAGCGCAAGTGGCTCTACCACTTTCCCATTTTTATGCTCAAGGGTAAGTGCGTTCTGGTCAACATCCTGCCTACCCAAGCCGTCGTTCTTGATATTGATTCCAGTCTGCGGCAGCGCGATATCCCAGCCGATGGGTTCAAAGTTTCCTTTGACAAACGCCCAGTGTCCTCTGACGGCGAAGCTGAATGAAACCTTAAATCCTCGGAACGTCTGTTTGTTGAACTGCTCGACGACAGCGGTTGAAGAAACACCTTGAAGCATACAGCAGTGAGGCGCTATGGTTAGTTCACTAAACATAAAGGAATCGCTGTTGACATATCCGCAATACTCCAGCATTGAACTCTGGTCTGTCTGGGAATACTGGTCGATATTGATTGTCACGACCGGCTCAAGCCTTGTTACTCCGTCATACATATCGCCTACTGGGTTGACCGCAGGTGCCCAATTGCCTGAAACACCTTCGGTGACCTTCTTGCCGGCCCACGCTGCTATTTCAGTCAGCGACGTGGTCATCGAATACATCGCAGGACGGTCTTCCGGCTGTAGCGACTTTGGATCGGGGGAATTCGGAGACGCTCCTGCGCTGGTTCGGTACTCGGCGGTGACGATGCAGACGACGCGGCTGTCGCCGTCGTGAGTTGCCGATACGCTCACGCACGGGATAGGGTTTTGTTCGCTGTAGGTGTCGCCGATGCTCACGCCGACAGCATCGAAAATGTCCCAATTCTCGCCGGGAGAATTGAGTAGCACTTTCCATCTTCGAGTGGCTTGGTCAGCCAAACCGCCGCCATCGGAGCTTCGTCCGAAAGCATTGCCCTGCGAGAGTTCTGAAACTAGTTTTGGCATGATTACAGCAGGACGCCTGGGTTTGCGTCTTTCACGGCTTGAATGAGGTCATCGAACTTTGCTGTCTGCTTTCTGAGTTCGGCTAGGTTCACGTCCTTCGCCGAATCGTCGCCCCTAAGAAGACGAGTCAGTTCCGCGGCTCCTTGACTCGTCGAAACGTCTGTCATTTGAAGGGCGGCTCGAGACGGGCCTTGGATTCGCGCCGTCTGCCGCTCCTCCTCGAAACCCTGGAGCATCGGTGCGACTTGCTCCATCTGATTCTGAATCCCCTTTTCAAGTAAGCCACGGCGACCTTGAATGTTCATAAGTCCTGCCTGATCGATGGCTCCTGCGGTCATGTCTTTGACGATACCCTCGCGTATGTCTCGGGAGAACCGCTCGCGGTCGTTTAGGAATGCCTCGCGGCCACGACCAGTGCTTGTTGCGGTACGCTCTTCCTTGGCACGCTCTTCCATGAAACGATCTTCTGCCGCCTTCAAACCGACTAGGTCAATGATGCCGTTGCTGTTCTCGGCGTCTCTTGCGTAAGCATGTCGAATGTCTTGCAAGCCATTCATCGTCTCTTCGGCAAATCTTTCTTCTTGAGTCCTCCGTAGCTCGCGGCCTCTCTCAGCAGACTTGCGCACCTCTTCCTCTTGAGTGCTGGCCTCGACTGCTTTCTCAGCCCTCTTTCGCCGCATCTCAACATCTGGCTCAACCTTGTCCTCCAGAGAGGCTCGCTCTGCCCGTAGTTGCTGCTGCTCGTTCGCCGAGAGCGAGCCGCTCTTCAACTGCTCGTCGATTTCGCGCATGCGTGCGTATTCATCGGCGAACGTGTTCTCAGCTAGTCCCGCAAGAAACTCGGCCTGCGCTAGAGCCGCATCTATGGAGTCCCAGAGGTTTTCCCAAGGCCCACCCAGAACAGCATTCGCGTCGTTTGCGGCCTTTTCGGCTTTTTCTTGCAGGAGAGCGATATCTTCGCGGCCGGCAGCCCTGGCCGCGGCGGCATTGCCACTAAAGCTCCCAGTTTGCCTTATTCCAGCGTCTCGCATTTCGCGTGCAGCTTCAATCATCGCATCCCGAGCTTCCATCGCTGACTGCGCCTTCGGCGCAATTTCGCGTTGCTCTTTGACTAGCTGCTCGCCCTGCTGCACATCTTCTTCGTCTTTAGCTCGTTGATTCGCAATGTCCTGCTGGGCTTTTCTCTCCGTTTGACGCTGTCGATCAAGGTCTTCCTCGGCCCGTTTTCGGTCAGCGCGCGTCTCTGGTGTGCTGTTTCGGAGGTCGGCTCGCCTGGCCTCGTCTGCGGCCTGCTGTGCCGAACTCAGGTTGCCGGCGGCCTCATTTGAAGCGCGAACCAGTGCTTCGGAGAATTTCTTCAGTGCCAGCGTTGCCGCTTCGATGGCTGCAATCTCGGCGCTGAGTGCGGCTTCGGACTCCTCAAAGAGTCGCTGTGCCATCGGGTTCTGATTCTCTTGCTTTGCTGCCTGCTGCCGAATCGTCTCCCGCTTGTCTTCAATCTCACGCATTCGACGAGCAAGTTGGCCGTCTGGCAATTGCGCAACATCAAGGTTAGCGCCGACTCGTTCGGCCCTGGCGTCCATCTGCCGCTGCGGCTCAACAATGCGTTCATAACGGAGATCGCCGGCACGCTTCTCTATTTCATCTCGCTGTGTTTTTAGCTCCTCAATTTTTGCTTTTGCTTCGTCAACAAGCGTCTTCTTTTTTGTTGCGTCTTCTTCTTCTGCGGCTTTCTCTAGCTTCTCGTAGGCTTCCTCAAGAGCCTTGGCGTTCTTGTCTAGCGCGACTCCAAACAGTCTGGCTCCAGGCAGGCCAGCTTTTATTGCCTCCGCGACCTCCTCTTGGGCGTTGCGAAGTGTTTCTGCGGCACCGCGAGACGAGTCAAGAACAGCCAACGCAATGCCATCCACGATCCCGTTGAGAGCGTTGGCGAGCCGTGCGGACAGCGTGGCTAACTCTACAATTGAGGCGTTTGCTGCGATTGCCGCTGGCGTCTGAAACCCAAGGAACGTCTCGGCTGACGAGCGTTGCAATGCTGCAATCGCTCTGTCCACAGCCCTCATCTGAGATGCAATCGCATCGGCCGAACTGCCTGAATCAATCCCGTCCGCTGAACGTGTCACAGCTTCAACGACACTGTCATCCGAACCCGCCCGGCGCTGACGTGCAGCCGCCCGCCTAATTGTCGATTCAGCAACGTCGCCCGTTGGGTCAGAGATGTCGTTTAAAAAATCAGATCGCCGTTTCTCTCTTCTCCTGGAAGCGGCCAATTCTTGTGTCAAGGCGATACGGCGACCAATGTCTGTTTCTCTTTCAATCTTTCCCTGCAATGTGTTCTGCAGCGCTCGTTCCCGCTGCACTACAGGATCAAGGTCTGCGACACGCGCGTTTCTCGCCTCTCTTTGCTTCTTTTCTATTTCAGCACGACGCTTCGCAAAGTCTTGGGCTGCCTTCCCGACATCTGAGAAAGTGTTTGCAGACATAGAGTCGCCGAGCGACTTGAACGCTTCTGCCAACTCCTTAACGACGTTCTTCTGTTTTTCCAGAGCGTCGTTCAGCGCCTTCGTCTTATCTTCCGCAGTCTGGCCGTTGTTGATCCATCGGACAATCGCGACAGCGGCTTGACCCACAAGCACGGCACCCAGGCCGACGAGCAGCCCAGTAGTGCCTCCAATAACGAACCCCAGTTGCGTCACGTTGTTTCCAATCGCGCGCAGTTTTTGCTCCAGCCCGCCTGTGGACGACAAAAAGTCATCTACAACATACGCGCCTTGGTTGACGGCCAAAGAGAACCTATCGAATCCTTGCCTGCCGATATCCCCCGCGCGGCCGATCTCCCTAGTAAGCGTGCTCACACGAATCCTTGAAACGGCCGCTGCGGCGGCTATCGCCTCGGCTCGCAGTGCCACAATATTCGCACGCGCGGCAGCACTATCTATGCTGCCCTCGTCAAACGCTGTCGCCACAGCGTTGCGAAGCCTGTTGAACGCTTCTACTGCTGGGCCTCTAGCCTCTGCGCTGGCCCTGCCGATGGCTCCTTGCAAGATTTGTAGTTGTGCGCCGTAGCCCTGCAATGCACGTTGATCAAGTCCGAGATTGATGCCCGAGACGCCCTCACCACCAAACGCGCCGGCGAAGTTCATCGCCGCCGCCGCGCGGTTTGCGTCCTGCGTCAAGTGAACGAGCCTCTGGCGAGCAGACTCAATCTCGCTGCCCATAGGCACAGCCGCCGTCGAGAGCCGGATAAACTCCCTCTCGGCATCGCGGATAGCTGGGACAAAACGTGCTCGAAGCGGCTCGGGTAGGGTGTCGATCTTGCTCTTGAGAGAGGTGATGCTGCCCTCGAGCACGCTGAGTTGGCGGCGAGGAGATTCAATGTCCAGCCCTAAGTTGACGCCACTGTCACCACCAAGCGCCTCTGCCTTCGCCGCCTGCTCTCTTCGTATTAGCGTTGCAATCTCGCCTTCACCCCTACGCTTTGCCTGCGCCTGCCGTTCGACCTCGGCGGCCTTTGATGCCTGCTGCACCCTCTGTAGGTTGGCTAGCTCGCTGTCGGCGACCCGCTGCGCCTGCGCCTGCCGTTCGACCTCGGCGGCCTTTGATGCCTGCTGCACCCTCTGTAGGTTGGCTAGCTCGCTATCGGCGACACGCTGTGCCTGCGCCTGCCGCTCGACCTCGGCGGCCTTTGATGCCTGCTGCCTTCGCTGAAGAACTGCTATTTCACCTTCTGCGGCGGCCACCGTGCGAGCAGCCGCGGCGGCTTCTGCGCCTACCCGCCGTTCGATTTCGTCGTTTAGCCCACGCTGGACGGCAAGCTGCGACTGGTATGCCGCCGTCGCTGCCTCGACGTTTCCGTTTACAAGAAGTCTTTCGTTCTCCAATGCGGCGGCGAGACGCTCCGTCTCCACGGCTGCGGCTCGCTGCTGAGAAACAAGGCCGGCAATTCCATTGCTCGCCATTGCTCCAGGGGACATCTGAGCAGCCTGAGACTGTAGGCTCGCCGAGCGCTGCATCTCAGAAACCATCTCGGGTCGCTGGAATCGAAGCTCTTGACCAGTGGCGAGGCCAGAAACCATTGCTCCGGCTTCTTCCATCCTTTTCATCGCAGCCGTCGTGAACTCAACTTGACGCGCGACTCGAGAAAACTGATCGACGGATGCTGTTCCAGTCCTGTCTATTGTGTCAGCAAGCTTCTCGGCAGCAGCCTGCGCCGACTGAAGTGCGGGGTTGAACTCGCCCTGCACGGAAATAGCCAGTCTTCCAAACGTCTTTACGGCGTTAGAAAGAGGCTTATTTACCTGCTCTGCCGCGGAATACAAACCCTGCATCCGCGTGACTGCGGACTGTAGGTCTGGGCCTTGGAAGCCTTTAAATGACAGCTTTTGCGAAGCGACCGCTTGCAAAGCCCGCTCAAGCTTCTGAGCGCTGGTATAGATTCCGTTCAGCGCAGACGCTGATCCGCTTTGCGCGGATGTCAGCGACCCCTGCATACTGCCGGCGAACTTCCGCACCTCGGCGGCAGACTTACTCAGCTTGCTATCAAAATCGGCCGTATTCGCCGAGACGATAGCACTGATTTTGCCGAGATAGCCGTTTGCCATCGTTTCACCCTGGTATCGGTGCGGTCAGCTTCATTAGTTCGTTGATCATCTGCTGTTCGGTCTGCTCGGCCTTAACAACGCTCGGGATGAACGCGGCCTCGTCGGGGATGTCGTGTTTTTTGTAGTTCCCCGACGAAGCCATGATCACCCTGCACAGTCGGGCCGTCTGGCCCCACGGGTCTGGCAGCGGCCATCGCTGGTCATATGCGTACCACTCGGCGATCTCCTTGCTGTCCATTTCCTGAAGCAGCCGCTTGACGCTCATGCCGAGAGTGGCTGCTAGGCGGAAGTAGAATCGCCGCTCGGGGCGGCGGGCGAATCTTCCCCCAGGCCATCCACTGCCTCCTGGGTGAAGGCATTTAGCTTCCAACCGGCCTCGAAGAGGCGATTGATCACGACCGACGACTTCTTGCCGAGCACGTCGCCTTCGTCGTCTGCGAAGAGTCGTTGACCAGCCTCGTCGCAGAGAGCCAGCAGAAGGAAGCGAATGCGGAACGCCTTCATCTTCTGCTCGGAGTAGCTCTCCTCGAAACGGTCGCGGTCGGTGCCGGTAAGAACGCGAAGAAAAACGTCGCCGCCCCACTCTGGAACAGCGATCTTTTCCTTACGAACGTCGTCGGCGGCCAGGATGCTTTTACGGTCAAGTGCCATGTCTATCTGCTCCAAGAATGAGTGAGCGTCGGCATCCTGCCGGCTAATTGCCTTGATAGTCAGTCATTAAGAACTTGCACGAACCGCGAATGACATCATTCACTTGCGCGGACACAGATGCCGACTCGCAGATAACACGGCGAGAAATGCTGTAGCCACTGGACGAGAATGCCAGTTGCCCCGTTTTTCTCACAAGCCCCTGTGGGTCGGCGTTTGTGGTCAAGAAGTCCACCGTGATGGTGCCTCCGGCCCACTCGCCGGTTGGCACAATAACGCTGTAGCCCAGTTGATCTGCGACGGCCGTCATGTCTGTGACTTGGGCCGCGGGGGTTTGCACCGAGAGTCCGGTGATAGTGCCTGAGAAACCTAGAAACGAAAAGCTCGCCCCCTGCGCGGTGACTCCAGCCATTGCTATCCCCGCCTATTCGACTAGGCCACTCGAATGGTAAGGCTACCCTTGATGAGGTCGCCGACAGAGCCGCTGATCGTCGATGCCGTGAGCGTGCCGTTGCCGGAAAAGGAGACGGGGCCGCTGATGGCAACCGCGCCACTTTGCGCAGTGATGATTGTGGTTCCGATGTAATCAACAGAAATTTCTCGCTGCACGAAGGTCGGCACATACTCACGACGGCTTCCAACTGCCTGCCCGAGGTGCGATCCATCGGCGTTGTCGATCTGGTCGTTGACATTGAACGAAGTGGCAGTGAGGGTCGCACCAGCGTAGGTGATCAAGATACCCATCGCAGCAGAACCGGCCATAGTGCGCCTCCTTGCGCTAAAGTCTTATTCAGTGGCTTCTTGCCACCGAATCTGAAATAATTGTCGAACTTCATATGCGGGCGGGAGTTGTGCTCCCACGGCGGCCGGGTCTAGATAGTCATCCGTCTCCGACACGAGCCGTATATCACTAATTGTAACCCCTGAGAGCGTGCCAGTGCGGCCATCCAAGGCCAATCGAACCTCGTCCCCTAGTTCGCGGGCGGTGTCATAATTCAACGCCCACGACGCGATCTGGAGGCTGACGACCGGCTGAAACATCGGGCCGGTCAGGTGCGACTCGCGGGTGATGTTATTTCTCTTGTAGACACAGAACGGCAGGACGGCAGTCTTCGGCACAGCAATCGGGTAGACCTGAAATCCGACGAGCCTCGCCACCTCTGGGGTGGTGACCAGACGCTGAAAAACGTGCTTTTCGGGAGAGATAATCACGATTCCAGCCTATCTAGCGTGTTTTGGATTGCCGACCTCAGTGTGTTGAACACGGCCACCTGCTGCTCTCCGATGGTCTTTTCCATCGCGTGTCGGGCTGGCATCGCGCCGTAGGTTTCGCCTGGATGCAGGGTTACTGGGTGCATCTTGCCGTTGGTCGTGCCGAAGTCGTGGGGATACCCCTTGCCCATGCCCGCCTGACGAGTGGCTTCGTTGATGCTGCCCATCAAGAAGTAGTAGCCCTTCGACATATTCGCGAACTGCTGATTGTTCGCCGACGAATGCCGCTTCATCTTCCCGTTGATCATTTGGTGAACATTCAGATAGGTGCGGCGACCTTTCGTCCCAGGCTTTCTGGCGTCACTACCAAATTCGTGGAGCCACGCCGCGTTGCCCGACGCCTGCTTTGACGTGGCACCGGCTGTTCCGGTCTGCCACGGGCCGATGATCGCCACGGCAGCCGCATCGTAGGTCTTCGTATAAATGCGAACCGACTTACTCAGATTGCCGGTCACGTCGTTGATCTTGGCCTTGTAGCCCTTCTCAATGTGCTTGCCGGCCAGCTTGACGCAGTTCTCGAGCGCCTTCGGCTCGCCCATCTTGGCACCAAGCATCTCCAGCTTTTCTGCAAGCTCGCGGATGCCGGCCGTCTTGACCGTGACGAACGCATTCGTCAGTTGCTTGCCGGTCTGTCCGTCCATTACCCGAGGTGCGCCAACGCCTTGCGTAATCATGTCGCGTCCTCCCGAGCCAGGATTTCATGCACAGACCGTGTTTCTCTCTCGAGCACGCTGCTGATCTCCATCACGCGGCCACGCCAGATCAGACGGTGCTGGTGCGTCAAGCCGGGGAAGAAGCGGATGCGGATGCGGTGTGTGACGAGCACGCCAGCCTGCTGGGCAGCGAAGTAATCGGCGGCCCTCACGCCCATTACGCTGGCGTAGACCGTGCCCTCGTCCTCCCAGGAGAGCGTCGTCTCGCCGAACGAGCTTTGGCTCTCCACGGGCCGCTGGATCGTCACCCGCTCTCGCATTGCGCCAGAGTTGATCATGGCTCACCCCATCCAGAGCGCGGTGTATGAGCCAGACCCAGAGGGAGCCGAAACCGTAAGTGTCGCCGTCACGGGGAGGACGGCGAGCCGGCCCGCGGCCACGTCGATGCTGCCGGCCAGCCGCAGGACTCCCGCTCCCGTGTTCTTCACGACCAGGGTCGATAGCGGCGTCGTGCCGACGATCTGCACCGACGCCGTTCCGACGTTGCCGCTAATGGTCTGTGCCCGCGTCAGAGACGGAGCCAGATGCTCGGCCAGCGTGCCGACCGTCAGCGAGGTGTCGGAGGCGTCGTGGTAGACGGCGTCAACGTCAATGCGGGCGCGGATGGTCATCGGTAAACCCCCATGCTGGCCGCGGCCAGAAGCGTCTCAAACGTCTGCGGCACCGAAACGGGTGCTCCGGTGACCGCCGGTTGGCGAGTGTCATACCAGTGGGCGACGAGTATGCAGATGAGGTGCTTGGTCACGGCTGGCGCGGTTCGACCGTCGCTGCCGTAGCCGGCCGTGTACCGCACCGTCACCGAGTTCTCGTCTCCTCGAGTCGCCGGCCACGCCCTGGCCCACTGCGGGTAGATTCGCCCAGGCAGGACGCTGGCATCGACTTGGAAGTCGGCGTTCGCGCTCAAGAGCGTGCTGTAGGTGCCATCGCCGCTGCGGTATGTCACCGTGATCGCCGCGTCCTGCATGGGCAGCCGGGGCAGGATGATCGCCCAGATTGGGAACAGGTCATACTTGACCTCCCAGACGGTTGTGCAGATCGTGATGTCTAGAATGTCCTCTACATACTCGCGCGCCACCGAGATCAGAGACTGGATGTAGAGATCGTCGGCCTCGGTATCGACGCGGGCGTGGGTCTTGGCGAACGCCAAGCTCACCGGCTCGACGGCCGGCGACGTGATTCGCCGAAGACTACGAAACGGCGTAATCGTCGCCGTCGGCTTCTGCGGTGTACCGAAGACAATCGTGTCCATTACTTCCTCTGCTTTGGCTTCGTCTTGATGCCAACCTCTGCCCGCTCAATCGTTTCCGTCACGGCCTCGGCCGTTTCGACTTGTTCGATAAGCCCGCGGCGAACGAGCAGATCGCACATGCCCGCCGGCCAGTCCTCAAAGACTTGACCAGCTTCGTAGCAATCAAAGTTCTGGAGCACGCGGATTTTCAATTTGCGTACCCCCACGCTCCCTTGGGAGCCTTCTGGCCGTTGCCCCAGTAGTCGGTCGTGTGCTGCTGCACCTTCCCGCCTGCGTCGGTTCTGGACGGCCATGTGATCATCAGTTCGGCGTGTCCGACGCTAATCTGGGTCGCAACGCCAAGCGTGTTGCCACAGGCAGCCCACTGCCTCCAGAAACCAATGTCCTCGTCAACGTGATCTCCGTCCCACTCGCCCTTGCTGTTCGGGCTAGAGACAAACCACGGCTTCTTCATCTTCTTGAGTGCTGACGTTCTCAGGAACGTCAGGCCGAAGTGAGCAGTCGAAACCGGCTGGACGACCTTCTCGAAGAAGTCGGTGCCGACTTCCGTCTTTTCGCTTGCACTCACGCCTGGGAGCGCCAGCATGACCGCATTCGTCTCCCGCTTCGTCTGAAGCGGAGCGATGGCGTCCATGCCGGAGTGCATGAGGAGGGCGAGCAGGGCTTCAACCGTCCTTGAGTTGAACACCGTGTCATAGTCGATGGTCAGGATCACGTCGTGCTCGTTGACGACCTGTTCCATCGCCCTTTGCAAACACTGACCCCAGTAGGCACCTGTCACTTTCATTGGACTGATGCCGTGAGGGGCAAGCGCGGACGCCACGCAAAAGAAATTGTCGGTAAATCCGAGTCGCGGGGTGGACATCACCGCCGCGACTCTGATTTCCGCGTCACAGTTACCAATTCGCAATAGCACGGTTCGCTCCTTGTTTGGAGCGGGCGCGCATCCTTGCGCCTTGTCGGCCATCATGGCCGTCCCGCAGTTACGGGATTAGCCCTTGACCCATCCGATGCAACCAGCCTCCGACGCGGTGGCCGGGGCGTTCTCGCCACGGGACAGCCGAGCCGTCACAACAGTGTTCACGCTCACCGACGGGGTCGCGGTGACCTTCAGGTACCGCTTCTTCGCCTGCGTGTTCACGTCGAGCTTCACCATCGCGGCCGACGCGGTGTCGGACACGGCGGGGATGGTGAAGTCGGTGCCGCCGAGGAAGCCGGTGACATTCGAGAACGTCGAATTGTCGTCCGACTCTTCGATCTTCAGCACGCTGGCGAACACCGTCGAGGCGTTGCTGGCCCGAAGGACAGCGACACTCGCGTGATCCCAACCGAGGGTGTCAATCGTCAGGGTCACGGCACTGGTGCCGACGGACGCGGGGACGGCCGCGACGACCTTTTCCATTTGGGAATGAAGCATGGGACAGGGTTCTCCTTCTAGAGGTTGGTTAGGCTCAAGACGCCGCGGTCTTGAGAGCGATCACCGGGCCGGCGGTCGTGTTGTCGCCGAGCGAGTGATGGACAATGTCGAAGCGGCTCGTTCCCTGGAGCAAAAGTTGATCAGTGGTCGCGTAGACCTGATCGTAAAGCTTGACCGAGAAGTCTCGGCGACGAGCGTAGATGCTCGAGAGTCCGAGGTTCGCGAACAGCACCTTCACCTTGGAGGGGTCAGCACCGAGCGTGCTGTCCATGACGTGGACGAGGTTCACAGGAAATCCTAGGAATTGCTCATTCACGCCGCTGCCGACCTGCTCGACGGTGTTGCCGCCAGCCGCGTAACGGAGGCGAGCCATCGAAGCAGCGAAACCAGCAGGAGAGATGTAAAAAGCAGCGCCTTGTCGGGCGTAGAGAGGCATCTTGCCGATGAGCTTGATGAAGTCGGTGATCGTCAGCGACTCAAAGCCCGTGGCACCCGTGCCGGCCGTCAGGACGCCAGCGGTGTGCGTGCCATCGTTGATCTTCGGCACGACGCCGTAGATGCCGCCGTAAGTGCTGGTACCGTCACCGAGCCATCCGCACATGTCCTGCTTGAGAGCCAGACTCGTTGCAAATTCTGCGGCAACGCTGTCAGCGATGCTCACTAACGCATCCTCTACGATTTCGCTCGACATTCTCGTGCCCACCGCGAGCTTTTTCGAGATAAGCTGCACGTTGGCGTAGGTCGGCTCCGACTCGCTGACTGCGGTGCCTTCACCCACGAAGTAGGCCGAGGTGCCAGAGACACGCTTCGGGATGATCATCGTGTCGCGGGTCATCGTGACCTTCTCGACGTTCGACGCGGCGAACGTACCGTAGTTCTCGACCAAGCGGATCACGCGAGCGGCAAACTCTTCGGGCACCAGGGCACCACCAGCCGAGTTGCTGCCCTCGTTGAGAGCGCGGGCCTCGACGCCGTGATCCTTGCACCAGCGGATGTCGTCAGCGTTCTTGAACGTGTGAGCACGCAGCCATCGGCCGCAGCGGTAGGCACTCTCGACAGCCTCGGGGCCGTCGTTGAACGCGCGAAGCTGGGTGTGATGGATGTTGACCGCACGAATCTCCGTCTTAGGAGCTTCGGGGGCGGGGGCAGCGACCGCAGCAGGAGCGGCGACCTCGACGACCGAGCGGAGTTCCTTCTCCTTGGCGGCGATCATCGACTCAAAGTCAAGGTCAGCCTTGACGGTGTCGGCTTCGCCGGAGAGCTTCCGCAGTTCGACGGTCTGATCCTCCGAACGCTCGGCCACGGCGGCCAGTTCGGTCATTCGCGCGGCGATGGCCGCGGCACGATCCTGAAGACGCTTGAGATTCGATGCCATTTGGCTTCTGCTCCTAGTTGAGCCAGCCAAACGCGAAATGCGACGGCTGGCGGGTGTTCCCGCTAGCGCGCCGCAGACCTGAATCCTCAAGTCGCTCGCACTGCCCCTCGCGACTTCCGTCGCGAAGCAATGTGTATCTATGTAGCCTAACGAACTTAACTATCGCCGTGCAAACTGTTCCGAAGAATAGTTGCCTTGAGCGATGCGATCTTGCCTGCGAAGTCTTCGCCGCGTTCCTGCTTCGGCGATTCGACGACTACTTGTGACGCCTCTTCGACGATCTCGGCGGGCACTTCGACAGCGGCGACTTCGCGAGACTCATCAGCTTCGCTATCGCCGTCCATCTGCTTGACCTTGGCCTCACTCCAAGACACGGCCGCGTCTCCCCCCCAAAGTTCGTGCGCTACAAAACCTGGGGATTCACTGCCGACCTTATCCCAGCCGGGGCGACGGTCAACCTTGTGCCTCGCGAACCACGCACGCATCTCGCGAACGTGCTCGGGCGTCAGTTCTTCGCGGGCGGCGATCCGCTTCGCACGCGAAACAGTCTCTGGCTTGAGGCCGTCGCCGGAGCGGCCGGCTTCGTGAAGCTTGAGGCCGCGGCGGGCGGCTGCCGCCATCCCTTCGCTCGGTACGAGGCTGACGGCCCGTTCTTCAACCTCTTCGGCGGGTTCGGCTCGACGAGCCACCCACTTCTGCCCGGTATCGCCGCCGGCAAGCTGCCACTCCACCCAGGCGGGCGTTCCCGACCATCCGACGGTCTTCGCCGCGAGACAGCGCTCGTAGACGCCCGAGAGATAGGCGACTTCTTCGATGCTGACGATCTCGCGGGCGGCCAGCCGCTCGGCAATGCCGACCAGCACGCCATCGACGCCTTCGTTGCGTTCGGCGAGCTTCAGGCCACGCTTCGCAGCGTTCGCCATCGTCTGATTCGGACGATTGATGTCGCCGAGGGCAAGCTCAATGGCTCGACGGCTGACGACGACACTTGACGAGTCATACGCGGGCCGGGCCACGGGGCCGACATCCTCGAGCAGGGCGATGTTTCGCACCTCGCGACGACGCATTCCGCGGGCGTCGGTAGACCAAGAGTCGCCTTTGTCCTTCGAGATCGCGAACGCGAAGCTGCTGCCCACGACAGTTCGATCAGAAATCCACGAAATCACGTCCTTGCCGATGCTTGTGTTCGGGTTCGGCGTGATTTCGTAACGGAGTCCGTAGGCATCGGCGCTGAGTTTCAACGTACCATTTGTGGTACGTCCCAGCAGTAGGTTTCGGTCGTGGTTGAACACGCCGATCACGTCGGGATTCGACGACAGAACATCATCGAATGCGGCGGGGTGAATCGTCTCAACAAAGCCACCCAAGTTGCGGCTTTCTGAGTTGAATACCGCCCCATAGCCCGTAATTACGGCCTTTTTATCGCCGTTTTCGGTGGCCCGAAGCTCGATCTGAGCCTCCGAAAGCATGGTTCTGCGTTCGATTTCGCCGATATTTGGCATGGTCAGACCTGGTTCGCGAGGTAGTTGTCGAGGCCAATCTGCTCCAAAACACGCTGTGTTGCTTCGATATGACTGATCGCTTCCTCGCTGCCGGCCAGCAAATCGGCGAAAATAAGCGCAGAAATCTCGTCGCCGACGGCCCTGGAGGCCAGAATGTTGGCTCTTTCGACCTCGGCGGCCCCCATTTCAAGCAGAAGATTGGCCGCCAGCACGCCTTCAAGGTCATGCCTGGGCCATTCCGGCTCGACGCGGTCGCACGTTGGCTGCACATCGTAGAACTCGAGGCGTGCCTGCACCTTGTGAAGGTGATCACGCTCCTCTTCAACGTCGGCGCGAAACTTTGCGGCGAGCTTCGTGTAGCCCCAGCGGTCGAAGTGCTCGGCCTGCGACTGATAGTTCTCAATCGCCGTCATGTGGAAGCTGGCTGACGCCTGAAGGGCTGCGATGACGGTTTCTGCTGCTTGTGGCATGATTAGAGGTGCTTATCGCACCATCCTTCGGTTGCAATCTCATACTTCTGCCCGCTTCGGTGGCACTCCAAGAGGAGTTCACGCGACCGGGCCGCCCAATTCGACGCAAACTGATCGATATCTCTGCCGGTAGCCTGGGAAGACTCGCGAAGTTCTTCGCGAATGCGGGCAGCCATCGTGTCTAGCCACGCCGCCATCTTCTCTGGCTTGTTGCGGCGCTCGAGCACGCCGTCGGCTTCGACTCCGGCGAGGCGTCGAAGCGTCGTCTTGAAGACCACTTCGGCCCCGGCAATCGCCCTGGCGTCGTTGGTCGGTTCTTGGTCGGTTTGGTCGGTTGTTTTTGTCGGTTCTTGGTCGGTTTCTGGTCGGTTCGTGGTCGGTTCTTGGTCGGCTTGGGCAGGATCGCCCTCGGGCTGCGGCTTCTGACCGTTCGGGTTCTCTACCGTGAACGCATCCAGCAATTGCATATTCACTTGGATGAATCGCTTCTTGCCGAGGCCGTCGGGGAGCGGGTTGTACCCGATCTGGGCGCGAATCTCGTCCACGTCAAGAGCGCCGAGGTTCGCCATCTCGCGGATGAACTGGCTGCGGGCGGCGTAGTCGCCGGCCATCAAGGCATTCGTGTCGAACTGGACGAAATACTGCTTGTCGTCCACGACGAGATCGCGGCGGCAGGCCGATTCCCATCGGCGGCACCACGGGATCAACGAGAAGGTGACGAAGTCGATGGCCGACTGCTCAACCGTCGAGAAACGCACGTTTGACAAATCACCCACCAAATGAGGGGGTACACGGTAGCACCTTGCCACCTCTTCGACTTGGTAGCGGCGTGTCTCGATGAGCATAGCCGTATCATTCCGTTGCTCGATCTGCTTTCGGTGGAAGCCAAACGGCATGACGACGGTCTTATAGGCGTTGTTCGGGCCGGCGTGAGCGTCATTCCACTGCTCTTTGAAGCGGGCGAGCACCTCGGGCTTATGCGGCTGGTCGGTTTCGATGTAGGTTCCAGGCATCGCGCCGTGGCCGAAGAATGCACCCGAGTGCAGTTCAGTAGCCCGCGCCAGCCCGATAGCGTCTCGGGACAGTGCTGTCGGCACAAATCCTGTCACCCCATCGGATGAAAGCCAGCGAAGCGAAAAAATCTCGTCCTGGCGATACTCGGTGACATGAACTTGAGGCTGGATCGGCGTCGTCGGTTCGGTGTAGTAGTAGCGGAGCTTGCCGTTGGAGAGACGCTTGACCTCCATCCGCGATGGATGCAGCGGGATAAGCTCGCTCACGCCGCCCTGCCGGCCGCTCTTGATCAAGGCATAGGCATTACCCCAGAGCAAAAGCCAGCTTTGGAGTAATTCTCGGAACTCAAAGCCCGTCATCCAAGAATTTGGCTGGTGGCACAGTAGCTCATGCAGATGCTGCTCTTCGGCGATCTCTTTGCCGCCGCCGGGGAGCCTGCGGTAGACGTTCATTGGCATCGAGGCCAACGATTCCGCGAGCACTCTCACACACGCCAATACCGCCGCGCATTGCAGGCTCGTCTCAGGCGAGATGTTGACGCCCGAAACTGTCCGACGAGACTCTTTGATTTCCTCGAAGATGCGGGAATAGCCATCTCGAAGCTCAATCAGATTGCCGACTTCCTCGTCGATTTTATCCACGTCACAGCACCATGAGGGTTGGTTCGTCTGTTGTGCCGTGGTTCTCGCCGCTGGCGAGGCCCAGAGCCATGATCAATGCCACAACCCCGTCTATACGGGCGGTCGAGTGACTGTGCTTCTTCGTCGGTTTGATGTTCGCCGCGTCGTCGATCTTGATCTGAACATTCGACATCTGCCACGCGAGAACCGGGTTCCCGGCGTGCCGGATGCGTTTACCGATGGTCGCAGTTTCGAGCAATTTAGAAGGCGAACTCATGCTGGCAAAACCTTGTCCAAAAGGCTTTACATCGATGCCTTCGCCGACAAGCTGAGTCGTCAGATGAACCGCGTTCCAACGGTCTATGGCTACAGCACGAACGTCATTCTTCTCGCAAAACGAGAGAATATAGTCTCGCACAGTATCGTAGCACGTCACATCGCCTTCCGTTAATTTAACATATCCAGCCTCTGCCCAGGCTTGATATGGCACTCTATCCTCCTTGGAACGCTTCTGCGCGTTCTCCTCGGGGATGAAAAACTTGGCGTGAACGTCATAGGTCAGGGTGCCATCCGGCTCGGCCATCGGCCAGACGGCGACGAACGCGGTGGTGTCGAATGTGCTTGCTAGGTCAACGCCGCACCAGCAGGGGCGGCCGGCAGTGTCTCGCAGCGGCCCGTTGTTGGCGTCCCAGGCACCGTGGCGAATCCACTTCGTTTCCGACTTCTGCCACTGGTTCAAGTGAAGCGTTCGGAAAACGATCTCGTCAGCCGGCGAGTCCTTTGCCTTCTGGGCGAATTGTCGAAAGTATTCGGGCTTTGTGGTAACCCCGTAGTTTGGGTTGGCTTTTTTCCACGTCTCCTCGACGAACGGATCGTCCTCGGGGTCGGCGGCGTAGATGCAGGGCAGGAACGAGGCGTCCTCAAGAACACCGTCGCGAACCTTAATTGCCCTCTGCCAGTCCTTGTAACACGGCCCCATCATGTCGGTGCCTGCTGTCGTGATGTAGATCGTAAGCGGCTGTGACCTCGCCCCCATGCCCGTCTCAAGCACGTCCACAAGCTCTCGATCCTTGAAGACGTGGAACTCGTCGATAAGAACTACTGACGGGTTAAGGCCATGTTTCGTCGCGCTTTCGCTACTCACGGTTATCATCGTCGATTTCGTCGATTCGACGACGATGGAGTTGCGATACACCTTGGCTCGACGCAGTAGGCTCGGGCACGACTCAAGTAGATGCTTGGCGGCGGTGTGCAGGATGCTTGCCTGCGACCTATCGCCGGCAGCGACGACGATCTCTGACCCAGGCTCGTCGTCCATGAAAAGGCAAAAGAGGCCGAGAGCGGCGCACATCTGAGATTTCCCAGACTTGCGGGGCAACGCAAGAAACGCCCGCCGGTATTGCCGAAGTCCGTCCGGCTTGAGCGTGAACAGCAACTTGTCGAAGAAGTCCTGCTGCCACGGCATCAACTCGAATGGCATTCCTGCAAAGTCGCCTTTTGAGTGGCGAAGCATCGCGCAGAACTGAGTGAACAGGCTCGGGCCGTCCGTCATGCGGCCCTCGACATTCGCGGATATCGCTTGTTTGCGATGTACGGGCTGACGCCCGAATACTCCTTGAAGTTATCTTTGTTAACGACATACAGCGGTCTTCCGGTTGCCCGAAACGCTGCAACCTTGGCCTGCGATCTGCCGAAGTATTCGCCTTTCACCTCCACCCACAAGAAGCCAAGAGGCCCAAGATTTACTTTGAAATCTGGGGTATATCGCGTGTGATCGTCCAGCAAGAACCACTCTGGTTCGTATTCCCAGGTCAACCCGTCGCGATCCAGCCTGTGAGCAACGGCCACTTCCCACGACGACCGCATCCAGACTGAACCGCGGATACCTTCGTAGAGCCGGTCAAGATTGGCACGGCTTCCGATATCTCTCGCCGCCGCCTGGGATGACCGTTCGCGATGCAGGCACCCGCAGGACTGAGTGGTTCCACGCTTGAGACACTTCTGCTTGATGGCGCATGACTCGCCGCAGTCGCAGCGGCACTTGACGGTAGGAATCGTGCCGATGCCGTAAGCAGCGTCTTGCAAGGCAGTGAGGCGTCCGAATCGCTCGCCCCTGAAGATCGGCCTTCTGCACATGGCTGCAAGCGTTGCTCGTCGAGTGCAGCCGCATGACGGGTTTCGCCTGCTGCGGAGATTTGCCGCTGATACAACACGCTCCGTACCACAATCGCACCGGCACTTCACCAGTTGAACGCCCGACGAGTAATCGCCGTTCTCTAGTGCCACCCACCGACCGAAACGCTGACTCGGTTTAATTTGTCGCCGTGCAGGCATAGTTCACTCGTAGGTGTAGGCGTCCTGCCTCAACTGCGAGCTAGGGGTAATCGCGGATATCAACCACGTTTCGCGAGAAGAGCATCCATCGGATCGACGACCACCTTCACCGCTCCGTAGCCGAGGCGGGTGCGGTCGCCGGGGGTTAGCCCCAAGACAGTCTCAAGATGGCGAAGAGCTTCGCCGCATTCCTTCGCCTGCATCGCCATCGCTACTGGTCGAGAGAAGCGGATCGACCCGTCGGGGGCTAAGACCTCGACATAGCACGAATCCATCGCCTGGAGTTGCTGGCTTGCATACTCCCACATGACATAGGTCGTGGCGTAGCGGGTGATGACGTGCTCGTCACTCTCGGCGAGGGTGCCCATACCCTCGAGCCACGCTACAACCCGGCCGAAAATCTCCTGCGCTCGAGGCTTCAGCCACTCGGGAGCGGTGATCGGCGAAGACGGAGCCGCGCCGAGTTCCTCACGCCCCTTGGCGTGCTTGGAACCTCGCAGAGCGAGTATGTGTTTCGGTGTTGGGGGGCGGCCTTTCATAGGCTTCTAGCCTACAGATCGGCTATTGAGCCACGCAAACCGATGCAAATCTATGCAAATCTATGCAAAAGCCTGGGGGCCGGCGGAACGGCGAACAGCCGTTCCGCAAATGAGCCAGTTTCGTCCGCGATCCTCCCTCTT
>Ga0209087_1000376_pt1 | contig 29303 bp, 48 predicted proteins | sample S_130805_EF_Meta_FD_187321 | JGI IMG/M metagenome (GOLD analysis project Ga0209087, IMG submission 187321) | Freshwater microbial communities from Lake Simoncouche, Canada to study carbon cycling - S_130805_EF_MetaG (SPAdes) (version 2) | ecosystem: Environmental > Aquatic > Freshwater > Lake ... | reverse complement strand
GATAGACGATCTTTACTGTTGGCTTCTTTAGCCGATGTTGAGGGTGGTCGGGTTTAACTTAATCTAATAAAGGAAATATCATGGCATTTGCTAACTCAGCAATCACCGATATTATCGCTACTACCATACAAAGCCGTAGCGGAATTTTGGCTGATAACTTAACACAAAACAATGCGATCCTACAGCGTTTGAACGCTAAAGGAAATGTTCAACCGTTCTCAGGCGGTAATGTGATTTTGCAAGAAATCATGTACAACGATCCAAATACCAATAACGCTAATTCATATAGCGGTTACGAAGTATTAAACATCACCCCTGATAGCCCTATTTCTGCGGCTCAATTCTCTATTACTCAGTACGCTGATAGCGTAACAATGAGTGGTCTAGAAATGTTGCAGAACTCAAGCAAGGAACAAATAATTGACCTATTAGACGGTCGTATGCAAGTTTCTGAAGCTCGTTTGTTAAACCGTATTTCAGGTGACATTTATGGTGACGGTACAGGTAACGGTGGTAAGAACATTACTGGTCTAGCGGCCGCTGTTTCTACTTCACCAACATCAGGTACTTACGGTGGTATTAACCGTGCAAACTGGACTTTTTGGAGAAACCAAGCCACTACTGGCGTAACTGGTTATGCAAACATCCAAGCTAAAATGACTGATGCCGCTATCAAATCTGTTCGTAATACTGATAAGGTAGACACAATCGTTGCTGGTAACACTTTTTACTCATACTATGTTCAATCCTTGCAAGCTATTCAGCGTATCGCTGGTGTAGAAGAAGGTGCGGCTGGTTTTGCTTCCCTCAAGTTCTACGGTGGCGGTATGTCTGCTGATGTGATCTTGGGTGGTGGTTATGGAGATCAAGAAACTGCAACTTATATGTATTTGCTAAACACAAATTACATTTTCCTACGCCCACATAAAGAACGGAATTTCGTTCCTATCGGTGGCGAAAGACAGTCAATAAACCAAGACGCTAAACCTACATTGCATTAATGGTGTCTATAAACCAACTCTGATTGACTTGGAAATCCCGAAGGGGATGACAGGGCGGAAGGCGAAAGCCACCGTGAACGACTAAGTGAGATGGGCTCGAAAGAGTAAGCGATAGTCTGAACTAGGATATAACTTGTAATTTGAAGTCCTAGAGAGCGATTCGAAGAAGTTGCTCCGCCATGAAAATGGTCAGTAGGCGAAAGCCGAAGTAACAGAAAGATTGTGAAGTTGTATGGTTGGGCTGGAAATTTGACTTGCTCGAATTCGTTCCTGCAAGGTATTTTGACAACTTAATCCATTGATTAGAAAAGGAAATTTATCATGGCATATACCATTACCCCTTTAGCTGGCATTGATTTATCAAATGTCACTAATACAAACCCTAACTCTGCTGGTACTGGAGTTCCAACATTTGGCCCTACTGGTGCTGAAGTGTTTGGCTCTGACGGCTTGCGTTATGTGTTTGCACAAGCGGCTGTTGCAATTGCGGCTTCAACCGCAACTTGCGTAATTAACGCATCTACATTCCAAGTAACATTGGGTGCAGGTACATATATTGCTGGTGCTTCTATGGCATCAGGCGATTATGGTTGGTTTGGCAAGGCTTCTGTTTGATTAGCTTAAAACGCTAAAATGTAGTAAAAACGAGGGGTTATCTCAAAAGGATAGCCCCTTTTTTCTTTAACTTTACCTAACTACTTAGGAGATTTAAACATGGCTTTACCTTCCGATGAGCAAAATGCAGATTCTCGATTACAAGTTCGTTTCTACAAACGACCAGTAAAGCAGGATGATGCTTCCGCAGAAGCTGGCAGACCAATATACAAAGAGTTTGATTTTGTACATATTTGCGTTGCTGGCGATACTTTGACCGAAATTGATACTTATGCCTTAGAAAACCACAAAACACGGTTTCCCCTACATTGGGCGGCTTATCAAAACAAACTCGGTGCTGACGATCAAGGATACGAGGGAACACCATTGACAGAATGGCCTTTAGTATCTAAATCACAAGCAGAAGAACTCCGTGCTATGAAGTTTTACACGGTAGAAGCGGTAGCAAACGCATCAGATCAACAATTACAGCGTATGGGTATGGCGGCAGGAATGTCACCCTATGCGTTCCGCGATAAGGCAAAGGCATTTCTAAATCTAGCTACAACAGCGGCAGAAACAGACAAGCGTGAAGCGGAAATTAACGCTTTGAAAGAAGAACTTGCCAAAAAAGATGAAGAAACTGCTAAAATAAAGGCTGAAACAGATGCGAAGTTAGCCATTATGCAGGAACAAATGGCAACTATACTTGCCGCTGTTGGTGAAAAGAAACCCCGTAAACGCAAAGCGGAAGCCACAGAGGAAGCCTAATATGTCATCAACAATGCTTGAATTGGTACAGCAAGTCACCGCTGAACTTAACCTAGCCGTGCCTACTTATGTAGCAGGGAACACTAACCAAGATGTGCAACAGATTCTTGCGTTGATGAACCGTGCTGGATATGACTTAATTAAAGAGCATGACTGGCAAGCATTGGAGCTGGAATATCGTTTCTACACAAACGCAATAACCACGACCTGTGATACTACGAATGGTACTTATCTATTAAATAACATTCCAAGTACCACAGGGCTGGACAGCAATTATTCAATCGTTGGCACAAGCGTTCCACAAGATACTTATGTTGACGAAGTTATTAATGGCACAAGCCTAACAACAACCCAGTTATCTTCAGCAACATCTGTTGGTGGTTCAGTTACATTTAGCCGTACTATTTACCCATTACCGCCTGATTACGAAACTATTACCGATAACACGCATTGGGATAAGACAAAGCATTGGCAAATGCTTGGCCCAGTCGATGCACAGCAATGGCAATGGCTCAAATCAGGATATATCTCAACAGGCCCACGAGTTCGTTGGAGAATCTTGGGCAACAAGTTTGAGATTTGGCCACCATACAACACCCAAGAATATTTAGGATTTGAGTACCGTTCTAAGGGCTGGGTAAGAAGTGCTAGTGATGCTGTAAAGAATAGCTTTACTGCTGATAGCGATACATCTGTATTAGATGATTCAATTATCGTATTGTTGACTAAACTCAAATACTTCCAAATTAAATCGTTTGATACTACTGCACTGCAACAAGATTACAGCCGTTATTTGAGCATTGCTAAAGCTAACGATAAAGGTTCTGCTACCCTATCCTTTGCACCTGCTCCAAGTGCCGTTCTTATTGGCTGGGCGAATATTCCTGATACTGGTTACGGTTCTTAATAATGGCGGTCGCTAAGAAGTTCACCGCCACAACTGCTTCTTTAGCTTCCCCTATTGGGGGTTGGAACGCTAGGGATTCGTTAGCCGAAATGCAACCGTTAGATGCGGTGCAGTTGGTTAATTTCTTTCCTACGCCTACCGATGTTACGCTTAGAAAAGGTTATTCAAAGGCATCTATTGGCATTACAGGTAATGTAGAAACCCTAATGAATTACGCAGGGTATGACGGTACAAACACCCTTTTTGCTATTGCCAACGGTGTTATCTATAACGCATCGACTTCTACAGCTACTTCTGTATTTACAGGTCTGACTAACAGCAAGTTTCAGCATTGCATGATTAGTACCGATGGTGGCAACTTTATTATTGCGGTAAACGGGGTCGATCCTGCCATCATTTATGACGGTACACGCTGGTACAAGATGGCTACCACAACTACCGCCCAAACTATTAGCACTATTACAAGAGGTGGTACAGGTAACCTTACAGCTACCGTAACTACTGCTTCACCGCACGGACTTGTAACTAATAACCGTGTATCTATTTCAGGTGCTACCGAAGCCAATTACAACGGTACTTATGCTATTACCGTAACTGGTGCTTCAACCTTTACTTACACAATGGCTACCGCACCTGCGGCTAACGCTACCGTAGTTGGCAGTTATACCGTACTAGGCATTACAGGCGTTAACAGCAATGTTTTTGTCAATGTCAATATGTGCCAAAACAGATTGTTTTTTGTACAAAAAGACAGCATGACCTTTTGGTATCTGCCTGTTGAATCTATTGGTGGTGCGGCACTAGACTTTCCATTGGGATCAGTAGCCCGTTCAGGTGGTTATTTACAAGCAATGGGTACTTGGACTTTAGATGCTGGTTATGGCGTAGATGACTTATCCGCCTTTGTTACAAGTATGGGTGAAGTCATGGTTTACAAGGGTACAAACCCTAGTGACCCTAATGCTTGGTCTGAAGTCGGTGTATGGCAGATGGGTCAAACCTTTGCTAGACGGTGTTTTTTCAAATTTGCTGGCGATTTATTGTTGCTAACTCAAGATGGCTTAGTGCCAATGTCTGCCGCATTGCAATCTTCCCGTTTAGACCCTCGTGTAAACCTTACCGACAAAATTTATTACGCTGTAAGTCAAGCGGCTACCAGTTTTTACAATGAATTTGGCTGGCAGATCAACTATTTTGCTAGTGAAAATATGTTGATTCTGAACATTCCTACCACTAACGGTAAGGAACAGTATGTCATGCACACGATTACAAAGTCTTGGGCTAGATTTACTGGAATTAACGCATTTTGTTGGGAAGCATCCGCCAATAACAAGATTTATTTTGGCTCTAGTGGATTTGTAGGTAATTTTTACACTCAAAATTCTGACGCAGGGACTAACATTGTTGCAACTGCACAACAAGCCTATAGTTATTTCGATAGCAGGGGGCAGTTAAAACGATTTACTCTAGTACGCCCTATCCTACAGACAGATAACGGCTTACCGACCGTTCTGTGCGGTATTAGCACGGATTTTGACACCCAGCCATTAACCAATCAGATAGCTTTCAACCCTTCTATTACTAACACAGGTATTTGGGACAGTTCCAAGTGGGATCAAGCTAACTGGGGCGGTGGTTTAACTACCACTAAGTTTTGGCAGGGCGTGACTGGAACGGGTTTTGCTGGTTCGGTTAACTTAAATGTGGCATCGCAAGGTATTGAATTTCATTGGGCATCAACCGATTATGTAATGGAAAAAGGTGGGGTTCTATAATTGCGTAGGGTTACTACCGACAACCAAAAATACATGGGGGATTGGTTGGTTAGGTTAATGAACCATCCGTTACCGATAGAAACAGTCTGTATAGGTCAAGAAATTGACGGAAATTTAGTAGCAGTAGTAGGATTTGCTAGTTTTATGCCCAAAGCGTGTCAAATGCACATTGGGGCAGTAGATGAAGTAAATTGGATGAGTAGAGATTTATTGTGGGCGGCTTTCGATTATCCCTTTAATAAACTAGGAGTTAGCGTTATACTAGGGCAAGTTTGTGCAGATAATGAATCTGCTCTAAAACTAAACCGACACCTTGGTTTTAAAGTAATAGCTGAAATACCTGATGCTCACATGGATGGTGACTTAGTGATTATGGCTATGAGGCGTGAAGATTGTCGCTTTCTCGACATCAAATGCCCTTTGAGAACAGCAAGAGGAGAATGACATGGGTGGTGGTGGATTTTTAGGATTAGGGCCAGCGGCATCTGCACCAGCCGCACCCGATTACAGGGCGGCCGCACAGGAAACTGCGGCAGGCAACTTAGATGCGGCAAGAGCCGCTACAGCCGCTAATCGTGTAAACCAAGTTACTCCTTACGGTAATTTAGATTACACCGTTAGTGGTCAAGACCCATACGGTAATCCAACTTGGACTGCCAAAACTTCTTTATCTGATGTTGGTCAACAGCTTTTAAACAACCAAAACAACGCTAGTTTAGGTCTTGGTTCAACTATTAATTCTGCACTTGGTCAAGTTCAAAGCACAATGGGTCAGCAATTTAACCCTAATCTTCCGCAAGTAGGCATTAATGCTGGACAGAATTACCAAGATGCGTATATGCAACGCCTTAAGCCACAGATTGAGCAAGGTCGTGAAGCATTAAGCACCCAATTAGCCAATCAGGGTATTCCCGTAGGTTCAGAAGCCTACAAACGGGCAATGATGACCCAAAGCCAAAGAGAAAACGACTTATTACTTGGTGCTACAACTCAAGGATTTGGTACTGGTTTAGCCGCAAATCAACAGGCTTACAACCAAGCTATGACTAACTACAATATGCCGCTTAATACTTTAAGTGCATTGCGTAGTGGCTCACAAGTACAAAATCCAACATTTGTAAACTCTGCAAACCAAGCTACTACAGGCGGTGCTGATATTTTAGGTGCGGCTCAAATGGGCTACAACGCTCAAATGGGCGACTTTAACTCCAAAGTGGCACAGCAAGCTAACTTCAATGAAGGCTTGATGGGTTTAGGTGCGGCTGGAATTATGAAATCAGACATTCGCACTAAAGAAAATATTGTTGCAATCGGCACTTTGCCTAATGGTTTACCGTTTTACCAGTTTGAATACAAACCTGAATTTAAAGATCACCCACTAGCAGGCCATGGAACACATACAGGCGTAATGGCTCAAGAAGTTCAAGCCATCATGCCTGAAGCTGTTATTGAACTAGATAACGGCTACTTAGCCGTAGATTACGGAAAACTAAATGCCTAATCCATATTTTATTTCTGTTAGCCCATATCAAGGGCAAGATCAGCAAGGTTTAATGCCTGTTTTCCAAAACATTGGCCAGCAACAAGCCAACCAACAAGCGGCACTTGCACAGCAAAATCAACAAGTAATGCAGGCAGGTCAAATAGGAAAACAAGGCGGTTCAAACGCAATGGCTATGGCGGCAATGTTGCGTAAAAAAGATCCTAACGATCCTACCAAGCCTGCCAATGTGTATGATTACAGCGAACCTGCACCACAAAGTGAGTATTAATTATGGCTATTGATATGGGAACACTTACCCCTGAGCAAATGTTGCAACAGCAACAAATTTTACGCCAGCAAAAAATGGCTGAAATGCTTATGCAACAACCAGCACCGCAAGGTAGGATGGTTGGTAACCGTTATGTTGCCCCGTCATTTACGCAAAATCTTGCCAGTTTATTTAAAACTTATGTTGGCAAATCTAATCTTGAAGAAGCCGATCAAAAACAAATTGATATGGCCAAAGCTATTCGTGAAGGCGATCAAGCGGCAATGGCTGATTATTTACAAACAAAAGAGGGTAGACCTGCGGTAGAGGGCGGTATTTATGGCCCTAATAATCAAATTACTACCCAAACTACGCCTGATATGTACGGTGCAAACATGGAATTAAATCCACAGTACAAGCAAGTGACCCCTGTTTCCGCTGTATTGCCAAACCCAAGAGCCGCTAATGCAAACCTGTCTTTTGACCCAAGAGCATCTGCAAGATTGCAAAACATGGCATTTAGCAAAATGTTTGCCGATCCTGAAGCATTTACTTTATCCGCAGACCAAGCCCGATTTGTAACTATGCCTGACGGCACTACTAAACAAGTAGCCGCAGGAACTAAAAAACCTATTCAAATTGATACTGGTACTGCTATTGAGTTCCGTGATCCCGATGATTTAAATAAAGTTCTGCAAAGAATTCCTAAGTCACAAATGCCTACTGGTGGTCAAGTTCTTGAGCGTGAAGATGGAATCTTTATAGTAAATCCTAAAACTGCACAGGCTACACCAGTACTAGATGCAAACGGTCAACCATTAAAAGGTTCTCCATCCTCAGCTTTAGGAAAAGAATTTACAGAATTGAATCAACAAAAATCAATTATTAATGGCGTTCTTAAAGGCGTTGAAAATAATCGTGATGCGTTTGGCCTTGCTATTGGGGCAAAAGGAGCAATACCTTTAGGTGATGTAGCCCAAAACCGTAGATTTACCCCTGCACAACTAGAAGCAAGGTCTGAAGTATTTAACACTGCCTCTGCTGTTATTAAAGAACGGGCTGGTACTGCTCAAAGTGCAAGTGAAAAAGAAACAATTATGCGTTTTTTACCATCACCGCTTGATAGTGCTGATGTCATCATTGGAAAGATGAACGGATATAACCGTTACATACAAAACAAAGAAGCAGGTACAACTTCTGTTCGTGGTGCTGTTGCTCCTTATTATGGCAAAACTAGCAAGCAATTAGAAAATCCTGTTGTTACGCCAAAGCCTGCAACTAATAATGCACCAATCAAGTTTGCATCTGAAGCTGATGCGGCAAATGCTAAATTGCAAGACGGAACGCCAATTATTATTAACGGTGTAGAAGGAATTTGGAAGAACTAATATGCCATTCATACCTAATACCCCCTCAACCGGTAGATTTGTTGCAAACGCCCCTGAACAGGGCAATATGTTTACGCAATCCGCAGAGGATATTCAATATGATCCTATGAGTGGTGTTCCGTTAAATACATCATCTTATGGATCAGGCACTACTGGTGGTACAGATACAGCCCGTAGAGCGTTAACAGCAACCGCTTCATTGCCTATAAATATTGCAACTGGAGTTGCTAAAAATCCTGCTGGTGTAATGCAAGCGTTTGGTAAATACTTTGGTGGTGGTCAAACTGGTGACACTATGGTTGATGCTATCAATCAAATCGAATCAGGTACGCAAAAGGCTTCAGGCGATGTAGGCGGAGCAATTAGTGCTGGTGGATCAATGGTAGGGCAAGCCGCACCTTATTTAGCAACTCTTGGTGGTGCTGGGATGATTCCTAGCTTTATGCAAAGAGTAGCGGCAGGGTTTGGTAGTGGCGTAGCATCAGGCTTTGCAACTCCTGAAAAAACAGGTTTAACACCTGAAGAATTTGGTAATGCCAAAATGGAAAATATTGGCATACAAGGAGCAATTGGTGCGGCACTTCCTGTAACTGGTGGGTTAATAAAAACAGGCTATAACGCTGTTAAAGGTGCGGTTGAACCATTATATGAAGCTGGTCGCAACAGAATTTTAGGTCGTGCTTTGCGTGAATTTTCAGGCGGTCAAGACGAATTGGCTATCCAAAATTTAAAAAACGCTAAACCATTGATTGAAGGTTCAATGCCAACCGTTGGTCAAGCCGCTGGTGTTCCAAGTTTAGCGGCATTAGAGCGTACGGCAGTAAATACGCCTGAAATGACTAATACCATTGCTGGTAGAAAATTAGCACAAGCTAACGCCCAAGCAACTGCTTTAAGCAACATTGCCAGCCCGACAAGATCAGAGAAATACTTTGATTTGCGTAAACAGCTAGGTGATGAACTGTATGAGCCAGCACTACAAAAAGGTGTTGATTTTTCAGCATTGACACCTGAATTACAAGCAGAATTTAAAGGTTTAACAAAATCGCCATCCATTAGGTCTGCCATGCTTCAAGCTGGTGAAAATGCTTTAGACAAAGGTAAGGATATTGGAAACCCAGCAAATTCATTGCGTGGTTTGCATGAAACTAAGTTTGCCCTCGATAGCCAAATTAACGCTTTAGAAGGCAGATTACAAAATACTAAAAATCCTAGCCTTGATGCTGAATTAAAAGCAAAAATAGCCGCAAAAAACAGATTAGTAAATTTCCTTGAAAATGACCAAATAAGTCCTGAATACAAGGTAGCTAGAGAAACATTTGCACGGCTATCTAAACCAATCGAGCAACTGCAAAGTTTGCAAAATATTGCTGATAAATCTATTTCCGCATCCAAAGGCACGGTTAAATACGACACATTCTTTAACAACTTAAAGTCATTGAAAAAAGAAGGCGTATTGTCAGATCGTCAATTTGCTAGATTAGAAGCTATTGGCGAAGATATGAAGCGTGTTAAATATGCTGAAACCGCTGGTAAGGATGTAGGCTCGGACACCGTTCAAAAGCTGGCATTTTCTAACATGATGAATCAGGTTGGTTTGCCTAATGCTTTGCGTAATTTTGCCCCTGCTAGTGTTGTTGGCGGTATATTGGAACGTGCTGGCGATGCAATTTATGGTGGAGCAAATCAAAAATTAAAGACAAAACTTGGCGAAACCATGTTAAATCCTGCTGAAGCCGCTAGGTTAATGGAAAGCGTAAAGCCTTATCAAATGTCACAAGTAGGCCGCCCAATGACAGATAAAATGGCTGAAATAGAAAAAGCTAAACAGTTAGCTAAAATGTTAACAATGCAGGGTATGTAAAGGAAAATTTATGTCAAGAAACGGATCGGGGGTCTATTCCCTACCAGCAGGTAACCCCGTAGTAACTGGTACAAGTATTAGTTCTACTTGGGCTAATACCACGCTTACAGATATTGCTACAGCCTTAACAGGATCATTGGCTTCTGACGGTCAAACCCCTGCTACTGGTAACTTAGACATGAACAGCAACAAGGTTGTGAATCTTGCGGCTGGGTCAACTACTGGCGATGGCGTTAATTACACTCAATTTGTTGCCGCATTTGTAAACCCTACCTTTACTGGCAATGAGTTTATGCTCATTCCTAAAGGTACAACGGCTCAACGCCCTGCCGTACCCGTAGATGGTGAAATGCGTTATAACACTACTACAGCACAGTTTGAGGGCTATCAAGGCGGTGCATGGGGTCAATTAGGCGGTGGTGCTACAGGTGGTGGCCCTGATGAAGTATTTGTTGAAAACGCTAGAATTGTGACTACAAATTACACATTAAGCACTAATAGGTCTGCTGAAAGCGTAGGCCCAATAACTATAAATAGTGGCGTTACAGTAACAATTCCTAGTGCTGAACGCTGGGTAATCTTGTAAAATAGACGAAATTAAAGGAAAAAGAATATGTCCTCAGTCGTAATTTCAGGCGATACAAGCGGTGCAATAACGCTATCTGCCCCAGCCGTATCAGGAACGAATACTGCAACATTACCTGCCGCTACTGGCACAGTAATGGTTAGCGGTAATATGCCAACGTTTAGGGCAACTTTAAGTGCAGACCAATCGCTTACTAGCGGTGTATATACAAAAGTGCTTTTTAATACTGAAACATTCGATACCAACAATAATTTTGCATCATCTACTTTTACCCCAACTGTTGCTGGTTACTATCAATTAACAATAAACATTCAAGCCACTTTCGCAACATTAACTAGGTTTATTGTTGTTTTATATAAAAATGGTGCGGTATATGAACGAGGATATGATGGTGGTAGCTTTAATAACAATAGCGTTTCAACAACTTATTTAGTCCAAGCAAACGGAACAACCGATTATTTTGATGCCTATGTTTATATGGCTGGAACAACATTGGCAGTAATTAGCGGAACAACTGGCTCTAGTTTTGGTGGCGATTTGGTAAGGACTTCATAATGTACGAAAAATTAATTTCAATTTATCCTGAACTAGCAACTTTTGACTTTGCTTATGGCTCAATTACTTTGCAAAACGATGGTGATGGCGATTACATTGCTAAATGGGAACACCCTACACTAGCTAAACCAACAGATGAGGAATTAGCATGAGTTCAACAATAACTGCACTAACTAGCGGTGGTGGATTGGCAATGGCTGGTGATACTAGCGGTCAATTAGAGTTAAAAACTAATAATGGCACTACTGCGGTAACAGTAACTACTGGTCAAAATGTTTTAGTTGGTGGTACGGCAACCGTAAATTCTGAAATATTAAATGTTACTGGTGCAACACCTACAACTGGAAGTGGCGTTTATCCGTCAACAATGTTGGTTGCCGACAATAGAGCCTACAATTCTACTGCCCCTTCTGCTGGTGGTGGTATTGGATTTGCATATAAATACAATACTGCTGGAAGTTATGCTTTAGGTTCTTCTATTCAAGGAATTAAAGAAAACACAACAGATGGAGATTATGGAAGTGCATTAGCATTTTTTACAAGACCAAACGGCACAAATCCAGCAGAACGGATGCGTATTACTTCTGCTGGTGATGTATTTGTTGGAGCAACAAGCGGTCTTGGTGCTAATGAAAGATTTGGTGTTTATCGTTCAGACAATGGAACATCGGCAGTAGTTGCAACAACAAATGCAAACCAAACCAATGACATTCTTCAAGTAAGAGCAAATAGAAATACCACTAATAGTTCTTATAGACCAATAATTTACTATAACGATGCTGCTGGTGCATATAGATTTATTGTTGCTGATTCTGGCAATGTAACCAACACTAATGGTTCGTATGGCACTATTTCTGATGCTAGATTAAAAGAAAACATTGTTGATGCCACATCAAAATTAAATAAAGTAAACCAATTAAAGGTTCGTAATTTTAATTTAATTGGCAATGATTTAAAACAAATTGGTTTTGTAGCACAAGAGTTTGAAGAGGTGTTTCCTAGCATGGTTGAGGAATCACAAGACAAAACTCCTGATGGAGAAATGTTAGAAACAACAACAAAAACCATCAAGACAACTGTTTTAATTCCAATTTTGGTCAAAGCTATTCAAGAACTAAACGCTAAAGTAGATGCACAAGCATTAGAAATTCAAGCACTTAAAGGAGTAGCGTAATGGCTTTTACTATTGATGGGACTAATGGTCTAACATTTAACAACGCTACTACACAAGCTAGTGCTGGAGTGGTCTTGCAAGTAGTTGGTGCTACTTTTTCAACTCAAACAAGCACAACATCAACTTCTTATGTAGCAACTGGATTAACTTTATCAATTACACCTAAATTTTCTACTAGCAAAATATTAATTACTGGAATGATTAATATTCAATCACCAGCCAATAACGATTCTTATTGGACTATATATAAAAATGGTTCAAATTTAAGCACTTCTGCTAATGGTTTTGGTATTGTTGAAGCTGGAACGCAAGTAATGTTAAACACCCAAGGAATTAGCTATCTTGATAGTCCAGCAACTACTTCAGCCACGACATACGCAATTTATTGCAAAGTTGGTAGTGGTGCAACACAATTTTGGTGTATTGGTGGTCAGCCAGCTACATTAACTGCTTTGGAGATTGCAGGATGATAACTATTCAACAAACTGAAGTTCTTTACAAACTATATCCACAAGTAAAATCTACAAGTGGCGATACAGCTTACGATGCACAAGGCAATGAAGTAGCTTATGACTTACAAGCCGTAACTGCACAAGCACAAGCTGATGCTCAAGCAGTCATTGATACAAAGGCTTCTGCATTGGCTAAACTAGCCGCACTTGGTCTTTCTGAAGATGAAGTAAAAGCGTTAGTCGGCTAGTATGTCTTTTGAAATTGACCCAGTTAAATACGGCCAACTTTGGGAAAAGGTCGATAACCTAACCGCCAAAGTCGATAAGCTAGAAGAAGGCATGGAAGAATTGCTTGCTTTGGCTAACAAGGGTCGGGGTGGGTTTTGGGTAGGAATGATGGTTGTATCTGCCCTATCTACCTTTATTGGATTTGTTTCACACTACTTTACTAGCAAATGATGTGGACTACGGAATATCAGAAGGCGTTAAAAGCCTTACCGACAGTCTTGAAGCAAGCAGAACTGCAAGTAAAGGCTTATCTAAGTCTATTGAAAACATACAGCACGATGGATTGGATGTTGCACAGCACCAAGCCAACGAAAGAATCAGAGCAAGACGAGAAGCAGAGTTCAAGAAAGAACAAGCATTAATCAAGGCTTTACGGCAATGGCAACACAATAAACAGATTAGTGACGAAGAAGCAAAGTTAAAGATTGATTTTGTAAAGAAACACGGTGCAAAAGAATGGGAAGCAGTCTTAAAAATTAAAGTGGATATAGAAAACTTACGCAAGAAAGATAACGAGGAATACCAGCACGACCTAAAAGCAGTTAAAAGGTTACAGTTTTGGTGTTTTGCAGTAGCCGCAGTATTTGCTTGGTACTTTACTTGGGGATACAAATGGTAGCTTATTTGACTTTTTGCTACAGTTATTGGGGGAGTTTAATGTGTTTGGCATAGACGATATTATTGGCGTGGGAATGAAACTGGTTGACAAGCTAATACCTGATCCAGCCGCCAAAGCACAGGCACAATTAGACCTAGCTAAATTAGCCCAAGAAGGCAAATTGGCTGATATTCAAGCTGATATAAACGAAGCCCAAGAACTTACTAAACGCCAACAAGCAGACATGGCTAGTGATTCATGGCTATCTAAAAACATTCGACCTATAAGCCTAATTGCCTTATTTTTTGCTTACATCATATTTGCCTTGATGAGTGCTTTTGGAATTGATACAAACGAACAGTACACAATGCTCTTAGGTCAATGGGGCCAATTAGCTTTCGGTTTCTATTTCGGATCAAGAGGGCTAGAAAAACTAGCTGAAATAAGGGCTAAAAATGGTAAATAGCCGATCCCTAGATGACCTGATTCCCCCAGCAAAGGAGCGTGTAGAACGCTTTTTAAATCTGTGCAAGGATGAGGGTATAGATTTGCTAGTGACATCAACTTATCGTGACAATGAATCCCAACAGGCTTTATACGAACAAGGTAGGACTACAGCAGGAAAGGTGGTTACCAATGCTAAAGCTGGTGATTCTTGGCATAACTGGCGTTGTGCTGTTGATGTCGTACCTATGGTCAACGGCAAACCTAATTGGGATGGTCTACACCCTGTATGGGATCAAATCGGTAAACTAGGTGAACAAGCAGGATTAGAGTGGGCAGGTCGCTGGCGTACATTTAAAGAACTGGCACACTTTCAATACACGGGTGGGTTAACCCTAGCCGACCTTAAAGAAGGTAAGGAAATAGCTTAAAACTGATTTATAGGATTAAGTCGTTTACGGTCATACTTGTAGGAAGGGTGAGAACCGCCCATAAGCGTGGCAAATTGAAATAACTCATCCTTATCTACCCAGCCCACAATATCGCCCCCAGTATCGTCTAAAACGATCAGGATGTAAAAGTCACAAGGACTTTTGCGGTGGTATTCGGTGACATACACATCACCTTGATTATTACGGGTAGATTTAACATCAATAGTCCTACCACCAGCGGTTTTAAGATCAGCAGGGTTCTTCTTTTGATTGATAGAAAAGTCGGGCATTAAATTTAAATACTTGGCCACCAAATACTCACCCTTAAACCCGTCAATATCCATTTCATACGGATCTTGCTTGCTAACTTGCCTGTCATGGTTAAATTGCATGGCGTTTTTCCTACGCATAGTACCGAAATACTCGCATAGGAATAACTCATGCTTGGACAGGTCAACCCTCAAATCACATACCCGTGCATTAAATAGTTAGTGCCAAAAATAATAACGCAAATCAAAATAGCTACTAAACCGCCTTGTATAAATTCTTTCATGGCTATCTCCTATTGAAAAATACGATAACGGGGGTTGCAGGTAACTTCTACAGGTACATCACTCATAATGCCGTTAATCTTACGCTTGGCCGTAATTACAACGGGGCGTGTACCAGCATCTTCACATTCGGTAATGCCCAGTATTACTTGAGCACGGGTCATGTGATAAGCCTGTTTATCAGTTTCTAGGCTGACATTGGGTGGTTCAAAAGAACTACAGGCGGCTAAGGCTAATGGGGCTAAAAGTAGTAAATATTTCATTTGTCGTTCCGTTCTGACCAAGCCATTTGAGCCTGTTCGTTAAATTTATCAAAATTAAGTGCGTGGATCATTTCCCATACGCTTGTTTTTGTGTCGCAGGTGCAGACATCTTCAATCTCTATGCCGCCTACATGACCAACGCTAGGTTCGTCTTTATCTATATACCCGTAAACATCTAGGTAGGTATCACCGCAGTACATCGAAAATAAGTAATTGTTTGACATTTTGTATCCTTTTCTATTTCACTCGCCAATCGAGTAACACCAGTTTAGTTAAGCTAACTTAACAATACAAGTATTATTTAATAGGGATATACCCTAAGATGCAAAAATACAACAGGGCAGTATTTAGCAGTTACTAGCTGTTAGGTGGAAAGCCGCAAAAACCCTAACTTACTGCATCCTACTATGGCGGCTTAACGCCCTAAAAATAGGCGGTTTGCAAACCTTTAACTGGCTGAAAATGCACAGACCTTAAATAAGTTGGGGTACTCCTTGCGTTTCCCCCGTTCCCGTGAAGGAATTAAAGATTGTTCTTGATCTGATAGACCCTTAACAAATGCTGGAAGCACTCCCAACTCTTTTGAAGCTGGGGTTCTTCTATTTCAATTAATTTTACTTGATTAGTCGTGCCGTTGACAAATACGATGGCACAGCGAGCAGTAGGCAAGCCTAGTCCTTCACGGTAGGCCGCTAACTGCATTTCATGTTCAAAATATACATCAACTTTATCCAAATCCGTGTCTTTTGTTTTAAAGTCAACTATGAACCCAGTACCCTGCCCGTTGATTGGTTTAGCCATCAAATCGCATTTGCCACCATACCCTAGATGATGCCCAAAAGACTTCTCTGCAAGCCACGGTTGGCTTCCAAACGCATCTTTAAGCACCTTGTCAATCTCATCAAGGTAAGCTGGCTTTTCAGGCAAATACATCTGCTCAAAATAGCCCTCAATGATGGCGTGAATAGCTGTACCCCGTTCCGCGGCTTCCCTACCAGTAGCACGGCTATCTTGCATGACACGCTTTAGCCACTCTTGTTCAGGTTCGTTGGTTTCTCTTGGTAGTGTTAAGGCGGCTAAGAGGACTTGTTGTTGCTTCCATGTATCAAGGCCTGCCTTTGATAGTTGTCCGTTAATTGTCGTAACACTTGGCAGAAGTCCGTCTTTTCGTGCATCCCGAAGCGTTGTTGCCCGCTCGCCAGTTTTGCCGATGGTTGTATAGGCTGGAGTGCCGTCTTTAGTGTACCAATGGCCATTTGGTTCTACCTTTTCTTTAACTATCATAATCAGAACGGTACATCATTTAGGACATCATCTTCAATCTTAGGGGCATCAGCTTCACGCTGTTTTTGCCCACGCCACTCTGACGATTCGGTAATCTTTTCTTTGTAATACTTAGGCAAAGCATCGTATACAGCTTGGTCAAACTCAGCTAACCAAAAATGCAAACAAGGATTAATTCCTTTAGGCTGGGCGTTACGCAGGGCAGACGGTACAGGGCTAATACCGCTAATGTTGGCGTACTTACCATCTTCTGAGTGGGTAATGTTGACCATGCAAAACTTGTCTAGTAAGTTACGCAAATCAAACTTCTTGCGATCTTCTGCGGTCATCTTCTTGTTAGACCATGCTTCTAGGTCTTGACGCAACCTAGCTTGATCCCCAAGGCTAACTGTATAACGCTTAGACACAATCAAAGGTTTACCGTCATCTGTCTTTAATGGCTGGTCTTGATTGTCATTACCATGCAATTCCCAAGTCAATACAACTTTGTGCATGATTTTGGTTTCGCCAGCCCATTCTGTAGCTTGGTGGCCTAAGTCAATGACCGAATACAAACGAGCCATGTGTAACCCTGCTGGGGCTATTTTAAATTCTTTACTGTTATCGCTAATAATCATTGTTTGCTCCTAAAAATAGTTGAAAAGTCATCAAAGACTGCTTGTAATACGGGGTTTTTTTGTACTGGTGATGGCAAGCCACACGCATAGCGTAGGTCACCTATCTCATCTGCTGTGATAAATACCCCATCCTCGAGGTCTTTAAAGATGCGTTCCAAATGTTCTTGGAAGCTGTGAAAGTCTTGATCTTGCTCACTCATACGAGTTCTCCTTAATTAACACGGCATATACCGTACTTAGATATTAAGCCAACTTAAAACATAAAGCAATACTTTATTTGCAAATTGTTGTAAAAATGTTAAGATAGCTTATGGATAAAATTACATCAACAGCAATGATCCGTCTTTTAGGCGGTTGTACACGGGTATCTAAGTTGGTCAATGTATCCGTTCCAGCCGTATCTATGTGGCAAAACGGGGACATACCTTACGATAAGTTAGTAATCCTTGCCGCGACATTAGAGAAAGAATCGCATGGTTTAGTAACCCGTAAAAACCTGTTTCCAAAAAATTACAAGTTGATATGGCCTGAATTAGATTGATGTATACTTAAAATATTGAGGACTTGAACACTCGATAGGATAGGGTTTTATAGGTGGTTTTAGGGTTTAGGAAAGTTTCGTGAGGTAATTTTCCCAAGCCGTTCAAGCTAAAGCTACCTATAAAGCCCTTTTTTATTGTCAATCCCATTCGTACTCCAAACGATATAAAGCACTTAAATGGGTGGCGTGGAATAGAACATGGGCTGGTTTACACCTGACAGCAAGCCCCGTAGCGTTGAGTGGCGACTACACAAGATACAAGGACAATGGTGACAGACAACCTTGTAATCGAATGAACACTACCTTTGGGAGCATTAGTTCAAGTACAACTTCTTGAATGGATGAAGGCTTATCACCTTTGGGCAACCTATGGGCAAAAATACAACACATAGGGAAAACACCTATAAAATAATAGATAAGATTAAGCCTACTTAACATATACTTTCAACATGATAGAAAATTTGATGTTGATTTTCTCTGTTGGAATCTTTGCCATATTGGGCATGGTTATGTTTGTTATGGCTTTAATCTTTTATTGGGTGAAATGATGACTTGGAACTTACGCTTAGTTAATATGAGTAATTCATACGAGGATTACTTTGAGATTCGTGAAGTGTATTACGACACGATGGGAAAGCCGATTGGACACAGCAAGGCGGCTATTGGTGGCGAGGACAGGCTAGAAGTAGACCGATACATTGAACTAGCTAAACTTGCTTTGGATAAACCTATTTTAAAGTTTGCAAATAATGAAGATACAAGTACAGATTACGAAAGAGCATGAAGATGGATCTGCCGATGCTCAAGTTAATTTTGACAAAGCAGGACTTGAGTGCCTTGTCCAGCACGGACTTATCAGTTTGCTTACCCAAGCAATTGATGTCTACAAAGTTAAACCCGAAGGTGATGAAGCACTTATTCAACGAGCAAAAGACATCATCCACGATTTTATTGAAAAAGATAAACAACTAATTAAGGATCATTATGAGCCCCTATTTACAGGAAATATTGCACCAAATCAGCGTAAGACTGACAGACCTAGAAGCAAAAAACAAGATGCTTGAAGCTGAATGTGCGGCATTAAGAGAGCAGGTTGGGGAACATGATCGAAACTTTAGTTAAACCCCAGCCTTTAGACAACGACATTGCTGTAATGAAGATATTACAGTTAATGGGTCAGTTGACCTTAAACGACATTGAGTATATTTACAAGATAGCTTCTAAAGTCCACGACATCATTGAAAGAACAGAATGAGTTTTGCTATTTTCTATGGTTTGTATCCCCGTAAAATGGCTCGCAAAGACGCTGAAAAGGCTTGGAACAAGCTAACCCATACAGAGCAAGCAGAGTGCCTTGAAGCCATGCCTAATTACCTTAAATACTGGAAGATCAAGGAAACAGCAAAAGATTACATTCCATACCCTGCGTCATTTTTGAACGCTCAACGGTGGACTGATGAGATTGACATTAAACCAATACAAAATAAGAAACCTGAGTTACCTTGGTACTCCAGCGAAGAATTGACAAAAGCTAAAGCCCAAGAGGTCGGTTGCCCTGCTTATGCTGGTGAGGGTTGGCAACAATGGCGAGCACGGATTAGTCAGAAGATAAAGCAACTTGAAGAACAACTCTGATAATTATTTGGTTGAGTGGTATATAGCAGTTGCAAAACGCAGGGGATGGCCTGAAGTTGTCAGATTATTGGCCCAATACCCTGAAAAAGAAGAACGCATAAAAATGCTGATAAAGAAAAGATTAGGAAAATGAGAGACATAGACCCCAATAAATGTATAGACTTTATTCTTGAAAACGCAGGTAAGTACGCACAAGCTAAAGGTGAATTAGCCCAGCTTGAAACCTTTAAGAGTTCACTTAAATCCATTATGATGAAGAAGTCAGGTGAGCAAACTATCGGAGCACAAGAGCGTGAAGCCTACGCCAGCCAAGAGTACCAAGACTTATGCAAATCTATTGGCACGGCCACAGAAAACGCTGAAAAGCTAAAGTGGGAACTTGAAGCCGCTAGACTTAGACACGCTACATGGCAAACCCTAGAAGTATCTAACCGTACACAAGATCGGATATTGAAATGACAACCCTTAAATTAACCGAAGAATTTTTAATCCTTAAACTATTTTGCAAGATGTATGAGGATGCCTTAAACCGCAAGGACTATACACAAATGCTGGAATTAAGCGTTGACATTGCAGAATCAGGCGAAAAGCTGGAGCAAATGACCGTAGACCACATCAATGGCAAGTAGGCTTGAGAAAGAAAAATATCGCAAAATCGCTGAACTGGGATGCTCATTATGTAGGCATCAAGGCAATGAAGGAACGCCAGCGGAACTACATCACATTAGACGAGGTGGCGTACGAAGCCGCAGTCCAATTATTCCGCTTTGCACCTATCACCATCGAGGATCAAATACCAGTATTCACGGAATGGGTCGTAAACGGTTCGAGCAAGAATACGGAATCACGGAAGAACAGTTGTTGGAGAAAACGAAAAGTCTTATAAATGAGTAGCTGGCTAATCATCGTTACTGGTTTAATTTACTTTTACATTGGCATAGAACAGGGTGTAAAAGGCAACCTACCTATGGCTGTTGTGTACACAGGCTACGCTTTTTCTAATGTTGGTTTGTACATCATGGCTAAATAAAATGTGCAATATACGCTACATTTTTTATAAAATTATGTAAAAAGCATAAACCTGTATAAGATTCTTATAAATCTATATATGTATGTATCAATGTATATACATTGTATATACGCACAAACATTAAAGCTCTAGTGGATCAAACCCTAATTCGCTGGCTACCATCTTGCAACGGGTTCTAAACGGTTTTCCATGTTGCATCCATTTATCCCCTTTTTGTTTGTGAAAACTCATGTGTACGCACTCATGGGCAAGGGTGGTTAAAACGGTATAAAAGTGGCTACAACGCCCCGATGATATGGTAATGGTATGACTGTATTCCTCGCCCGTATCTAACAGATAAGTACCCATTACTTCAGGGTCGGGGGTAACAATAAATTCTATTTCTTCAGGCAATGGCATAGGCCATTTGGTAAACGGATAACAGCAATACAGGCTTGCATATAAGTTTTTTAATACTTCAGGATTTAATCTCATATAGTTCACCCCTAAAGAACACAAGCCCTTCATCTTCATTAATAACCTGCACTAATTCAGGTGGCATTAAATGACCGTTGACATAGGTAAGAACTGCAAATCCTGCTCTCCAGTTGACGCTTGAATCTTCATGGTACAAGAACTGCTCATCCTTAACTGCCGCCATCATTCCAGTATCGACACCGTATTTGTCGCCAGTATAATTAGTCCACGGAGTAATTTTCAGAGAGTGCAAATGGCCTGTAACCATTGACATTCCGCCTTTTAGCACATTGTTATATACCGCATGAATACCATTATGCCAACGGTGCTTGACCATTGTGTTGTTGTTAATCATTACAGACCAGCTATATGACCAGCCGTACAGGTGATCCGCAAGGCACATACCCTTGACACCTTCATACTGGGGTAAAACATTAGACAATTTGCCGTCAAAGCGTAAATCGTGATTACCAATGGTGCGGTGCAATATACATCCTGCTGGGCGTACAGCTTCAATGTCACCTAACCTAGCTTGGACTTCTTCTAATTCCTGTTGGACTGTTGGGTGGTCTTGATAACCTATCCTGTTGTGCTGGCTAATTACCGCAAAATCAAACAAATCCCCATTAAGGATAACCATGCTTGGCTTTAACTGTTTTACAAAATGTACAAAGGCTTTATGAGCCGTAGATATATATTTGGGGTTGTAATGACAATCTGATCCCACCATAACCACGCCATTTTTTAATTCGTATTCACAGCGTATTTTATTTTCAGGAATGGTAAATCTTGGAACGCCACGATTATTATTAGATTCAAGCACAATATCGTGTTTTTTTTCTATGTTTTTTCTTCTTAACATTACACTTCTAGGATCAATACCTAATATTCTAGCTACTGTTGTTGGTGATCTATGTTCTTTATATAATGCGATAAACTCTTGCTCACTACACGCTGGCTTGGTCATACCACACCTTTATAATGGTAAAGTTAGCTAATACTAATCTATTTTAATTGAAAATCAATGACATACGCACGAATTGATACAAACCACAAAGAGATAGTGGCCGCATTAAGACAAGCTGGTGCTACTGTGGTGTCACTTGCCGAAATGAAACACGGTTGCCCTGATTTATTAGTGGGATACCAAAATGAAACGCTATTAATGGAAATCAAAAAAGATTCAAAAGCCAAGTTCACGCCCGACCAAATAGAGTTTATGGGTAAGTGGAAAGGCGGTGCAGTAAGCCGTGTAGATAGCGTTGATGCCGCAATAAGAGCACTAGGTATTACTAGAAAAGTGTTATAAAATAGATTAAAAGGAGCGTTTTATGGACAAATCAATGGCATTATTCCTAGCAACATTGCTACATTCGGGGACTAATACCCATTTTTTCCATTGGGCTACCAAATCCTACGCTAAACACAAGGCATTAGGACACTTTTACGAGAACATTATTGAACTGACCGACCAGTTAGCTGAAGCCTATTTTGGTTGCTACGGGCAGATTACTGAATTCCCTGCTACCTATCACCAGCCGAAAGAACCTTTAGCCTACTTACAGTCCCTACAAAGATTTGTAAAAGAAGCACGGGCAGACCTGCCAACAGACACAGAAATCTGTCAGCTTATTGACAATATCGCCCAAGAGATTGACACAACCATTTACTTGCTTAAATTTAAGGCATAACCGTGGATTACAGCAACCCAAAATCGTTTAATTTGCCCGAAGGTGAAGCGGATGAGGGTTATAAACTTGCCCAAATGCTACGCAATATACAGTTAAGCGGTATGGGAGTTGATGTAGGTAAAGCTGGAACAATGATGCAAGGTCGTGCTGGTTACCAGTTTGATCCTAATGAATCAGGCAATAGTTTAGGTGTAGGTGTATCAGGACAGCGTTTTTCTAACAATAGATATAACATTCCTGCCGTAATAAATGGGGTTGATGTTAGCTATGGTGGCCCTGACCAAAGCATTTCTGCTGGTTATTACCCGAACAAGTCGCAATTTATGGGTGAGCCAATGGGTAAAGGTGGCGTTAGCTTAATGTACAGAAAATCATTTGATTAAGGATTAATCATGCCGTTGGACAAATCAGGAACAGCCGCATCAGTCGGCAAGAATATTAAAGCCGAAGTTAAAGCTGGTAAGCCTAAAAAACAAGCACTTGCTATTGCCCTTAATACTGAGCGTGAATACGCTAAAGGTGCTCGCAAAGCCAAACTAGAAGAAGCCTACGGTAAGTACATCGAAGAAAAATGAGCCGTAAAGATGACATCCGTGCCGCAGTAGAAAAGCACGATAAGCCCATTCCCAAGACCACAGTAGGTAAGGGTAAGAACTATCTACCTGCCGATCAAGGTGCAGGAATGACGGCTAAAGGTAGGGCAGAATACAATGCCAAGAACGGCAGTCATTTACAAGCCCCACAATCAAGCGGATCAAGGCACGATAGTTTCTGTGCTAGATCACAAAGCTGGAACGGGGAACGAGGAAAAGCGGCTAGAACGAGGTGGCATTGTGGCTAAACAGGGACTTTATTATAATATTCACCAAAAGCAGGAACGGATCAAGCACGGTTCAAAAGAACACATGAACAAGGTTGGTAGCAAAAACGCCCCAACCGCCCAAGATTTTAAAGAATCAGCTAAGACTGCCAAGCCACAAAGCAGAAAAGACATGATTCGTCAAAAGATGAAGGATATGTAATGGAACACATGAACCACAAGTACCCTAAAGAAAACGCTTTACTTAGACCGCATAAAGAATCTACTTACGAAAAGAACCTTAGATTGCGTTTAGAGCGTAGAGCCGCTATTGCCAATAAAGTTAAAGACTTGGATAAAGAAGTCAAATAGTAGTAGAATTAACTTATCTTAATCAACCACTTGGTTAAATATGAAAATTCAAGAAGTTGCTGTAAACAAATTGATTCCTTATGCTAAAAACAGCCGTACACACAGCCCTGAACAAGTAGGGCAGATTGCCGCCAGCATTAAAGAGTTTGGCTTTCGCAATCCTATACTGGTAGACGGGGTAGGCATTATTGCAGGGCATGGTAGATTATTGGCCGCCCAAAAGCTAGGTTTAGATCAAGTACCCACTATTGATTGCTCTGATATGACTGAAAGCCAAAAAAAGGCTTATATCATTGCTGACAACAAGCTGGCTATGAATGCAGGGTGGGACACAGCAATGCTATCGATTGAGATGAAAGACTTAGAAGATGAAGGCTTTGACCTTGCATTACTTGGCTTTGACGATAAAGAGTTAGACGCCCTGCTAAATGTAATTGAGGGTACAGATGGCTTAACTGATGAAGATGCTGTGCCTGATGCACCTGAAGAACCAAAAACCAAGATAGGCGATATATATATTCTTGGAAATCATAGACTTATGTGCGGTGATTCTAGTGATGTAAATTGCTTAGATAAATTATTGCAAGGCAATATTCCTAATGGCATTGTTACAGACCCACCTTATGGAATAGGAATTGATGGACAAAAGAAAAGTATTAGTAATAACCCTAAACATAACAGGAAACATCACGAATTTAGAGGATGGGATTCTGAAAGACCTGATGAGGGTATATTTAATTACATAGTGGCATTAAATGTTCCTACTGTAATTTGGGGTGGCAATTATTTTGCAGATTTACTTCCTGCAACTAGAGGGTGGTTATATTGGAGTAAAGGTCAAGATGGTTTAACAATGTCCGATGGTGAATTAGCTTGGACTACTGAAAATAAACCTTTAAGAAGCAAAACAGTTAATAGAAATGCTTTAAAAGGTAGCGTTCATCCAACACAAAAACCTGTTGATATAATTGATTTTTCTATTGAATATTTAAAAGTTCCACAAAAGGGTTCAGTATTAGACTTATTTGGTGGAAGCGGAACAACTTTAATTTGTTGCGAAAAATCAGATAAAAAAGCCTATTTAATGGAACTTGACCCTAAATACTGCGATGTGATTGTTAAGCGTTGGGAAGATTTTACGGGTAAAAAAGCCGTACTTTCGGAGTTATAAAATGGCCCAAGGAAAACAACATATACCGACAGAAGCCACAAAAGAGCAGGTTAAACGCTTGTCTGCGTTGGGTTGCCCTCATGAGGACATAGCTACAAGGCTAAAAATAAGTGCCGACACCTTAGTTAAGTATTACAAGGATGAATTAGACGAAGGTCGTATTGATGCTAATGCCGCAATTGCTGGCACATTGTTTAGTCAAGCTAAAAAGGGTAATACTGCGGCCGCTATCTTTTGGCTTAAAACGCGGGCTAGATGGAAAGAAACCCAAGTCAACGAGGTTACAGGCACTAATGGTGGGGATTTAAGGATAGCTTGGGCAGATGAGTAGCCCTATAAAGCTAAAATACCGCCCTAGAAGCGTTTTTGAGGACTTTCACGACCGTAAGGAGCGGTGGGCAGTAATTGTGGCACACAGGCGTTGTGGCAAGACCGTAGCGTGTATTAACGATCTAATAGTCAAAGCATTACTAGAAAACAAACAACACGCCCAATACGCCTATATTGCCCCTTTTTATTCCCAAGCCAAGTCAGTAGCTTGGAGATATTTGGAACGCTTTTCAGAGCCAGTCTTATCTAAAGCCAACCAATCCGAACTATGGGTTGAATTGATTAACGGGGCTAGGATTAGGCTATTTGGGGCTGATAACCCTGACGCACTTCGTGGGAATTTTTTGGATGGCGTAGTAATGGACGAAATGGCCGATATGAAACCTAGCGTATGGGGTGAAATAATTCGTCCCTTACTTGCAGACCGCCTCGGTTGGGCTACTTTTATTGGTACTCCTAAAGGCCACAACGCTTTTTATGATATTTACAACGAAGCTACAAAAAAGCCTAATTGGTATGTAAAAGTGCTACGGGCAGACCAAACCATGCTTTTGCCCCAATCAGAATTAGATGATGCCAAAGCAACAATGTCTGATAACCAATACGAGCAAGAGTTTTTATGCTCATTTGAAGCCGCCATCCTTGGGGCGTTCTATGGTCAAGAGATGCGTAGAATCACGGACTTAGAGCGTATTACCACGGTTGATTATGACCCTATGTTTCCCTGCCATACCGCTTGGGATTTGGGTTTCAATGACAGTACAAGCATTTGGTGGTTTCAGGTAGTATACGGTGAGATACGGGTGCTAGATCACCATTCATCTAACGGTCAAGCTATACCCTATTACACGGGATTGTTGGCACAAAAAGAAGATGAGTTTGGGTACAAATATGGCTTTCATTACCTGCCACATGACGCTAGAGCAAAAACACTAGCAAGCGGTGGTAAGAGCATAATCGAACAAATTTCTGCAAAAATTGACATAAAACATCTAAAAATTGTTCCAAATCTGTCATTACAAGACGGAATACAAGCAACACGACTTGCATTAACTCGCTGTTGGTTTGATAATAGATGCGAAGAAGGTATCGAATGTTTACGACAATATCAAAGGGAATGGGATGATGATAAAAAATGTTTTAGGGATCGCCCAAAACACGATTTCACCAGTCATTCTTCAGATGCGTTCCGCTATCTTTCAATTGTATGGAAAGATGAGGACAGTCCTATCCTTAAAGATTCAAGAGTTAAAGGACTTCATGTCGGGCAAACGGATGTAACTTTGAACGAAATGTGGAAAGAAACCCCCAAATCAACTGTTAAAAGGATTTAATCATGTCAGGCGTTAATCAACCATTTGGAACATTCTACGAAACCGTAGCCGCATCACAAACTGCTCAAGTATTAGGCACAACAGGGGCGGCAGGTGATACTTTAATGCGTTTAATTGTTACTGTGGGCACAGCCTTAACTGGAACTGTAGCTTTATTAGACAATGCAACTTCTTACACCATCTGTGCCGCAAGCACTCCAATTGGCGTATATACCATTGAAATCAACGCTGTATCAGTAAACGGTGCTTGGAAGATTACTACTGGTGCTGGTGCAACTGTATTGGCTGTAGGCAACTTTACTTAAGGATTCAAAATGGATCACACATACCAAGATTGGTATAACTGCATTGCCCAGTACGAGCGTACATTCAAGGAATGGGAAGGTAGAGCCGACAAGATTGTTAAACGGTATCGTGATGACCAACGCAGTCGCAACAATCCTAATTCAAGGTTTAATATTCTTTGGTCTAATGTACAGACCATAACTCCTGCTGTATTTGCAAGGTTACCAAGACCTGATGTAAGCCGTAGATTCCGCGATAACGACCCTATTGGTCGTGTAGCTTCTATGATGCTAGAACGGGCATTGGAATACGAGATTGAGCATTACGGTGACTACGCTAGTGCTATGAAGCAGACTGTTCAAGACCGCTTACTAGGTGGTCGTGGTACAGCTTGGGTTCGTTACGAGCCACATATTGTCGGTGAAATGGGCGGTGAAGTTGAAGATATGCCTGATGATGGCTTACAAGTTACCGAAGATATTGATGAAGCTGAAACAGAAGGTGGCATCCACCGTGAAAACCAAGAGCGTATCGAATACGAATGTGCTCCTGTAGATTATGTTCATTGGCGTGACTTTGGCTTAACTGTTGCCCGTACTTGGGAAGAAGTAACAGCAGTATGGCGTAAGGTTTACATGGGTAGACCTGCCCTTGTTGAACGCTTTGGTGAAGAACTTGGCGGCAAGATTCCGCTAGATACTAAGCCTGAAACATCCAAGACTTTTAACGAAAAGATGGGCGAAGGTGCATCTGAAGCCGTTGTTTATGAGATTTGGGATAAAACAACTGGTCAAGTTATTTGGCTAAACAAGTCAATGGGTAAGATTCTTGATACCCGTGATGATCCGTTAAAATTGGAAAACTTTTGGCCTTGCCCCAAGCCAATGTTTTCTACCCTGACAACTGACAGCCTAATCCCTGTACCTGACTTTGTTCTCTACCAAGACCAAGCAAGACAGCTAGACACGCTGGCAGACCGTATTGATGGATTTATCCAAGCACTCAAGGTTCGGGGCGTATACGATGCGGCAGAGCCTAGCCTTGCCCGTTTATTCTCTGAAGGTGAGAACAACGCATTGCTACCAGTTAAAAACTACGGTGCATTTAGCGAAAAAGGTGGCATGGCTGGGGCTATTAACCTAGTAGACATCAAGCCAATTGCTGAAGGTTTGCAGATGGCTTATCAAGCTATGGAGCAAGTCAAGGGTCAAATCTACGAGATCATGGGTATTGCTGATATTCAGCGTGGACAGACAGACCCTAACGAAACTCTTGGTGCTCAGATCATTAAGTCGAACAACGCATCGGGTCGTTTAAAGACTATGCAACACGATGTAGTGAACTTTGCTACAGCCCTATTGCAGATCAAAGCACAGATTATTTGCCAGCATTTTACCGATGACACCATCGTTAAGATCAGCGGTGCAATGCAATTATCCCCACAAGATCAAGCACTTATACCGCAAGCCCTTGCACTCCTGAAGAACGAACCAGCCAAGAACTTCCGTATCGAAGTCACTAGCGATTCAATGATTTATCAGGATGAACAACAAGAAAAGCAAGACCGTGTTGAGTTCCTATCCGCTGTAAGTAGCTTTATGCAAACTGCACTACCAGCCGCCACACAAGCACCTGAACTTACTCCATTGCTTATGGAGATGCTCAAATTTGGTGTAACAGCGTTTAAAGCTGGTAAGGGTATGGAAGGATTGATTGACGAAACAGCTGATAAGTTCCGTCAGCAAGCTAAAGCAATGGAAGGCCAACCTAAGCCACCTAGCCTTGAAATGCAGAAGCTACAGATGCAACAGCAGATGGAACAAGCTAAGATGCAAGCCCAATCTCAGGCTAAACAAGCTGAAATGCAAGCACAGATGCAGATGGAACAGCAAAAAATGCAGATGCAGATGGAACTTGAGAAAGCCAAGCAAGAGTATCAAGCCCAAGAGAACCAGCTTAAATTCCAACTAGAAGAACAGCGTAATATGATGGATCGTGAGATGGAAATGAAGGTTGCTCAGATGAGAATGAATACTGAACGCAATACTCAGGTCTTACTTGCCCACATTAACAACGGGGCTAAGATTGAGGTAGCCCGTATTGGTGCTGATGAATCTACTGGTGAACAGGCTTACTTTACTGAGCAGGATATGGCGGCATCAATGGAACACCCATTAAAACCTATTGCAGACGCTATTGGTCAGAGCAACCAACAGATGACATTAGCTTTATCTGAACTGGTAAATACCATTAACGAAAACCACAATAGACCTAAACAAGTGGTACGGGGACAAGACGGTAAGATAATCGGAGTTCAATAACATGGCTATTACAGTCAAGCATAAGTTTGTAAGTGCCATTCCTG
>Ga0209087_1000375_pt1 | contig 29342 bp, 32 predicted proteins | sample S_130805_EF_Meta_FD_187321 | JGI IMG/M metagenome (GOLD analysis project Ga0209087, IMG submission 187321) | Freshwater microbial communities from Lake Simoncouche, Canada to study carbon cycling - S_130805_EF_MetaG (SPAdes) (version 2) | ecosystem: Environmental > Aquatic > Freshwater > Lake ... | reverse complement strand
TGATATTTATGAATACGAGTGTTTAGAGATTTTTATGAAAGTCTTTTATATAACTATCATAAGTGGGTCCGCCATCTGCAAGTTCCCACAAATCTCCACCCATTAATTCAAAAGGACTTTCAAGACCAGTTTCTATAATTGGTGCAGGTAAAACATCTTCATCATGTTGATTCATATTTTCTAATTGAAGTTGTTTTCTAATATCATGGTTCACAATTTCTCTAAAATATTTTTGTGTAGTTGCCCATGCAAAAATAACTAGTGCCATTGCAAGGTCATCATTTGCACCTTCTTCTGCTGCAAAAGATGTTTTATTTGCAACAAATGTTGTTAATTCCGAAATTGTATCAAAATCTTGTATCACTAATTTGTTGCCTTCAATTAAAGTTTTTAGATTAGAACATCCGATTCTCTTAACGGCAGGTGACATTTTGAGACCCATTTGTACACCTCTGCCAAAACCAGAAGAAAGTTGTTGTGGTTTTTTGTTTCCGGTAAATACTTTTAAAAGGTTTTCGTATTCTAAATCTTGATGTATAACATCTGCCACTTGTGGGTTGTTATTTATTTCTACCAAAATATACGCATCATTGTAATACTTTGCCGCATTATAAATGACTGTTGGAAATAATATTGGCGATATTGCAGCATTTTTATAAACTGCAACTTGTTTGTATGGTGTTGTCGATATATCAATCACGCAAAATACAGATGAGTCCATATTTCTGCCTTCAGACACATCCACAATAATTGCGTATAGATGGTCTTTTTTCTTATCATCATCACCTTTAATTGGATGTTCATATATTAAAATATTATCATGTTGTGCAATTGGTTGTTGATATACCAATTGTTGCAGTTTTGTTCCAGTTATTAATGTGTTTGTGGATCCTAAGAATTCAGTTTCAAACTCCTGCCTAAACTGATGTTCTGATGTATTTTTTATTGTTTCTTCTTTCCATTTTTCATCTCTTCCTGGTACCATAGACCAGTGAATTTCAAATGGAATATAATTGTTTCTCTTGTTAACGGCATCTGTCCATATCTTATAGAACAGATTCATACCGTTAGGAGTGGAAACAATAATGATTTTTGTTTTTGTACCAGCAGTAATAACAGGGTAAACAGACGTAAAAAACTCATTGGCGATATTACCTGGCACGAATGCAAACTCATCTAGAAACACGATATTAAACGATCCTGACCGTGCCGCAGACGAGGAGGTCGACGATGCAACGATCTTTGACCCGTTCTCCAGTTCGACATAACTTTTGTTCCAGGTGATGACACCTTGTTGTAACCATTGCGGTAAGTTTTCGTATGCGAGTTGATACTTACCTAAAATATCTCTTGCCGTTTGTCCTCGATTGGCGAGAATTGCAATGTTTTGTGAGTCTTGAAACAGAGATGCCCATAGTAGATATGCAACTGTTGTGGTAGTTTTACCAACCTGACGAGGGCATTTCGTAATAACAAATCTATTTTCATGAAAGATTTTGACCATTTCTTCCTGAAAATCATACAATTTAAATGGTACTAAACCATCATCTAGTGTGATAATTTTTATATACTTTGCAAAATAAATTGGATCTTTAGCACACTTTATATACTCTTGTACCTGTTCTTCCGTGTACTGTATATCAACGCCAACTCTTTTGAGTAACGGATTGTCACGATAGTTGTCTTTCATTATTGCCTTTTAACAATTTACTTAATTCTGCTGTAGAACCTACGAATATAGCTTTATCAATATTAGTATTGTTTGTTTCTTTTTTATTATTCATATCTCGCATTTGTTTTTGCATTGCCAACAATTCTTTATTTGCATCAACAACATTCTTTAGTATACCACCAAATACTTCGAACGCACGAGGATGCTGAGATTGTTTTGCAATCTCTAGAATTTCTTCCATTGCTTCTTTACCTTGATCTATAATATCTTGTAGATTTTCTTTTGATTGTTGATATGCATCATTTAAATCTTCATCGATATTTGCAGGTACAATATCTTTACTGGAAGAAACTTCAGCTACGGCGTAACTTTTTTTTTTTCATCAATAGGTTTCACATCAAAGATGTCTTCCATGTTTTTTGTAAAAGTGTTCATATTTATATCATTTTTAATGTTATCGGTTTACCACTTAATTGATCCAGAGCCGCTGGTAAACGTATATACGCGGTATCCGGTTCTGGCTGTGGTGCTTACGGTGTATGTTCCAGTAACAGTAACGGCTGCGTCATAAGTGCTGGGATAGGCAATGATTAATACGCCATTTTGGCCAGGACTGGGCGGTGATGCTCCCGGATTTGGTGTTGATCCGAAACCACCGCTACCAGGGGTTCCGGCACCAGAATAAGCATAAGTTACTGATGACCCAGAAATAGAGCTTGCGTAATTATTTCCAGTGCCCGCATTTTGACCATTCAATACGGTTGTCGCGCCAGTTCCTGAACTTGCTAATCCAGCGCTGCTGCCACCACCACCTCCAGCGGTATAGGTGCTAAAAGTAGAGCTAGTTGCGGTTGTTGCGCCGGTTACGCCAATACTACTAGAATAAGTAGTGCCAATGGTAATAGAGAAAGCCGTATTGTAAACAATGCCACCACCGCCGCCGGGCTGGCCAAATGACCCGCTAAACCCTTGGCCGTACCCCCCGCCACCAACTAATAAAACTTCAATAGATGGCGGCGGATTAGCGGCTACGGCTATAGGTGATACTGGAACATTATTACTAACAGCCATGGCCATTATTGCACTCATTATGCAACTCCTGTACCATTAATAAACCATGTGTTTGCTGCGACTTGAATAAGTGTGGCCATACCATATGTTGTCACGTTGCGTGATGCTGACGTTGTGTTGCCAGCAAGATACATTGTAACGCCAGTGTTTGGTGTAACAGTTACGTTCGCACTTGATGTTGTTCTTGATACAACCATAATTGTTGTACCGTTTGCAAACGATGCATTCGATGACCAAGGAATATATAAATTTACGTTTGCTGATTGGGTATAATATAAATGTTTACCTGCATCAGAATTAACTAAAGTATAATTTGTAGTTTGTGCATTTTGTGGAACGGTTTGTGATGCAGCATTTATATTTGTATTTGCTGTGTTTAGAGCACCTTGAAGATATGCAGTATTTGAATTAGCAGTATTTAAACCACCTTGCAAATAAATGGTATTTGAAGACGCAGTATTTGCTTGATTAAATGCTGATTGTGCTAAAACATTGGCAGAGTTGGCTTTTTCGAAAGCAAATTGTCCCGAGCCTGGAGTATTTGCTTTATCAAATGCAGCTTGTGCTAGAACATTCGCAGAGTTTGCTTTATCGAATGAAGATTGCACCAGAATAAGTGTTGAATTTCCTTGGTCAAACGATGCTTGCGCTATAATATTGCTCGTATTTGCTTTATTAAAAACAATATTTACAGTATTGGCGGAAACACCAACAGAATAGCCGCCTCGGGTAACACCATCGTGAACCGTGAGAATATTATTTGTTGTATCAATTATCAGTTCTCCTGCCGCACCTGTTATACCTGCAACAGTTGATTGTGAATACCGTTTAAATTGCAATGTTCTAGACATTTTAACTATCCTCTATTTAAATCTGTGATACGTTCTTGTAATGAATTTAAATCATCTACGCCAACCTGTACTAATGCATCACCGGCAAAGTTTGCAGGTATATTTAACCCCTCTACAATATTTGGGAATTCCATCGTTGTCGTTGTGTATGCATATGTATTTCCAACATTTGCGTCAGTAGGTGTTGGAGTAACATAAATTTTTGCCAATTTAGTTTCACTATCATAGTCATAAATATTTGCAATAGAATTTCTAATCAGTCCGACATTACCAGCAGTCTTGCCATATATGTATGCCTTTGCGGTAAAGTTTAAAGTCCATACAACGTATCGTGTTTCGGATTCTCTATTTCCTTCATAAGTGATATCATTGCTCACACTCTTTAATATAATTGGAATTTCTTTTGTTACTCCCATCTCTTCTATTAAGTCAACTTTAATAGTGTAATCTGGTGTAAAATACGGTAAAATATGTTCGATTAATTGTGTACCATCTTCTATATTTCTGACATACAAATATAGTGTATAATTTAAATCATATGGTACTGGATTATACTGTGAACTAACTGCTCCGGTACTTGCTCTTGTAAAGGTTCGAACATTCGTATTTAATTTTCTAGAAGAATCGTAAGAAATATCGTTTAGAATGTATGAGAACCTTGGTAAAGTGATCTGGACTTGTTTATCTAAATCTGGATCGCCTTCTAAACGAGAAACATATAGTTCTTTTGTGCCATATGCTATAGGAACTATTAACCTTTCTTGTTCGGTTTCATCTAAGTTATACCGAACCATTGTGATATTATTAAACAAACCACCAAATGCTAGTGTTATTTTCCTTATGATTCTATTGTAAGTTATATTTGCCATTAAATATCACCAAAAGGATTGATTTCTGTCGTATTGATGATCTGATTGGCAGCATCTTCGATAAATTTATTGTCGAAGTTTTCATTTTTTGGTGCCGTTTCCATCGCATCATAGTCTGTAACATAACGATATGCACCGCTTGTTACACCGTACACATAGGTGTTTGATGCAAATTCACCATTTATATTTGTAATTGTTATTTCTCCAGTTAATGGTGTCCAACTCTGTAGTGTCGCCTCACATGTGGCATTATTGTATGTTCCATCCGTAGACTGATATACAGTTTCTTTAATTTCGTATGTTCCATAACCATAATTCGCCACATTCCTAGGTAAAATAGTAAATTCCGTTAACACATACAAACCTATAATATCAGAATCTGTTGTTATATTATAATTAGTAATACCGAATGTTGCTATATTAACTATTTTTGCTGACACTTCATCTGAAGTATATGTCGTTTTATATAGAATTGTGTCTCCTATTCTTAAATTACCTAATTCAATTGAAAAAGTATTATTTATAGGATCAATAACTATGTTTTTATTGTCATATAATCCTGAAGACCAATTAGTAGAGGCGTAAACTTGTTTCAAATCTTTTATTACTTTTAATGTTATTGTATATGCAGATTGAGTTAAGACTTCATCAATAATATCAACCCCGGTTTCAATGACTTCTTGTGAATACTTGAATTTCTCCAATTCTAATTCATAAAAATATGGAACTTTTCTACCCAACATAAAGAAATCTTTTGTTTGATTTGTAAATTTAATTTCATATAATTCACCTGTGCCATTCATAAACGGTACATAAATCAGATCGCCTTCCCTAGGTCTAGTAAAAGCATTCTGTGGAACTCTTTGTGAAAATGATCGTTTCGATAGAATTACATTAACATTGTTTTTAATTTCAAGACCAAATTTAGAAAAGAATTCTTTTTCACCCATATACTCAGTTGAGTTTGAAAGATATAATTCTAATGGAAATGCACTTCTAAATTTTTTTACTGGATCTTCACCAAATAATAAATCTCTTGCTGCATCATTATCGTTGGGAAGATAAAATGCGTCGAATCCCATTATCTTAATAGATTCTACAATAATATCTTCTATTAGTCTTTGCTCTGAGTGAGCACCATAGTTGTTGAAATATGATGAAGTTGCCATTTTAATTCATAAAAAATTCTAACGGTGCACCATAATTAGTTTGCATTTGTTCTTCAAGTTTTGCAATTTCTTCCGTTGCCTCTTGAAAAACTTTATCTCCATTGAGTGTTACACCACCAGGCAATTGTAGACCTGAGAATTTTTTCATATTATTTCCCCAAGTTCTTTTGATTAATGCAGTTGCATATTCTTTTAACCAACGATCATTCCATACTTTTGTGTATGCTGCAGGATCGATGGCTGCATAACACTCTGCAATAACAACTGTTCCGACTGGTGCTTCATAATTTCCCCATGCCCAATCGATATACAATCTCTGCATATGTCGTTGAAAACGAATTGGCACTTCACCAGAAAACAATATCTCCAATGACCTTAAATGTTGCATCGTCATAGTATAATTAATATATGATGCAGAAGTGAAGTCGTATAATTCGTTTAGGCGCAACTGATATCGTAGATCAAACATACTTATAGATGCTTGCGAATCTGTGACAGGAAATATCCTGGTCACACCAACAATATCTAAAGTATTATTAGCTCTATCTTTTGCCTGAGTCAAATCTAAATATTTGTTATTAACATCTGTTTGACTTATCGCTTTAATGTAATAGACTTTTTGTAACCCATCAAAATGATAATCTTGCCAATATTGTAATGCATCATCGATTCTATCTTCAATTTGGTCATCATCTACGTTTATTTCAATGACAGGAAACCCAAGTCTGCGTAGACAGTAGTCTTTGAACTGCGATCTTGTAGTTGGGTTTGACATGTTTAAAATTTCCTATATTAATTTATATATTTATTTATTTTCAGGATCATTATATTTGGGCCATATAATATTAAATGGATCTTGTTGTGATTCGGGTAAATTTGCCAACTCTTGAATATAAACGTCTAATTCGTCAATATTATCAATTTGATTTAAACCTAATCGTTCTCTTCTAGCAATTCTTTCGTATCTCCAAGTATTTTGTCTAATGAAAAAATCTCTTTCCATTCGTATTTTTTCCCATTCACTTTCTATCATACTACTCTTTTCTTCATCAGGTATATCTTTTATTACCCATCCGTTCTCCCAAGTCACATAAGAGAATCTATTATTTGTTTCTGGTTTGTCTTCAACTCTAATATATCCATTTTCTTCTAATACTTTATCCGATAAATTTATAGAGTTTGTTAAAAAATTACCACTTTCTGTTGGTATAAGTTCAGGCAAGACTTTTGGATTACCGCCTTTATATGAGTAAAGTTTTCTGTTGAGTAATTGCATAATAATATACCTTTATGATAATGCGTATTAGAGACTGGGAACCATAACACTATAAGCACTTATATACAAATTAGAATTAGTTGGATAGTATGTTGATGCTGTTCCTGGCACATATGTTGTAAGTTGCATATCTGAGGATGTACCAATGAAAGCGTGTGTTGTTAGACCAGTATTGGTAAATTTATCAGTAGTTAACATTGAAAAATAACCCGAACCACCTAAATTTTTACGATCATAATACCCTCTATTTTTAGAATTTAGATAATCTGGCCATTCACTCACTATGTCATATGTTGAAATTACAACACCAATTAATGTATCTTTATCATTACCTGACGGCAGAGTAAGACTTCTAAAATTATCATCCGATTGATAATAACCTGCATAAGGTGAGGTTGAAAGTTGTAATGAATTGCCTAACAACACTCTTGTATATGGAGTATATGGATTACCTACACCATAATTTGCTCTATATGTAGTTAATCTATTAATATCAACATTTCTAAATACAAATGCATATGTGTGCTTAAAATATGTTAAACTTCCACTTGGTAAAGCACTTGTGGTTGTTGAAATTGCATAATTACCGGGCTCTGTTACAATACTATATGCTGTAACAATATATGATCTATATGTTGACAATATAGCACTACTAAAATCTGAAGAAAGAATTGCTCTAGATGAATCGCTATTTCGTCTAATATCATAAAATGCCAACTCTTTTCCAGCAGTATAAATTCTAGCATCATAGGAGGGATATTTGTCAGCATAACCAAACCAACCAATGTATGCATTATTTAAATTTGTAGCAGCAGTTGTTGTTGATGTACTACCTACATATGCATCTGTCATTATCCAGTAGATTACATCATTAGGTTGTAAACCATTTACTACTTGACTACTTGAACCTAAATAACTACCAGCACCAGTAGTATTAAATTCTGCAAAACCCACCAGTTTTAAAGTCGAATCCCCTAACGCACCGCCATATCCACGCAGACTATTATCTAATGTAAATAAACCACTTTGATTACTTCTATCTATTGTATTTGGCACTAAAGAATTGCCAATTATTCCTCCGTTTACTCTCATATTATTATCTTGTATATTTATTAATATTCGTTAAAAACAAGGTCAAACTCATAATATGTTCCATCTAACCAAAAATTTTGAAATGCTCTACGAAAACTTGTTTCGTGCAGTGTATTATAATCGAGTTGAGAACCTGTATATGAATTTGAATATGTTTGCGGATTAATTATATCCCAATGAACAGATAAATAACTGCTTCTAGTTGCGAGACCATAAGTTGTCACATAATATCGTTGAGGTATTCCCGAATTCATATAAATTTGAAACTCAGGATCATACCCGGATGAAAGTATTCTCTGTGACCCCATTCCAAATCTTAGTCTAGTAGCATAAGTAGAAAAATTAGTAGTACTAGTAGCAACACCTGCAGGTCGACCGGTGGAGGCCGACGAAAAATTAGTTGGTCCAACTAAAGACTGAAATGTAAAGTTTGCAGGAAGATCCCTAATTATAAGATAAAAGAAACCCACTTGATGGTCTGCAGATCTTATAGAAAAAGTTATTGCATTAGGCGTTACGCCCGGATGAGTTATATATCTATACTGATCAGTATTTGCTACATTTGGAACAATAAAATAATTTGCTTGCATTGGTGGACTTGATGCTGTGAGAGTCATAATCGAACTCATAGAAGTATTATTATCTAGTCCTATACGCGGACTAGAACCAAATGGATAATAACTTGTAGAGTATGACGTTGTTAACCACAATATAAAATCACCTGGTTTTAATATATTTGCTGAAATAATTGGTCCACCGTAATTGTGAATACCCACTAAACTATATGGGAATATTTGTCCAGTCCAACCGGTTGTATCTTGAGTAGAAGATGTTTCTCCTAAATCTACAAGATATGGTTTTTTAGCCCAATGTTTAAGACTTTTGAAATTATATTGTGATTTTAAGTTGTAGATTCCTGGTCTATAACCAATAAAAGACTGATAGTTGGGATATACAGAATACGCGTTTTTTCCAGCTAATTCATCAATGTAATCATCAAATTGAAATCCGTTATTTCCCGATTCACCAACAATGCCGCCACTAAAAGAACTTTGTGCTTTATTAAACATAATTACGCAGATGTTGTAATTAATTCATATGATATCGTTGCTGATGAACCACTACCTCCAGCAAATATGTTTAAAGTATTACCTGTTCCTAAATAAACGCCAGTATCTTTTGATAATACCACAAGTGTTGCTTTTGGTGGAATAGTTATAGCATTTGCAAGATAACCAATCACAGAGTTGACTACCACATATACAGTAACATCTACTGAACTAGATGTGCCACTTACAATAATACTGTTTAATTTAATTACTTGATTTGCACCAACAGATAAACCAGTAGAAGTATCAGATGTTGGTACTGTAATTGTTAATGTTTTTGGTTCTATTGAAGTTGTAGTAGTTAAATTGGGCATCTTTTATTCCTTAACCATAGACCATTGCATTTATAATTACTGCTGCTAGTGTAACACCACCCACACTAGTACTGCTGAGTACACTTGTTTCTACATTCATACTTAATCCTGATCCAACTTTTATTCCACCTAATGTAGACGCACTAGCAACAGGTAATTGATATGTAGTAGCAGCATTTGCCCAATTTGGAACAGAGTTTGCACCAGTTGAAGTTAAAACTTGCCCAGAATTGCCATAATTTATTACACCATTCGCACTATTGATACCAACTTTTCCATTTATTGATAATGTATTAATGTTTAAAACATTTGATACAGTTCCATCACCAATCAAATTCAGTTGACCTGGATTTTTGAAACTACCTATTGTTATAGCATCAGTTACGATTGGTGTTATCATTTTAGATTAAATTTTCCTATAAATTATTATATATTTATGATTAATCTGGCGCATCATATTTTGGCCATATTAATTTGAATGGATTTTCTTGTGCTTGTGGTAAATCTGCCAAAGCACGAACATAATAATCTAATTTGTTAATGTCATCTATTTGATTTCCGCCCAATCTTTCTATTCTAAAATATCTGTCGTATCTCCACTCAACATCTTTTATTAATTGATTTCTTTTTTCTCTTACTTTATTCCACTCTTCTTGTATAAGATCGATCTTTTCTTCTTCAGTCTTATCGATTATTACCCAATATTCATCTGTCCAAATTAATTTTTGCCTAGATTCATCAAATATTGGTTTTGGTGGCACTTTAACATATCCAGCAGATAGAAGTTCCTCTTCAGTAAATGATGAAGGATCAGTTCTAGTAAAACCGTTAGGCAATTCTATTCTAAATGGCAACTCTTCTGGATATTGTTTTTTATAACTATACAACATTTATTTTTCCTTATTTATGACCATGCTATAGTTCCGCTACTTCCTGAATGTGCTGTAAATGTGTAGACATAGTAACCAGGACGTGATGTTGTTGACACAGAATATGTTAAATTTGTAATTGTCGTTATCGCAGCGAATGCTGTAGGATATGCTAAAATTACTACGCCGCTAGATCCAGAACCGCCACCGTAATAGGCGCTACCGCCACCGCCGCTACCTCTATTTGGAATAGAGGCGTTTTGATTTATAGCACTGTAGGCGCTAGACGAGCCCCTACCCGCGCCCGCGCCGCCAGGGTTGCCGCCGTTATATCCGTTATATCCTGATCCAATATATCCTCCTCCTCCACCACCTCCAGCGTACTCAGTTAATACTCCTGTTATATCTGATGTTGCGCAAAGTCCTCCAGCGGGCATATACGGGCCTCCACTGCTCGGCAGATTACCGTAAGGTTCAATATAATCACCTCCTTTTCCTCCGGCACCGCCTCCACCACCTCCGGCGCCTCTATACGGATACACGCTGGTAGAGGAAAATCCTGACTTTCCTCCATCATACCCTTGCCCAGCAATTCCTGATCCGCCATTCATTGCGGTAAAAACGGAACCGGGCCCATTTAGCATTCCTCCGCCACCAGAACCTCCGGTGCCTCCATGATCAACAAATGCCTGAACAGGTATAGAGATGAGAGAACCATATCCCCATCCTGAGCCACCACCAACTGAATGTATACTTGCAAATCTAGAATCTCTACCGTTGTTTCCAACCATGGCGAAAGATATTGATGTGGAGGCACCACCGGCACCAACAATAACATTAAAACTATTCGTTCTCGTTGCTGGTGTAATTTGATAAAATCCAGTTCTAAATCCACCTGCACCACCACCACCAGAAGCAGTAGATCCTGCACCACCACCTCCACCAACAACCAAATATTCAACCAAAGGAGGTACATTATTTAATAATGTATAAGGCCAGACTCCACCTTTTGTATAGTTAAATTTATTGATATTACTAGAAATACCCGACGCTTTTGTTGTCGTAACGCTTGCCTCTTTACCTATAAAACTATTATTTTTTCTCATTTATAGATATACCGGTGAATCTTCCGTTTTTTTATAAACATAAAAATTTTCTTCAAGTGTAATATCAAGATTATCCATGTTAGGCATAATATTTTTATTAATCATAGAATGTATATTTCGTAAACCCACAAGTCTATAATATATTCTCTTACACCCTGGACAAACAAATTGTTCATCTTGTATCCACCAATCATTTTTTGGATCGTATGTTTTTACTGGACCACTGTAATAGTCCATTATTTGATTATTTACATTAATTTTGCCTACAAAATGTAAGGTTTTATATCCTAATATTTTTGATCTAACAGAAAAAACATTCCATTCGGTAATTTCAATCACATCTCCAGTAAGAACTATTGGATCTGGTAGTTTTTGATTGATTGTATCTGTCTCAGGATCATATGGAAACTGAATCTCCAATTCTGATAAACTAATTTCTTCCGGCATTTTGTATCCTTACATCAGTAATGAGTGTAGTTCTGAAGGTAATACAGCATTTTTCATATTCTCTGGATGCCACAACATACCCCAAATTGATTTTTTATCGTGTTTAAATGCTTCTATATTGTATTCTTTGTCTGTAGCTATAATATTAAAATTTTTACCAAGTTTTGTAATTTTGCTATTATGTGAACTATTTACTATAAATTCTTTATCTTCCATATTAATCGTGTGTTCTGTATCTTTATGTCCTTTAACATCTGCACATATTGAACCATTTATTTCTGCGATAAAAAAAGCACCATGACAAATACCAATTATAGGCAAATTTTTATCCACAGCATGATTATATAACTTTAATTCTGTGTGAAACCTAGATAAACTACAGTTGCCACCACTTAAAATTAAAACATCAAAATCATATTCTTTGTTATCATCCACGTTAGGTATAGGAATAATCTGATGTTTATTTAAAAATCTATACCAATTTTGTGACAAGCAATCATAATTAAATTTTCCAATAGTTTCTTCTCGCTGACTAATTGCTATTTTCAAACTGCTCTGCTTTACCATATGCTTTTTCGATTAATTCACGAGTGCCTTCCATCTCTCCTGATCCACTGCAATTAATTTCATATAGATCAATACGCATTGCATTAGCAATTTTCATTGCACGTTCTTGTTTTTCTGGAGTATCACAAAGTTGCATTAATTTACGTCTACCAATTTTTGAGTGAAATTTTTCATCTCGTGCAATTCTTGCGTAAGTATTTGCAATAAATGGATCTGTAACACAAGTTGACATCATAAACCAATTTCGTGCTGCACGACCTTCGCAAATAAACTGATATAATGCCATTGCCATTTCGTCATTGTCACAATTATATTTTTGGATAAGTTTAGCGCCTTTAGAACTAGAATTATTTGCCGAATCATATTCAACAAACTCTTTAATGTTGATTGGACCACCATTTAAATGTTCAACAACATCTTTTACCATTCTAAAATGATTAGCCTCATCCAATGCTTGTTTACTTAATAATTGTAATTCTTTTGGATCCATACCCGCATCAGAATTAGCAATTTGTTTGGCCAACTCTACCATATTCATACGCTCATTAACCATACGACTGGTAAAATGCTTTACCAAATCTGTATTTGAATGTGTCATATAAAAGTTTTTAACTTGTTTTTCTGAAACTGCAAATAAAGTTTCGTTATCAGATTCTATTTTGTCAACAAATTGTTTAATTTGATGATTTACAGAATCATTGTCTTCTGCCATTTTTTCTATATCTACCATATCATATTTCATTGTCTATTCCTTATTGATCTTTTATTAAACTGTTATCTACTTGTTGCCATTTATTTAATGGACAAGTAGAATTTGCAATTTTAGCCTTCAATGGCATAATACAACCACACTCAGAACATCTATGCAAAACTTTTTCAAATTTATCACATGATGTACAAATTTGCAGTCTACTGTAATACGTTTTTTTATCAACTAAAAATGATGAAATCATTATTTCTCTTTGAATATTTATTTTAATATTGTAACTAGAACGTCTGAACTTTTGGTTATTATTTCTGTAGTCTGACCAAAATTATCTTGAATCCAATCTTCTGTTAAATAATTCCATGTCAAATTGTATTTATAAGCAGACTCTAATATATGTGAATTGATTTTAATTATCTCACCTAACATAGTAGGACTATCTTTATACCAAGTATATTTGGGATATGAAATTTTAAATCCACCGAGTTCATGCCACCAAGAATAACTAACCATGTCTGGTCTATAAACTAACATAATCCAATCATCAGGAAACTTATTTTTTATTTCTTCTATTTTATAAGCCCATTCATGACTTTTTATTATCCGTGTACCACTCAAATTACTCCATGCTTGATCTAAGTAATCTGCATCTAATATGGCCTCAAATTCCATTTCGTGGCCAAAATATGATCCATTGTGTCCATGCATTTTACCAATATTGCCTCCTCTACCAATACCTTTTCTGTAATGCACTCTGTTATCATTACGATCACTAGTATTGAATCCGCTAAGATTCTCGATAGTTTGTGCTATACCACTCCAACGGCTACCTGGTGCGCCTGTGAAAAATATTCTTTTAGGAAGTTCTATACCATTCTGCATATAATCTTGGCCTCACAACGTGTTCGTCCATAGCCTGAGCGACTTGAATAAAATTATGTTTATTTGCATATACATTTAACTGTTCAAATGTCCATGGATAAAAAGGAACTTTTAAACATTCTGTACTATTGTGATCAAATCTTCCAGGATTTAATCTCCAATATATTCTAGATTGTGGTTTCAAACAACTAACAACCTTATCAATTTGTCTTTCGATGATATCTTCGGTACCAAAATTTATACTACCTAAACACGTGGCAACATCAAATAGTCTATCGGGTTCATATTCTTCTATAGTGCATTTATAATCTGCTTCGTTAAATGCAGGATCTATGCCTATAACATTTTTAAGTAACCGTTTAAATGGATTAGTTCCACAACCTACATCCAACAACCATTCGTCTTCTTTAATTAAAGTTGCTATAGTTTTTGGTGATGAAATACCCGCTACTCCACGGGATGTCCAATGATTTGAAAAATAATTATTTAGTAACTCTTGATTGCTTTCTGTGTAATCGCATACTTTCATATTCACGTTCCATCCTTAGTGCAAAAGAATAATCATCTTCAAAATTATTTGACCAATGCCAAAATTGTTTGATTTTATTGTATATAGTCTTGATAAATTTAATGAACATGCGTTATTCAATCTTTAAATTTTGCAAAATTGGAATCCATTGTTCTCTTAATTTTACTATATTATTTTTAAATCCAATCGGTGCCAGTTCGCGTTCATCAGTAAACATATAGTTTTGATCAAAAAACTTTTTACTTTCAGATGATCTTATTACATTTGCAAAGTTGTCAACATACCAGTTGACTATTTCTGACGGTGTGTCTTTAGGTAATACAATGCCCCAAGCAGCATAAACATTCATGCCTGGAATCCATTTATTCATTAGTGGTGCATCAATATTAGATAAAGTTTTTTCACTACATAAACCTAAGATTTTAATTTTTCCACTTGAAAGCAATGGTGCTGCTACCGCAATTGGTATAATACCAAATTCTACATGACCGCCAGCAACATCTTGTGCTGCTTGTGCTGGTCCTTTATAACCTACAGTTTTAACCAAATCACTCATTTCAACTTTGCTTTTCATATATTCAAAAGCAAGTCTATGTGAACCACTACCAGCAGCAAATGTTATAGGTTTATTTGTAGTTTTAATTCTTTGTAGTAAATCAGGAACAGTATTAACTGAACTTTCACCATACGCAATAACGGCTAGTGGACTTTTTGCAATAGTAACCACGTATTCAAAATCGTTTACTGTAAAATTTACAAGATTTTTATAGAAAAATTCACCTGTTAGCCATATACCTTGATGACTTGGAATATAAACATGATAACCATCAGCAGGTTTTTTCATAAAGTCATTTATTGCAATTAAACCATCTGCACCAGGTTTATTTTCAATAATAAATTTAACTTTTGGATTATTTTTTTCTAATATACTACTGACTCCACGAAAACTAATTTCATTTCCTGATCCTGGAGCAAAACCAATCATAACATTAATTGATTTAGTTGGTTCCCAAGCATATGCTTGAGTACAAAATATTGTCAATAATAGTAATAATTTTTTAAACATCGTTACCTCCAATTTGTAAAATTATAATTTTTCGGATCAATCACTTCATATTCATTGCAATCTATTATACTAATTTGTTGTTCAAATTCTTTTTTAATAACTTGATCATATTCTCCTTGAAAGTGGTTGCCAATTAATTTTACTGTTTTGGATAAAAATAATTTCTGTAAAACCAATATACTAATATTATCAGACTTTATATTATACTCAGAAAATGTTCCGGCAATTATAAAAAAGTTTTCTAATGTTTTTGGTTTATTCTCCGCAAAACCACAGACAACAATATAATTATTCTCTTTTATTATTTCTTCTGTTGTAAAATTTATATATTTTCTTTCATCAAAACGATACATTTTCCAATCAACTATTCCTGTATTAAAGTCCAACTCTTGACTTTTAGATGCATCTTGATAGTGATAGATTGCTGGTTGATCTACTATATATTCATTATTTGAGTTTGGTGTGTACGATAAGGTAATTAATGATTTATTCCAATTTTCATCTATAGTATTTGTTATTTGAATTGGATTTAATGCCATAATTCTTTTAACTTTAGGTTTATTTTCATAATAGTGTTGGTCAACAGTATAGTCCAAAATTAATTGTTTAAGAGGTAACTTGATTGTATGAGTCCTATAATCAATACCCAATTCATCTAAAGATAAACTTAAAGAATAATAATTAAAATCTATAGTATCATAAAAATGAAATAAATTTTTATTTAATACTAAATTTTTATAAAATAAACTCATTCTAAGTTGAGCGCGCTGATATTCTAAGTTAAATTTTATACTTCTGCCAAAATCTCTTGCTGTAATAATTGGAATGGGAAAATTTTTAACATATTCATCAACAACACTATGATATTGTGATGCATTTGGGTCCAGTACTGCTTCCCAAGGATCGTTGATCCAATCAATTGATGTTAAACTACTTTTTTTTCTAGGAGGTCTAGACATAAAAAGTTGATCACCTAGTTCACCCGTAACAAATATACTGTCGATGTTTGCCAATTTGTTAATAGTTAATCCAAATTCGACAATACCCAGGTCAATAATTTCATGTTCTGATATCATTTCGTTATATAATTCAGGATATTCTTTAATTGAATTTTTATTACATAATATAACTAATTTTTTATTATCTGTTAAATGTTTTTTTATAGCGCAATAGACACTAGTGCTATCTATTCCACCACTCCACATTAAATAAATTGGTATGTTTCTTGTATTGCTTAATTCAATTAATTCTTTTGCTCTGCTTTCTATTAGGATATCAAAATCATATTTGCGCGAAGAATCATAGTTTAATACAGGTTGGATAACTATAATGTTTGGATCATTACCTATAATGCCCATTCTGTCTACCGAATATAAATCTTTTTTAGTAAATACATTTAGTTTGATGGCGCGCCTAAATTCAACCATTTTAGGATAATTTGCTAATAGATATGGGTGTGTATAATATTTCATTTATATTCTTCGCTATTAAGGGGCGGAGCAACAAAAACCATCGGCATAAACATTATACACATAATAATCACAGTTTCCATTATTCTGTATATATTGAGTATTGCAACCACTACAATATATACCTGTGCCTGGCAAATATTGACCGCCTACACCACAAATTGGGTTGGTTATAAATGCTGGACCAGTTCCAATTGCATTTGTTGCAGTTATAGTAGCAATCAATGAATATCCAACATCAAGGCTAAAAAAATAGTAGTTATTAACACCAAAAGATCCAGAAAGTAATACTGATGAATCTCTATAATGTAATATTTGATAATTATATGAGGTTATTGGACTTCCTCCATTACTAATTGGAGGACTATAGTACAGATAATAATAACCTGTTGTACCAATAGAACTTTCTCTAAAAAAAGTATTAGGAAAACCGAGGGCACCGGGAACATAATACGGTGTTGGAGCACCGGGAACAGTTAAAGTTTTTCCTTTAACTATTCGTGACGTTTCTGTACTAAAAACTTTGTCTGTTACTTTATTACTAGTCCTGTCTAAGCCTATCATACTATTGTTTTCAATAAACGTACTGCCAGACATTAACTTATCTCCTCATAACTACAAAAACCACTTAATGTACTATTGCTACTAGATAAAAATTCAATGTAATCACCCTCCTCTAAGTATATGCTTGTATCTTTAGAAATTAATACAAGCGTAGAACTACCAGGAACTGTGATCGTAAAAGCAATATAATATGCTGTTGTTACTCCAGATTTATAAACCCGAGCAGAAATATCTGCACTAGTAGAAGTTGTAATATTAGATATAATAAATGAATTAATTTTCAATACTTTACCAGAACCTGCTAAATTAGTTAGTATAGTAGCAAAACTTGTTGTTACGGCTCTTCCAACAGACTTAGCTGTAATTGTTGCTACGTTAACAATATTTGGTGCGGCCATTAATTATCCTCCAAACACAATTGCCATTGCGATTGTTTTGCCTGTTGAAACTCCACTTGAACTAGTAGCTGCACCAGTAGAACTTCCTCCAGTTCCTCCAGTAATATTAGACCAAATGGGAGCAGCATTTGCGCCACTTGAAGTTAATACTTGACCAGCGACACCATAATTTATTGTACCATTCGCACTATTGATACCAACTTTTCCATTTACGGCTAATGTATTTACATTGAGTATATTTGAGACAGTTCCATCACCATTTAAATTAAATTGTCCTGGATTTTTGGAACTGCCTATTACTACCGCATCAGTTACGATTGGTGTGATCATTTTTTATATTACGCCTGTGCCTCAGTCCAAGAAAGTCTTGAGAAAATCTGTTGTGCGGCCGCATTCAAACTAGTGACAACAATTGTAACAACGTCAGGACCATCAGGGAATACTTGTGATCCTGCCGAGTTTGTTGTTCCGCCACCATTTATAGAATTACCTAAGTCTCGAACAAGGTTTAAGTCCTGTTGTGTTGCAGAGTATACAGTACCAGAACCACCGTTATTAACGAAGAACGCATAAATTAAATCTCCACCACGAACTGATCGCCCTGTTGGATGATAACACACTTGTGAAAGACTTGGCGCACCAGCAGTTTGCCAAGTATCACCGGGATCAACAATGCCATTCAACACCAATCTAACCAAAAAGTTACCATTGGTGAAAACGTCCATTTGACGAAGCGTTAACTGCATAGTATTAATAACTTCACGTTGTCCGAGTAGTCCTACAACACCAGAATCAACTGATGGTGCAAGACGTAAAGATAAAACTGCATTTGTTACACCAGGAGCAATTGTCAATGATGATGTTGATGGTGTTGAGAACACAAACGACTTATCATCATCGTAACGGCCATCCATAATAACTGAAGAACCCCAATGCGATATTGTAGGTACAAATTCTGGTGCTGCTAATGCGATTGTAATTGGTGCGGTTGCAGAATATGTATGTGTTGATGTTGTCGAACCCATCGGATCCACGTTCATAGTTACAGTTGCCGTTGCCGTGGCAGCACGACTTAAACGAATTGTATTACTTGGCGAGCCTGTAATAATCGAAGTAATGAATGTACCTGTAGGAATAACATTTGATGTAATTCTTTGATTAATTTGTAAATTCGCAACTGGCGATGTTGTTGTAATGAAGGTGTTGCCTGTATTAGAAGTGCAAATAAATCCTGGATCTGTATTACCAGCTTTACCTCTTGTTAATCCAGTAAATGTTGTAGAGGTTTTACCTGTATAATTAACATGTTCATAGTTAGCAGGATCTCGGATTAATAAAGTTCCTGTATTTGGAAATCCAGTTGTACTGACCACATTAATAAAATCTAAACCAGTATCAGAAGAAGTTAATTGTGTTTCTGGTACATATGTATTAACTTCATATCTTGCAGGCAAGTTACCGGAACGCAAGAACGCTTCTGTTAACTGATTATTATGAATGAATCTGTGGCAATAGATAACTTGTCCGTGTTGGTCTTTGAAACCGAATCTGGCTGCACCTGCACCATACCAAGAATAATCAATATAGAACATCTGAATTTTTGACAAATCTAAATTGTATCCACTAGGACCTGTGCCGTCCATTCTATCAAGATTCCACGAAGACTGTGGAATTCTTGTTTCGATTAATTCTGAAACAACTGCAACACTCTTACCGGAAAGTGTAATACCACGATATGGAGGAGAAATCTGCATCGATGTATCACTAGCAATACTCATAATACGATAAGGAAGACCTCGAATTGCAATGAATTGACCAGGTATTAATTGTCTTGAAAATAGTGTCGATACACCATTAACTGTTGCACCTGTAACTGTAGATGAACCATTTGTGACGTTTACATATCCTGACAATTGTGTTGTCGAACTTCTACGCACAGCATATAATGTTTGCCCATCATATTCAAAAAACATTCCGTTTGTTGCAGTAAACAATCCTATTCTTGCAGTTGCACCGTTCCAATTTGTAACACTTAATATGAAATTGCCTGATGCTTGTGTCGATGCTGGTAATGTTGCAGCTAAAACTGTGAATGTATAATTTGTAGGAGTATCAAGAACTGTAAATGTTCCATTATATGCTGAATCTGTCGCACCACCAATTGTGACAACAACACCTGGAAACAAATTGTGTGCAGTTTTTGTTGTTACTGTAATTGTGTAAGTAGAAGATGCGATTTGGTCAACAATAATATTTGGACGTAAAATTGTACCTGTAGACCATTGAATTCCTTTACCTGATTGATAACGGAAGTAACGTCTTGTCTGACGAATTAATGCATTTCCTTGTGCTCCAGTACCACATGATAATGATGTTCCGCCGTCGAATGGCCTGTGTGCGGTAATACCATATGGTCTTGCGTATACACCAGCATTTGTTATACCACTAACTGTAATTGATCCTGTTGGTATTGATGTTACTCTCACAGCGAAAACTGTTTGTGATGTTACTGTTACAACTGTCCAATTTCCATTTGGAGCATTAGATGATGCTGTTAAACCGTAACAGTAAATATCAGAACCAATATTTAATCCATGTGGTTCAGTTGTTGTAAATGTTACTAAATTACCCGAATATGTTATCGAAGATATATTATATTTTGCGCCGGTATAGTATCCACCAGAAAACACTTGAGTAATCGCAGAGTTGAAAATAGATTCAGTTGCATTTGCAACAGAAGTTCCTGTATACGATACGTTTGCATTTGTTCTAGAATCTGCAATGTATAGACCGTTAAAATAATCATTGAACGAATCTTGAATCTGAATAGGAGTTCCTGCCTCAGGTATTTGTGTTGGTGCATAATAAAATGTTGCACCTGAAAGTGTTACGTTTGCGTTTGCTTGTAATTGTAACGATGTGTTATTTGCAACAGTTGAAACTAAGCCAACAAAAACATTCGATGAATTGTATAACGCATAACCCGGAATAATTTGATTTAAGAATGTTGTTGAACTGCCAGTTATTGATGAACCGGTATTAGAAATTGTTCCTGATCCCAACAAATGTGTGAATGTTATAACACCAGTTTTTGATCCTGCTGTTGTTGTAATATCTGAAACCACTAATGGTTGTTTTGCATCGGAGTAATATGTGGCACGATTATTAAGTAGATTTAAAGTTTCCCACTTGGTAGGCTGTAAACCGTATTCAAAGTCAGTATCGATTAGAGATTGCGGAGTAGATGTGCGTAGTTTGCCAACAGGATCAACCAATGTTTCTGATGGTGTAATATACTCGTTAACTTCATCAACCAATATCGAAAGTTTATCGGTTGCTGACATTGATCCTGTATTATATGCGAAAACAATTGTTGTTTGCGTAGAACTTGGAGATCCTGGAGTAATCGTGGCAGTTAATACAGTATCAGAGAAATTATAAATTACTTTATTACCAGCGGTGATATTCGTAATCAACACAAATCTTTCCGCGGGATAATAATGCGGAATAATAAGTGTTTTAGTTACCGGATTAAAAGAATAATTCGGGTTTGTACTGTTTTCGTATAATACTCTGCGTGCCATATTTTATCTCCGATTAATAACCAATCATTATTGATATTGGACTTAGGGGGTATTTTTTTATCTGAGGAATTTGATTTTGACCAATCACTCGCATCACACAATCCATGTTGATTTGTGGTGCCGATGCAAATGTAATGTATGTAACATTAGTAACATTTGCAATATTATATCCTTTAGTAAAAGAAATGAATCCTGATCCAAAAACTACGTCATACGTATTTATAAAAGGTGGTAATACGATTCCGCCAACTTGAACTAATAACTGTTCTGGTGCCGTAACATTTGCAACACTACCATCACTATATAGACCAAAAGTTCTTTCGATACCATCAAATCTATTTGATATATCATCTAAAACTGTAATTGTAGATGATTGTGGTATGTTAACTGTAACATTTCCTGAAGAAGTGACTCTACCGAAACCATCTAATGTTATTACTGGAATTGATGTTGCACCACCAAATGTTCCTATATTACTATTTACATTTGCTAGACCCAGTGCAACTTTTCCAGTGGATACATTAGCAGTCAATTGTCCAGTATTTGCTGTTATACTAAAAGTATTTGCATAATCATATACAGATTGTGCTAATACGTTTGCTGAATTTGCTTTATCGAATGCTGATTGTGCTTTTGTATCAATATTAGTGATACTAGTATTCTGCGTTAAATCAACACCTAGAATGTATGCTATATTAGCATTAGCAGTATTTAAACCACCTTGTAAATAAATTGTATTACTGGAAGCTAACGTACCTATTGGCTCTGAAGTTAATACCAAAGAACCACCAGAATATAAATTTGCAGCGTATACATTACCCGTTACACCAAGACCGCCCTTTATTTGTAATGCACCAGATGATGTCGATGTACTTTTAATATTTGATGTTATTGTTATAACATTGGAACCAGCAACACCACTAATTCGCATTACTGCGTTTTGTGTTTCTAAACCACCTGTTGCAAAAATAATATCATGATTTAAACCTGTGCCGATAATCATGTTACCACCACCCGTGGTTGTATTACCAGAAGTGAATAGATAACCGTCGTTTTTGCCGATTAAAGAATAACCAGGATAATTATATGTACTACTAGCAATGCCTAAATCGACGTATCCGTCTAAAGCGGTTCCATTGTCAGCGGTTAAGAATAAATCAAATGAAGCATTTGGTCCAGAATTAATATTTTGCATATTAAGACCAGAATAACCATCGAAGTTACTTGTAAATTGAGTAACTATGTGTGGTTCAATTAGATAACCAACTGGAATTCCAGCATATAAAGCATTAAATCCATTTGCTGCATAACCAAAGAATTGACCAGTATTGCCTGTAACAGTAATTGACGTTACATTTCCTGTATAGGATACGTTACCTTGTACAGTTAAGTTTTGTTGAATTATGACAGAACCAGATATTGTTCCACCAGAAGAATTAAATTTTGTACCAATTGTGGTATTTTGTGAATCATTAACGCCGTAAATATATGCTATATTGGCATTAGCTGTATTAAGACCACCTTGAAGTGTTATTGTATTTGAAGATGCTGTATTTGCTTTATCAAATGCTGATTGTGCCAGTACGTTTGCTGAATTTGCTTTATCAAAAGCAGATTGTGTTTTTGTATCAACATTAGTAATATTTGTATTTTGTGTTAGATCAACACCTAAAATATAAGCTATATTAGCATTAGCAGTATTAAGTCCACCTTGTAAATTAGTAATGCTTGTATTCTGTGAAGAATCGACACCTAGAATGTATGATATATTAGCATTAGCTGTATTAAGACCACCTTGAAGCGCTATTGTATTCGAAGATGCTGTATTTGCTTTATCAAATGCTGCTTGTGGTGAAGATGCTGTATTTGCTTTATCAAAAGCGGCTTGAGCTTTCACATCAACATTAGTAATATTTGTATTTTGTGTTAAATCAACACCTTGAATATATGTTATATTAACATTAGCTGTGTTAAGACCACCTTGAAGTGCTGTTGTATTTGCAGTGACGCTGGAAATTAATGTATTTTGATAACTGTTGATACTTTGAGTGTATACCGCATTAAATTGTGCCGTGTTGGCTTCATTGAATGCTGCCTGGGCAAAAATACTTAGTGTATTTATGGTCGTATTCTGTACACTATTTATTGCATTTAAATATGCTATATTTGCATTAATTAATGTAATGTTTGCTGCGGTTTCATATAATATAGATGTACCATCAAACCCAATTGTTATTGTATTTGTATTAGAATTAGCTCTTATCGTTACACCGTTCGCTGGCAAAAACGACATAGTTTGATTTATGTCATTTGCTCGAACTATGAAAGAATTTGCATTAATAGACGAAAAGTTTCTTACAACAGATTCTTGACCCGAAACTAATATACCGCCCGGAGTTACACCATCTCCAACGTAAATTAAATCCGTATCCGTAGTATAAATTAATTCTCCAATTTCAGGAATAAAAGACTTTCTATCCTGATTCAACCCTCGTCTAATCTGTAATGCCATTTATTGTCCTGTATTTTTTATAGAGGTGAATTGTAATTAAATCGTACCTAAATCCAAAACAAATCCTGCAGGAGATAAAAATGTGCCAAAATCCAAATTACCTCCACCACCTCCACCACCAGATCCAACTGCATTAACATTAATGACAGATGTTATTCTTCCAAACTTATCGACTTTAATGACTGGAATAAAATTAGAACTTCCATATGTACCTGGATCTACACCAGTTGGTGTTGGATTTCCACCGTAATTAATAGCAACTGCTCTTGGATTACTATCTCCACTAACAGTTGCATTTACTGCATTGCCTACTACTACGTTAACTTTACCTATTGTTTGTGACATATATTATTCTTATTTTGTTACAGATGGAGAAACATCAACGACACCTTCCAATATTCGAGTCGTTACATTATTAGCACTTATTTTTGTATCATAAACATATCTACCAGGTGAAATATTGGCAGTTTGAATGTTAGTCAGAGACAGAGTTATTGTCGATAACCCATTATCAATTGATGTTGAAAAAGTAGCAGTAGCATTAGTAGAATAATATGATTTTCTTATTTGACTATTGGCGCTATAACCATATAGATTGTATGCGTTACCGTAAACGTCATCTATCGTTATCGTAGTCGAAAACGTGGTACCTTGTTCCATGTAAAGATTAACGTATGCGGCTGCCATTTTATTTCCTTTACTTATAATTTATTTATATATTTAGTATACCTGGCAATCTTTTCATTTCATCTTTAATGGCAACTAGCCAAGCGGAAGTTACACACACATTCAATGATTTCATCCAATCATTTGGAAAATATGTTTCTCTTCTATATTCCTGAAATCTAATTGTTTTATTATCAATAAAATTTGCCAGATAGGAATTTGTATAATAAAGAAAACAATTTTCATTCCAATAACTAACATGAGTTGGATCTTGAAATGCTCCTCTGCCGTCTGTACTTGGTACTTCAATAAATGCCCAACCACCCGGTGCTAATACTCGATGAATTTCTGCCATAATTTTTGTTTTATCATGCAAGTGTTCTATAATATGAGAAGCATTTAAAACACCAACAGAATTATCGGGTAAAGGTATTCCATTATTTAAATCATATATACAATCTGCATCTTTTCTTAGATCAATTGAATAGTAGTTAGGATAAGGATTTAAACCACCACCAATATCCACTTTCATTAATCCTTTTAAATCTGCATCCCTCTCCGCTAATTTTTGTGCATATTGATTGTGTAATTCTCTTGTTTTTATTTGAATTTGCTCATTCATCACATCTATAGATGTATTATTTCCTGTAATTCTATAGATATATAAAACTTTTGGTATATAAAACATTTTAGTTTTTAAATATGTTCTTATACACAATTCATGATCATCACACACAACTAAATCTTTATTGTGTCCACCAATAGAATGATAAACAGATGTTCTCCATGATCTAACATGATCGGGCGCATACCAAATATATGATAAACTATGACTAGTTGGTTCAAAAGAATCCATAACAGTCAATTCTTTTTCTTTCCACTTGAATTTTCTATGTGTCCAACCATATGCTTTGTCAAAAGGAATAAAAGAATCTTTCATATGAAACATTGCACAATCACTATAAACAAAGCCAACACTTTCATCTTGATATGCTTTATTTAATTCTTCTAAGCAATCTGGCGTAATCATATCATCATGATCAACTTCGACTAAAATATCACCTTCGCCTAAGAAAAATGCTCTTCTTTTTATTGCACCAATACTAATACTTTCAATATCAGATTTGTGAACAATTACTCTAATGTCAGATTTAATATTTTCCGGTAAATCATCAGCAGTTATTTTATTATTGAGATATAAAATCCATTCCCAATTATTGTGTGTCTGAGAGCAAATTGAATCGTATAGTTCAATTAAGTATGGTACATTTTTAGGATTGTGTGTCGGTGTAATAATACTAAATTTTAAATATTTCATAATTAATCAAAAAAAAATAAATGTGTGAGTCTCCCGTCTTGCATATTTTGGCCAAAATAAGGACCAGCAGAATGTATACAACGAGCATCCATGATAACCAATCTATTGTATATATTCGCTGCGGAATCTGTTATCTCAAATTTAGTGCTATCTAAAAACCCGCCTGCAAATGCATTATCAATATATGTTTCTCTTGCATCTCTTGTTCCATTTATTTTTGATCTATGTAATCTTGTACCAGACTCTAATGGCGCATTGGGCGTAAGATATATCATTGCTGCCCAATTTTGATGATCATAATGATACACTTGTGGATCTTCAGCAGTACAAATTTGAAAACATCCATTATAAACATGTTCTTCAAAATTATAAATTTTTTCAGACATGATTAGTTCAAATATTTCTTTTATACCATTAGGTCTATAAGGTTCAATAGACCGAAGACCTTTATAATATTTTAAATCTTTTTTATACTCAATGGATAATGCAAATTTTCTTACATCATCTGGATCACTATAAAAGTCATCAACAATAAACATTCTTTTTCTCATAATAAATCCTCAAGATTATTTTTTTAATTCATCAATTTCTCTTTTAAGTTCTTTGATTGCTTCAATTAAGATTGCTACAATATTAGCATATGATATCGTATAATATTCATCACCTTTTATTACAACTTCAGGTAAAACTTTTAGTACATCTTGAGCAATTAAACCAATACTTGATCGACCATTGGTATCATTAAATGAAACTCCCTGCATATTTATTATTTTGTCTAAAGAGTGTTCTAAATTTCTAATGTTTGATTTTAATCGTCTATCAGAATAAGCAGTTATGTTACCTGGTACAGTCAAATCTCCTGTTCCAGGATTGAAGGAAAACGCTATTGATGTTGATCTCGCATATGCAGTTTGATTTGATCCGGTTGATACAACAAAAACAGGATAAAAAGTCCCAGACGAGGTCTGTTCTGCCGCATTTATTACTGTCGATGGTCCTGTTAGACCTTGATTACCTTGAGCACCCTGGAATCCTTGAGCACCCTGGAATCCTTGAGCACCTTGAGCACCTTGTCGCCCTTGAGCACCTTGAGCACCCTGGAATCCTTGATTACCTTGATTACCTTGACCTTGAGCACCCTGAAATCCTTGATTACCTTGATTACCTTGACCTTGAGCACCCTGGAATCCTTGATTACCTTGATTACCTTGAGCACCCTGGAATCCTTGATTACCTTGATTACCTTGAGCACCCTGGAATCCTTGATTACCATTTGATCCATTGAAACCTTGAAATCCTTGAAATCCTGTAGCACCCTGAAATCCTTGATTACCATTTGATCCATTGAAACCTTGAAATCCTTGAAATCCTGTAGCACCCTGAAATCCTTGAGCACCCTGGAATCCTTGATTACCATTTGATCCATTGAAACCTTGAAATCCTTGATTACCCTGGAATCCTTGGGCACCTTGAGCACCCTGGAATCCTTGAGCACCTTGAGCACCCTGGAATCCTTGAGCACCTTGAGCACCCTGGAATCCTTGAGCACCTTGAAAACCTTGTGAGCCTTGCGGTCCAATTAAACCACTACTACTGCCGACCCAATAACCAGTAGAATTAACAATTGGAGTATCACCAACATTAATTCCAGTATTTGCAAATAATCTAGTGTTGACTCTTAATGTAGCTATGTTTGCGTCTGTTAACCCTTGCGTTAAAATTTCATCACTTATTATTCTAGAAAAATTTCCAGTAGTGGTATTTGAAATTTGCCAATTTTTCTGACTTTCTACCCAACGAATTTCAGCATTTGAACCGCCGCCTGTTGGCCTATACAAACCAAAAGAACCATTAACTGATGCTGCTAATGCTGTTCCTATTGTTAATACATTTGATGCATAAACTGTTGTGCCGGTGATAATAAGATTACCACCAGTTTGTATATCGCCTGTTGCTACTATTTTTCCACCAACAAAAACATCCTTTTCAATACCGGCGCCGCCGTCTACAATTAAAGCACCGGTATCTTTTGTTGTCGATTGTGTTGTACTATTAATTACCGTATCACCAGCACTAGATACAGTAAATTTATTTGTGTTTATTGCAAAATTACCCGCAACTCCTAATGTGCCACTTAATGTAGTTGCGCCACCAACATTTAATGTACTATTTAATGTGGTTGCATCAGTTACAAAAAGATTTCCTGCGGTATAGGTGTTACCTGTAGCAGCTGTAACAATAAATTTGTTAGTATTTACTGCAATATTTCCAGTAAAAGATACGTTACCCGTTGTTGTTATTGAGTGTGTGTTTACAGTAGTGTTTGCTTGAAGTACGTCTACAAATGTATTACCGGTAACAGTTAATGTTGCTGTGTTAACTCTTGTATTGGCCTGAATGACATTCATAAATCCGGTACCAGTCACCGATATTGTCGCTGTGTTAACTCTGGTATTAGCCTGAGTAACATCCATAAATCCAGTATTTACAACACTTAATATTGATGTGTTAACTCTTGTATTGGCCTGTAAAACGTCCACAAATGCAGTATTTGCAACCGTTAATATTGATGTATTAACTCTTGTATTGGCCTGTAAAACGTCCACAAATCCAGTACCAGTTACAGTTAGTGTTACCGTATTAACTCTTGTATTGGCTTGAAGTACATCAACAAGTCCAGTGCCGGTTACAGATATGGTTCCTGTATTGACCCTGGTATTTGCCTGTAAAACATCCATAAATCCAGTATTTACAACACTTAATACTGATGTGTTAACTCTTGTATTGGCTTGAAGTACATCAACGAATCCAGTACCAGTTACAGATATAGTTCCTGTATTGACCCTGGTATTTGCTTGAAGTACATCAACGAATCCAGTGCCGGTTACAGTTAATGTTACCGTATTAACTCTGGTGTTGGCCTGTAAAACATCTACAAATCCAGTACCAGTTACAGATATGGTTGCTGTGTTTATGCTTACATTTGCTTGTAAGGTGTTTGATGTTATAGCATTTCGAACAATTAAATTACTAGAAAATATACCATTGCCAACAATGCTGAGTGTATTGCCTAATGATGTTGGACCAGTAACATTTAAATTACCGCCAATATTTGCTGTGTTTGCAACTGTAAGACCAGTATTAGAACCTAAAGCGAATATAGACCCTTGTACGTTTGCCTGACCTGATGCAATGATACTTAAAGATGTATTTGTAAAATATGCTTGCCCGCCAAC